>Ga0181573_10001516_pt1 | contig 22701 bp, 13 predicted proteins | sample 101ome_25_FD_148643 | JGI IMG/M metagenome (GOLD analysis project Ga0181573, IMG submission 148643) | Coastal salt marsh microbial communities from the Groves Creek Marsh, Skidaway Island, Georgia - 101409BT metaG (spades assembly) | ecosystem: Environmental > Aquatic > Marine > Intertidal zone...
ACAAACCCGCAGGACATGGCGGACACGCCAGAGGTCGGGCGCAGCTCGATCTTCAATGCGGCCGAGATGTTGTTCCACACCGAGATGGGCAAGAGCTACCAGCTTCAGTCCGTCGCGGAACTTGGAGCGGGCTCGTGGGTGAACGAGGGCGATCCCTTCGCCGGCGACGGCGGCATGGTCCAGCAGTTCATCTCCACCCGGGCCGCGGACAAGCGCTTCTACCGGGTCATCGAGGCGCCGCAGCCGTAGACGGACAGCCGGGGTGAAATCGACAACCGTCCCGCGTCGGAAGGCGCGGGGCGGTTTTTGGTTTCGGGGGCAAGCGGTTCAAGTTCCAAATCCCAAGCTCCAAATTGCAAAGAAATCCCAAGTCCCAAACCTCAAAGGCGCCGCGCGGCGGGCCAATCCTGATCGGATCATCCGTGGGTCGGCTTTGCCATCCGTGGGGCATTCCTGGAACTGTCGCCCGTGTTTGCGGGCCAAAAGCCGATTGGCGGGGCGGTGCAAATATGTATCATGCGGCCCATCCTATGAGTTTCCGCAGACCTTTTCTCTCGATTGCAATTGCCGTTGGCCTTTCCTGCAGCGCGATCACTTCGAACGCCGCCGATCTTCCGTCGCAGTTGTCCAAGCGGATCATTGACGCCCAACTTCCGATGAAGCAGGTCCAGGCCTTTTGCGATGGGCGCATTCCGCAAATGCCCAAGGTGAGGACCGTCTCCGCCTGGGAGAGGCGGGCCGACAAGATGCGCGAGGACACCCTGAACAACGTCGTCTTCCGCGGCGAGGCCGCAGCCTGGCGCGACGCGGACAAGAAGGTTGAATGGCTGGAGACGATCCGGGGAGGCGCCGGTTATTCAATCCGCAAATTGCGCTATGAGGTCCTGCCCGGACTCTGGACGGCAGCCCTGCTTTACGAACCGGACAATTTGGACGGCAAGGTCCCGGTGGTGATGAACGTCAACGGCCACGACCGCAAGAACGGCAAGGCAGCGGACTACAAACAGGCGCGCTGCATCAACCAGGCCAAGCGCGGCATGTTGGCGTTGAATGTCGAGTGGCTCGGCATGGGGCAGCTCAACACCGAGGGCTTCAATCACTACCGGATGAACCAGCTCGACCTCTGCGGCACGAGCGGTCTGGCCCCATTCTATCTGGCGATGTCCCGTGGCATCGACATCCTGCTCGCGCATCCGAACGCCGATCCCGAACGCGTTGCTGTGGCGGGGCTTTCGGGCGGCGGATGGCAGACCATTTTCATCAGCTCGCTCGACACGCGGGTGACGCTCTGTAATCCGGTGGCCGGCTATTCCAGCTTCCGCACGCGGGTCTACAACCTTTCCGACCTGGGCGACTCCGAGCAGACGCCGAACGACCTCGCGACGGTCACGGACTACGCGCACCTGACCGCGATGCTGGCTCCGCGGCCGGCTCTGCTGACCTTCAACGCCGAGGATCAGTGCTGCTTCGCCGCCAATCACGCGCTGCCGCCGTTGCTCGAAGCCGCGACCCCGATCTACAAGCTCTATGACGCCGAGAGTTCGCTGCGCTACCATGTGAATTACGACCCTGGCAGCCATAACTTCGAGGTCGATAACCGCCAGGCCCTGTACCGTGTGTTCGGCGAGTTCTTTTATCCCCACAATCCAGATTTCGATCCCCTTGAGATCCCGACGCTTGGCGAGATCAAGACCGCCGGGGAATTGGATGTCGCCTTGCCGGAGAACAACCTGGATTTCCAGAAGCTCGCCTCGCGGGTGATGAAGGCTCTGCCGCGCGATGGCGGGATTCCGACGCAGGGCGGGGCGCTCAGCAGATGGCGTAAGGCGAAGGCGCGCGCGCTGCGCAAGGTCGTGAATCTACCGTCCTACAAGGTCGAAGCGGAGCAGGTCGGGGCCGAGGCCGGCGACATCGCCGCCACGCAGTGGAAGCTGCAATTGGGCGATGACTGGACTGTGCCGGCGGTGGAATTCGCCGCCGCGGACCCCGAGGGGACATCCATCGTGATCGCCGATGGCGGACGGGCCTCCGCGGAACGGGAGATCAAGGAACTGGTGAACAATGGTCGGCGCGTAATCGCCGTGGATCTGTTCTACTTTGGCGAATCCAGGATCGCCAAGCGCGACTTCCTGTTTGCGTTGCTGGTCGCGGCGACGGGCGAGCGGCCACTGGGCATTCAGGCGGCGCAGCTGAACGCCATCGCGAAATGGGCGGGTAAGAATGACGGCGGCGAGGGAGTGACGGTGGTCGGCGTCGGACCACGTTCGAGTCTGATTGCGCTGACCGCCGCGGCGCTTGATTCGCGGAGCATCGACGCGTTGGAGCTGCATCGGCCCTACTCAAGCCTCAAGGACGTGATCCGTGACAATGGCTCCGTGCAGAAGACGCCGGAGGTGTTCTGTTTCGGTTTGCTCGAAGTTGTGGACATCCGCCAATTGATCGCGCTCGCCGCGCCGCGGCCCGTGGCCATCAAGGTGGATTGATTTTCTCAGATTCCTCGTTTGCTTGGACGAATCACGGTTGGAAGGCGTCCTGTATCTTGGTGCGGAGCAAGTTCCTGCGTATGGGATCCAACAGGAACCCGAAGGGTTCAAAGCCCAGGTAGCCGGGGGTAAGCCGCTGCAAGCGGCGCCACCCCCGGTCTCCCGCTCACAGTTGATCGCATCCTGCAGGGATGCCAGCCCCTATGGTTGAGACTCTCACACGCTGTCGTTGCTGCGACCCCTGCGGGGTCAATCGGATAAGGTCCACTATCCGGGGGTGTCGCTCCGCTCAACCCCCGGCTACCGAGGCTTTGAACCCTTCGGGTTCGGGAAAGGCCTGTCGACAATTTGATCTCATAGGGCTCGGCGCTCCGATTTACGGCGGCGATCAAGGCGGACTGAGCGCCGCTTCGATTTCCTTGAGCGAATGTTCCGCCCAGACGCGGACGATGGACGCCTCGTCGTCCAGCCTCTTGCGCAATTCAGGGATGGCTTCTTTCGCCTGCGGTCCCATCTTCCGGAGAACTTCGACCGCGCGGAGACGGATGTAGATGTCCTTGCTTTCGAGTAGCTGCCTGACCATCGGCAGGATCGCGGCATGTTCATCAGGCGCAACCTTGAGGATGGCTTCCGCCGCGGCGATGCGGACTTCTTCGGCGTCGTCGGTAAGGGCTGTGCGCAATGCGGGGAGAGTTCCTCTCTCTGCTTTGGAGTTGCGGGTTTCCAGATAGGCGATGTCGCTGGCAGCCGAGGCGCGGATGGCGGCATTGGTGTGTGCAAGCGTCTTGATCAGAAAATCGGCGTAACGATCGCCAATCCACATGCCGACGCCGGCTTTGCGATAGAGCTTGTCGTAGCCGCTGAGGCGCCCTTTGGCGCGTTGGTATTGGAGTTTCTCGAGGATGACGGGGATCTTGTCCGATTGTTCAGATCGAAGTTCAGCCAGCGATTCAAGAGCTGCGGGAATCTTGGACCAAACCAGACCGAAAGCCTTTTGTCCGAGCGCGGCCACCTGGAGTTCTGTGACCTTGGTGTCGGTTGGCGCAATCTTGCCCAACGCGCGCAATGCTTCGCTCTCGACGACTGGATGTGACATGTAGGAGCTTCCCACGCCCGCCGGTTTGCGCCCCATCAATTCGACAGGCTCCTTCTTGTCGAGGGCTTCGATCAGGGCGGGGACGGCATTGGATGCGGTTGGGCCGATTTCTCCGAGCATTTGCGCTGCGGCTATCCGTTGTAACCAGTTGGTGAAGGTCACGCGGGGCATGCGCTGCTGAATGAACAGCGGAAGCTTCTGCTTGAGATCAATGCGTTTTTGGCTGGTAGAGCCTTCTGTGAGTTTTTCCACGAGAAACGGGACGGCATCAGCGCCCGCTTCCTTTGCTGCGGCCCTGGCCTCGTCGGACTTGCCGCCCGTGGTGATCATTTGCTGTAGCCAATAACCCATCGGCTCGCCGCGGACGATGGGTTCCTTGGCCGACTGCTGGCCGGCATTGATGACGAGCCAGATCGCGATGGCCACGAACAAGGAGCCGACCACCCTCCAGATTCCTCGATTGCTCGGGCGAGTCACGTCGGGAAACTGCGGCGATTTGTGCCCGAACACAAGAGCCGGTTGTCCGCCACCCCGGAATTGACATGGGAATGGAGACAAAGGAATTGAAGCGACACATTCCCTTGTCTCCATTCCCGTGTCTTGGAATTCGCGGGCGGAACTCAAGATGACGCATGGAGGGAGGAGCGCGTGTGAGCCCGAAGGAAGTCAATGAAGGCCGTAGCAGCCGACGTGAGGAGGCTCAAATCCCGATCGTACGAGATTGAATTGAGCCTCGTTACCTCGGCTGCTACGACTGGTTGGAATTCGCTGGCGCGAATATGGCGGCAGAATCTTTCCCAGCGATCAGCGCTGGGCGGCTTATGGGGGATCGCAACATCGGGCGCCTCTTAAACAAAATCGTCTCGCGCGCAGCTCGCCCCCGCGAATAGAATGGCACTGTTTTCGTCAGATCATTTTCCCATGAGACCTTGTTTTTAAATGCGTTTGGGATTTGGAGGTTCGCACGTCTTGGCTTTCGTCTTGCTGGCGGTTTCATCGGCCAATGCCGCGGAGGCGGCGAAGCTCTCCAAGGCCGAAGCGGAAACCCTCTTCATCGAGAAGGTGCGCCCGTTGCTGAAGGAGAAGTGCCTGGCCTGCCACGGCGACGATCAGAAGAAGCTTAAAGCCGAGTTCGACATGCGGACCTTGCAGGGGCTGCTCAAGGGCGGCGAATCCGGCGAACCCGGCCTGGTTCCCGGCAGTCCGGAGAAAAGCCTGATCTATACCTCCTCGACCTGGCAGGACGAGGATCTCGAAATGCCGCCCAAGGAGAACGACCGGCTCACCCCGAAGCAACTCGATCTGCTCAAGCAATGGATCGCTGCTGGCGCGCCCTGGTCCGACGCCAAGACCGGCGAGTGGTCGGATGAACCGAACGAGGACGGCATCCAGGTCCGCACCAGCGGCGGACTCTCGGACGACTGGACCTATCGGCGCTACCAGCCCGAGGGCCTTTGGGCGTATCAACCTCTGAAAAAATCCCAAACTCCAAGCTCCAAATCCCAAAATCCAATCGATGGATTTGTTGAACGGAAGTTGAATCAAACCGGCCTCAAACCCGCGCCTTCGGCTGGTCGTCGCGCTCTGATCCGTCGGGCGACGTTTGACCTGATCGGACTGCCGCCGACGCCGAAGGAGGTGGACGATTTCGTCAAGGATCCTGCGCCGGACAAGGCGGCCTTTGCGAAGGTGGTCGACCGGTTGTTGAAGAGCCCGCATTACGGGGAGCAGTGGGGCAGGCATTGGCTGGATGTCGTGCGTTACGCCGATTCGGCCGGCTTGGCGAACGATTACGATCGCGGCAGCACGTGGCGTTACCGCGACTATGTCATTCGCTCGTTCAACGACGACAAGCCTTACGACCAGTTCATCCGCGAGCAGATTGCCGGCGATGAGATGGATCCCGTCAATCCGGAGAATCTGGTGGCGGTCGGCTTTCTCCGGATGGGGCCGTGGGAGTTGACCGGGATGGAGGTGGCGGCGGTTGCGCGGCAGAAGTTTCTGGATGACGCGGTCAACTCGGTCGGGCAGGCCTTTCTCGGTCAGATCCTTGCCTGCACCAAGTGCCACGACCACAAGTTCGATCCGATTCCCACGCGCGACTATTATCGGCTTTACGCCGCCTTTGCGACGACGCAACAGGCCGACCGCGATGCGACGTTTCTGGACTCGGAGAACACGGGCGGCTTTGAGGAGAAAGCGTATCTGGAAAAGCGGCGGACTCAATTCCAGCAGATGCAGAAGGAGTTGAATCGGAAGGAGTACGAAGGCGCGAAGAAATGGTGCGAGGAGCGGGGGCTTCCGTTTCATACGCGCAAGGAAGGAGCGAAGAAGGGCATCCCGGCGGATCAGTTGCCTCCGCGCAGGGTGGGGTTCACGACCAAGGACTTTGGATTGGAGCGGATCAGTCGCAAGGGCATCGCGCGCATCAATTGGGAGATGGATCGGTATCGCCCGATCGCCTACTCGGTCTACACCGGAGCGACGCCCGACGTCGAAGCCGTCTATTCGCCGTTGCGCATGCCTGGGGCCCCCATGAAGGACGGCAAGATCGAGACGACGCACATCCTCCGCACGGGCGACATCTTCGCGAAAGCGGACGAAGTGGCGCCGGGCGCCCTGAGCGTGCTGGAGAATTTCAACCCGGCATTGAAAGAGGCAGCGATTCCGAAGTCTCCGAACGGGCGTCGCAAAGCTCTGGCCGATTGGGTCTCGCATCCGGAGAACGCGCTGACCCTGCGCGTGATTGTGAATCGCGTCTGGCAATGGCATTTCGGTCAGCCGATCGCGGCCACCCCCAACAACTTCGGGTCCAATGGCGGCAGGCCGAGCCACCCGGAACTGTTGGATTGGCTGGCGGCCTCCTTCCGCGACAACGGCTGGTCGTTCAAGAAGCTGCACCGGCAGATCATGCTCTCGGAGGCGTATCGTCGGGGATCGACGCATCCGAAGCCGGATCTGCTGAAAGAGAAGGACCCGAAGGGACGAAGCTACGCGGCCTTTCAGCCGCGGCGGTTGACCTCGGAGGAACTGCGAGACGCGACGCTCGCCGCAAGCGGGGAATTGAACCGCGCCATCGGCGGCATTCCCAATCGACCGGAGATGAACCTTGAAGCCGCGCTGCAGCCGCGCATGGTCATGGGGACTTTTGCGGCGTCATGGCAGCCGAATCCGAAGCCGGAGCAGCGGCATCGACGCTCGGTCTACGCGTTGAAGATCCGCGGCTTGCGCGATCCGTTCATGGAGGTGTTCAACGAGCCCAATCCGGATCTTTCCTGCGAGGCGCGCGAGGCGTCGTCGGTCACGCCGCAGGTGTTCAGCCTGTTCAATAGCCAGATTTCCCTGGATCGGGCGGTGGCCTTTGCGGTGCGTTTGAAGAAGGAGTCGAAGAACCGGAATCACGCGATCACTCGCGCCTTTCGACTGGTCTACGGTCGGGCGCCGGACAAGGCGGAAACAAAGGCCTGTCTCGATCACTGGACGGCCATGACCAAACGGCATGAGAAGCTGACCGTTCCGAAGCCGGACTACCCGACTGTGGTTGAGCGCGACGCGGTCGAGGAAAATACCGGCGAGCGGTTCAGCTTCACGGAGAAGTTGGAAATGTACGAGGACTTCGTGCCGGACAAGAAACTGGCGGACGTCGATCCCGAAACACGCGGCCTGGCCGAGGTCTGCCTCGTGTTGTTCAACTCGAATGAGTTTGTTTATGTCTATTGAGGCGCCGCAGGAGGTTATGAAGTTTGAGGACGGCAACGTGAAGCAGAATGGCTCCTTGTATCGTGGGCTGAAGGCCCACCCGCACAAAGCCCAGGTCTTCAGACCTGGGTATGGAGATCAACCGTTTGAGGCGCTCTGTAGGGGCGCGCGCGTTATGATACTCAAGTGTCGCGCGCGGACTTTCAGCCCGCCTCGTGCGTGGGGACGTCACCCAGGCCTGAAGGCCTGGGCTTTGTGCGGCCGGGCTTTCAGCCCGAAACCCACACCCGATGGTTCGGGCGGCCTTGCCGTTCAGTCACATTCCGCAGCCATCCCCGCTGCAAGATTCCTTCGCCAGGCCGTCCCAGGTTTCCTCGTAGTGGGACTTGACGGCATCGGCGACGGCAAGATCTCGCGGGAGTTTCAGGGCCTTGATCAGTTCCACCACATCGGCCTTGTCCTTGAGGCGGGCGGTCGGATTGGCGCTCCAACTGTCGAGCTTGAGGGAGATCAGCTGTTCGAGGGTGACGAAGCTGGGAGCGTCCTTCGTCGCGGCGGGAATCGGGAAGGGGACGTGACATGCTCTGCGGAGCACGGAGCCGGCGGGAAGGAAGTTGATCAGCACGCGATTGCGCCGGTCCCGCGCGGTGTCCTCAAGTTGTTCGACCTTTTCAAAATGGCCGTCGAGGCTGCCCGTCAAAGCATCCACCGCCTCGCCGGGATCGGGCACGATGATGTCCACATCCGTGGTGACGCGGAAATAGCCGTGCTCCTGGACCGCCAGTCCGCCGGCGATCAGGTGCGGAATCTCGAAGCGCGAAAGAATTTCCACGACCGACCGGACGGTCAATTCCATCCCATAGGTCCCGGTCACTTCGCGAAGATGTTGGGCTCCTTCCGATTCCATGAATGGAATCTGCCTCAAGTGGCGCGTATTGCGAGCGGATTTTGAATGGACGCAACCAGTTGAAGATCATGAAACCAAAGAACCGATTTCCCTGCGCCGGACAACGCGCCTTGTGGGCGCCGACGCGCCGCGACTTTGTCTATGGCCTGGGCGCGAGCCTGGGCGCGAGCCTGGGCGCGAGCCTGGGCAGCGTGGCGTTGACCAGCCTGTTGGCTGACGAGGCCAAGCGGGACGGTCGAACCAATCCCCTGGCCGCGAAGGACGGGCATTTTCCCGCCAAGGCGAAGCGTTGCATCTTCCTGATGATGGAGGGCGGGCCGAGCCACATCGACACCTTCGATCCGAAGCCGAAGTTGAAGGGCCTGCACCTGAAGGAATTCGAGCGCAGCGGCGAGATGAAGTCCGCCATGGAGAGCGGCAAGCGCTACTACGTGCAGAGTCCGTTCGACTTCATCAAGGCCGGGCAGAGCGGCGCGGACATGGGCGCCAACTGGGAGCATCTCAAGAAGGTTGCCGACGAAATGTGTTTCTATCGCGGGTGCCAGGTGGATTCCGTGAACCACCCGACGGCGCTCTACCAGATGAACACCGGCAATCGCTTTCCCGGCGATCCGGGAATCGGTTCGTGGGTGAATTACGGCCTCGGCACGATGAACCAGGACCTGCCCGGTTTCATGGTGTTGCCGGACCGGGCCTTTCCGCAGGGCGGCGCCGCGAACTGGGGCAACGGCTACCTGCCGCCCATCTACCAGGGCACGACGCTTCGGCCGAAGGGCTCGCCCATTCTCGATCTGCAGCCGCCCAAGGGCATCACGCGCGTACACCAGCGCGCCAACCTCGACCTGCTGGCGAAGTTGAACGAACGTCACCAAAAGGAGAAAGCCTGGCACGACGATCTCGCCACGCGCATGGAGAACTACGAACTCGCCTTTCGCATGCAGGCGCAGGTGCCGGACATCCTGGACATCTCGAAGGAGGACCAGCGCACCCGCGATCTCTACGGCGTGGGGAAGGAACCGACCGACGCCTTCGGTCGCAAGTGCCTCATGGCGCGGAGACTGGTGGAAAAGGGCGTGCGTTTCGTGCAGTGCTACAACGGGACCTGGGATTCACACGACTTCATCGAGCGCGCCCACGGTTCATTGATCAGACAGGTGGACCAGCCCATTGCCGCATTGATCCAGGACCTGAAGGAGCGGGGCTTGTTGGACGAGACGCTGATCGTCTGGTGCGGCGAATTCGGACGATCCCCAGACAACGGCGTGCGCGGCGGCGGAGTGGCCTACGGCCGCGACCACAATCCCAAGGCCATGACGATCTGGTTCGCGGGCGGCGGTTGCAATGCCGGTCACACCATCGGCGCGACCGACGAAACCGGGGCCGAGGCGGTGCACAAGAAACGCCACGTCCGCGACCTGCACATCACGCTGTTGAAGCTCCTTGGTCTCGACGACAACAAACTCACCTACTTCGCCGGCGGCCGCTTCAAGCAGTTGTCCCAGATCGGCGGGCAGGCGATTGATGAGCTGATTGGGTGAGGTGTTCGGTCAGTTATCCCGTTCTCCCTTTTCCCCGGCGCCCAGTTTCTTGCGCAGGGTCTGGGTGAGCAGGGTTGCGACGACGAGGAGGCAGATGCCGGCGATGGCCTTTCCCGCTTCGCCTTCGAAGATGGCGCCGCCGGAGACGACAAAGCCGAAGGTCCAGACGATCTGGGCGAGCAGCGAGACGACGAAGTAGACGCGGAAAGGGACTTCCGCGATGCCGAGAATGTAGTTTTGGAGGAAGAAGGGCAGCCCGGGCGTGATGCGAAAGACGATGGTGAATCGCCGTACGTGGTGGTCGGGTAGCTTGGGGATCTCGACATCGAAGTTGCGGATGAGTCGGGCGACGAGTTTACGCGCGGGGTAGCGCGCGATCCAATAGGTCAGGCTGAAATTGAGGACGATGGCGGAGAGGGCGAGGAGTCCGGCGACGAACAGGCCGAAGCGCTCTCCGTAGACGACGCCGGCGGCCAGCAACAACACGCTCACCGGAAAAGGCCCTGCGGGGAGGATCACGATCGCCAGGAAGATCATGGCCGGCCGCTCCTCGAGCCAGTCGACGGTGACCTGCACCCAATTCTTGATGGCGGCGGGGGTGATCCCGAGTTTCCAGGCGAGGAAGACTGCGATCGCGCCCAGCGCAATCAGAATCGCCATGGCGGCGGGGAAGCGGGGGTGTTTGACAATGGCTTTCACGTCCAAAGCCGGGGCTCGGGCGAGCGAAGCGGGCGCTCAGCGCGTGTCCCGCATCATTTCTTCCCGGCCTTCTTCTTTCCCCGGCGCGGTTTGCGGTTGGGGTTGCGGTTGCCATCCGGGTCTTGTTCGGGAACGCGGTAATGCCCGCGCAGTCGGTCGAGTTCGCCTTCCAGACGTTGCTGGACCCGGGCGAATTGGGGATCGTTGTAACGGCTGTGCAGTTCGTTGGGGTCCTTGGCGAGATCGAACAGTTCCCATTCGCCGACTTCATAGAAGTGGATGAGTTTGTGTTGGCCGGTGGTGACGCCGTAGTGCCGCGGCACGGAGTGACCGCCGCCGAGACCCTCGTAGTAGTGGTAGTAGAACGACTTCCGCCAGTCCTTGGGAGCCTTGCCCTGCGCCTTGAAGATGGGGACGAGGCTGGAGCCCTGCATGTCGGCCGGGATCTTGACGCCCGCGACGTCGAGGAAGGTCTCGGCGAAATCGAGATTGGAGACGATGGCGTCGCTGACGCCGCCGGGTTCGATCACGCCGGGCCAACGGACGAGCAGGGGCGTCTTGAGCGATTCCTCGTACATCCAGCGTTTGTCGAACCAGCCGTGCTCGCCGAGATACCAGCCCTGGTCGCTGGAATACATGACCACGGTGTTGTCCGCCAGTCCGGCCTCATCAAGGTGGGCCAGCACCCGTTGGATGTCGTCATCGACGGCCTTCACGCAGCGGAGATAGTCCTTCACGTAGCGTTGGTATTTCCATTTCAACAGGGCGTCGCCCTTGAGGTTGGCTTCATGGAAGGCCTTGTTCTTGGGGGCGTAGGCGGCATCCCAGAGTTTCTTCTGCGCCGGAGTGAGGTTGTTCGGGGCCTGGAGTTTCAGGTCGCGGACATTCAGGTGGTTGGCGACCTCCATCTTCTGGTAGGTGGCCGCCTTGCTGCGGCCGAGGTAGTCGTCGCGCAGGGTTTCCGGTTCGGGGATTTCGACGTCGTCATACATCGTCAGGTAATTGGGGCCGGGTTGCCAATTGCGGTGCGGGGCCTTGTGCTGGTACATCAGCATGAAGGGCTTGTCCGTGTCCCGTTGTTCGCGCAGCCAGGTCAGGGCCTTGTCCGTGATGATGTGGGTGGTGTAGCCGGTGTGCGCCTTGGTGACGGGATTGCCATCGGGGCCGGCGGTGATCATCGGCGGGTTGTAGTAGGGGCCCTGGCCTTTCAAGACATCGTAGTAGTCGAACCCCTGCGGTGTGCTGCCGAGGTGCCATTTGCCGACGATCGCGGTCTGGTAGCCGGCTTTCTGAAGGAGCTTGGGAAAGGTTTGTTGCTGGCCGTTGAACCAGTTGCCGTTGCGGAGGAAGCCGTTCAAGTGGCTATATTTGCCGGTCTGGATCACGGCGCGGCTGGGGCCGCAGATGGAATTGCTGACGTAGCACTTCCGGAATTTCATGCCCTCGTTGGCGATGCGGTCCATGCCGGGCGTCCGGATGCGGTCGGAGCGATAGGCGCTCAGGGCCTGCTCGCAGTGATCGTCGGTGAAAATGAAGAGAATATTCGGGCGGCCCTTGGCGGCGGAGGCGGCAAGGGGGAGCGCGGCGATGAACAGCAGGGCGAGGAGGCATTTCGGGAATCTCATGGTGGCGCTGGGTTTAACGGATTTTTCCCCGCGCTTCAATGGATTACCGAGGCCGTCCAGGCTGTCGCATTTGAGTGGCGCGGAACTGGCGGCGAGACGCCGATGGAACCCGCAGCCGCGGGGCTTCGCATGAATTGCAAAAGCATCCCCATAGGCGAGTTGTAGCGTGCTCTCTGTGAGAGCAGACGATTACAGTCGCATGATCGTTCCTTTTTTCGGTTGACACAGCCGACGCTACATCTGTGAAGCCGTTGCGATTGCTGTTTACGCGTAGGTCCCGCCCGCAGCGGGGAGGGCTACAGTTCCAATCGCCAGGTCAGGCCGCCGTGGATGTTGAAGGTTGGCGCGGGTTCGAAGTAACGACCGCCAAAGGCATTCAGGCGGGTCTGCCCGGTATAGCGTTGGTTCAACAGATTGTTCAAACCGAGGAAGGGCGTGAGGCGGCTGCGGCCGATCCGCAAGGCGTAGCCCACGCGGGCATTCATGGAGGTGTAGGCGTCGTTCTTGGCGGTGTTCGCGTCATTGAGTTTGAACTGGTCGACAAACTGGAGATCCAGGCTGCTGAAGAAGCCGCCCTCGGTGCGCCAGGTGAGTTCGGTGAACAGTTGGTGGGCCGGGATGCCGGGTTCGCGGTTGCCGCTGAAGGAGCCGCCGGCGGTGACGTAATCCCGGTAGTGGGCGTCCAGGGCCGTGTAGGATGCGCGCCAATCGACCCCGGGCGCGAGGTTCAGATCGAGGCTGAGTTCGACGCCTTTGCGCTCCGACCTTCCCGCGTTGCGAAAGAAATCGCGTCCGCTGGGGCTGGTGAAGGGGATCAATTCGTCCTCGATCTTCAACAGGAACAGGGCTGCCTCGACGCCGAGGCGCGCGATCGGCTGGCTGCGGGCGCCAATCTCAAAATTGACCGCGGTTTGAGGATTCAACGCGGGATTGAATCCGCCGCCGCCGGTCGGACTGGCAAACTCGGTGGTGGTCGGGGTCTGGAAGGAGGAGGAAAGGTTGGCGTAGAACTGGAGATTGGTCTGCGCTTCGAACGTGATTCCGCCCGACCAGCTGAACTGGTCGAGCGCCCGGATGCCCGAGTCGTCGCCGTCAGTCAGGAACCGGTCTTTCGCCTCGAAGCGAACGTTGTCGTAGCGCGCGCCGGCGATGAGGCCGATCCGGTCGCTGGGGCGATACTCATTGCGCAGGAAAGGCCCCACGCTGCGGACATTCTCCTCCTGGTCCAGCCCGAGCGCTCCCTTGGCGCCCGTGACATTGGCGTAGCGCTGGCGGTCATCGTCCTGGAATTCGGCGTCGACGCCGGCGATCAGTTGGTTGGATCCGCGGCCCAGTTCGGTGTTGGCGACATACTTCACGCCGCCGCCGAAACCGAGCCGGTCAAACTGGACGATCCCGTCGCCGGCCACCGGTATGATGGGGAGCCTGGTAAAGAAGTCCCGAAAGAGCGAATACTGGGTCAGCGTGAGTTCGTGTCCATTGGCGAGATCGTTGCGGTAAACCAATCCAAGCCGGCCCTGGCTGACCTGCTCTCCGGCGTCCAGCGTCACATTGCGGGCGCGGGCTTGGCGGCGGTTGGCGTCCATCTCGGCCCGCGTCAGTCCTCCGGCGTCCTGCGCCCACGGGGAATCGGCGTAGTTGAAGGCCATCGTCAGTTCGGAGCGCTCGTTGATGTTGTAGCGCAGTCTGCCGCCGACGAAGCGATGCTCCACTTCACTGTGCGCGCGATAGCCGTCCAAGCCGGTCCAGCTTCCGTTCAGGCGGTAGTCGATGGAATCGATCGAGCCGCCGGCGCGAAGATTGTATTTGTGGAGGCCGAAGGAGCCGCCCATCAGGCGTGTCTCAGCGAAGGGCGGTCCGGAGCCGTCGTCTGTCAGCACGTTGATCACGCCGCCGGAGGCATTGCCGTAGAGCGCCGAGGAGGCTCCCCGCAGGACTTCGATCCGCCGCGCCGAATTGAAGTCGAGATTGTCCAGTTGGGTCTGCCCGTCGGGCGAACTCTCAGGAATGCCGTCGACCAGCAGCTTGACCTCGCGCACGCCGAAGGCTGACCGGGTTCCGAACCCCCGGATGGCGACGCGTTGGTCCTGCGCAAAATTGAAACTGTTCTGGACGAAGACGCCGGGGACGCGTCTGAGCGCTTCGTCGATGGTCAGCGTCGGTTCCAGGTCGCGGCGCTGTGACCAGTCAATCGCCGAAATGGCCGCAGCCGACGCGGAGCTGGCGGAGGCCGTTCGCGACGCGGTGACAACGATTTCGTCGAGAGCGATGACGTCAATGGGCTGGGCGTTGGCAGACGTCGCCGCAACTGCGGAGGCAAGGGAGTTGGCGCAAAGCAGGATGAGAGGGGACTTGCGCATGAGCTGCGACAGCATTCCCCAAAGGCAATTTGCGTGCGCTGCGTCAGCGGATTCGACGACTGTCGCATGATGGTTCCGCTTTTCGGCTGACGCAGCCGACGCTACGGCTGGGAAGCTGTTGTGAATGACGTTCATGCCTTGCAGGACGAAGGCGAACATTCGTCCAATCATCAGCGCGGCTCGTATTGAAAGGCGTGGGAGCAAGCGACGATCATTCCGGTTCACGAGGTGCGGTGACAAGCGCGCAATTGGAGCAAAACCTGAGGTTGTGCGCGGGAGCGACGGACTTCTATATTGCGTGTCGGATGCGCGAGAAGACAGGCGGGAACAATTGGTCGGCGGCGTTGTGCGTTGCGGTTGTCATGGTTGCGCGGACAGGCGCAGCCGCCGAAGGTGGATTGCAGGTCGGCATTGCCGAACGGTATCCCGGCGATGTCGGGATCGCCCGCGACCGGGATGTCGTTCTGGTTGAGAACTTCGACGCGCGTTCGGTCGATGAAATCGCGGCGCGTTGGGAAAGTGTTCAGCGCAGGGAGATCATGTCGGTGTCGGCCGATGTTCCGCCCGGTTCGGGCGATGGGAGGTCGTTGTTGATGACGCACGTCGGCGGTCAAGGAAATGGCGGGCATCTCTATCAGCGACTGCCCGAGGCGCTTGAAAAGATGTATGTCCGCTTTCACGTGAAGTTTGATCGGGACTGCTGGCCGATTCATCATTTTTTTCATGTGGGCGGCTACAATCCGCCGACCGCCTGGCCGCAGGGCGGCGCGGGCGTCCGGCCCAAAGGGGACCGGCGGTTCACGGTCGGAATCGAACCCCACGGGAAGTCCTGGGCCTGGGACTATTACGCCTACTGGTCGGAAATGGGCGGCAGTCCGCCGCGGGGGCAGACCTGGGGCAACAGCTTTATCCGCGATCCGAAGAACAAGGTCGTTCGCGATCGCTGGATCTGCATGGGGTTGATGATGAAGTTGAACGACGTCGGCGACAGGAACGGCGAGATGGCTCTGTGGATCGACGGCCGGCAGGTCAGTCACCTCGGCAAGGGCTTCCCCAAGGGCAAATGGAACTTTGACAAGTTCGTTCCCGGCGCGGGAGGCGAAGGTCAGCGTTGGAGCGATGGGCGCGGAGGGCCCGTGAGATTGCAGGTTCCTGAAGGCGGGGCTCCCTTCGAGGGCTTTCGCTGGCGGGAGGACGAACGGCAGAAACTGAACTTCATCTGGGTCCTGCTTTACATCACCAAGGCGGCGTCCGGTCATGAAAGCAGGGTGTGGTTCGACAACATTGTCGTCGCCAGGGATTATATCGGGCCGATGAAAGCAAAGTCGCGATGAGTGGATCACGAATCCCCACGGATGGCAGAGCCGACCCACGGATGAAGGAAGTCTCTTCACGGAGATGACTCACCGGACCGCGGCTCTGTGAGCCGCAGCAACGTTGCCCCCCCGGGTGAGTAGATTCCCAGGAGCATGCCGACCGAAGGCTGCTGCGGGTCACAGACCCGTGGTCCAATCCGTGGGTCGGCTCTGCCATCCGTGGGGTAACTTCGCGCCCTTCACGAGATCCACAACTTGCGGACAGGGATGTCCGCATTCCGATCGGCGGCTGCAATTTCCTCGTGCGTCCCGGCTTGACGATCCGCTATGCTGCCGGTCATGAAATCGATTCTTCGTCTGTCGCTTCGAACCCTTCTTGTGGTCGCGATCGCCTGTTTCGGCGTTGTCATGCATGCCGCCACGCCCGCCAAGCCGAACATCATGGTCTTCCTGATCGACGACATGGGCGTCATGGACACCTCGGTCCCGTTCCTGACGGACGCCAAAGGCAAGCCGAAGCGGTATCCGCTGAATGACTATTACCGCACGCCGGGGATGGAGCGGTTGGCGAAGCAGGGCGTTCGTTTCAACCAGTTCTACGCGATGAGCGTTTGTTCGCCGACGCGCATTTCGATCATGACGGGCCAGAATGCGGCCCGGCATCGCGCGACCAACTGGATCAATCCGCGCAACGACAATCGCGGCGACAACGGCCCGCCCAAGTGGAACTGGGCCGGATTGAAGAAGGGCGAGGTCACGCTGCCGGGCGTCCTGCGCAAGAACGGCTACAAGACCATCCATGTCGGCAAGGCGCATTTTGGCCCGAATGATCACGAAGGATCCGAGCCGTTGAATCTCGGATTCGACATCAATGTCGCCGGAGCGTCATTCGGCGCGCCGGGCAGTTATTACGGGGAGAAGAACTACGGCAAGGGAACCAAGCGATCCCACCACGCCGTGCCGCACCTCGAGAAATACCATGGCTCCGACACTTTCCTGACCGAGGCCCTGACCATTGAGGCAAAGAAGCGCGTGGCGGCGACCGTCAAGGCGGGCCAGCCATTCTATCTGTATTTTGCGCATTACGCGGTTCACGCCCCGTTCGATTCCGATCCGCGTTTTGCCGGCAACTACAAGGATTCCGGCAAGCCCAAGCCGGCGCAGGCCTTCGCCACACTGATCGAGGGCATGGACAAATCGCTCAACGACATGCTGGACCAGTTCGAGGAACTCGGCATCGCGGAGAATACGCTGGTCTTCTTCCTCGGCGACAACGGTTCCGACGCGCCGCTCGGACATCAGCATGACGTCGCCTGCGCCGCGCCGTTGCGCGGCAAGAAGGGCGCGCACTATGAGGGCGGCATGCGCGTGCCGTTCATCGCGGCCTGGGCGAAGCCGAACGCGGACAACCCGCACCAGAAGCGCCTGCCCATCGCGGTCGGCGAGATTCAGAGCCAGGTCGCCTCGGTCATGGACCTGTTTCCCACGCTGCTCGCCTTTACCGACAGCCGACGTCCCGACAAGCATGTGGTCGATGGCGCGCGGTTGGACGTCCTGCTTGCCGGCAATGACGACCCCACGCGTCGTCAGCGATTTCTGATGCACTACCCGCACGGTCACCATCGAAGCGACTACTTCACGGTCCTCCGCGACGGTGATTGGAAGGTCATTTACCACACTTTTCCCGACCGTCCGCCGCTGGGCGGCAAGCTGCAATCCGGCGGCGAGCGTTACGAATTGTTCAATCTCGCCAACGATCCGTTTGAATCCACAAACCTGGCGAAGAAGAATCCCAGGCAGCTCAAGCGCATGATGCACAGCCTCACCGGAGCCCTGGCGCAACATCGGGCTGTCTACCCGATCAGCGACGAGGGCAAGGCCCTGAAGCCGCAGGCGCCTTGATCCAAGGAGGGGCGACATTCCGGTCGCCCTGCCTACGCAGCAGGCACAAAAGCGCGAGGCAGCCCCCAGGCTGCTGAGGTCTCCAAAGCGCAACTTGCCACCGCGCCTCTCCCGCCCCCTCACGGGGGGCGCGGCGACAGAATGTCGCCGCTCCTTGGGACACCCGAATCGCAGCGCCTGGAGCCTTAGCCCTGACTGAGAACATGCCATGCGTTGAATTCCGAGTTCGGAGTCCGTATGATCCAGCATCTGTGGAAAACCTGATGCCGCGCCCTGTCACATCTCTTTCGGTTCTGGCGACACTCGTACTGCTGACGCAGTCAACGAGCGGTCTCGCCGCGCCAAAGGACGCTCGTCATTTCGAACAGCAGGTCCGGCCGCTTCTGGTTGAACGTTGTCTGGAATGTCATACGGCGGGAAAGAAGACCAAGGGCGGGTTGGCCTTGGATTCTAAACCGGGTTGGAAGAAAGGCGGCGACAGTGGACCCGCTCTCCTGCCAGGCAAACCGGACGACAGTCTCCTGATCCGCGCGGTGGGTTACGCCGACAAGGACCTGCAGATGCCGCCCAAGGAAAAGCTGTCCGCGAAGGAGATCGACATTCTGCGCGATTGGATCGCCATGGGCGCGCCGGACCCGCGGGAAGAAACGCCCGCGGAGTCCGGGCGGAAGGAATCAAAGAAAATCGCCGCCGCGGATTTGTGGTCCTTTCAACCGGTGAAGGAAGTGGAGCCTCCACGGGCGGAGGATCCGGCCTGGTCGGGCGGCGCCATTGACCGGTTTGTGTGGGCGCGATTGAAGCGGGAAGGCTTGTCGCCGGCTGATGCTGCTGAACCCGCAGTCCTGTTGCGGCGAATGCGTCTCGACCTGACCGGGCTTCCGCCCACGCCGACCGAGGTGAAGGTCTTTGGCAGGGCGTTCAAAGAGGATTCCGGGAAAGCCATTGCAGCGGCGGTCGACCGCCTGCTGGCCAGCGAATCCTTCGGCGATCGATGGGCGCGCCATTGGCTGGACCTGACAGCTTATGCGGACACGATCGGGGTGGGGCGTTCGATCCCGGCATTGGAGGCGTGGCGGTATCGCGATTACGTGATCGCCACGTTCAATGCGGACAAACCTTTCGATCGATTCATCCGACAGCAGATTGCGGGCGACATCAAGATCCCGTCCGCGCCCGGCGTGCCGGAAGGTCCCGACCCGACGGCGGAGGGAATCGTCGCGACGGGCTTTCTGGCAATCGGACCCTGGGAACTGGTCGGCGGAGACAAGCCTCAATTGCGGATGGATGTGGTCGACAGGCAGATCAATCGCGTGGGCAAGGCCTTTCTCGGCATGACGTTTGAATGCGCGCGTTGCCACGAGCACAAGTTCGATCCCGTCTCGCAGGAGGATTACTACGGGTTGGCGGGGGTCTTCCGCAGCACGGTCACGTTGAACGGCCGCATCAACGGCGTGTTCAGCGCGATCAACCATACGCCCTTGCCGGAATCCGCTGACGACCTGATCGCCCGCGCTGAACGCATCCGCGCATTTGAAGCGGAGAAGGCCGGGGTGACGGCGAAGCGAGACAAGGCCTCCAAGACTGCCAGGGACCTGAAGGCGAAGATCGCCAAACTCGAAGCCGCGCAAAAGGAGGGCGCGACGACCGAGTCCGCGCAATCTGAGGCCGGCGAGTTGGATGAACTCAAGAAACGCCGCGTCGCAGCCGAGGCGGAATCAAGGAAGCATGCCGCCAAATTGAAGGAGTTGGAGTTCCTTCGCCATCACCGCACCAGGTCGATGGCCATGGCGGTGATGGACACGCCCGAGCCGGAGGACGCCGCAATCAACATCCGCGGCAACGCGCATCAACCGGGCCGCGTCATTCCACGCGGTTTCCCTGAAGGGATTGCGCCCAAGGACAAGCCGATGTTCACACGCGGCGGCAGCGGCCGCGTCCAGTTGGCCGAATGGATTGCGGACAAGCGCAATCCGCTCACCGCCCGGGTCTGGGTGAATCGCGTCTGGCATCATCTCTTCGGCGCGGGGCTCGTGCGCACGGCGGACAACTTCGGCGCGACCGGGGAAGCGCCGAGTCATCCGGAATTGCTCGATCATCTCGCGGCCGGTTTCATGCGTGACGGTTGGTCCACGAAGAAACTGATCCGGCGGATCGTGCTGTCGCGGACGTGGCGACAAGCCTCGGTGAATCCCGCCGCTGTGCAGGCCGGCGCCGAAGCGTCCGATCCGAACAATCGTCTGCTCTGGCGGGCGAATCGTTGTCGGTTGGAGGCCGAGGCCATCCGCGATGCCATGCTGTTCGTCAGCGGTCGGCTCGATCCCGCGCGGGGCGGGCCGAGCCTGCCTTACGAGGTCGCGGGTAATCTGAGTCCCAACGGCACGGGCAACTTCAAGGATTCCAGCCGCATGCCGGATCACTTGAAGAATCGACGCACGATCTACCTGCCGCAGAAGCGCAAGGGGCCGTTCGATGAGATCGATTTCATCAACGCCTTCGATCTGCCGGACAACAACCAGGAAACCGGCCGGCGGACGATCACGGCCGTGCCGACGCAGGCGTTGTATCTGGCCAATTCGAGATTTGCGCAGGATTGCGGCAAGGCCCTGGCGGAGCGGTTTGCGAAGCACGAACCGCAGAAGCGGCTCAAGCTGGTCTACCAGAACGCGCTGAACCGTCGTCCGTCGAAGGAGGAGAAGCAGCAGGCGTTGGCTTTTGTGGGACGGATCGCGGCGGAGTTGCAGGCCGGGGGAGCGAAGGAGCAGGACGCGGGCGACCAAGCCTGGGCGCGACTTTGTCATTCCCTCCTGATGAGCAACGAGTTTTTGTTCAGGAATTGAGGTCGAAGCGCGATGAAAGAAAGAAGCGCTGGCCCATCCGAGCTTTTGGAGTATTCTCTCAGTCATGAAAGCCGCGAATATCTTGGATCAAGTTCTCGATCCTTTTGCTGAGTGCCTCACGCCCGACGCGGCCGAACGTATTGTCGCGTATCGGGTGGATCCGGAAACTCAATCACGCGTGGAAGAACTGGCGTCCAAGGCCAACGATGGCAGTCTGGCGGACGAAGATCGCGAGGAATATCGGGAGTTCGTCGATGCGTTTGATCTGGTCGCCATTCTGAAGTCCCGAGCGCGCAAGTTTCTATCGCGCGCGGCTTGAGATGGAGCAGGATCTCAAGCAACGCGTGAGGTCGCGCGCAGCCGCCCCGTGGGGATCATGACGCCGCGCACGATGAAATGGCAATGATCCCGCTCATGTTCGTCACTCTTGTTGGATGCTTCGTGATGGTGTCCGTCATGTATTCACGCAAGCGTGACATTCCGACCTTCGTCCCTCTTGTATCCCAGTTCATTCCCATTTGCGTGTCGGTGATCATGTTCTGTCTGTTTGTGATCCGTGGAGGATCCCCGGCAATTTCAGCCACGAGCGGCTCCGTCGCCGATTCAGTTGCGTTGCTGTGGCACGATATTTGGCTTGGCCTGCTGCTCATTTCCCTGATCGCCTTTCTCCTTCACTTGGTGGTGGCCGCAGGCTTCGCCGCGGACAGAAAGACGGAAGGTCTACCTCTTCTCTTGAGCGGGATTCTTGCAAACGGAGTTGCCGTGTTCACTGTCCTATCGATCCCGCCATCGATTTAATCCCGACATTCGATGAATTCTTTTTTGCCCACATCCCGACGCCATTTCCTCCAGCAGGCTGCCTGCGGCTTTGGCTGCACGGCCTTGTCGGCGTTGGCGCATGAGGAGGCGCGGGCGGCGGCGAACCCGCTGGCTCCGCGGCCGGGGCATCACCCGGCGCGGGCGAAGCGCGTCATCTTCATGTTCATGCAGGGCGGGCCTTCGCAGATGGAGTCCTTCGATTACAAACCCCGCCTCAACGCCGATCACGGCAAACCCTCGCCCTTCGACCGGGAGAAGAGAATTGAACAGCCGGGGGTGGCGGAGATGCGGTTGTTTGGCTCGGGCTGGAAGTTTGCGCAACATGGCCAGGCGGGGGCATGGGTTTCCGAGCTGTTTCCTCACATGGCTGCGTCCGTTGACGACCTCTGCGTGCTCAACGGCATGCACACGGACAATCTCGCGCATGCCCCGGCCTGCCTGCAGTTGCACACGGGTTTCACGAATCTCGTGCAGCCTTCGATGGGCGCCTGGACGGTCTACGGACTTGGGACGGAGAACCGGAACTTGCCGGGCTTTGTCACGATCTCGCACCCGCTGAGCGGCGACGGCGGCAGTCCGCAGCATTTCTCCAGCGCCTACCTGCCCGCGATCAACCAGGGGACCAATCTCGACCTGCCCAGAACAACAGGCGCCGCGGCGCGATTGCGCAACCTGGAGGACAAGGCGTTTCCGTCGAGGCTGCAGCGTGAGCAGTTGGATTTCGTGAGCCAACTCAATCAACGTCACCTGGCCGCTTCGGAACACGATCGGCAGATGGAAGGCATGATCCAGTCCTTTGAACTCGCCTTCCGCATGCAGACCGAGGCTCCGGAGCTGTTCCGCTTTGACGGCGAGTCGAATGCGACGAAGAAACTCTACGGCATCGGCGAGGGAAAGGCCGACTGGTTCGGACGACAATGCCTGCTGGCGCGTCGATTCGCCGAGGCGGGTGTGCGGTTCATCCAGGTCAACATCGGCGGCTGGGATCATCACGGCGGCATCCGCAAGGCGCTGCCGAACAGCGCCGCGCAGGTGGACAGGCCGGTCGCGGGATTGATCGCCGATCTCAAGGCCCGGGGCATGCTGGAGGAGACGCTGATCGTCTGGACCGGCGAATTCGGACGCACGCCCTATGAGCAGGACCTGACCAACGGCAAGGGCAACCTGAACACCTACGGCCGCGGGCACAACCCCTTCGGCTTCACCACGCTGTTGGCCGGCGGCGGCGTGAAGGGCGGCCTCGTCCACGGCGCGACGGACGACCACGGCTATCGCGCGGTGAAGGACAAGGTGCACCTGCACGACCTGCACGCGACCATCCTGCACCTGCTCGGCCTCGATCACGAACGCCTGACCTATCGCCACGCCGGACGCGATTTCCGATTGACGGACATCTACGGCGAGGTCGTGAAGGAGATTC
>Ga0181573_10001518_pt1 | contig 22695 bp, 11 predicted proteins | sample 101ome_25_FD_148643 | JGI IMG/M metagenome (GOLD analysis project Ga0181573, IMG submission 148643) | Coastal salt marsh microbial communities from the Groves Creek Marsh, Skidaway Island, Georgia - 101409BT metaG (spades assembly) | ecosystem: Environmental > Aquatic > Marine > Intertidal zone...
GGGGGGGGGGGGGGGGGGGGGGGGGGGGGGGGGGGGCGGCGGGGGAGGAGAGGGAGGGGGGAGAAGGCGTACCCCCGGAGAAGGGGGGGGGCGCCCCCAGCTCCGACGCGAGCCAGGCGAGGAGGGTGGGACGCCGGGCGGCGGAGAGGGCGCCGCGGGGGTGGTCGACGAGGAGGTAAGGGGGGGCGATGTCCAGGGGTGCGATGGCGGGCGCGGGGTCGACTCCGGCGCCCGCTCCCCCCTCCCCCTCCCCCCCGTCCCCCGGCGCGAGCCAGCACCCCGGCGGGGGCCAGGGGGCCGGCAGGGAGGGATGGGCGAGGCGGTGGGGGGGGGGCGGGGGGGGGGGCGGGGGGGGGGGGGGGGGGGGGGCGGCGGGCAGGGGAGGAGGTGGGCAACGTGGGGGGGCAGCCCGGCCGACGGCGGGGCCGCGGTGGCGGCGATGGACTCGAATCCAGCGGCCGGAAGGGGAAGGTCCTCCCGCGCTGCCCGCGAAGCGTCGTGCCACTCCTCCCGCACCGCGAGGCGCCACGCCCCCGACTTCCCCCTCCCACCGTCGTCGTCGTGGTCGTCGCCCGGCGGCGCCGGCCGGATTGCAGTGCCCAGGAGTCGCCACCCCTTTCCCTTTTCCCGGACGAGGACGGGGAGGCCGGCGACGGCCTCTGCCCCGCGGGTGCCCGCCGACAGCACGGGGGCGAGGGGGACCAGGGGGGCCCAGACAGGCCGCGCGGGGCCAGCGGGCCAGGACGGGGTGCGAGGGCGAGGCCGGAGCAAGCGGAGGGCCACTTCGACGTCATCGTTCGTCCGAGGGTCGTTCTTGGGGGCGGGCGAGGTGGGGCCAGCCCGGCGGGGGCCCCCGCTCGGGCGGCGGCGGCGACCAGGCGTAGGCGGTGACGACGCATGGGCGACGACCGACCTCGTCGCTGCTGTCGGGCGTGTCAACAGGAACCTCAGCCCGCTCGCGTGGGTCGACGCGACGGAATCGGCACCTAACAAGCAAGAGTCAAACATCAAGCGCGAATTTGATCCCGAAACAGCGGTCGAAGTAACGGGAGGAAGGCATTGCCACGGCCCTCCCCGCGATGCGGCTGCATTGGCTCTCACGACCACCAAAGTGCTCCCGTCGAGCCTCCTTCCTCGTCTAGCGTCGACGAAATGCGATGCTTTCCGGGCTGGGGGTATGGCTCTGTTGTTAACCGTAGGACACCGAGCGTAGTCCTCGGTTGCCCGCGACACGACCCTCGTCAGTGGGGGTCGTGGCTCTCCGCCCCCTTCGCCCGCGGCGAGTCGTCAACCCCGTAGTCATCATGCAGTCCCTCCGCGTTACCGGCGAGCGAACGGGGACACGCAGCGCCAAGCAGGAAGCTGTGGTGTCGGCTTTCCCCGACCACCCTGGCTCCCATGGCGAACGGGCCGCCGAGGGGGGTCGAAATCCTCCCCTTCCGGTCTCTGAGCCGCGATGCGATCGGTGGGAACCGACCGCGGTCCTGTTAGATGCGCAGAGGGCGAGGAACGGGCAGGCCGTCTCGGCGCGAGATCGGCCGGAACGCCCTCTGGCTCTCTTCCTCGCCCGCCCGGCGACGCCCGCGGCCGCTTCGCGCGGCCGGGAGGGATCTCCGAGGCCCCTGGCGGCCGTCGCCGTGCCATCTGCGCGCGCCGACGCCTCGGCGTCGCCCCGGTCCCCGAGGCCACCCCGCTGCTCGAAGCCTCTACCACTTCCCCACCCCGACCCCCCCCCCTTCCCCACGGCCACGTCGCAGCCCCGGCCCTTGTCGCCGCCGCCCCCATCCCCGCGGCCCGCCGCGCCATGGTCGTCCCCCGCGCGGAGAAGTCGGCCGTCGCCCCCCTCAACGGCGACCCGTTTGTCGGCATGCTCGAGACGCCCGTCACGTCGGCCCCCCTCGTTGCCCGCTACCTCAGCTCCCTCCCCGCCTACCGCACCGCCGTCGCCCCCTCCCTGCGCGGCGTCGAGATCGGCCTCGCCCACGGCTTCCTCGTGGCCGGCCCCTTCATCAAGCTGGGCCCCCTGCGCAACACGGCCGGCGCCGACGTCGCCGGGTGCCTCTCGGGCGCCGGCCTCATCCTGATCCTCACGGCCTGCCTGTCTATCTACGGCAGCGCTACCTTCCAGGGCGAGGGGTCTGAGATGCCGAAGAAGACGCTGAGTGGCCGCACGCCCGCCCCCGACGCCCTGCAGACTGGGCCCGGTTGGGCCGAGTTTGCGGCTGGCTTCCTCGTGGGTGGTGAGGCGGGCGTGGCCTGGGCCTACGTCTGCACGCAGATCCTTCCTCTGTACCCCCACGGCGGGAACTGAGGAGTGCCCGATCACTCGCGGTCGGTCGGGGTCGGTTGGCGACGGCCTTCAACATAGGCCAACGTTGCGTTCTCTGGGTAGTTCGTCCGGGTGAGGGTTCCGGGCGGGAGCGCCGCGTCGGTCGAAGGGGCTTCGTCGTTCTCTCGAGAAGGTCCAGGGTTCGGACAGGCCTGCGGCGGGGGGGCGCCCGAGCCAGAGCGGGTAGCGGACGGCGTAGCCTCCAGGCCTCGTCCGTACCCTCTCGGTGACCCTGTCGTCTTCGAGAACTCGCACGACAACCCCGCCTGGTTCCGGCCCTCCCCGCCCCGCAGAGCCGCCACTTCGAGCGCCTCGGGCTTTCCACCGCCGGGGGCCGGCTCCCCGATCGAGTTTGCCTACATCGGAACTCGGTTCCTCAGCGGAATGAACGTCGCACGAGCCGCGCGTGTGGCTCGCGCTGTCGCGTCGCGGACATCGCGGCTTGGCAGCGAGGTCACCTCGACCTCGGGTGTCTCCACCGCGGTCGTCGGTCTCCAGGCGAGGAGCGAGGTAAGGGCTGAGTCTCGCCTCGAGCCTGCGTCTCCGTGCGGCTTCCCCGCGTCGTTCCTTCGATCTAAGATGGGTCTCTGGGAAGATCCTCCGCTGAAAGGGGTCGTGCGGGTGGGAACTCCGCCCCTGGGGCTCCGCGGCGGAGGCTCCGACCCGGCGACCACAGCCATTCTCCGTGGCTCATCTCCGCCTCCGTTAACGCCGCTGAGGCGTGCTGCTTCGAGGAGGATAATAAAGATCTACTTGTTTTGCGAACGCGCCCCCGCCTCTCCCGCCCGACGTGGGAGAGGTGCCGTATGCTGGCTGCGCGTGGACTGTCGCTGTCCGCCACTACCGGGGCGCTCGCGCCGGTCCCGGGGGGGGCTGTCGTTGAGCTTGGCGACGCCGACCTGGCCGACGCCGCCTAGCGCCGTCGCCCGTGCGCCAGCCAGCCGACCTGCGGGTCACCTGGCTATTCTTGTGGCTCCAAACGCATGTCAGCGCACTGTGATGCCACGTGACAAGTTGCTGCCGGGGCTGAGCCCTGCGCTGGCTGCTGGGGCAAGCCTCGCCCCCGGCCGCCGCGCGGCCCGCAATCGCCCCGACCGGCCTCCGCCCCGTCGGCCGATGGCCTCATCGTTGCCTCGGGCTTTCGGCGCCGGTCCCGATTGTCCGGCCAACCACCCGACAATTGGCCGTTGCAGTCTCGTCGCCCCCCGCCCCCGTTTGCCGCCGCCTACCCCAACCCTTGCCCACCGTCCACTCTGCTGATGCAGGGCTCACACCACCAGGCTCGCCACCGCTCCGCGGCTGCCGTACCCGCCTTCAAGGACCCCGTGGAGGACCCTGCTGCCCTGTCAGCCCCCCCCCGTGTCACGCCTGGCCCTGACACTACCATCCCCCCCATCGTCGTCCACCCCTCGGGCGCTGTCTCCGCCATCAACGACCCTGAGGATCCCATCCTCCGCGGCGAGGCACCGACCGTCTACGCTAACCGCGACGGCCACCGTGTCGACGATGGCCGGTACACGGCGTTTGAGGAAGCCATACTGTCGCAGGCGGGCATCCCCGCTGAGCGGGTGGTCAAGGACCCCGTCCGCACCTTTGCCTACGGCACGGACGCGTCCTTCTATCGCCTCGTGCCCCGTATGGTGGTCAAGCTTCGCTCTGAGGCCGAGGTGCAGCGGGTGCTGCCCATCGCCAAGCGTCTTTCGGTGCCTGTTACCTTCCGCGCCGCTGGCACATCACTATCGGGTCAGGCACTAACGGATTCCGTCCTTCTCAAGATCTCCCACGTGGGCGACCACTTCCGCAACCACGAGGTGCACGGCGACGGCAGCTCCATCACGGTCGAGCCGGGCCTTATCGGTGGAGAGGTGAACCGCATCCTCGCCGACCACCATCGGCGTGGGAAGCACCCTATCCAGTACAAGATCGGCCCCGACCCGTCCTCCATCGACTCGTCCATGATTGGTGGCGTCGTCAACAACAACTCCTCCGGTATGTGCTGCGGGGTGTCCCAAAACACCTACCATACGATCAAGGACCTCCGCGTCGTCTTCCTCGATGGCACCCTGCTCGATACGGCGGACCCTGTGTCCCGCGCAAGCTTCCTCGCCAACAAGCCCGAGCTCGTCGACGGTTTACTGAATCTTGCACGCAAGGTCCAGGCCGACCCCACTCTTTCCGCGCTCATCCGTCGCAAGTTCTCGATCAAGTGCACGACCGGCTACTCCCTCAATGCGCTTGTCGACTTCCCTGCACGCCTTGACGGTGGAAAGGATCAGGTCTTCGAGATTCTCAAGCACCTCGTCGTGGGCTCTGAAGGCACTCTCGGCTTTGTTTCCCGCGCCACCTACCACACGGTTCCCGAGTGGCCGAACAAGGCCTCCGCTTTTGTCATGTTCCCTGACGTGATGGCGGCGTGCGAGGCGGCGTCTGTCCTCCGTGATGAGACGGCTGTTGACGCTGTCGAGATGTTCGACCGCGCTTCGCTCAAGCAGTGCGTCAAGGACGACCGCTTCGTCAACCTCGTTCATGGTGATGTCGTCAACGCCGGTCCCCGTGCTGCGGGACTCCTTATCGAGTGCCGCGGCCGCGACGCCGATGCCCTTGCTATGTCCATCGCCGAGGTCCAGGGCGCAATCGCCCGGGCCAATTTCAAGCTCGGCTGCACTGACGCCGAGGCCGCCGCCGGACGCGCCGTGACCGACTTCCCTTTCACGGAAAAGCCCGACGAGTACAACGTCTTCTGGGATGTCCGCAAGGGTCTCATCCCCCTGGTCGGAGGCGCCCGTGAGCCCGGCACATCTATGCTCATTGAAGACGTCGCATGCCCCGTCGACAAGCTCGGGCAGATGACGGTCGACCTCGTCGAGATGTTCGAGCGCCATGGGTACGACGACGCGTCGTGCTTCGGCCACGCCCTTGAGGGCAACCTTCACCTTGTCTTCTCCCAGGGCTTCCGCACGCCGGAGGAGGTCCAGCGCTTCCGGCACATGATGGACGAGATGTGCGACATTGTCGCCACCAAGCACTCCGGCTCGCTGAAGGCCGAACACGGCACGGGTCGGAACATCGCGCCCTACGTCGAGCTCGAGTGGGGGCCGCGCGCCGCACGCTTGCAGTGGGAGATCAAGGCCCTCTTTGACCCCGACCACACTCTAAACCCGGGCGTCATCACGAACAACGACCCCGAGGCCCACATGCGCTTCCTGAAGCCCGCTCCCGTCGCCTCTCCTCTGGTGGACCGGTGCATCGAGTGCGGCTTCTGTGAGTCCAACTGCCCCTCGCGTGACGAGACGCTGACACCACGTCAGCGCATCACTACCTTCCGCGAGGCCGCCCGGCTCCGGTCCCTGGGCGACGCCGCTGGGCCAGCTGAGAAGGCCCGTCTCGCCGCCTTTGAGAACGGGTGGGACTACCTCGGCGAGCGCACCTGTGCCGCCGACGGCATGTGCCAGGAAAAATGCCCCGTCAAGATTAACACAGGCGAGCTCGTTAAGTCGGTCCGCTCAGGCCTCCATGACACGGGCCGCGGGTCGGGCGTCGCTGCTAAATTGGCGGATCCAGCGACCTTCTCTACCGTCTCCAAGCTCGTTCCATCTCTGCTGAACACGGTTGACTTCGCCCGCTCTGTCCTCGGCGCGGGAACTATCGAGTCCATCTCGGGGGCCCTCAACAGGGCCACGGACCGGTCCATCCCAGAGTGGAACCGGTCGATGCCCAAAGGTGCGTCAAAGATTGTCGTCCCTGCCCCGCCCCCAGCCATCGCCACCGATCGCGGTGTACCCCGCAAGGTTGTCTACGCTCCCGCGTGCGTCACCCGCATGATGGGCCCCGCTCGTGATGACCCGGACCAACGGAGCACGCACGAGGCGCTTATGTCGCTGTTCGCCAAGGCTGGGTACGAGGTCATTATCCCTGAGGGTATCGACGGCACTTGCTGCGGCATGATGTTTAACTCGCGAGGCTTCAAGTCGGCGGGCCAGTCGGCCCAGGACAACTTCGAGCAGATTCTCTTCAAGGCCTCTGAGGGTGGTCGCCTCCCCGTTGTTGTTGACACCAGCCCCTGTCTCTCGCAGCTCAAGAGCTCGACCACGGCTGAGGCCGATGCGCTCCGGTTCTCTCTCTATGAGCCCGTCTCCTTCATCCGCAACTTCCTTGCTGACAAGCTTGAGTGGACCCCACGGCCGGGCGCCGTGGCCGTCCACGTTCCGTGCTCCTCCAAGAAGATGGGCCTCATGAACGACTTCAACAAGGTTGCCTCGCTCTGCAGCGAAGATGTTGTACCCACAGACATTCCATGCTGCGGCATGGCGGGCGACCGTGGACTCCGGTACCCCGAGCTCACGGGTGCTTCCCTCCAGCACCTCAAGAAGCGCATGGAGCGCCGCGACGTCACGGCCGGGTTCTCGACAAGCCGGACTTGCGAGATGTCCCTATCCAACCACGGCGGAGTGCCCTTCCAGGGCCTCGTCCACCTGGCGGATGCCCAGTCCAAGCCTCTGCAGGCGAAGAACTGATGTTGGCTCAGATGAAGTTTGGTTGAGGGGTGGGGCGTTGCGGTGCGGTGCGCGTCGTTTCGTGGCGGCGCCCTTGCTAAGCCGACAGATTGAATTTGGCTAAGGATCCCCGAAATCACAGAACGCCTCCTCAGCCTTTGCGCCCAACCTTGCGCAGCCGCACCGCCGCCCGGAAGGCAGCCCGCGCACGGCTCCCATGCACACCACCACTCCCCGTCCCCGCTCCGGCGAGTCCGCGCCACATCTGGGCCCACGCCAGCCAAGCTCCTGCCATAGCCCGCACGAGGGCGCCCTCGGCATGATGTTCGAGGGCGAGCTCATCACCTGGCCCCTCGCCCCGCTCAGCCGCGCCCGCCGCCGCCATTGATGCCGCAAGCGACTCAGTCACGGCGCGCGATAGCGTTCGCCCCGCCCACAGCAGAGCCGCCGCGCGTCGGGCCCGCTCAACACCACGGCGCTCTATGGGGCCCTCGGGCGACTTTCGAAGCCAACGCACCAACACAGTCCAGGGGCCGCCCCAGCCGACGGCCTTGTGGGCTGGATCACCCCCCCACAGCCCCCCCTCTCCCAGCCACGCCGAGAGCGCCAGGGTCGCTGCGCGCTGGCAGGCGCGTCGGCAATCAACTCGCGCGTCGAGCGCAGCCGCCTCAAGATGCAGAGCTAGCGTGCGGGCCTCCAGCGCGTCGCGGCGTAGGTTGAGCCGCGCCAGCGCTGGATCGGCCGCTTCGGCACCCGTCGCCCGATGGCCTGCTCGGCCCCGGGCCCGCGGCGGCGTTCCTCCGAGGTCATCCGAGTCGGCGGCCGACGACCCGGACTCAGATGTCGCGTCAGAGTCGTTGTCCGACCCGGCCGACGGGCGCGGCGTCGCCTTCAGCAGCACCTCCACATCGTGCGGGTCGGCGCTGCCGCCACGTTCGAATATTCCGCGACGGGCGGCAGATTTGGCGCCCACGGCCCCGGACCAACCCCCTCCCATTGCCCAATCGGCCTCGCGCTCAATTGCGTCGCGGCGCCAGGCGGCGCGGCACAGCCTAATTTCGACGTAGAGACGCCAAGCCGCGTCGCCCATTTCCCTGAGTTGATCACTCAACCACGCCCATGCCGCCCCCATTGCGCCCTCAGCACCCGCCGCAAGCGCAGCTGCCGCGAGTGCCCGGCCCAGCTCTGCTGCCACCTCCGTCCCAAGTGGCGCCTGGGGGGGGGGTGGCTCGCACCGCAGCTGCGCTGCCGATCCCGCGGGAAAGACGCGGGGGACGAGGTGGCCTTCAGGATCGGAGCGCCAGGGACAAAGGGCCGCTGCCGCCTCGAGGACACCCAGGCGAAAGGGGGCCGGAGGGGGGGGAAGGGCGTCGGCGGCGAGCGAGGAAGGCTGCGGGGCGTTGTCAGTGCTCATCTCCAGGGCGTTGACGATCCCTCGGGCCGTCGCGAGGACGCGTTCCTCCTGAAGAGCAGCGCAAGCGCGCACCGCTGACCCGTCGGCGTCGTCCCCCGAGGGGCCAGCGGAACCATCGCCGCCGCCGTCCGTCGCCGTTGCAGGCGCCGCGGCGAAGCGGGCGATGGTCACGCAAGCTGGCTCGCCGCACAGCGGATGGAGCCATCGCGCGCCTAAAAGAGCCGCTAGAATGGCCGCCGGATGCGCGGCGCTCGCCGAGCCGCCGGCAGCGGATTCGAATCCTCCGCCGCCGCCGCCGCAACCGTCATAGCTCCCCTTGCCAAAGTCACGCGGCAGACGGCCCATCTCGCGGAGCAGCAGCGCCGGCTCGTGAAGCCCATCGACGTCGCTCCACGACCAGGCCCCGCCACAGGTCATGAGCCTGCGCTGGGCAGCAGCGACTGTCGCCTGAAGTTCCTCGGGGCACCTCTCCAATCGGGCGCCGCGTCGGGCATGCTCAGCCTCCGTCGGCAGTGCGTGACCGCCGCCGTCGGCGACGGCGACGGCGCGGGCGGCCGCCGCCGGCACGTCGTCCCGTCGGCTGGGACACGCACTCGTCGTTGGGAGGGGCGCGGGCGGAGCAGGGGTAGCCAAGAGCCACGCCGCAGGCGGGCCCGAGGGGTACATCCACTCGGCTGGGGGGGGCTGGACAGCACCACTCTCTCTCTGGCGCCCCACCACGCCAGCTGCCAACGGTTCCCCCGAGGACGCGACGACCCACCGCCCGCGCGACCAGTCACTCGTCCCCGCGCCGCCGCCGCCCGCCGTCGCCGCGTACGCCCCAAGGGCACCTGGCGGGGCCAGGGGAGGCCCGTCCCAGACCCCTGTCCCCATCGCCCAGTGGCGAAGCCAACGCGGCGTCTCCCACAGACCCAAAATCACCTCCCACGTCAGCAAGATACCACCGAGGCAGAGGAGAAACAGCAGGGCCGCGCAGCCGCAAATGAAAGCCCAGAGGGTGGCCCCGATCCGGCGAAGGATGGGGGGGCGGTCGGCGCCGGGCCGCGAGGCCTGAAGGGGGGGCAGACCCCACGCCACCACGGGGAGGGACGCAAAGACGATCAGGGCGAGGACTAGCCATCTGGGAGAGGAGAGAAGAGGGGAGGGAGGAGGTCAGATGGGGGCCACGGTCAGGCGACGGGCTGACGAGGGTGGGGCGGCCACGGAGGGCGATGGCCTCAGGTCTGAACTCGCTTGACGAAGAAGAAGAGACCAATTAAAATGCCCTCGATCACGTTGCGTGGACGAGGAGGAGGGAGATCCAGCAGGGGGAACCCCGCGACGCGGGTATCGACGTAGAGGGGCTCATCCAGAGCCGCCCTCGTTTGAGGTGGGCGAGGCGACGTCGCCCGGCCGGAGAACGAGGCCGCGTCCGCGATGGCGCGTCGCGCTTCGTTGGGCGGCGTCCACGTCGTCTCTTTCCATAGTTGAGCGCTCTCAGCTCCACCTCCCTTCGCTTTGCGACGAGGCGGCGAAGAGAGGCGCGACAACGCGGCGAGCGTGGCCGGCGCCGCGGTTTCCCGCTTCGCTGGCTGCTCGCCGCGATCCACCGGGGGGCGAAAAGGCTGGAGACGCCCAGCAGGGATTGCGAACGATCGCGTGGGAGGGCAGGAGAGTCGACGCTCACTTCCCCCTTGGCCTCGCCCGCCCGCCCCTCTCCCTGGGAAACCTGCTCACCCCGCTCATCCCCATGCCCCCTCCCCCACCGCTCACCCCCTCACCCCGTGTAATAAAAGACCAAAACCTGAAGCGCCCCCGCCCCCGCCCCCAGCAACCCCCCCACCAAGATGAGCTTGATCTCGTCCTCCTCGAACACCGGATGCAGCACCCCCTCGAACTCCTCTGGCGGCAGCTCGCTCAGCGACGTCCGCATGACATCTTCCACCCCCATCTTGTCCCTCATGTAATCGTAAGAGGGGGGCAACAAGGCCGGTAGGTCGGCCAACACTGCCGCCCCGACGCGCTGCCGAATGCGCGCCCACGCCTCCTCTCCCAAAGCGTTCCGCGCGGCCCACCCCGGGGTGGTGTTGTCGATCACCCGAGTAAAGAACTTGTGCGTGCAGTCGTCGACCAGGGCATCGAAGGCCGCGCGGTTAGCGCCGCCGAAAATCTCTCCCCACACCTGCTCGGGCTCGAAAAAGACGCGGGAGGCGAGGCGCGCGAGGGTGGCCGAGGCCTCGGCCTGGCGTTTCAGAAAGATGCCTTGGAGGACAACATCTCCGCGTTCGGGACGGCCGGGGGGAGTGATGGGGCCGGGGCCCGCTGTCTCGGCTCCGGCGGGGCCAACGCCGTCGTTTGACGCCCGCCGCGCCACCGCAAGGGCCGATCCCCACCGCCGTCGGCCGGCACCGGCGTCAGCTGCGCCGACGGCAGGGGCGGTGGGCCCAGCTTCGGGGGTGCGGCGAAGCGCGGTCTCACGATCCGGAGCGTCGAGCCCGACAGGGCTGGAGGCCTTGCGCAGCGCCGCGTTGTCCTCGGCAGTCGACTTGAACGGCACGTCGGAATCCGACGCGCTCGCCTTCCCTTCCTCATGGATCGTCTCGGATCCGCCTCGCCCTTGTGCTATCACCGACTGTCTCCTGTACACCTCGAGCGCCCGCTCGGCAACCCACGCCATCGACGTCCGCGCCTCGGCCAGGACGGACCTCGACGGGTCGACGGACCGGACCGGGGTGGCCGACTGATTCGTCAGCCCCTCGCCCTCCCTTTCCAAGCTGGCGAACTGTGTCGTTGGCACGCGCGTCGCCAACCCACCTCCCTCCGGAACGCGCGACGGCTCCCGCCAGATGCCGTGCCGGAGGGACACGTGCACGGGCCGCACGGGCCGGAAGATCAGCGTCAGTGCGATCCAGTTGGTCGCATACCCGACCAAGAAACCGAAGACGGGCAGGACCCAGTTGGCCTGGTAGAAGGCGTACACTAGGGCTTGCAATCCGCCTAAGGCGAACCCAAAGAAGAGCCCACTTTGGATGAGAAAGCGGAACTCCTTAGCGCCTACTGCCTGGAACATGTCAACGACGATGCCGCGGTTTGCTGCTGTGAGTCGAACAGTCAACGCGACAAGATCGAAACAGTCGTAGAAGCGTTCGCTGAGCTCGGCCATGAAGATCTCGACGAAGGCCGGAGCGTCATCGGCGGCGCGGGCGACGACCCCGTCGCGGACCGTCTGGGGGAGGTAGGACCAGGCCACAGGCGCCTCGGCCTCGGCGCTCGCTGCCACAGCCTTGCGGGCCGTCAAGGCCATGCCCTCTCTTGTCAATTCGGCCACGACGGCGGGATCTATGCGCGCGAAGACCTCGCGGACGTCCACCAACTTGTCACGGAACATGATGGACATTTTCCTCGTCATGGCCTCCGCCTTGGCAGGAATGATACCTTGGATGCCAAAGAGGCCCACTGGCTGGCCCTCGGGGACCCACACCCGCCATCCGGTGAACTCTGTGGTGGATGGGCAGGATGAGTCGGTGATGTATGAGCAAATCGAGTGAAGATGAGTGGCGTGCCGATGTGGATGGAGGCGCTCGGATTGATGGCCTCTGGACCCAATCCCGTCATCCTGCTCGCCCACGGGGTAGAAGGTCATCTGGATGGCGAGCCAGTTGGTCCCCCACCCGACGAGCCCCGCGACCACGGGAATGAGGACGTAGTACCACCACGCCGTATTGGCGTTGGTCGAGTCGTCGACGGCGGCCTGGGCGGCTCGGCGGGCAGCCCGAGCGACAGGAGGACCAAGGGCAGCAACTAGGCCGAGGCCAGCCGACCGCGCTGCGACGGCGATCACCCAGACGGCCAAGATCACAACGGGAACAGCAATCAGGGGGCGGTCGACCGCGCGGCGGGGGCGGCTGGGGCTAGACGAGGCGCGTTCGGGGGCGGGACACCCACAGATGGCGGCGGCGCCGAGCCAGCCGGGGTCCGCCGTCCTCTGCGCTCGGCGTCTGCCCAGCGCGTCAACCCGAGCAGGATTCATTGCGATAGAAAAATTGCTTCCTTGCCTCGAGATAGGGTGGGCGGTTCGCTGAAACGCGCCCTTTCCGACGACTCCCAAAAAATCTCACACAGCCATCGTGTTTCAGTTTGAGCCTGCGAGTCTTCGGGGCCTCATTAGGGCTGGAGGCCGGGCGGAGACGCCACCAACGGCGCTTTCGACGGCACCACAGACGCCGTCGGCGTTGCCGGCCTCGCCGTACCGCCCACCCTGGGCACAAACGCCGCGCCGCCGCGATTAACGTCCGTCGGGAGAGCGATACCGAGAGCGAGAGAGATGGCGCTCTCCCTGGCCTCTCCTGGAGCCCGCGCTCGCCGCGAGCCGGTGGACACGCGGGTTCTGGCTTTGGCACGCCGGTCGGGTCGCCACTGCGGCGAGTCGCCCGAGCTGCCGCCGCGTCGTCCGAGCCGCTCCTACCCCCACTTCTACCCTTCATCCACGCAATGACACCATCGACATCCCCTACTCCCACCTGCCTCGCCGCAGAGACGGCCTGAACCGCCTGGGCCGCAGCCCCTCAATGAGTCTCTCCTCCTCCTTCGGTGGGGACCGGAACAATGTCCGCCGGCTCGCGGCCTCTGCCTCGGGCTTCCAGGCCAACACCATCATCACCGACAACAACCGGCGGCGCGGCCGGGCGGGTCTCTCCAACCTCGGAAACACGTGTTTCCTGAACTCGGCTCTCCAGTGCCTTGCTCACTCACCGGGGCTCGCCGCCTACTTTATCGCGGAACGGCATCGCGACGACCTCAACCGTGATAACGTCATCGGCATGGGCGGCGAGCTCGCTGAGGCCTATGGGGCTCTCGTCAAGGACATGTGGGCCGGCAAGGTGGGCTCGGTGGCCCCGCGTGTCTTCAAGGCAAAATTGGGCGCCTGGAAGCCCGAGTTTGCAGGATACCGGCAGCAGGACTCGCACGAGGTGCTGACGTTCCTGTTAGATGGACTCCACGAGGACCTCAACCGGATCAAGATTAAGCCCTACATCGAGGACAAGGACAGCGACGGTAGACCGGACGACGAGGTGGCGGATGAGTGCTGGGGCAACTACAAGATGCGGAACGATTCCATCATCGTTGATCTATTTCACGGTCAGCTGAAATCGACCCTCACGTGCCCCGACTGCCGCCGTACGTCAGTAAGGTTCGATCCGCTCGGCGCGGGGGGATTGCAGGTGCCGCTGAGCCGAACTCCGCACCTGCGGACGGTGGTGCTGTCGCTGGTATGGTGTGCGCCGGCGCGGGTCGAAGACGGCCGGCGCGTGACGTCGGTGCGGGCCCAGGTCAAGGTATCGGACAACGCGGCTGCACTCGCCGCCGCGGTGCGCGACGCTGCGCGCGTCCCGGCGTCGTCCGGCCTCGCCTTGTTCGAGATCTTTCGTGGGAGAATCTACCGGCGCCTGCTGGCGGCCGATCCCGTAGAGGACATCGCCACGTCCGACATCCTGGTCGCCTTCGCGTACGCCCCTGTGGTGCCTGCCGGTGTGCGGCCCGGGTCCCACCGCGTGCCCACCCTGGACGACCGTGAGCGCCTGCTGGTCGCCATCTTGCCTGGAGACGCAGGCGACGGTGACTCGCACGCCCTCCCACAGCAGTTTGGGCTCGTCGCCGCGCCCGTTGCCGTAGCCCTGCCCACTTGGCCGGCTGGCACGTCGGCCGCCGACGCCGCTGTGCGCGACCGCGATTGGGCCGCCCCGCGGCTCCGCCAGGCCCTCGCCCTGGCCCTCCGCCCGGGACAGGAGGATCTTCCCAAGGAAGACCTCCAGCCTTGGTCAACAGCCTTCGACGTCTTGGACCTCGCCACTGGGGTTGCGTCGGCCCTGCCTGGCGCCTACGGCGCGGCCGGCGCCGTTGCCGCCGACAGCAACGGCTCCCTACGTCACGTCGTCCAGAAATGCCTCACGTGGCGACCCGGTGCCGATTTGGTCTACGACCGCCAAATCGCCGCCATGCTTCCCGCCACACCCAGCAAGGTCGGAGACGCCCCCTTGGTGGGCGCTGCTGCCGCCATATCGCTCGAGGACTGCATCGCGGCGGATTTTGCCAACCTGTCCAGCGAGGTCCTCGACGCCGATAACACCTACTACTGCAGCGGGTGCAGAGCTCACGTCAACGCCGAGAAGGTCCTCGATCTGTGGCGACTGCCAAAGAACCTCATCATCCACCTGAAGCGGTTTCAACAGGTGGGTTACCTACGGGAGAAACGTGACACGCCCGTGCGGTACCCGCTGAGAGGGCTTGACATGGGGCAGTTTCTGCGGCGGCGCTCGAGCGGCGGACCGGGGTCCGCCGGAGGTCCACAGAAGCCTCACGTTCCGGTTTTGTATGATCTATACGCAGTGTCGAATCACTTCGGGGGGTTGGGTGGGGGGCATTACACTGCGTCGGTGCGGCACCTTGAGGATGGTGAGTGGCTCAACTTTGACGACTCTCACGTCAGCGAGTGCGTCACTGATCTCTCCGAGACGGCGGGCTACGTCTTGTTCTACACGCGGCAGGAGGATGGGGGGGATGGGGAGGGGGGGTCTGATTGAATCGTTCGCAATCTATCCTCCTTTCTCGAGATATTGCTGGAGTTCAATACGCTCAAAGCCAAGGCCGTGTGCAAGGACGCTCCCGTGCCCGGTGTGGCGACAGTATGGCAGTACATCATCCTGATGCGGCGGGCGTTCCTGATCATCGGCGTCGAGGCGCTCCCGCATACCCCCCCCCCCCCCCTTCCCTCTCTGCGTCCACTCCACGTCTTTCACCATTATTGAACTTTGCCATCATTCTCCCGGTGAGTTACCGATCGATCTGCTGCTCCCCATTTCCTCCGACCTGGGCCAATAGCGCCCGCAGCACGGCGATCCCTGCGCCACGGTGGAGACGAGTGTTGCCTGCCAAACACCGCGACGACAGCGTGCACCGAGGGCATCCACGGTCGTCGGCCTCCGCCTCCTCCCCTTCGACCTCGGTGGAACAGGGGCAACCGTCGAGGAGGTCAACCGCTCGCCCGAGGAGCTCGGGCAGACGCTCGCGAGCAGCGTCGGCTGCCCCGCAGCCACCTGGCACGGCGTCAAAGAGGAGGAGCCGTTCTGGGCAGTAGCGTTCACCGCTCACCTTGCCACACTCTGCAAGCACATCGCCGGGAGCCGACGGAACAGCGAGTGGGAGCACCGCAAGTACGGCATGGGCGGCGGCGTGAAGGCCGTCGGCAAACGGGAGACGGGAAGCTGTCATGTGCGCCCTAAGGCCGAGGGGCGCCCTGACCCAGCAGGCCCGCGTGAGGAAGCGGGCGGGGGGCAGGTGGTGCTGCACCGTCTCGAAGACACGGCCGCTCGCCCATATCTTCTGGTAGCCCAGCCACCGCGTCTCGACCCGCGCGTCGCCCACGCAAGCCGCGTCGACGGCCGAGGCGAAGGTCTCGCGTCCTCCCGCGGGCTGCACCGACGAAGATATCAGAGCCTTGGTGCGATGCCGGCATGCGGCCGGCCTGATGGTCGCCACCCGCCCGTCAACGTCGAGGCGTGTGCAGAGCCACGTGCGGCCCTGGTGAAAGTAAACGGCTCCCTCGTACACGTCCCGAAAGGCCGTGGAGAGCTCGAGTTCTTCGACAACGTTGCCAGTCCTGCCGTCGACGACGCGAAGCCGGTCCTCGCCGCCAGCGCGGAGGCCAAAGGAGGCAGCGGGACACTCTTCGCGGCCGATATAGACCCAAGCATGGCGCTGCGAGGTGGGGCCGCGGCCCAGCGCCCCGGCCACCACCAGGCGCGCCACGGCCCCCGCAAGGGAGGCGGAGCCAAAGAGGGAGTCGTCGGTCGACTCTCGCTCATTATCGTTGCGCGACTGGCCCGCCGCCGCGCCGGGCAGCAACGGATGCTCGGCGGCGGCGCACGCCAGGTGGAGGTCGACCACGCCCAAGTAACCCGCGCCCGTGGTGACCGCCTCCGCGGGTCGACGACCGGGGTCGAGCCACACGGGGCGCCGCAAGAGGTATTGGTCGAGCGGGGTGTCGAACGCCACAAGGACGGACGCGGACGGCTGCCCGCGCCGGCCCGCCCGCCCCGCCTGCTGCCGCAGTGAGGCGAGCGACCCGGGGAAGCCAACGTGGAGGACGACGTCCAGGGCGCCGAGGTCTACGCCCAGCTCCAATGCGTTGGTGGTGGCCACGGCGAGCAATCGCCCGTCGGCCACCGCCTGTTCCAGGTCGCGCCGGTCAGCGGGGGTATAGCCGCCGCGGTACGTCGCGACACGGGAGACGAGCGATGGGGCCGTTTGCTTCAACAGGTCTCGCGCGTGGGCGCACACCGTCTCTGCCACTCGTCTGGACCAGCAGAAGGCGAGACATCGGAGACCGTGCTGCGTGGCCTCGGCCAAGAGTCGGGCCGTCTCGACCACTGGGCTGAGTCGCGAGGGGCCGGAACGGCTGTCGACGTCAGCGGGATCAGCGGCATCGGTGGCGATGAGGGCCGTCGGCGGCGGCGGAGGCGGCAGCGAGGCGAGAGCCATGGGCAGCCGCCGAGGTGAACGACGGGGCGCGTCGCCGGTGCTGGTTAGGTCGGCGGCCTCATCTTCCCGGACCGCAGCGCGCATCAGGGCCCCGACTGCAGCCAGTGACGGGAACACTGGGCCGGGCGCTGGGGGGGGGGGGGGGGGGAGAGCCGCCACCGCCGCCGGGGCCGTCTCAGGACGCGAACGCAGAGGCTGATGGCGGTCTTCGGGCTCCCCCGTCGGACCTGCCGCCGCGGCGGCCCGGTTACGGCCCACGAGCGTGCGCCGGACTCCTGGCGCCGGCCGGGGTCCCTCCGCTGGAGCCATCCCCCCGACCGCCCCCCCATCGGCCACCGGCGGCGCCCGGCGTTTGCCCCTCCACCTCGTCGCCCCTCCCTTCTCACCCGCTCCTCCCTCTCTCTCCTCGTTCCGAAGGGGCGGGTTCCACAACACCGTCGTGTGCCTCCCTCGCGGCGCCCCGTCGACGTCGATGACCCCCACACGCGACGGGTCGCACCCCACCAGGGCCGCGGCATGCTGGCCGGGATCGCCCCCCATCGTGGCGCTCGTGACGACAAACACCGGACGCGCTCCGTACCGCTGTTCAGCAAGCCGCCGAAGCCGCCGTACGACCATAGCTCCGTGTGCCCCGAGGAGCCCCGTCAGGACATGCGCCTCGTCCAGCGCGACGACCCTAAGGTGGGAGAGCCACTGCGACCAGGCGTCGTGATTAGGCAAGAGGGCGCGGTGAAGCGTGTCAGGGTTGGTGACAATGATCGACACCGATGCGCGGACACGCTCGCGCTCTTCCGCCGGCGTGTCCCCGTCGTACGCGGCTGCCATTGGAGTCGGTCTTCCGTCCTCGGGGGGGAAGGCTGCGGCGAGGGCCCGCCGGATTGACGCAAGCTGCGGGGGAGAAGAGGTTCAGAGGCCGTCAACGGCCGTGTCGCCGGGGGAAGCCCACCCCAAACCATCCCCCACGGCGCCCTCGCCTGGTCGTGGGCGAGCGCCTTGGTAGGAAACATCAAGAGAGCAGTAGAGCGCGGGTCCGCGACGAGGGACTCGACGGCGGGAACAACGTAACACAGGGACTTGCCCCCAGCCGTGCCGGCGCTGACGGCGATGGCCTTTACAGGGTGGGCAGGGGAGGGAACGCGTGCGGGGGCGGGAAGAGAGGCCGCCCCATCCGCAGCCGAGGGGCCTCGACAGTGGGTAGAGCCCTCTCTCTCTCTCCTCGGCGCCAAGGCCTCGATCGCAAGGTTGATCGCCCGGGCCTGGTGCGAGTAGAGGGACTCTGGCGACGCCCCCGCCGCAACCACAGCGCGGGCCGCAGCGGCCGAGAGGGGTCGCGCGGTGGCCTCAGTCACAGCCGGGCGCGCTGGGACGTCGCGCCGGTAAGCGATCTGCCCGCTCCACCACGACAGTTTTGTCAGGTGTCGCAACCAGTCATCCACCGGCATGCGCTCCATCGACACGCACGGTCCAGCTGCGCGCTTAGACTCGACATCAGCTGCGAGGACGGTAGCCCCGCGTCGCCGTAGGGGGGCGGGGTGGAGCCCGGTCCGCACCGGGGACATCGAGAGGGACGCCCCCGCCGAGGTGGGGTCGTGCGTCTCTCCCGGCGCGGGGGGGCGGGGCACCGCCGCGAGGCAGGCCGCGAGGTTGGGTGGGGGGGGGAGGCAGGCGCCATCGTCGGAGCCAGCATCGACGACGCGGTCTAATTGCCGGCCGGCAGCGGCGAGGGAGGCCGCAGCAATGGCGCACCGCGCCTCGGCCTCGGTCCGCGCCGCCACTGGCCCGCGCCCTGATCCCCGAGCCTCGACCAGCCGAACCACCCAGGCGGGGTCCACGGGGGGCGGCTCGGGGTTGGGGCCGCCGCCGGGACCGCTTTCGGCCCCCGCTGGCCCCCCCGGCGTTGGCGCCGCCCCCCCGTCCGGTGCCGCGAGAGTGACGACGTGGGGCGCCAGCCGCCACATCGCGCGGCAGTCGTCGACCACGCGCGCAGAATCGTAAGCGGAATCAGAGAGAGCGTCGGCGGCAGGCGGGGCCACCAGACGCACCGACGGCTCAAGTTGCCGTCGGGTCAGGAACCGAGCAACACCGGCGATGACAGCGAAGCGCCGCAGCAGGGCCTCAGCCTCGGGGTGAATGGAAGCGTCCAGCAGAGCGCGACGTGTGGGGGCGTGGGCGCAAGGGCGGCCGTGGTCGACCAGTAAGGAGGGAGGGGCAGGAGCGGGGCGGCGACGGCGCGGGGTCGGCGGAGCGGCGCCCGCGCTGGGCGGCATGTCCGGCGCCCCGCCGCCGAGCGTTTCGGGCGCGGTCTTCCCAGCCAACGTCACCGTGGCGGGTGATCAGCCTGCTCCTCTCGCCGCAGCACGGGGGGCCGATTTGGAGCCGGAACGACGAGCAGAGAGTATCTCACACGTCCCGCTTCCTTCAGAGCGGTGACCCCTCCCCATTCCCGGCGACCCCCTCAGGCTCTGCGACCGACGTCGCTCTTGATCGGTCTCGATGGCGTCTGTCTCCGTCCTGGCCCCGCTCCTGCGGGCCATAGAGTCTCCCTTGGAGGTCGCTGGCGGCGGCGGGCTTCGGCTCAGCGTCCCGACGTCCGTGCTCGCCGTGTGCGCGGGAGCTGCGGCGGCGAGCGGCGCGCCCCTGAATCAGGGTCTTATTCGATCATTCTCCACTCCAGCCCCGTAGAGTAGCCCGCGCCGTCTCCCCCATCGGATCACCGGCTCTCCTTGACGGCTCCGCGGAGGCAGCCTCTCGCCTCCGACTCGTCGCCGACCCGCCTCGCCCCCCGACGCCCCCCGACGGACCTCCCCCCCCCTTTCAACACCGCCCCTCCCAGACTCTCGCTATCCTCCTGGTCCTCGTCGCCCTCCGCCGCCTGAGGGCATGGGAGAGCGCTCCCTGGACGACTGTTCCCGACATCGCAGACGCTGTCGGTCTCACGGCACTCGAGGCGTCCGAGGAGCTTGTCCCCGCCGGGTGCCCTGTGTACGATCCCGCCGTCCACGACCGCCCCGGCTTCGTGTCTTGCTACGACCCCGCCACCATGGCCCTGCTAGCAGCCCCCGGCACCGTCCCCGACATGTCTCCCGCTGAGGTGGCTTCCGCCGTGAGCAAGAGCCGTGCTGCGCAGCGCGAGTGGCGTGCTTCAGGCTGGCCCCAGCGTCGGCTCTGGCTACGCGTCCTCTCTCAGTACATCCGCGGACACCAGCGCGACATCTGCCGCGTCTCCAGCCGCGACTCAGGGAAACCCGCGGTGGATGCCGCCTTCGGAGAGGTCCTCGTCACGCTGGAAAAAATTGCCTGGCTGCTGGCAGAGGGCGAGCGGTGGCTTGCGCCCGAGCGTCGGTCTGCGGGTTCCTTGGTATTTTACAAGGGGGCACAAGTCGAGTACCACCCCCTTGGCGTCGTGGGGTGCATTGTGCCTTTCAACTACCCGTTTCACAACATCCTCAACCCGGTGCTGGCGGCGGTCTTTTCCGGCAACGGCTGTGTCGTCAAGGTTAGCGAGCACGCGTCGTGGTCGTCGGGCTTGTACGGTCGCATACTTACTGAATCACTGGCAGCCGTCGGGGCCCCGACCGACCTCGTCCAGATCGTCACCGGTGGAGCCGAGACCGGCCGGGCCCTGGTCGAGGGCGAGATCGACAAGATGGTCTTCGTAGGCAGCACGGGCGTTGGTCGCCACGTGATGAAATCATGCGCCGCGCGGCTCACCCCGGTTGTGCTTGAGCTGGGCGGCAAAGACCCCTTCATCGTGTTGGAGGACGCTGAATACGACCGCGCTCTGTCGATCGGGCTCCGCGGGGCCTTCCAGTCTGGCGGACAAAACTGCACGGGTGCGGAGCGCTTCATCGTGCATCGGTCGCTTTATGCGCGGTGGACAGAGGACGCGGCTGCAGCCGTCGCAGCGATGCGGCAGGGCCCTCCGCTGGGTGCGGGCCGGGTGGACGTCGGCGCCCTCTGCCTCCCGGGACTCGCTGAGCGCGTGCAGGAGCTCGTTGACGACGCCGTCGCCCACGGTGGGCGCGTCCTTGCTGGCGGCACCCTGCCCCGCCGTGGCAGTCTCGCCGTGGGTCAATTCTATCCACCCACGGTCCTCTGCCTTGACGGCGGTCTGCGGCAGCTCGCCGCGTGCCGTGCTTGGAGGGAGGAGACGTTCGGCCCCGTCATGATCTGCGTCCCCTTCGACACGGACGAGGAGGCCATCGCCCTTGCCAACGATTGCCCGTTCGGCCTCGGCTCATCTGTCTTCTCCCGTGACGCCTCGCGCTGCCGCGCTGTCGGAAGCCAAATGGATGCGGGAATGACGGCTCTCGACGACTTCGCGTCGGGTTACATGTGCCAGTCTCTGCCCTTCGGCGGCGTCAAACTCAGCGGGTTCGACCGCTTCGCGGGAGTCGAGGGGCTTCGGGGCATGTGCGTGCCCAAGGCAGTGAGTTGGGACCTTCTGCCGTCGCTGATGACCACGGCGCTGCCGCCTCCGCTGCGGTACCCGACGAGCCCGCAGGGATTCGCCTTCGTCGAGTCGTTATGCCGCTTGTTTTACGGGACGAGCGTGGCCGAGCGGGTGGGCGGCGTTTGGGGGATGGCACGGGCGTCGATGGCCGTTTCAAGTTGAGGTGGGTCAGGATAGCGGGGTGGGCGGTCGACGTACAGTGGCCCCGTTGTCTTCCCGCTTAACCTTCAGCTCGTCAGTGGCGCGTTCGGGATGGCGGGCATCTACATGCCGCCCTCCGACCCTCCTCCCGCTCCCGCGGGGGGAGGGGCATCGGCCAGCCTCACCCTTGGTGGGTTCCGCCCTGCCGGCGGGAACTGGCGAGAGGCTTAATGGGGTTGAGACGCGTCCCACTCATTCGCGTCGGAAAAGCGCATCGACTCGGTTCGGTTTCGCTTCTCGAATTACCCTTTGGCGTCCCGCGGAGGACAGGCTGCGCGCCGCCCTCGCCGCGCGCGTCGTCGCCGTCGACGTTCGGCGCCGTCTTCGCGTGTCCGCCGACCGCCGTGCTTCATCCTTTAAACCGCAGTGATCCACTAGGGATCCCCCCCCCGAAACGTCCCCCGCGCGTTCGCGCCGGCTCTTCCGCGCGTCCCCGGCTCCCGCCTCGCCCCACAACGGCCTCGGCCGGACCACCGGCGCGGGCGGCAGCGTCGGCCGCGGGTTTCGTCACCCCACACCTCCCGCCCCGGGCCAGCGCCCGGGCCAGCGCGATCCGCCGCGCCGCCGCCCTCCGCCGCGCCGAGGTCCTCGGCGCCGCGGGCGTGGCCGCGGCCCGCGGCGCGGGGTGCGAGGTGGGGGCCGAGGCCGAGGCCGAGGCCCCCCCCGCCGTCTTGCCGACCCCGCCCTCCGTGGAGAACGAGGCCCCAGCCCGGGAGCCCCAGCCCGCTGCCCCCGCCCCCGCCCTCGCCCCCGCCCCCGCCCCCGCCCCCGCCCCCCCCCTCAACGCCAACACCCGCCTCTCCGTCGCCCACCCCTTGGCCCCGCCCCCCGACTCTGCCGTCCCGGACTCGGGCGCCTTCTTTTCGGCGGGTCTGGCGGAGACGTCGGCCGATGATCTTGTGGCGTGGGCCGCCGCCTTGGGGGAGGGAGCGTCCCGTTCGGGGGACGAGGGATCCGGCGGCTACGCCGGCGGCGCCCCGTCGGGCGACCGTGCGGGCGGGGAGGAGCCATCGACGTCGGCCGCCCGGATCGACGACGACGACGGGCACGGGGACGACGACGGCGCCCCCCGTCCCGGGGAGAGCGTGGACGCATGGGCGTCTCGCCTGAACGACGCCGAGCTGGAGAGGGCGATCGAGGCGCTCGGGAGGGCGGCGGGCCCGTCCGGCGCGGGGGGTTCCGACGGCCCGGCCTGGCCGCGGGGACCCGTGGGGGCCGGGGGCGCGGCGGGGGCGGGGGCGGCGGGCGGAGCGGGCGGAGCGGGGGCGGAGGGGGAGAGCGGGCCGGA
>Ga0181573_10001519_pt1 | contig 22685 bp, 15 predicted proteins | sample 101ome_25_FD_148643 | JGI IMG/M metagenome (GOLD analysis project Ga0181573, IMG submission 148643) | Coastal salt marsh microbial communities from the Groves Creek Marsh, Skidaway Island, Georgia - 101409BT metaG (spades assembly) | ecosystem: Environmental > Aquatic > Marine > Intertidal zone...
GGCCTCGCGCGCAGCAACCAGACGTTGGAGAGGTGGGCGTCCGAAGGTTCCAGAGACAGAGAGGTCGACATCTGGACGTCGTTGGCAGCCTTCCTGTTCGATCGTGCCGCAGACGGAGCCCGATTCCCGGCACCCGAGGAGGCGGTCGCACCCTTCCGCGTTCGCTGCGGTGGCATACTGACCGAATGACCGCTGGCTGCCTGGACGATGTTCAGTAGACGTTCGGCGAACGCGAAAAGCCCCGAGTGAACTCCGAACGATCAAAAAGTAACTGATGACACCGACTCAGTCACTCATACTCGTCTTTCCGCGCTCTCTTTCGCGTGCCTGCGTATGGTATATATAGCATATGAGCCACTGTCTTGCCTTCGAAGCGGGCGGAGACTGATTTTTTAGCTCCCGAAACCGAACATTTCCGGAATTATTCGACACCGTTCGCTCCGTGCACCTCTTCCGGACATGCTTCCGCGGTCGACAACGTCCACGGCTTATTCTATATAGTGCGGTGTGAGGCTCCGCCCGCCAGGTGCTCCTCTTCTCTACGTCAACAAGTACTACAACAACGAACATGACGTGGGAAGTCTCGAGGCTCGCAGTGGACGGGCGGTTGGTCCTCGTCGTCCGCGCCCTCGTGGTGTTTGCGGGCTGCGTGGTCGTCAGCCTGTCCACCTCGCGGAGCATGATGGCGATTTCGTCGATACCGTCGATACCGTCGATTTCGTCGGCGTCGGCCGAGCCTCTGCTGCCTGGCCGCCGGCTGTTCAACGTCGAGCTGGACAATGCCTCGTCGCTGGTGTTCGACTGGCGTACAGGGATCGCGATCCCGATCTATCTGATCATGTCAATGCTGGCGGTGGCGTCGGGGGTGGGCGGGGGGCTGTTCTGGGTGCCGCTGTTCACGGCGCTCCTTCAGTTCTCTGTCAAGTCGGCTGCGGCGCTGTCGCAGTCGTGTGTGGCGGGTGGGTGCATCGGGGGCACGCTGTATTCTATTATGCAGCGTCATCCGCACGATCGGCTGCGGCCGGTTATGGACTATAACCTGTCGCTGGTGCTGATGCCGGCGCTGGTGCAGGGCATCTCGTTCGGGGTGATGCTGAATTACATTCTTCCGAGCCTGGTTCTGAGCTGTCTGCTCGTCATAACGCTGCTTTTGATCTCGGCGAGGACGCTGCATCAGGGGATTAAGATGGTGCAGGCGGAGCAGCGGGTGAAGAGGATGGCGCGGGAGGCGCGAGCGCTTGAAGCCGCGTCCCAGGAGTCCCAGGACGCGGATCGGCTATCGCTGTCGCTCTCGCCGCCCGTGCTGACGGCGTATACGGACGACGAGACGGTGACGTTGGACGGGGAGAGCATGGGGAGTCGGCAGAGTCCGGCGGCCGTGCTGGATGAGGGCGGGAGCGGGAACGGGAAGGACGCGAAGGGCGGTGCGCGTCCAGGTGCAGGGAATGAGGTCAACCCGGACGTGTTGGCGGCCAAGCTGAGTCTGGCCGAGCAGGGAGCGTCCGACGATCCCGGGGAGTCGACGCCGTCGAGGATGTATCGGGCGTCGATGACGCTGATCAAACAGACGAGCTTGACCGTGCACCGGCATACGACCAAACGGGTTGTTCGGGTACTGGGGAAGATTCAAAAGCCGGTCATTCCTTGGTTGCCGTTTTTGAGCAACTGGGGGATCTTTTTGGTCTTCCTGGGTCTGCAGGTGGGAAAGAGCTTCTTCTCCAACTGCTCGTGGGAGACGTGGACGATGTTCGCCGTGCAGATTGTCTTTATGGTCTGCTCGAGCGTGTATTTCATCTGGTTCCAGGAGCACCCCGAGCCGATCAAGCACTCTCACCACGGGCTGGAGGGCGGAAGCGGGAGCGATGTGGAGGATGTCTGCTCTTCGAGCGCCAGCGATGGCAGCGACAACGAGGGCAGCGCCAGCGAGGGCGGCGACAACGATGGCAGCGATTCCGGCGGTCAAGAGTGGAAGCCGAGTCGGCTGGCGCTCATCTGGACGATGACGCTGCTGCTGGGGTGCCTCGCGGGCATGGTCGGCCTGGGCGGGGGCGTCATGATGTCGCCGCTGCTGTTGGAGCTCCGCGTGCATCCGCAGGCGGCGGCGGCCACGTCGACGTTCATCACGGTGTTCGCGTCGACCACGGCGGCGGTGACGTTTGGGCTGCAGGACCGTCTCAACCTGGAATATATGGCGTTGTTTGCGCCCATCTGCCTGATCGGCGGGTTCCTCGGCGTGTACGTCCTCACCGGGCTCATTAAGAAGTACAAGTGCACGAGTGTCGTGAACGTGCTTGTGGGATCGCTGATTCTCCTCTCGGCCGTCTTGGTCGGGGCGTTCAGCCTGCGGGACGAGGCCGTGGCCGTCGCCGACGGTGGGTATTGATCTCGACAACGTGCGCTCGCGCGCCCCGACGCTCTCACTCGCGCTTCGCTCGTTCGCCAGGCTCTCCGCTCGTGATATCGAGCTGGTGCAACGCCACCTACAATTGATGATTATGATATTGATATTGATGATGACGGTGATCACGAAGGATCCGCGGGGGGACTACTGAGAAAAAGCGCTGACGGTTGGTTGGGAACAGCAAGAACCAACTCTGACGTGTCCATCCACCCACAATGACTGATCAATACGCCGTACCGGCTTTTTTGCATGATGATATGTAACGAGCAGATCACAGGGATACGTCCTCGTTCTCGTCAAACGCCAGTCCGTAGTCGTCCTGGTCCAGGTCCTCCTCCAGGTCCTCGTCGGAACTCGAAAGCATGCCCGACTCCTCCGCCTTGGCAAGCGCCTTCTCCAACGCATTGGAGCTCATGGCCGCCTCCTCGGCGGCCGCCTGCGCCCGCGCGAGCGCCGTAAACACCTCGGCCACCGGATCGTCCTCCCGACCAAACACATCCGTCGCCATGTCCGAGACTGGCAGGAAGGGATCAAACTCTGGCACCACAGCGACGGTATCGTTCATGTCCCGCAACGCCTCCACAGCCCTCGTGATCACGTTGGGCTCTGCCGTCGCGCTCTCCCCGACGTCTCCGCCCATGCTCGACAGGCTCGAGAACGTTTCCGAGAACGACTCCACCTCCTCCTCGGGACGCCCACGCTCCCGCATCGACGTCCGCATCCGCCACCGCTCGATCCAGTTCCGGGCCTCCTGCTGCTGCCGACCGATGTACACCAGCCGCTTTGCCTCCTCCACGGCCTCGTCACTCACGCCCCGAAGCCCCAATTGGGACGCTACCTGGTTGATGGAAGACCACAGATTATTCGCCACGCTCGTCGTCTCCCGCACAATCCTCCTCGAGAACCGCGCCGTCGACTTTTCTGCCTCCCTGGTCACCGACGACAGCGCCTTTTCGACCACCGGCTCCCGAAGCGGCCTCGTCACCGAATTGAACACGACATTCAGCTGCTTACCCACGAGTTCAAACTCCTCCGACGCCTTCTGAACCTCTTTCATCGTCAGCGGCAGGTCGGACTGCATCAGCAGCGCCGTCCGCTCCATCTCGATGGCCGCCCGCTCGAGGTCCCGCGCCGTCTCTTCGGCCTGCTCGCTCGCACGCTGCACCGAGAGCAGCACCGGCCGCATGACGACCAGGAGCACCGCGACCAGGGCAGAAGCCGACGCGAGCGAGGCGAGGAGGAGCGACAAGACCACGGAGGACGAGAGGCTGACCTCGTACTTGACGAGGTTCTGGCCCCCTCTGACGTCCACCCGTTCCGAACGCCGCACGACGACATTGTTCGTGCCGTTTGTATCCGTGGGTCGCGTGGCTGCGTCCACGGTCGCGTCCGTGTGGCGGAAAAAAGCCGAAACCCGGGTGCAATTCCGGTGGTCCGGCCGACAGGACGACGTTCGTCTCCGTTTCGAGCTCACCTGTGGTCGACAGGGTGCCAAGACGTGCATTGTGCAGTACAAGATCATCTGGACGTCGCGGTCGTTCCTGGAGAGCTGAAACCTGCTTGTCGAGGAAGAGGAGGAAGTCTCGGGTGGGCGCAGTCACGCAGGGACGAGCAGGGTCGTCATTGTCGTCGTCGTCGTCATTGTCGCCCTCGCCGCCCTTCTACTCCCATCCCCCCCTCCTCCTCCCCCTCCTCGCTCTGGCAGCGCCTCCGGCGAGCCCTACGCTGCGGGAACGCCGGCGAGGTGAGCGGCACTGGGCCGCTCTGTGACCGACGACGAGCGCGGGTTGACGCGGTGGATGATACGACGTTACTGCTGAAATACGATTCAAATATGATGGATGAAAATGTGTCTCGGTACTGAGTGTGGCAATGGTACTGATCAAAAGTCTACTCCCGACACCGTGAAGTGGAGTGTCTGCATGGGGGAGACGCCGTGTCGGCGGCCGAGAAGACGCACGACGTACTTGAACGTGTACGTCCCGGGCGGGAGCCCCCACAGCTGGATGCGCCAGGTCTTCCTGCATACTGCAGGGTACGGGGTGGCCTGGCAGGCTGCAGGCCGCACGTGCGACCTGCCGCCGACGCCGTTGCTCGCCACCGCCTGCGCCTGTCGTCCAGCATCCAGCGTCCAGCGTGTGGCGTCTAGTCTCCGTCATCGAGATACCGCCGGCCTGCCACACACAGTAGTACGCCATAACAGCATCGAAGCGCGACGCGTACCTGAATCCGTCGCTTCTCGTCGTCAAGTCGAACTTGTGGGAACTCCGAACGTTCGGGCGGTTGCTGGGCTCTATTCGATAGTCCGTAGTTTTTTCGTTCCGTCGAGGCTTGAAACATTATCTCTTCTCCGAGCATACGTTTCATTACAGGACACTGAAGCGCGTAGGCCAGGTACGATTGCTGCCTTCACGGGCGGCGTGGCAAGCGGTGGAATCCCCCCAACGAAATTCCGTTTAGGCGCCACGCTCGCTCGACTCCGCGTCGCTCGCTCGACTCTGGCCCGGGAAATTTGAGAAAGCATACAATTATGACCGTTCTCATTACCTCGGTGCCGTGGTGTGCCGTTCGCGCCGAGTCTGAATGTTGGTCGAGACGACGACGGGTCGGTTGGGGTATTTTCCCTGGGGGTGACACTTGGACTGAGAGCGAGATAGCGATCGCTCCCTCGCTCCCTCGCTCCCCCTCCCCGCTTCGATGTCTCTCTGTATCTCCATGAAGACGCCCGCCGCGCCCCTACAGACCCTCACCTCATCTCACCTGCCCGCAGACGCAGACGCTCGACGATCAGCCATGGCGACGCACACGCAGCATGGGAACGACGGCGCAGGGGCCACGTCGCAAGTAGTGAACAGCAGGAATCCGGAGGATCACGATGCGTTCGACATCAGTACCCTCTCGCCGGACGAGCTGGGCAACCTCCTGGACAACGACTACGACCTGGACGTGGATCTGGACATTCCCGACAACCTGTTTGGGGCTGACTTTGACGACGCCGGGGATGCGTACGCGACGATGCACCACGCCAACTCGGCGCCTGTCCACTCGCCGAGGCAGGCAAACATGGACCCCGCCAAGAGCGTGCTGGCGTCCATGGACTCGCACCCGGCCGAGCACTCGATTCACATGCACCACCACGCGCACAGCGCGCCCACCAACATGTTTTCAAACCCGATGGCCCAACAGGCGGTCTACGTCAAGGACCAGTCGGGCAATTTCGTGCAGATCATGGTCAACCTGCCGGTTGCCGGCATCGGCAACGTGTTGGGCATGCAAGGGGTGCAGGGCATGCAGGTGGCCATGGCCCCGATGCATGCTCCTCAACAGACAGTCTTGTCTGGCGTGCCGTTCCAGCCGTCTCAAGGATCCGGGGAGGTCCAGTACCGCGTCCAACAGCAGTCGATGATGCCCAACCAGGACCCGTTCCAGCAGTTCATGCCGATGGGCATGCATTTGATGCATCCAGAGTCCGGAAGCGTGCAGACCTCGCCGGTGAAGGAGCAGCCAAAGGCGAAGAAGCCGAGGAGGAAGAAGGCCGCCCAGAAAACCGAGACGGCCCAGCAGCAGCGGGTGCGGGCGGACAAGGGGTACACGGAGCACCCCAAGAACCTCCAGTACATGCGACATGGGGAGGCGCTCAAGGCCTACATGAAGGACAACAAAGAGATCCCGGCGATCAAGGACATCTTTGCCACGTTCGCCAAGAACGACGGGTTCTCCCGGCCACCGGGTGCCATCAACATCGAGGCCCGGGTCGGCGGTCCGCTGTGCTCGAGTTTGGTCAAGCAGCAGCAAGAGTCGGAGAAGCGGTCTCAGGCGGAGGCGGAGACTGCCAAGTTGGAGGCGGAGGGCAACAGGCTGATTGGCGTCAGCCGCGAGGAGTGGTCTCTGTACTGGAAGGCACACGTGGATCGCGCTGCGAGTCCCGCAGGTGCCGACGATTGTGGTGGCGATGGCGACGGTCCTGGCACTGCCGATGCCGACAAGGCCGCCGGTGCCGACGGCGACAAACCCAAGGACCTCGTCTATTGTGGCGACTACCCCTCCATGGAGCAGGCGGCCAGGGGACACGACATCGTGGCCCTCAAGATTCACGGCGAATCGGCCCGGCTGAACTTTCCTGTGGACCAGTATAAGACGATCCTGCCCGTCGTCAACGGCCACACCGAACAGGAGCTCATCAACGCGGTCCTGAAGGACGCCGAGCTGGCCATGCAGAGGACTTCAAAGTTCAAGGGCGTGAGGAAGACGGGACCTAACCATTATGAGGCGACATTGGACAAGGACATGGTGACTCGGGCGTTGCAACAGAACGCCAAGCACGAGAAGAAGGCCGCGGCCGGCGGCGACGCGCCGGCCGTACACCACAAGGTCAGCACCTTCCACTGCGCGTGAGCGGACTCCAGGGCGGGGGTGGATACGCACGACAAACCAACGATTTTTGTATAGATACAGCCATAGACGTAGATACACAGATACACACGACCGTCTTCATCCTTCATTTCATTTTTAACGCGGCGGCGTTCTCGGGAACTCCAGGAGGGCATCTCGCCGCTCACAGCTCGAAGCTCGGTGCCTTCCGGTTCTCTGCAAACAACCGGTTCTCGTACAGTATGCGGGTTCGGAAGTCGGCGTACGGGTCGGTCTCGCGCTTGGCGAGGAGGTACGCGATCTGCGTCTCGACGGCCGACTTGACTTCCGCGTAGACGGCGTCCACGCGCTCCCTGTCCTTCACCATGTCCGCCGAGGTCTCGATGGGCTGACCAAAGAGGAAGTACAGGCGATTGGGCGGGAGCCTCGGCACCGCCAGAGGGCTGATGAAGTCTTCCTCGCCGCCGAGGCGGGCCTGCGGGGCGTTCCTGGCAGCACTGGCGACCCACTCACCGACAAAGGGCAGTTCCTTGAGCTCCGAAGCGTCGAGCAGCATCTCGAGCGAGTCGTCGACGCCAACCCCCGCGAACGGCACGATGATCGCGTTGTACTTGGCGCACATGCGAACGAACTCGGAGCGTTCTGTCGGCCAGAAGAGCTGGTACTCCTGGTTCTTCTTCCTGTACGCCTCGCTGACGCCCCCTGGGTACAATAAAATCGCCTCCTTGTTCGCCAGCAACCGTCCGAAGCTCTTGCCCCCGACCGGTGTTGCTCCAAACTCCTCGAGGAACGTTCTGAACGAGGAGCTGTCGTTCGTCGAGCCGCTGTTGCTCCCCTGGTTCCTGAACGAGTTGATGACCCACGGCATGGCGTCCGCCAGCTGGCCGCCGCCGCCGCCGCCGTTGTTGTTGCTGTTATCATTCGTTGCGCCGTTGGAATTCTCGGATTCGTTCTTCCCCGCACGCCGCTGAAAGATCGCCGGGTGGGCGAGCCCGCGAAGCATGGCCTCCCGCTCTTTGAGAATCTCCTCGACAAAGATGCCCATATCGAGTGCAAGCGACTGGTGGTTGCCGACAAAGACGACAGGCCGGTCGTGGCCAGAGTCACCCGGCAGCGGCACGTTGCCGAGGCCGATCGCCCGGGATCCGTCGGCGGCCGTCGAGATGAACACCGGAGACGTGAGCCTCCGCGATAAGTTGGTCAACTCGCCGGATCGGGCGAGCTCGAGGGAAGTAGGCAGCTCGATGGGATACGGCGTCCCCCACGTGCTCTTGTTGCCCCGCCTCTGCACGGGTGCGGAGAGCCGGCGCTCTTGCGCATAGAATCCCTCCTCCTTCAGGATCTGCACCAGGTCGACGCCCCCCTCCTGTAACAGAGCATGCGAACGGCCGCGCTCCACGCGGATGTGGCACCGCGCGAGCTTCCGCTTCAGCTCCTTGGCCTCGTCCGCCGACGGCAGCAAAAAGTCCGAGTCCCCGACCAGCGCAAACACGCGTTGTTCAATATGCGGGTAGCGCTTGTCCACCGCCTCGCATCCCTCGGCCAGCAGCTTGAGCTTATGCTCGAGCGTGTCTCTCGGCAAGATCTCGGCAAGTATCGGGAGCTGCTGGAGCAGATCCAGGGCACCGCTGACGAGCCGCATTGCCTGCTCGCCCAAGTCCCCGGCCTCCGCGCCGTCGAGTGCGCTCGAGAGGAGATTGATCGGATTGCCCAGTACCGGCGCCAGCAACACCGGAAGCAGACCGTATGCCTCAGGCGGGGTCTGCAGGAGCACCGGGCCGATCTGCGGCCACAGCGACTTGGTGTATGACGTCGCAGGATTCACCAAGACGACGCGATCGACCAGCCCCGGGTTCCGGGCCGCGAGCTCCAACGCCAGTAAGCCGCCGAACGACTCGCCCATCACGTAGACGGGGGTCGTCGGCGGCACGTCCCGCACGACCTCCTGGAAGAAGGCGTCCAACCCGGCGGCGAGGGCCTCGAACGAGTCTCGGTTCGTCGGCGGCACGACGTACGTCATGAAGTTGAAATGCCGCATCAGTCCGTCGAACTGCTTGTATGCCGCCAGACCCGTCCCGTCTATGCCCGGCAAGTACAGATAGAGCGGGGTCGACGGAGAGCGGGGCGTCTCGAGCGGCGAGAGGGGGAGCGGGGAGCACAGGTATGCGTCTGGGCGGCTCTCGTACCCGTCCATCGCTTCCCGAAAGTCCGACAGCGGGAGCGTCGACGTGTTGGGCGACGACGCCCGTGCCGCGAGACCGGTCCGATTCTGGTTCTTCCGCTTCTTCTCCCCGATCGAGTTGGGGGCAATGGGAGTGCGCTGGCGCCTGGCAGCCGCATTGCTGCCGAGGCCTCTGACACCTACCATATATATACGCGTGTGAATACCGTATACCTACTCGTATGTCGTATACCTACTCGTGAAATTGCAAGTTCACGCCTGAGTGGTTGCCCTGAGAGCTCAGTCATCATGATCATCAACGATCCGCTTTATCCGTTTCCGCCGCTTCTCCAAAAACTCGCGCCGCTCCTCGTCACTCGTCTCCCGCACCCACCGACGCAACGACCACCACGACGCCTCGCCGTCCTCCTCCACACCCCCCCCCCCCCCCCCGCCCCCGTCGACGACCCCGAACACGCCCCCGCGAGCGAGCGCGACGTCGACGGTCGCCCCGAGGGCGGCGACGAGCGCCGCGCCCAGCACCGGATTCCCGCCGTGCGACGCGAACAGGAGCCCGCCCGCAGCGGCCCCGCCGACCGCGCTATTGACCGACGAATCGGTCCCCGTCAGCGATCTGGTATACTCCTTTGCCGCCGAAAACGACAGGCCGAGCATGCCGAGACTCGCGGCACCGGTCGACGAGGACGACAGCACCTGACGGAGCGCCCGCCGGGGGTTCCGCAACGCCATGACCAGGCCGAGCGCTGCGCCCGTCGACGCCGAGATTCCCGTCGTGCGGAGTATTCGCCGCGCGCTGTCTTCCAGAGAAAACGCAGGGGGCGGCTGTCTGACAGCGGTGCTCGACGACGACGACGACGAGGAGGACGACGACGAGGTCTCTCTCTCTCTCTCGTGGTCGTTCAGACTACCGGTTTGATTCGTTCCGCTCATCCGCAGTGCACGCTGGCGTCCCGTCCTTCGTATGCCGTGTCGCCGTCGCCGTAGTCGTAGTAGCTAACTTACACTTACGGAGAATGAAATGGAACGTTGTTGTCGTTGTACCCGTCAATCAAATTTGCGCGCCTCCGCATCAGTTGCTCTCGTCCGAGAACTCGGACACGGTCTGGTACGTCCATCCGCCCGGAAGACTCATCATGCCGTTGGAGAAGGTCTGGCCGCTTCCGGTGGAGAACGTGATGAGTCCGTCGGCGAGGCCGCTGGCGACCTCCAGGGCGGCCTGGTCGTACTTGGCCACGGTCTCGGACAGCTGCGTCTGGTCACCGTCGGCCACCATCTGCTCGGCGAAGGCCTTCAGGTCGCCCGTGAGCTGATCGTGCTCTCCGAGAAGACCATCGAATGCACCAGAGATCCTCGACGAGGCCTGGTCGAGGGCCGACTTGAGGTCAAAGCCGGGGTTGATCTCGAACAGGACAATCTCCGCCTCCTCTCCCTTCGAGATCTCCCTCTTGCACTCCTTCGTCTTGAACTTGACCGGGCTGTGGTGCTTGCTGGTGTACTTGGCCGGCGTCTTCTCGAACTCCAGCTTGGGCGTCTTGCAGAGGACCTCGATGTCCTTGTCCTTCAGCGTACTCGTCGGGGCATAGGCAAATTCGCACTCGCCGGAGCTCAACTTCAGCTTGAAGGCCGGTCCCTCGACCTTGCCCCTCTTTTTATGCGACGGAGTGACCACTGCGGGACTGCAGAAGTTGGCCTCGATTCCGTTGTAGACGGTGTTTGCCTCGACGACCAGCTCGGACATGGCCTCGGAGACCTGCTGGCAGTACGTCATCAGGGACTGCGGCCAGGCCTTGGGGTCCTTGATGGTATCCCAGGACGGGAGCTTGGGGGCGGCGGTCGAGAGGACGTGCGCCAGCTTCTTCACCATGCTGTTCACCGTCCCCACGGTCTCAGAGAGCAGATTCGAGGTCGCCCGGAACACGTCCTCGGAACCTTCAATCGGTCCCTTGAGGTCCTCCGTCAAGAACGACGCGACCATCGCCGTCGTCTGGGCGACGATGTCGGCGGTCCCGGCCGCCAGGTCGCCGATCGTCGACACGGCGTTGCCCACGGCCGCCTGCCCCTGGTTCAGCTTTTCTTTGAGCGACGCCTGCCTGGCGTCCCACCTGCGTGAAATAAAGGGCGACGAGCGTGTCGAGGTGAGGAGAGGGGAGAGGGAGAGAGCGGAGGGGGAGAAGCAAGAGGCCAACAAGAGGGGGCCAGCGCCTCGGCGACGTCACCCCAAAACGAGCACCGCCGACAACGTACGATTCCTGGGCGTTTTGACTCGCTGCGAAGAGCGTGTCGAGGATGTCCCCGGCTTTGGCTCCAATCGCGGGCTTGTCGTCCTGTGCCACCGCGTGTGTGGCAAAAAGGCCCACCATGGCGAGCAGGATGAGGCCGAAGCCCCTCGCGCGAGTCGACTTCATGACTATTCTCGAGTGCAGATATTCGTATGAAGACGAAGAAATGGTATGGGGGCCAGGGCGCCCCGGTTCCACAACAAGAAACGTCGACGAACTTGGGTGGTTGGGGGTTCGGTGCGGAGCACCGGCCTATCGAACTCGCCGTCGACAGCCCGACGTCTACGAAAGACAGGCACCTACGGTCTCATTCACGGCGTTTCAGCCACAATAATCACGAATTGCGTGTAGCAGAAGACGCCTGTACAGGATATATCGTCGTGGAATCCAGCGGTCGTCGGTTTCTCGAAGAAGATGCGCGTCTCCAAAACTCTCCTTTTCTCCACCTTCGTCCTCGGACTGGGCGCCGTCCAGGCCTCCAAAAGTGCCGAGGGGCTGTCTCAGATCGGCCAGGGTATTCAGCAGATCGGTCAGGGGGCGCTGAACGCCGTCGACCAGAAGAGGAGCCAGGTCCAGCAGGTAGGTCGATTTTTGCCCCACGCACCGGCCGCGTCCGTCCGGTCGTAAGCACGCCCGCACGCACACCCGCACGCAGATGCACAGTGCAAACTCACTCTGTCACGCCCCCCCTGCCTGTCCCGCAGCAAACCCAGAAATTCGTCGACGCCGCGGGCAACGTCTACGACGTGCTCACGGACAGCCTCGGGCAGGCCACCAAGTTCATCGTGTCCAGCACGGGCGCCATCTTGGACAGCACTCAGGTCGTCGGTGGCTTCTTCCTGGACAGTTTTGCGTCCTACCCCGGCGAGGTCAAGGACGCGCTGGCCGAGGGCAGGCAGGACGCCAGGGAGTACGCGTCGGCCGGGGTCCAGGCGCTCCAGCAGTTCGGACAGATTGCGCAGGACGCTCGCCCGCAGCTGCCGCCGTTCAAGCAGATGCTTAACCCGGGAGCGTGGAAAGATGCCGCGAAGCAGAGCGGCCAGAACGTCGTGGGTGCGTTTGGGCAGCTGGAGAACCAGCTGATGTCTGTCTTTGACGACGTCGAGGCCGAGTTCTGCAAGCCGGCCGTGTTCAAGCCGAGCATGAAGAAGCCGACCGAGATCAAGATGCCCGGCTTCTACCTCGAGGTGGGACTGGGCAATTGCACGGCGGCGTTCTCGGAGGAGCCCGACAGCAACCTCGAGCATGCCGACGCCTTCAGTTGCACCAAGCCGTACGTCGACATGAAGCACATCCCCGGGAAGTTCACCGCCAAGCACCACACCCCGTTCGAGTTCAAGAGCAAGGATTGCAAGAAGGAGACGCTCTTCGGGGAGGACGAGGAGCTCGTCCTGTTCGAGTTCAACGGGCACGACTCGCTCGACCTGGACCGCGTGCGCAATACCATCAGCGGGGCCTTGGGAGGACTGAGCCAGGCTGGTGACGCCCTCACCAACCAGGTCCAGTCGTTTGTTACCGGCATGAAGGAGATTCCGGCCAACATTCAGGGGAAACTTTCGGGACTGACCGGGCTGTTGAAGTACGGCCAGGTGCCGGCCACGACGTACTAGTGACGAGGGTGAGGTAGACTAGGGGAGGGTTGAGTGCTGATTTCATTACACGACCGTCGTCATTTCATTGCTGTAAGGAGACCAAGAGGTGGGACTGGGCGAGAAGAGCCCGGCGGGGAGCGAAGCGACCTCGGTCCGAGGTATGGGTTTGCACCATTGTTGCTCCGAAACAATGGTGCACGGGGGACGATCGAACCGACCACACCTTCATGAAGCCCGTGCTCCCTCGTCCTTCGCCACAATCTATCTACCATTTCATTATCTACCTATCTACCCGCACTACCTACCTATCACGTACGTCCTCCTGTACTCGCTCGCTCGCTCGCTCGCTCCCCTGCTTCCGCCCCCGCAACCGCCCCCGAACGAACTGGCGGATTTCGCTGCCAATCACCTCCTCCACGACCTTCCCGCCGTTCACACGCACGGATACTCTTGTTGTGAATATGGCGCGGTAAACGCGTGGCGGTTTCGGGGCTGGGACGCTCGGGCGATTTTTTCCCATGGCTTGGCATCTGACTGTCGAACTTCGGTTCGGAGCCGCCCACGCAACCCGCACACACTCACACGCCCGTTCTGTCCCACCTTCAGCATGATTCGCACGTCCGCCATCCTCTTTGCTGCCTCGCTCGCCGTCGCCAACGGCGCCGACATGTCTGGGATCCACAACGTGATCGACGGTGCTGGAAACGTCCTCTCGGGAGCGGCCAACCACCTCGAGAACAAGGCCACCCAGTTCCGCGACACCGCTGGGAACATGTACGATGTCGTTCGTGACGCGGCCGGCAACGTCACCGGCCTCGTCAGGAACGCGGCTGGTGCGGTCTTTGACGTCTCCAAGATCGCCGGATCCTTCGTCCTCGACTCCATCATGGAGTACCCGGGAGCCGTCCTCGACTCTGCCCGCAAGTCCCAGGAGGAACTCCGCGCTGGCCTGGGCGCCATGGGCAACCTGGCCGGAGCAATGGTCGATGCCGCCTACATGCCGCAGCTGCCGCCCCTCAAGCAGATGCTGCAACCGGGCGCCTGGGTCGATGCCGGACATGCGAACTGGGACAAGTCCCACGAGGCCATGTCGGGAATCTCCGCGGCCTTCTCCGCCCCGTACAACGCCTTTGAGGAGAAGCACTGCACGCCGGCGACCCTCGTCCCGTCGGTTAAGAAGCCGACGAAGATCACCATGCCCGGATTCGAGATGATCATCAAGACGGGATCCTGCACGGTCGTCAACGACGAGGTCCTGGCCAACTGCCTGTTCGACCACGACAACTGCCAGAGGGACCAGCTGCAGATCGACTGCACGAAGCCTTCTTTGGAGTACGAGCACACGAAGGGCAAGATCGAGTACAAGCACCACACCGCCACCAGGTTCACCTCGAAGGATTGCAAGGTCGTGAAGAAGCACGGCGAGCCCGAGGAGCTCGTCCTTTACGAGTTCTCCGAGCACAACGTTGACCTCAAGGACCTCGCCAACCAGGTGTCCTCGACCTTCGCGAACGCTGTCGGCGCGATGACGAACACCGCCACCAACCTGGTCAGCGATGTCGGTTCCTTCGTCGGAGGCTTGAAGCACGAGAAGGCCGACTTCGAGGAGTTTGTCGCCAAGTACGACGGTCAGTAGTAGTCAGCGCGCACCCCATTTCATTCATCAACTTTTGATTCTGTTGTAAATTCGTTCGTTGTCGGTGTCGTATGTCGTTGTCAGAAGAGGTAGGCGCTCGCCCCCGCGCTCGCCAGGACGGTGGCCACGTACCCCAGCCACAGCCCCTGGTTTGCCCATGTGAACGGGTCGTGGTAGTAGATGGCCACGCCCATGCACACGAGTCCACTGACCCCACTGACGACGAGTGTGCCGGCCAGCCACATGGTCCGCTTGGGCCCCCGGCGCAGCCGGAGGGCGGCATACAGGACCACGAGCCCAGATAAAACGGTCCACGTGCCGTGAACCAGCACGGATCCCGCCGGAAACACACATGCGGTGCACGGGTACTCCCCGTCGACAGACGCGCTGTCGCACTGGACGGCGTTGCCCGCGGCGAACGGCGCCAGCCACGTCGAAATGAGCGCTGTAGGCGTCTCCTCGATCGGTTGGTCGTCGTACGTGAGCGTCAGGGAGATCCACGCGATGACCGACTGCGCGGCGCCGAACGGCAGCGCGACGAGCAGCGCGAGGGCGACGGGGTGGTCCAGCACCATGCTCGACAGCTTATCCAGCTTGCCCACCGCAGCCATATCGTCCATGTCGACGACCACCGAGTACAAGATGACGGCCCCGAGGATGCCAGCGAGCGGCGCGCACACGCCGAGGCAGAGCGTGATGAAGATGCGGCACATCCAGCCTTGAGACGTGAAGCTCGTGACGTTCGTCCCGGCGACGACGCTGCTCGGGCCCCAAATCACGTTGAGCGGTAGGATGAGGCTCGCGCCCCAGAATGCTACCGCGAGATACATCAACGTGCGGGGCATGCGCCGCCGAGGGTCGCGCGTCGAGGGCGGGCTGGACGGGCTACTATCATTGCCCAGGGACATCAGAAAATCGAGGGCACCGGTGATGAAGACGGCCCCGGCTATCGCCCAGACGGTGTAGTCCGCCGGGACGAACGAGTTGACGGTCGCGACCATCGATGGTCACGACTGATGTCAGTTCGAATTTCGAGCGGCTTGAGCCGGGTCGTTTATTCTGTATCCGTCGCGCCGCCGTGTTGTCAATGAAATTTGTACCCGTAGAGTCTTCCTGTGTCACACAATTTACACGAGGAGATCTATCTAAGGTTAAGAGTGGGGTCAACGCGTTCGTCACCACCTCGACCTCTCCGCCAACAGGCCGACCGCGGTCGTCGTTCAACCCCTGCAGCGAATCTACCTGATCTTACAGACCTATCTACCTGATCTTACAGACCTAAAATCAAATGAATGGGTACATGGCCATCTGCGAGATCTGGCTCTCGTCGGGCATCGAGTTGACGAGCATTGACACCAGGTCCGCCTCGACGTCGGCGAGCTCCGGAAGCAGCCGATAGAACTCGGTGACACCCGCGTCCTGAAAGTCGTCCGAGAAGGCGTCGACCATGCCATGCTCGATGTCCTTCATGACGGCCGACATGTCGACGGGCTGCTTGCCGTCAAAGGTCGCCAGGACGATCTCCGCCTTGTCGCCGTGCTCGACCTCGAACTTGCAGATCTTGCTCTCGAATTTGATCGGCGTGTGGTGCTTCGACAGATACCGCGCCGGGTACTTCTCGAACTCGATCCTCGGTTTCCGACAGACGATCTCGGTCCCGTCGCGGTGCGAGACGCTCTCGATCTCGCACTCGGTGGTGTGCAGCGTCAGCTTGAAGCCTCCAGGGAAACGGAGCTTGCCGTACGGCTCTTTGAGCGAAGGCAACAACCGCGGTTGTCGACAGTACTTCGCCTCCATGCCATTGAACAGATCCTTGACCTGCTCGTCCGCCGTGTCGACGAAGCGATTCATGTACATGCGGTTGAGTGCCATCTTGGATATCCACTGGTTGCGATTGAAGAGGTTGTCCTTCGAGGGAAACTCGGGGATTGCCTCCTTCGCGGCGTCGAGAATCTCGCTGCCGGCGCTCCGGAACGACTCGGCGGTCGCACGGAGAGACTCGGCGGCCTCGACGCCCGCCTGACGGGCGTCCGCGGGGTAGTCTTTGGCCAGGTCGGAGAGCCACTGGCCTGCCACGTTGGTCACGTCCATGACGTCGCCGAGCTTGTCGCGGACCAAGCTGGTGGCCGCCCCGGCAGCGTCGGCGACGGCGTCGAACGCGTTGCCGGCCGCGTCGGCAAGCTTCTGCTTCTTTTCATTGGCGGCGCTTTGGATTTCGGCGATGCCTTGTGTCATTTTCTCGACCCCAGCCTGCACGCCTGGACCCTGGATGCTCCCGAACTGCACCGAAGACTGGGCCCGAGCTGCGGGGACGGGGACGAGGGTCGCTGAGAGGAGCGCGACCAGGCTCAGCAGCAGCAGCGTGATGCCCCTCATCGGTGGCATGGCTGGCTGGTCAAGTCACCCAGCGAAGCGCGCAGTTCGGTCCTCCGGTCGAGGTCGAATGACAAAATCGGGATCGATTCGTTAGTTCGTAACAACCGCGCTGTCCTGGTGCCCGGCAGCCTCTGCAGCTCTCGCGACGTACGTCGGCGATTTTTTTGACGTTCACTGGCCGGTCTAACGGGCCGAATTCGTGCGCCGAACGATACGGTTCTGGGTTCGACAATCACATGGCCTTCAGTCCTCTTCCTCCTCGTCAAAGACCACAAGGCCCGCAAAATCCCGGTCTTGTCCGAAGATCCCACCGCATATCACGAGGACAACGTTTGCCAGCGCCAGCTCCGCGTCGCTGGGTCGAGCCGCAGCCGGCCGCCGCAGGAAGCGGCGACAAGCCCGCACGAGCCTCGACATTGTGGCCAGCGTGTCGCTGTGACACGGCCAGTCCACGAGGGCAGATATCTCGTAGATCCGCATGGCACCGTCGCGCGTTATGCCCTCGCGTTCGAGCGCGTCAGCGGCCTCGCTCAGGAGCTTGCACAGGCGGACCTGACCGAGCCCGATCATGGAGGGCTCGGAGAGCGCCATCATGCACTTGCCGTACGGGTCGCCGGTGCCCTCTCGTACCCGTCGAAGGTTTCGCCGAAGGGAAGCGAATCGTGTCAAAAACGTCCGGGCCCACGCCATGCTCGGCTTCCTGTCGGCGTCCTCATCGCCGGCAGTCCCGCCAGCCTCGTTATCGACGTTATCGACGTCACACTCGTCATTATCCGCGCCGGCCGCTCCCTCTTCCTCGTTATAGCCATACTCGTCGTCGTCGTCTTCGTCGTCTTCGTCGTCTTCGTCGTCGTCAGCCCCGTTCTCATATGCAGCCGTCACGACGCACGGCAGGGCCGCCGCCTCCCGCCGGACCTGACGGAGGTACACCGCACACGGATCGTCATCATCGCCGTCGTCTTGGACCGGTAGACACTGGACGATGCCGTAGCCGGCACGCACCGCCGACTCGTCGACCACGACTTGGTCGTCGTCGTGGTCCTCCTCCATGCGGAATTCTATCGGTTCCTCCGGGTCGCGTGCGTCTCTGTAGGCACAGTTATCACTGTCGGCTGCTATATGGACCTGCCATGGAGTCTTCGAATTACACGTGACGTGACCGAGCAAAACGAAACTTCGCTATCGATCCTCGCGCCAACGATATCTCTCAAATCAGGCGGTCAAGATGGTCATCGTCAGCTGTCGCTCCTCGTCCTCGTCCTCTTCCTGGATGGTCAAAAACCTGCGGGTCGCCGCCCCGTCGAAGAGCAGGATCGCCACACACGCGCCGCCACACAACGACGCGAGGGTGATCCACTCGACAAAGGCGGACCGAAGCAGGTACGCGGAGAACGCCAGCCACGGCGCGCTGGCCACCAGGGCGCTCGACAGCGCGTGCAACAACCACACGCCGCTGTAAGCGACGATGCTCGGATAGGCTTCCCACGCTAGGACGAGGACCGTCACCATGCTGCCCGCCGCACCCAGCCGCGACGCCACCGTGCACCATTTGAACCACCGGAAGTCTTGCGACGTGCCGCCCAGGAGCGAGAACGCGCCGGCAAACATTGCAACCGCCGTTGCGCCGGTAAACGCGGCAGCACAGCGCGCCCGAGTCACGCCGACCCAGCTGACCCCATCGACGGCGAGCGCCGCGACCGCGACGCCGACCAGCTCGTAGAGGAACCCGGTAAAGGCGAGCTCGGCCCCCGACGACGGGGTATACATCGACCCGATCGCGTCGTAGCTCGCCAGCACGCCAAAGTACGTCACCGTGACGGCCACCCACGCAAAGCCGACAAGCACGGTCCGGCGCAGCAATCTCCCGTTCTTGATGATGTCCACGAGCTTTCGGCGGGGGTTGGCCAGCATGTTGACCGGATCCGCGAGAGGACTGTCCGGTGGCCGCGTGCGGTTTCCGAACGCGAGGCTCGCCACCGCAGACGTCGCCTCGCCCTTCCTTCCCTGGAACAGCAGCCACGACGGGCTTTCGACGAGGTACTTCCACGTCGTCACGGCCATGAAGATGGGCACCAGACCAATGACGAAACCTAGCACCCGCCATTGCGGCGCGAGCCACACCAGAAACGCTCCCGCGGCACCGCCCGCGCTGTATCCTGCTTGTAGGAACACGGCCACGTACGGTCTCCAGGAGGTGCCCGTCACGTCGTAGCTGAGGACGTACGCTGCCATCGTCATCAACGAGACGCCCACACCCAGGAAGAACCTGAAAACGAGCACCAGCCACAACACTGGGCTCGTCGCGATCAGCATGCTCGCCAGCCCGGCGACGACGCGACCGAGATTGAGGATGCTCCGCCGTTGATTCCGCTCCGCCAACACGGCAAACCCGACCGTCCCGGCGGCCGCGCCCACAAAGTACATCGTCATTGCGAGATACAGCACCCACTCCCGACCGCACAACAGGTCAAAGTCGCTCGCCAGCGAGCCGTGGCCCGAGTACGTCCACGCCGCTCGCGGCAGCCCACACACGTCGGACCGCAAGCGCCCCACGGAAGATGAGGATGAAGGCAAAGACGAAGACGAGGACTCAGACTCAGACAGCACGTCATTGCACGCCGTGTGTGCCTCCTTGGACGCCTCGGACCCTGACGGATCGACGCATCGCAGCCACGACCGCGCTTCAGACGACAAGAACGTGGCCGACAAAACGACGTGGACGGTGATCAGCGCGGCCGCTGCCTGCGTCAGGGCGCACAGCAGGATCTGAAGCTTCTGTGCCAGTCCGAACTCGCCGACGATCGCGATCGCCTGCTCGATCGAGACCGACCGTTTCCGAGCGACTGGAAGGCCGTCGGCGGCGGCCGTACCGAGCCCCGACTGCTTCTTCTTTATCGTCGCCGTGGCCATCGTTGTCTGTCTGTCGCTGTCCTGGTGCCCGAAGGAGGAGGAACCCTCGACCACGATCGTTCAGAGTCCGAACTCGGCGCTCGACGCGTGCCGCCCTCGTTCGCGACCCTCGTACGACATGGCTCTCTCTCTCTCTCTCTATCTGTACACGTTCTCCTTGTTCTCTGGGACCTCGCTTGCACGCCCGACAGGCGTCTTGTAGTTTTTTTTTTCGGATCCCCCCACTATATCATCGCGCATTGCTCGTCTCGCGATCATGTACGCACACAGTCAGATGACGCGCGGGATCGCCGCAGCGAGGCGCTGTCAACGGACGAACTCGACGACGAACAGTGGGCGCTCTGCTCGACTCAACTCCTCGGTGAAATGCGCCGCGGGCCCGTCTTACAAGGAGCTGCTGGCCGTGGCCGAGGAAGCGGCGCGTGCAGGAGCGGCGATCGTCCAGGATGCAGTGGATAAGCCGCGGAACATCTCGTCGAAGAGCACGAGCACGGACCTGGTGACCGAGACGGACCTGGCGTCCGAGGCGGCAATCCTGGCGGTGCTCCGCAAGCACTTTCCGACGCACGCCATCCTCGGAGAGGAGGGTGGTGTGACCGGGGATACCAACTCGGAGTACCTGTGGTGCGTGGACCCGCTGGACGGCACCACCAACTTTGCACACGGCTATCCTTCCTTTGCCGTGCTGGTGGCCTGCTGCAAGCACGCGACGCCGGTCGCCTCGACGGTCGTCGAGTTCGGCGGCGGCCCCGGCACGTGGGTGCAGCGCGTGTACTCGGCCAGCAGGAACGGCGGAGCGACCATGAACGGCACCCCGATCTCGGTGAGCGGCACCAGGGAGCTCGTGCAGTCGCTCGTCACCACCGGATTCGGATACGACCATGACGCGGCCTGGATGGCAAATATGGGACTGTTCCAGACGTTTACAGACGTGACAAGGGGCGTGCGGCGCCTCGGCTCGGCCGGCGTGGACATGTGCCACGTTGCGTGCGGCCTCACCGAGGCGTACTGGGAGCCCAAGCTCAAGCCGTGGGACCAAGCCGCCGGGGCGCTGGTGGTCGAGGAGGCGGGCGGAACGGTGACCACAATGGACGGGAGGGCGTTCTCGGTGTTCGATCGGTCGGTGCTGGTTTCCAACACGCACCTGCACCAGCAGCTGCTGGACATCATCGAGCCGGTGACGACAGACCTCGTCGTGAACAAGGGAGCCGACCTGACGCCATTCAAGGTGGGTACTGTAGGAGGACACGACCGCTCTGACTTTCTCACTCGCGCCCCGCGCCACGCGCCTTGCTCGACCGCCAGGTACAAGGATACAGCGTCCACACCGGGGCACAGCTCGAGTAGAAAAATTCGTTACAACAGTTACACCATGTATTCGTTCGCTTCGGCTATGCTTCATCATCGTCATCACTGCCCGTACATCCGCTTGGCGATATCCGCCGCACTCTCCTCGTGGTCGCCTTCGTCGAAGGTGTACATGATCTCCCCGGCGCCGACGGTCGGTGCGGCGACCACACGCTCGGGGGTCGGCGTGGGCTCGACGACCGGCGCGGGCTCTTCGACGACCGGCGCGGGCTCTTCGACGACCGGCGTGGGCTCTTCGACGACCGGCGTGGGCTCTTCGGCGACCACCGCAGCGGCCTTCTTCTTCGGCGTGCGTTTTCGTGTGGCCTTCTTCTCCGCTACTTGGAGCTCGCTAGATCCCCACGAGCACTCCAGCGTCTTTGTCCCCTTCACATCCACCTGTTTGTTCTCGCCATCCTCCCACTCAATGACGGCCCCGTCACCTCCTACCTTAACCAGCTTGAACTCGAGCGTCTCGATCCCATCGACCTCCACCTGTCCCTGCCAGATGTCCCCCTCGCTCCAGCTCAGCTGCGTCGCCGTCGACGGCTCCCATGCGTTCGCGTTGGAAACGACCGCGAGCGACTCGCCAAAGTTCAAGGGGCAGGACTTGGTCGAGATGGAAATGGAAGAACTCGCCCTGGCGACGACGACGGAGCGGGCGGTCCGCGTCGCCTTGGCCGGAAATGCAGTAACCCTGACGCCGGTGTTCATGTTCTCTTCTTCTGGGGCCGAGGCAGAGGATCGAGTGAGCCTGATATTTCTGTCCTGCGTTCGCCAGGTCATCACTATCACGACCACATTGATCCGGCCCTACTGCAACGAGCCGAAGGGTCGCCCGCGTACGCAACTCGCGTTTAAACAGGTATATAACAACTGCAAGCGGTCGTTCATTCGTTTGTTCCTTGCTTGATCATCATCATCATCGGTCCATCGATGACCGCCATCGTCAAATCATAAAGTCGTCCAGGAGTATGGTCGCGTCAATGCCGTGCATCGGCTGTTCGATGTTGTTCCAAGCGTTGGCATTGAGCACCGTGGTGCCTCCCGTGACGACCCTTCTGTTGGTGCCGCCCACGCCCGCCATGGATGAAATCATCGACGACGGCCTCGGCTGCCGCTGCACGGACTGCTCGTACCGAGCCATAATCGCTCGGGTTTTCGCCCGCTCAGCCATCAGCTCGCTCTGCACACAGCAGATTTGTGCCTCGTACTCCGTCTTGTCCTTGGCCCGGAGCGCCACGAGCTCGTGAATCACTTGCTCGCGGTTCTCTCTAGCCGCTCTCTCTCTCTCTAGCTCAACCTGAAGACGTTCCATAGACCTCGTCGCCTCGAGGAACGTGTCGTGGCTCACGTGGATGGCCATCCCCGCCTCGAGGAACACGTCGGAGGATGCATCAGAGGCCCCGCCAGAGCCGTGGTTCTGCTTTTCGTTGGCCAGGTCGACCAGGTTCGGAAGCGACGCGGTGCGTCTCCGCTCCAGGAGCTCGCCGTCGTCGCAGCCGTCCCTCCCGTTCGCGAGGGGCTGGGGCGTTGGAGAACCCATTGGAGGCTGACAGGAGGAGAAAACTTTGGCCAGCGGTATTTTCGC
>Ga0181573_10001522_pt1 | contig 22611 bp, 12 predicted proteins | sample 101ome_25_FD_148643 | JGI IMG/M metagenome (GOLD analysis project Ga0181573, IMG submission 148643) | Coastal salt marsh microbial communities from the Groves Creek Marsh, Skidaway Island, Georgia - 101409BT metaG (spades assembly) | ecosystem: Environmental > Aquatic > Marine > Intertidal zone...
GAGCGCCGAGTACGTCGACTCCAACGCGTTGACGGCGGTCGATATAACACGGCGCCACGATCCCTCGGGTTCGTCCGCCCAACGCCCCGCGCCGATCGCCCGACGCAGCTTGGACCACGCGAACCGGCCGCCGACGAACGCGGTGCCGTAGAGGAGGCGCTGCGAGACGCTCAGCTTCGCGCCCTCCATCCCGGTTCGTCCCGTCGAGCGGGAAGATTGGGATGAAGATGACAAACTCGACGACGACGACGACGACGACGACGACGACGACGACGACGGGCGCTCGTCCCTGTACCGGAGGTTCATCAGCTCCATCCCCGGCGTCGGCCTGTGCGACCACACGGTGAAGTAGAACACGAGCGCGTCCAGGAGCAGGGTGAGCTCGGACTGGCGCCTGGTGACTGCCCCGGGGAAGACCATCGCGAAGACCCTGTTGAACTGCTCGCGCAGGAGCGACACGAGCTCGTCGTCGAGCCTGCCCGCGTCCACCTGCGCGACGCGGAGGACGCGCACGTCGGGCGCGGGTTTCGACGATGGAGAGGAGGAAGGGGAGGGTGTGCCCATCGTCGCAGGCGAGGACGGACCGGCGTCGCCTGCGTGCCGCGACATCGAGCCCCTGGGCGCCCGCGCTGCGCCCCACCCACTGTTCGTTGAGATTCCCAGGAACTTGACGCAGGCGACACTCGGCTGGTCTGCTGGTTCTACTGGGATCTTTCTCGCCCTTCCAACTCCGAAAGGTCACGCAGTGCTCGGGCCACTCCACGGCGAGCGCGCGGTCGTCCCGGGTCTCCCGAACCTTCCCGCGAGCACCTGCACGCGAATCGCACCGCGCTCGAGCGCCTTCCGCGATCCGTCGACCCGCGCGGAGCGTTTCGCGCCGCCCCCGTCGTGCCGCGGTAATCTGATCAAAAGGTCACTGCGCCAACACCTCGCGAAGGTTGCGCACTTCACGCGAAACCAAGCGACGACGTAGGGCGACGCCGGCGCGATGGGTGCGTGCCTGAGTAAATCCGAGAACAAGGGCGCGTCCTACGAGTTCGCGGTGTCCGACCCGAAGGCGAAGGCTCCCGACGCTCGAGCGACGCCCGAATCGAGCGGCACCGACGCGAAGAATGCGACCAAGGCGAAGCGCGCACCCGCGCAGCGCGTCATGAGCATCAGCAAGGACCGCGACCACGAGCAGGTGCCCCAGCTCCGTCAGCAGGGCATGACGGAGAGGCTCCAGGCGCGACCGGCGCAGGGGAGCGCCGCCAAGCCCGAAACCCCGGCGGGGCGCAAGGCGAACGAGGACGAGGTCGCGTTCATCAAGTCGGCGCTGGAGAACACGGTGGTGTTCCATCAGCTCGACGAGACCGTGCGGGACGCGGTGGCCAGGGAGATGACCTCGCTGGAGGTACACGCGGGCGAGCGCATGATCCAGGAAGGGGACATGGGATCCGAGATGTACCTCGTGCACTCGGGGACGTTCGACATCTTTTGCCACCGCAGGGGCGCCGAGGTCAAGGTCAACTCGAAAGCCGCCGGGGACATCTTCGGCGAGATCTCGCTCATGTTCGAGTCCCCGCGCAGCGCGTCGGTGGTGGCCACGTCGGACGCCGTGGTGTGGATGCTGGACCGCAAGTCCTTCAGGGAACTGACCCGCAAGGTTGCCGAGGAGGCCAAGTCGCAGCACCTCGTCTTCCTCAACTCCGTCCCGATCCTCGCCTCCTTGACCGTCGAGGAACGCATCCGCGTCGCCGAGGCTTTGGAGGAGAAGACCTTCGGTCCGGGCGAGATCGTCGTGGAGCAGGGGTCCACGGAGACGGACTACTTCTACATCGTCGCAAAGGGCGAAGCCGTCGTGAGGGTGGCGCGCGCGGGAGATTCGGAGGGGGGCGAGGAGCTGGACGGATCGGTCCGAGGGATGCGAACCGTCAACCGTCTGTTCCGCGCGGATTTTTTCGGCGAGAAGGCTCTGCTGTACGATCAACCGAGGGACGCCACGGTGATGGTCCCGTTGGGGGGCGTGCCGCTGGTCTGCCTGTGCCTGGGCCGATCGGTGTTTACCGACCTGCTGGGACCGCTTCAGGACATCATGGCGCGGGAGAAGTCGGCAGAGGTGGTGGAGCAACGGATGCGGGAGCTGGAATGGGCGGCGCCGTGGATGCGCGCCGACGTGAAGATCGTCGACCGAAAGGGCAGGAGCGTCGCGTCCACCGGAACGTGCAGCAACGTCACCTTCGCGTCGCTGGCGTCGTCGGAGTACCACGAGCAGCAGCAGCTTCTCTCGGGCACGGCGGCGGAGGGCGAAGAACCCGTGCAGCGATTGGAGCCCCCGACGGTTGAGTTGGAGCTGAGGGAGGGCGATCTCCTCGGCGGCGGCGCGAGCGGCAGCGTGCGACGGGTCGACTTCGCCGTCGGCGGCGGCGAGATCAAGACGTTTGCGCTGAAGAAGATGCGAAAGTGCGCGGTGATGTCCACCCCGGAGCACATCTACTGCGAGCAGAGCATCACGAAGGAGCTCAAGCACTTCGCGTGCATGCGTCAGCACGCCAGCTTCCAGGACGATGAGAACCTCTACTTTTTGTTCGATTTCGTGGACGGATGCGATCTGATGGACGCGTTGGCGGCTGTGGCCACGGTGCAAAACATTCGCCTCCCGAAGAAGCCCTTCACGCCCAAGATCAAAATGCTCAAGGGCATGCCGGAGGAGATGGCGATGTACTACATAGCGGTCATAACCAGCGCGTTCGAGTACCTCCACGACCACCAGATCGTGTACAGGGACCTAAAACCCGAGAACGTGCTGCTCGCCAGCGACGGGACGGCCAAGCTCGGCGACTTTGGTTTCGCCAAGAAGCTGGAGAAGGGTCAGCACACGTACACATTCTGCGGAACTCCGGGGTACGTGGCGCCCGAGGTTGTGCTGGCGCGCGGGTACGGCACCAGCGTGGACTGGTGGGGTCTTGGGGTGATGATGTACGTCCTGCTGACGGGCCAGCAGCCGTTTTCGCAAATCGTCGGGGGTAAACCCGAGGATCCGCTCACGGTGATGAAGCGAATCGTGGACCGCAGCTGGCACGTCTCGTTCCCGGTGTACCTCAGCGAGGAGTCCGTCGACATCATGAGCTGGTTCATGGAGCGGCGATCGGCGAAGCGTCTCGGTAACCTGCGGAGAAAAGCGAGCGACATCCGGACGCACGCGTGGTTCGCGCAGGCTGAGTTTGACTGGGAGGCGCTCAGGACCGGGCAGCTGAAGCCGAAGCCGCTGGCGCTCTCCGAGGCTTTCGCGGAGCAGCACAGGAACAGGATACAGGACCTGGAGCGGGAGATCTTCGCGTCGATGGTTCCGGAGAACCCAGTCGATCTGGAGGAGGCGTGCAAGATCTTCGAGGACTTCTGAGGTCTTTCTGATGACATTGACAGTGTACGATATGAGGTAACAGTGTACGATAACTTTCGATTTGAGTACAATCGAGTTGACGCTAGACTAGTATTTACGATCGATGAAAGCTTTTGATCCCACGAGCGCGACGCTCTCCAACTCCGTCGCGTCACACGGAGAACGAAGCGGACCTAGCGCGCATTCCCCCGCCCTTCCTGAAACCACCGTTCTTCGGCACCACCATGGGAATCTTCAGATCCAGACCCCGACCCTTCACGGCGGCGAAGACGGCGAAGGCGCAGAGCAGGACGACGACGGCGACCGCCTTCGTCGCGCCGTCATTCCTCGCGCCCCGCATTCCACCGGCGTCGCACCGCAGCGACCCCATCCTCGCCGGGTGAATCAGGCACATCGCCGCGCCCATCGTCCACTCCACGTCGTTCCCGTTGACGTCCTCGACGTACTCGATCTCATCCGCGTTTGGAGAAAATCCAAATCCGACGCCACCCTCCGGAGATGCCTCGCCAGCTGTGTCCCCGCCCTCGAGGAGCGCCGTCACCAGCGCACCGTCGAAACAACGGCCGGGCAGCCTATCCGTCGCGGTGTTTGCGTCCACGCCGTCCCAACCGGCCAGCGCGTCCTCCCATTTCGTCGCGCACGCTCGCCTCGCGCCCTCCTTGATAGACGACAGCGTCGGCCGGGGGAATCCCTCTAAACCGTCGGGCAGCGCGACGTGAAGAAAGTGCGTCAGGTGGTACGGAAGCGACATCGCGAGAAAGCGCCCGACGCCGATGACGTCCGCGGGCGCGCGCATCGGCGACCCGTCGCGCGTCTGCAGCGCGCCGAGCTCCGCGCGAACCTCCCTCTCGCACGCGTCAAAGTCGCCAGAGCCGGTGAGCGTCACGCCGTCAACCGACTCTGTCCTTCCTAAAAACGCGCAAGGAATCGTAGCCTTCGATTCGCCGCGCGCCTTGGCCGCCTTCGACGCGGCGGCCCACATCCGCTTCTCCACGTGGTTCGCGCCGTACCCGAGGTACGAGCGGACGTACACCCTTCGCTTCAGCTCGAGAAGATCCGCCGGGGGCCGGCCTCGCTCATCCGGGGATAAAATTTTGGACGTCGGCAGCGCGACAATCTGCGCGCTCCCGCCGCCCACGTCCAGCGCGCCCACGGTCTGGGGCACCGCCTCCGCGTCCGGCGCGCCCACGGAGGTCATATCCCGTCCCGAGAGCTGGTTCGCGGCGAGCCACGCGAAGAACCCCTCCTCCTCGCCGTCGATTGTCCGAAAGTGCGATCGCTCGTTCTCGACTCGCAGCCCGCCCCCGTCCAACCCGAGACGGAACCTCGTTCGTCTCGACACGACCCTCGCGACGGACGCCCACAGCGCGCTCTGCTCCTCGTCGGACAGCACCCGGACCCCCGCCGTGGCCCAGAGGTACAGCGGCGTGGCGTCGCGTTCATCCGCGGGCACCTTGGCCAGCGCCCGCTCGAGCATCGGCACGATTGCGTCGGCGACGGCGTCGTCCCCGACGCCCGCGAGCGACGCCAGCGGCGTGTGCCCCTTCACCTTCTTACCGATCGCGCGGAGCTGGAACCGGGGTTTTGCGGCGCCCGGGACGATCTCGAACGTGTGCGCGCGGCACCCCGTCGATCCCGCGTCGACGATCACGACGTGCCGCGGGGCGTCGGACCCGCACATGGCGTCGGCGGATGCGTCCACGTACGACGAGGCGCTCCACGGACGCGCGAGGGCGGACGCGAAGACCAGGCGCGCCGCGAAGACGGCGCCGAGGAGTAAGCCGCAGACGACGATCGCGAGGTAGCGCGCGTCGCGGCCGGCGCCCGAGGAGGCCGCGGTCGTTAACATCGCCCGCGTCCACGCGAAGGGCGAGGCGGTCGATCGCGTTCGCTGCGCGCGCTTGTGCTCGGGCGTCTCGACGTCGAACGAACCCGGCGCGTCGTCCCTGTCCCGACCGCGGCCTGTGTTGAGCTGGTTCAGGCTGTCTCCCGTCGAGGACGTCCGCTTGATCATGCGCGGCGTGCCCGCCCGCGCATGTCAGGAGTGATCCGGCGGGCACAGATCTGATTCGCAAACGGGTCTCCGTCATCAACGGACGTTCGTTGACGACGGGATCCAGCGGCGAACTCGGCACAGGGATGACGCGCGACGCGCCCGAGCGCGACGGGGGATGGCGGCGCGCGGCGCTTTCCTACCGCGAAAAGTTCGTCGATGACCTCGTGATCGCGCTCCCGGACGCTACCGGGCCGCCGCTGAGGATCGCGCAGGCGGCGAGCGCCGAGGCGGTGGGCACCGCCTCTCGACGCGGCGACGGCCGAAAAGATCATCCATCGGTGCGCCGGGGCACCGGGCCCGTCGTCGCGCGTCCGCCCGACGATCCCGACGACGACGTTTCGGCGGACCCGATACCCTCGACCGGGTTCACCGTCTGGGACGCGGGGATCCTCCTCGGCATGTACGTTTCCCAGCCGGAGGTGTGGCGACGCCTCGTGCGAGGGTCGTCGTCGTCGTCGTCGTCGGGATCGTCGGGATCGTCTGACGCGGTGGTCCTCGAGCTGGGTTCCGGCACGGGCGTCGCGGGGTTACTGGTCGCGTCCTCGGGCCTCCCCGCGGTCGTCGGCATGTCCGACCTCCCCGCGCTCGTCCCGTTCCTCCGCGCCAACGCGTCGAGGAACAAGGCGCCGGAAGGTCCGGTGCCCGAGACGGTCGCGATGGCGACGGTGCCCCTCCGATGGGGTGTGGCGGACGACGTCGAGTCCCTCCCCGGGCCCCTCAGGGCGCCGCACGTGGTGCTCGGCGCGGACCTGATATACACCGAGAGGCGCGAGGTCATCGACGCGCTCGTCACGACGCTCGCGTCGATCGTGCCCGTCGGTGGCGTCGCGGTGATCGCGTCGTGCGTCGAGCACAGGCCGGAGAGCGTGAGTTACTTCGAGGAGCGCGTCGCGCGCGTGGGCGGGTTTACCTGCGTCGCCGTGGACCACGGGGCGCTACGGCCGGGGTACGGACGCGAGGGGGGCGGGACGTTCAGGGTGGTGGAGATGACGCGCGAGGGAGGCGAGGGGACGTCGTAGGGACGCGGCGACCGGTGGCTCATCGACGAGACGGTTAACACTTAGCACTAGAGATTCATATCCCGTTAAAAACGCCGGCGCAGCGCGCTTTTTCAATCCCTAGCGCGCGGGGGCAGGGGAGGCGCCATGGAGTCCAGCGACGGATGGAGCCTCGGCTGGACCGGCGTCGACGCCCTCTGGTCGATTTTCGACCCGGCGCCGGCGCCCGGGGACCCGACGCCGGGAACCGCGGCGCCCGCGCAGCCCGAGCCCAAGTTCGATCCCACCGGCGCTCGCGCGAGGCTCTACGACCAGCGGATCGCGTACTCCGAGAAGGCGACCGAGGCGGTCGCGCTGACGGCGGACCTTCGCGCGTGGCGGCCCGAGGACGGCGACGACGCCAACGCGCTGAAGCTCGCGACGACGCTGGTCGACTGGTCCCTCGCCGTGCTGTCGTACGGTGGCCTCGGCGCGAGGCCCGCCAAGGGAAAGGCGAAGAAGAGCGGGGGCGGCGGTGACGAGGACGGCGAGAAGAAACGACGAACGAACGGGCCGCCCCCGCCGAGGGCGGCGGGCGCGGATCCCCCGACGCCGCGCGCGCTGTGCGCGGATACCACGCTGTGGCGCGCGCTTCACGCGGGCCTGGCGCACGGCGCGGATCGCGGTGTGCACGGCAAGGTGACGCCGTCGGCGGCGGCTACGTCGCATCTGACGCTCGCCGCGACGGCGGCGGCGGCGGCGGCGACCGGATCATCGGACGACGGAGGACTCCCATCGATCGATGCGCGCGACGACGACGACGACGACGACGAGAACCTGCCGTCGCTCATCGCGGAAAGCCTCGGGCACGTTCGCGCGAGGCTCGGCCGAGAGTTTAAACCCGCGCCCGAGCAGTGCGTCGCCTGCGCATCCGCGGTCGTGACCCGGCGCTCGTCCGTCGACCGATGGAAGCCGCTGACCGACGAGTGCTTCCGGCTCCTTCACCACGTGGTCGTCGCGCACGGGCAGAACAAGCCCGCGCCGGTGGTGTCGGACGCGGTGATGGCGCGGATGCTGAGAGACGCGGTGGGCGACGTCGAGGGCGCCGCGGGTTTAGCGACTCGAGCGCTCGTGTTACACCCGACGCACAGGACGTCTGTTCCGGCGGCGTTCGCCGCGGCTGGGGGCAAGCCCGTTCCAAAGTCGACGCGAGGTTCCTTGCCGGGGAAGAGACGAAAAGGAACGGAGGGGAACAAAGGGGGCGCGGATGACGCGGGAACGGAGGACGCGAAGGGCGACGACGCGGAGGCGGAGGATGGTACCGACGGGGAGGAGGCGGGGGAGTCGAAGGTTTGGAACCGCACGCTTCCCGCGCCCGAGTACGTGCGAAACGCGGCGAGGACGATCGTGAACGACGGTGAGTGCGTCCGTCTGGCGCCGTGGCTCTTTCGCTCGTTCGTCGAGGACGCCAACGCATCCGCCGGTCGCAGCGGGAAGAGGGCGACTCTTTCGGCGGGGTCCAAAAATGAACCCGTCTTCGTGAACAAGCCCGGGCGGTGCCTGCCCGCCGTGCGCGGCGACGCGAAGCTGCTCTGGGACGCCCTCTTCGAACCGTGCGTGAGGTTCGAGACGGGCGATGGGTTCAGGGCGGAGAAGGGCGGAGAAGGCGCCGACGGACGAAGACGCCGGGGGCGGGGCGTCAAGAGGGGCATCGACACCGCAGCTGGCGACGGCGCGGCTGGCGGCGGAGTTCGGGACGCGACGTCGAGACGACGCGTCGCCGCGGCGCTCGTGCGCGCGTGCGACGTCGCGGGCCTGTACTCGTACATCGGCGGCGACGACGCGGCTCCGGCGCCGGACAGGCTGAACGTCCGGGACCGGCTGGGCGAATACGCGAGCGCGCTCTTCGCGAAAACCTCAAAGACCTCGGACGTATCGCCCGGCGCTCCTACGTCCGGGAAGGTGACATCGTCCAAGGCTGCGACGTGCGCGGCGGCGACGGCGCTGCTGGAGGTTGACGTCCGCATCGTCGAGCCGCACTGCGCCGCGATCGTCGCGGAGGTTTTGCGAGCCGCGGACGCGGAGGAGAGGGACGCGGCGGCGGCGGCGCAGTTCCTCACGACGCTGGTGAGACAGTACGCCGCCACCCGGCAGTTACCCTCGTTGCTCTCCAAGATTGGCGCCGCCGTGGCGTCCTTGCGGGACGACGACGCGCCCTTCGAGGTTGGCGCCTCGTTGGATCACCCCGCGGTGCTCGAAGCCGCGGGCGCCGAGGTTGGACGGATGCTCTCGGGCATGATCTCCCAGATTTGCGTCTGCGCGCACGGGGCGATGTCGCACGCGTTGGGAAGGTGCGAGTGGGGAACTGGGGCGAACACAAGCGGGCACGGCGCGAGGTGCGCGGCGCTGGGCGCGGTCATCGCGAAGATGTTTCACGCGCTTCCGGCACCCGCCGGTCAGGCTCTCGATGCCGGCGCGCGGGTGGCGCTCGAGGAGTTGTCCGCGGAGATTTGCGGTCGACTCCGCGACTGGTTCGCGTCCGCGTCGGGGTCTTCCGTCGACGTCGACGCGAAGAAGAAGGAGAAGAAGAAGAGAAAAAAGAATAACGACGACGAGGAGCAAAGGGAAGAGGATGGGTCGCCGCGTGGACGGGTCTCGGGAGCGGGCGACGCGTCCATCGCGGGCGCGCTCCTGTCGGTGTACGTGCAGGCGCAGGCCATCCTGGAGATTTGCCACGATCGCGACGAGCTCTACAGCTTCCACCGGCGACCGTACCTCTTCACCCCCGACGCCCCGCCGATCGTCTCCGTCGTCGCCGCGATCCTCAACCTCGATCCGAACGGCGACCGCGATCACGTCGGTGAGCGAACCCACGACGGGCTTGATCGCCACGGCGCCGCGGCGGCCAAGTCGAGGGCCACCGCGACCGCGGGCGCCGCTCTGCAGCGCGTCGTCCAGCTCGCCAAAATCGCCGAGCCGCCCCCCGCGGGCGTATCCGACCCTGACGCCATCGAGGAGGCGCGCGCGCTCGTCGCCGTCTGTGCACGCGCGTGCGCGGGAGGGTCGAGAGCCCCGCGAACCCCCACCGCCGACGCGGTACGAGACCTTATGCGCACGTGCCGGGACGTGTGGATGACGTACGCGTCTCCCGCGTCGCTTCGCGAATGGGTGAGCGACGGCGGCGACGACGTGTTCCGGGACAGGCGGCTGCTGAAGCTGTGGACGCGGGAGGCTGTGCGATCGGTCGTCGCCGCGTGCGAAGGGGTGGCGCCGGCGACGGAAAAGTCTTCGTTGGGGCGAATCGCGACGGAGATCGTGACCGAGGTGGGCGCGGGCGCCGGGGAAGAGACGGAGGAGGTGGCGTGGTCGAGGTGGCGGGAGACGCGGGTGCTGGCGGCAAAGTTTTGGGCTCTGGACGAAGCCGCGTGGCGGTCGGAGGAGGACGCGAAAGGAGGGTCCGGAAAGAAGTCCGGTAAGAAGTCCGGAAAGCGGCGTGACGAAAGGCTGGACGAGACGAAGGCGAAGGCTGGTCTGGACGAGATGAAAGCCGCGATCGGTCGGCTCGCGTCCACGCCGACGCAGGTGGTTGACGACTGCGACGCGCGCTGGCTCGTCGCCGCGTGCGTCGCCGCCGATTGCGTCGCGTTCACCGCCGCCGCGGCGCGCGTCGATTCGTCTTCCCGGAAAGACGACGACGATTCGGATCACCGCGTTCTGTTCACCGCGGTCGACGTCATGGCCGCCGCGCGAAGAGCCGTCGCGAGGTTCGCCAACGTCGACGAGGCGTCGGCATCGTTTGTCCTCGCCGGGTCGACTTCCAAGACGCGAGCGATTTTCGCGGATGCCTCGCTGGAGATGACCAGACGCATCGAGAAGTTTCTGAAGAAGAAAGTCGGTGACGGCGGCGGCGGCGGCGGCGACGACGTGTTGGGTTTAACCCTCATCGACGCCGACGCGAGGGCCAGGACGTGCTCGTTCGCGTACGCCACGTCGTCCTACGTCCAAGCCTCGGTGCAACGCGCGAGGGGCGACGCTTTCTTCGCGGCGCTCCGGGCGTGCGACGCGTCGGTGACTCCCGCCGTGCGAGACGCCGCGGAGCAGGCGCACGCCGTCCTGCTCGCCGCGATCGAGCGCGTCGAGGCGAGGAGGGCGAAGAGGAAGGCGGAGGGGGAGGCGGCGGCGGCGGCGGCGCTTCGCGCCAAGATGACCCCGCGATCGGTCAAGCTCAAACGACGCAGGGAGGAAGCGCCGCGGGAACCGCGGGACCTCGACTCTAAACCCTCGAGCGGCGAGGCGACCGCGTTCGGCGGATCGAACCTCGGACGCACCGACCCGAAGCTAGACCCTGGACGCACCGACCCTAAGCCCCCCGACCCTAAACCCCGCACCCGGGACCCGCCCCCGGACGTCGGCCCGGCGGCTGTCGCGGCGCTGGCCCTCGCCGAAGCTGTGCTCACCGCGGCGACCAACGGCGTGGCGTCGCTCGGGTGCGAGAGGGATACCAACGCGATGGTCGACGACGGTAACGACATCAAGGAGAGGGACGACGCCGTCGATCGCGTCGGTCCCGCGTCCACGCGCGCGTGGTCCGCGGTCGGGTCCCTCCGCGGCGCGACGATTGACAAGGCGACGGGGGCGCTGGCGAAGCTCGCGCGGCGGTCGCCCCCCGCCGTGACGGACGCCCTGGCGTCCGCGCTGTCGGGCGGCGCCGCCTCCGCGGGCCTCGCGGAGTTGGGTATCGTGTACTCGAAGCGGGGCGAACGGTCGCGGATCGTCCCGGAGCCCGATTCGATTCGCAGGGGTTTGCAGTACGCGTGCGGCGTGCTGCGGGATTGCTCGGAGGATGGCTGGATCGTCAAGTACCCATCCGGCGCGGCGAAGGCGATTGACCTGATTCGCTCGACGGTGGACGTGTTCTCCGCGAACGGACCCCACCTCACGCCCACCGCGCACGCCGTCTTATTGGCCACCGTGTTGTCCACGTACGACGTATCCGCGCGTCACGTCAAGTACGGCGAGGACGACAGGCTCCCGTCGCCGCCGCGCGATTTATCCGTGGCGTTGAACCGCGCGATGGGCTCGTTGCTTCACGGCGCGGGTAAGCGTCTGCTCGGCGCCGCGTATCGCTACTGCATCGATCAGATGCGCGCGCACGACAGCTCGCACAGGTCCATCTACCCCTTTGGCAAATACGTGTTCGCGGACATGAGCGAGGCGAGGCACGAGGAGCTGGGCTTTGGCGTCCCGTACGACGGCTGGGAGACGGCTTCGAGTCTGGCCGCGCCGCTGTGGTGCATGCACTCGCTCGTCAATCACACGGGCTGGGGAGGTAAAGCCGCGCGACTCGCGGCGACGGAGCACGCCGAGTACGCGTGCAACACGCTGATGGACTGCGCGAAGATGGCGTCGGAGAGGGGCTCGTGCGGCGAACCCGGGGAGTCTCCGTCTAGGGCAGTCGCGTGGGCGGCGGTGAACGCTCTGACGACGGTGGCGGGTCGGGGTAAGGGAACCCCGCTGAGCAGCAGGTGCTGCTCGCGCATGGCGATCTTACCGCAGAGCATATGCGAGGGATTGGTCTCCGTTGACAGCTGCGGGTCGCTCTTCGCGGGGTGCTGCGCGCTGCTCTCCTGCTTGCTGCGCAGGAGAACCGTCGAGCTCAAGCGATGCTCCGCCATGTACACCATATCGTGTCAGTACCTCCTCGACGCCATGCGTAGGTGGAACGCGCGCGACATCGAGGAGAGGCGAGCCAGGGGCGACGCGACGGAGCAGGCCAAGGAGGCGGAGATCGAGGCCGCGGCGCTCTCGGACGACGCGTTGACCCGCGAGTGGCAGCGGATTACGGCCATCGAAGAGCGAGAGAGCGCGGATGCGTTTGCGCGGAAGATGCGCGTGGCGGCGACGCACATGGTTCCCGTGTACGAAAGCGCCAACAAGGGAAAGCTCGGGACGATATACTGCCAGCACCTCCTCGCGGACGCCATCACCGCGTGCACGGGCAGCGCCGTCGACGCCAAGGCTACGGGCGCCAGCATCGGAGCGCCGGCGGAGCGAGCGCTCAAGCCGGGAATCTTCGCGCTCATGGACTCGGTCGGGGACAGAGAGTTCCAGCAGCTGCACATGGCGTTCGTGAGCGGACAGGGCGGCGCGAGGCGGATGATCCTGAAAAAGTTCATCGACGAGTACCGCCGCACGCACAAGTTCGACGGGAAGATCTGACGTATGGTCGATGATGGGTGTTGTAAACGACGAATCTTAAATCGGTCAGTCTCGCCCTCGCGCTCGCTCCAAACTCGTCGTCTATCCAGCTAGCTCTACAGGTCCAGAAGGTTGGTGGGTCCCGCGTCGGCGCCGGGCTTCCGAGGCGTCGGCGACGCGAGCCCATCGAACGACGCCGCCAGGTTGTCCACTTCTTCCGAGGTTTTCGACGCCCCCGCCGGCACGACAAAGTCGCTCATCCAGTCTATGCCGATGCCCCCCGCGGACGCTTTATCCGCCGCGGGGCTCGGCTCCGCCGCACCCGGCACCCCCGCCGGCTCGGAGTTCAAACCCAGGAGATCCCCCAGCGCCACCGTCGGCGGCAACGCGGGAGATGCCGGGGGAGGAGACGCGAACCGCTCGTCGACGCCTCCAACTTTTTCTCCGACTTTTTCTCCGACTTTTTCTCCGACTTTTTCAACCGAGCCCGAAGCCTCCGCCGCCGAAGGGTCTACTTCGTCCATTTCGTCCGCGGTCGCCGTCGTCGCCACCTCCGGAATCCCAGCCCGAACCCCCGCGCCCCCGCCGCCGCCGTTCGATCCGTCGTCGTCTCTCGAGCCCCCGTCGGCGCTCGCGCCGTGAACCGTCGCCCGCCGAAACCTCTCCGCGGAGTCCTGCCACGGCGACCCGGCGGGGGGCGAAAAAGCCGCCGGCCGTGTCGCCGCGCGAGGGGTCGGAGACGCCACCGTCGCCAGACCCAACCCCGGCACCGCGACGCGCTTCACGGGGTTGACCCCCCTCTGCGGCGTCGACGAGCCGCTCGCCGCGTTTTTGTTGTAGTACGCGGTGTACGCCTCGTAGGAGGACTTCACGAAGCTCGAGTAGTACTCGGCTGATTTTTTATACCCGTAACTTGCGTAAGACGCCGCCGCCGCCGACGCCCGCGCCGCGCTCTGACGCACGGCATCGTACATCTCCGCGTAGTCGTCCATCTCGGTGTCAAAGTCCACGTCCTTGTAGAGCACCTCCTCGCCCGCCTTGAGCGCGCTGGCGATCGCGTCGAGGCGCTCCCGCGCGAAAACCTCGAAATACTGCGCGCCCCGCATCTGTCGCAGCAAGACCCCCGTGCGTTTCGTGGGCGCCGCGCGCGCCAGACCCTCGTGGTCGAGCCACAGGCCGTTGGCACCGATGTTTTCCTTCGATCGTACGCGCCCGTCGCGGGTTTTCCGGCCGTCCTGAACGATGTGACGCCGGTACGGTCCCAACGTCTGCGAGAAGAATCTTCGAAACGCCGAGGCGGCGCCGGCGTCGTCGACTTTTTGCGCGTCGGCGGACACGGCTGCGCCGTTCATCGACCCACCTTGATCCCCGTCTGAACCCTCGGCATTTGCGTGCCTACCACCGCCACCCGCCGCCGCCTTCTTGAGCGCGGACTGCAGCGTCTGGGTGGTGCGCGTGGGCATCGAGTCCAAATCCTCCGGGAAGTGACTGCACTCGCCGCTGTCGAGGTCGAGGTGGAAGATGTCCTCCGTGGGGAGCGCGCGCATCGCGGGAATGAGGCTGGAGTGAAGCCCGACCAGGAACGGCATCGGCGCGGTGAGGTAGTCCACGAACGCGCGGGGCATCAGGGGCAGGTAGATGTGCTGCCAGGCGAGCGGATACATGCAGGCGTTGGCGGCGACCACCGCCTGGGACACCGAGCGGAGGTCGGAGCCGCTGACGACCACCCTGCGTTCCATGAGCAACGCCGCGAAGAGCGAAACCACCGCGTAGGTACCGCCCGGTTGACGCAGCAGGGACGCGAACTTCACGTCGGGGTTGGACGCGTTGCCGCTGGACCCGGCGGTGGGCGCGGCGAGCTCGATCTGCGAAGGGTACGCCGTCCCGGGCTCGTGCCACGGGAACGGCACCACCACGACGGCGCCGGGCGCGGGCGTCGGCCTCGCGCAGAGCTCGCGCATGAACCGACCGAGATGGCCCTCCGCCGGCAGCTCGTCCCCGAGGGAGGGGACGCCGCCGCTCGCGGACGCGGCGCCGGTGAGCGCGGACGGCGGGGTGCGAACCTGCGGCAGCGCGCGCACCCGCTCGTCGATGGACGCGAGCGCCTCCTCGAAGAAGGAGAACCACGCGTTCCTCGAGAGGATGCACGCCACGATGACGCCGCTCGAATGCCCGTCCCCGTCGTACTCGCGCGCGGGCGCGATGCGACGGCAGAACCCCGTCGTCCTGCTCCCGTCGCCCTCGGTGAGCGAGAACGTGTACGTCATCTCGCTCGGCGCCGCGTCCGTTCCTTCCTCCGCGGCGTCGCAGATCGCCTCGGAGAGATCTCGCTCCGGGAAGGCGAAGTTCTTGGCGTGCACCGTGGCGACGAGCTCGCGATCGTGCTCGGTGCCGTCGCCGCCGTCGGCGCCGTAGGTGGCGCTGACGCACGCGCGGGAGACGACCGACCTAAGGTCATCGCCCGCGCGTTCCAGGCGCACGACCAGGAAGGCGCGCGCCACCGGGCCCGACATGGTGGCGCGCGTGCCGAACTGTCTTTGCCGCTGGACTGACGACGCTCGCGCGTCCTCTCAGACACCTCGGAAAACTGCCGCGGGACCAAAACGGCGGTGGTGTCCAAACCGCGGCTCACTCGCGCGGGTATCGCGCGTTCGCGGTGCACATGGCGGTCGCCACTCGCGTCCTCTTCGTCGTCGCCGCGGTCTTCTCCCTCGCCGGCTTCGCCCTCGGCGCGGGCGATCCAGTGGACTCCTCCAACTTCCACGCATCTGTCCTCGCGTCCGATGACGCGTGGATCGTGGAGTTTCAATCGCCGAGGTGTGGGAGCTGCCAGGAGATGGCGCCGGTGTGGGGCGAGTTCGTCGAGCGGAACAAGCGGTACGTCCGTTTCGGACGGGTGAACATCGACACCGACGAGGGGATGGAGCTGGCGCGCAGTTCCGGCGTCATCGAACACGGCATCCCGAGCATCTGGGCGTGGGATAAACGCGGCAGCGCCGAGCCGACAAAGATCTGGGCCGACTTCGAGACCACGACGGTGCAACACCTCGAGTCCTTGGTGTGGTCCAAGTACGCCAAGCGTGAGGAGGGCCTGCCGCTCGCCAAGCTCGATGCCGGTGTCGTCGCATAGGGGTACAAAGGGGTCGGGGTACGGAAATAGCCGAGAGGTCGACTGCACGTGTTCATCAGTCTTCCCACCTTCGTAAGTGTTAACACACCTCCGTCGCGCCTCGCCCCGGGTCCACGCAGCGCGACATGCCGACCGGGTCCAAGCGAAAGGCGCCGTCGGCGCCGCGCGACCCCGCCGACGACTGCGAAACCCCCGACGTCGCCTACGCGCACATCGCCCCGCTCTTGCGCAAACTCGCGCAGCGCCTCGGCAAACCCCCGGGCGCCCTTCGCATCTGGGACCCGTACTACTGCGCGGGGGGTGTCAAGGCCAGGCTCGGCGCGTTGGGGTTCGGCGACGTCGTCAACGATCCGGACGCGGACTTTTACGACGTCGTGGACGGATCGAGGCCGCCGCCGCCTCACGACATCTGCGTCACCAACCCTCCATTCTCGGGGAACCACGCCAGGCGATTGTTCGAGTACTTGTACCTGAACAGTCGCGGCGAACGGAGCGAGGGAAAGGGAGAGAAGAAGGGCAATCACCCCGTCGCGCGCTTCGCCGTGCTGGCGCCGGAGTACGTGCACAGGAAGGCGTGGTTCGAGACACTCCCCGGGACGTTTTTCATGGTGCCGTCGCGCCGGTACTCGTTCGTCGCAAAGCGCGGCGGCCGGCGGGAGAACACGGCGGTGGAGTGCAGGCACTGGCGCCGCGAGCGAGGCTCGTGTCCGAGGGGTGAGACGTGCCCGTTCGTGCACGTCGGACCCGGGATCGATCCCGAGGGGGAGCGGATAGCGGAGGAGGCGAGGCGCTCGAAAGCGAACGCGGGATTCACGAGTAGCTCCTCCGGCGGCGGGGTACGGACGGTGGCGCCGTTTGACTGCTACTGGCACTGTCACCTGGGAGAGTTCACCGGGAGCGTCGCGGCGGCTTGGAGGCAGAAACACGGGAGGAAACCTGGGCGCGTCGGGGTGATGATGGTGGATGGCGTCGAGGGTCTGCCGCCGCCTCCGGACAAGTCCGCGAAGCGCGCCAGAGGAGGGTAGCTAGCCAGCTACTAGCGTGTCGCACGACAGCAAATCGACTGCTCTCGACAAGCCTGATTTTGACAGCCGAGAGACGAACGAACGTCATCACAGCTCCGGACGCTGTCTGAACATGCCTCTCAAGGTTGGAGTGCTCGGCGCCGGCGCGGTGGGCGCATACGTCGGCGGGTTGATCGCGCTGCGCACGAAGTCCGACGTCGTCATGGTCGGCAGGCGGCGCTTCGTCGACCAGGTCTCCGCGGGTGGCATGACCCTCCGCCCTGATCCGAGGAGGCCGCGCGACGTGCACAGCATCCGCCCGAAGCACGTGACCGTGGACGACGATCCCAAGGCGCTCGCGGGTTGCGACATCATCCTCGTCGCGGTCAAGTCCACGGCCACCGCGGACGCCGCGGCGCAGCTCGAGCGCATCGCCGAGAGGGGCGGGTTCCCCCCGCACGCGCTCGTGCTCTCGCTTCAGAACGGCGTCGGCAACGGAACGATCCTCGTCAGGGCGCTGGAGAAGCACGGGGTCGCCACGCTCCCTTGCATGGTCAACTTCAACGTCGTCTGGGACTCGTACGCGTCCGACGACGTTCGCGACGGGTGCATCATCCGCCGATGCACCCCCGCCAAGCCCGGCATGCCCTGCGTCGGCTTTCACGATCTCCCCGCGCGAGCCATCCCCGACGGCGCCGGACTCGTCGACCACCCGTCCGTGTTCGCGGCCAAGAAGGCCAACCTCGCGGCGTTCGTCGAGGCGACGCGCGAAACCGGACTGGTCGTGTCGTTGGAGCGCGACATCCTCCCCGTTCAGTACGGCAAGCTGCTCATCAACCTCCAGTCCCCCGTCAACGCCCTCTCCGGAGCTCCGGTGCCCACGACGCTGTCGCGCCGACGGTTCCGAATGGCGTGGCGCGCGCTCGTGCTCGAGGCGTTGGACGTGTACCGCGCGTGTGGGATCAAACCCGCGAGGCCGTACGTCCCGTTCCTTCCGTTCGTGCTCGCGCTGCCGGATTGGGCGTACAACCCCGTCGCGTCTGCGCTGTTCCCTCTGGACCCGCGCTGCAAGTCGTCCATGCTGCAGGATTGCGAGACGGGGCGCACGACGGAGATCGACGCGCTGTGCGGGGAGATCGTGAGGCTCGCGCGACGGAACGCTAACCGTGCGAGGGATGAGGACGCGGGCGCGGGCGGCGAGGGAGGGGGGGACGACGCGCGGGGGATGGTGCGGGGGATCGGGCGAGCGCTCGCGGCGTTGGGATTCGGTTTTGGATTTGGATTCGGGCGGGGGAGTCGCCGGAGGGGTCGGACCGCGCCGCTCAACGCCCGCGCGATCGAGCTGGTCCGAAGGTTGGAGCGGATGGGGCTGCCGGACGGGCGCATGGGGCCCGACGAGCTGTGGGAGGCGCTGACGCGATGACGCGACGGCGGTGAATAAGGGTTAATATAGCTAACTTAGCGGTGATGGTCGCGGGTCAAAACGGCTAAACATCATCGAGGGTGCACGTACGCGCCGGCCCGCCGTTGCTGCGGCTGCGGCGGCTCCGGGTACTCCTCCGGCAGCGTAAACGCGGCCGGAAACGTCGCGTTCCCCTTCCGCAGCACCCCCACCCTCGGCATGATCTGCCACCCCATCGTCAGGTTGACCACGTTCCCTCTGAGTCCCGCGCCGTTGTCCACGAGCTTGTACTTGTTCCTGACGAACGGCAGCACGAGGTGCGCGTCCTCCTTGCTCTCTACGATCCGATCCCACACGCTCACCGAGGACTCCACGTGCTTGGGCGTCGCGTACTCCGCGGCGAGCCACACGAAGAGCTGCTTGGTGTTCCACGAGAAGACGGAGGTCAGATCGGCGTCGATGTCGAACGCGAGGTGCGCCTCGTCGTTGCGGCCGACGCGAAGGAAGCGCTCCACCTTGGCGAGCTTGACGCTCACGACGGGATCCGCCTTGTGGAAGAAGTCTGCGCCGTGGATCGGGGGGCGGGGGTCGAGGGGAGACGGACGGTGAGCGAAGGCGGTCGGGGAGCGACGAGTCGAGCGGAATCCCTAGAAATCAATCGCCGGGGCTGCGCGTTCGTTCGCGCGGGGGTGACGGAACTCACCCGACGCCGTCGCCATGGCGCACAGCACCATCCACACCGACACCGCGAAAGAGAGCACATTGTTGGCCCTCACCGAGTACGAGTGCATCTCGGCGCGACGTGCGAGCGGCGCGGTACCGAGTGGGGCACGCGTGTGATGACTTGTGACGAAGCGAAAACCCGCCCGGCGAAAACTGCCCGTCATCAGCGAGACCGCTCCGAGGTCATTGGCGGAGCGCGACCGAGCATGAGGCGAGGCGCCGCGTTGGCGTTGGCGCTCGCGCTGCTCGCTGCGGTGGCGTGGACCCCCACCGGCGCCGCGCGCGAGAAGACCCCGAAACTCGACCCGACCGCGGGCCACCGCCTACGCGGAGGCGCGCCCCTGTTCGACACCGACGACGACCCGAGCACGATCGACCCGGGACGAGGCGAGATCGGACCAACCGCGCCCGCGCCGGCCACCGCGTTGGCCGTCCCGGAGATCCCCAAGGTGCTCCACGTCGTCTGGAAGACCGAAAAGCTGCCCAAGTTCGCGGACAAGTACGTCAAGTCGTGGATCGACAACCACCCGGGCTGGGAGGTCCGCCGGTGGACGGACGAGTCCATGGCGGAATTCGTCAAGGAGCACTTCCCGCGCGACGTCGCCATGTTCCGATCCTTCCCCACCGGCGTCTTCAGGGCGGACACGTTCAGGTACATGCTCATGTCCGTGATCGGGGGCGTGTACGCGGACCTCGACATGGAGTCGCTCAGGCCCATCGACCCGTTGTTAGTGGGCCAGAGGTGTCTGGTCGGCCAGGAACCCAGCGCGCACGCGGCGCTCATCGTCTCCGTACCTCGGCACGCGTGCAACGCCTGGCTCGCGTCCGCGCCGGGTGTGCCCTTCTGGGACGAGGTTTTGTCGGAGGTGAGGCGTCGTTCGCGAGGGGTGATGTCGCGGTGGAACCCCCCGAGCGTCACCGGGCCGGAGATGCTGGGCGCCGTGATGGATCGGACGGGTCACGGCGACGGGGGTTGCGGGCTGGTGGACCCGCCCGAGGCGCTCTACCCGGCTGTGGATAAGAGCGCGTTCAACTCGATGAGGGAGCGGTGCGAGGGGGTGGCGCCGCCGGCGGGCGGGTGCCCGACGCCGGAGTACGTCCTGCGGGGGGTGGCGCCCGCGGGGCCGCACGCGGCGGTCGCCGGCGTGGCGATGAGGGGCGAGGCGCCGGTTGAGATTTCGTTGGGCGAGCCCGTCGGGGAGGCGCCGACGATGGCGTGGGTGTGCTGCAGGCTGGCGCGCGAGGGGTTCGTGAACCCTGACAGGGAGGAGATGGTGAGGCGCGGGTCGTTCGCGTTGCATCACTGGGTGCACACGTGGCTGGACGGGCCGGACGCCCGCGTGACCAACGTGTGGAGGAGGAGGAACATCCTGGACGACGACAAGTGGTGACATGCCCGATGTTACTTTTCACTTCACTTGAGCGTAAGAGTTCGCCCGTTGAGAGATCTGGCCGTTCAAAAGGCTCCCGCCGTGCGCTCTAGCGTCGACGCGGGTTCGGGCGTTCGCCTCGGAGCCGACGCACGCGCGCGTGCACCCCCGGATAGGACGAACCTCCCGCGACTTCGCGTCTCGCGCGGTCCGGCGCCCACCAGTCGGCGAAGGGGCGAGCTGCTCGTCTCCTCCGTATATATATAGCAAGATGAGCGCCGCGCGCGGGCCGATACCGACCGCGGACGAGGTGCTCCAGAACGCGGGGGCGTTCGGCGCGCACCTCGGTTTCGGCTCCATCGCCGGGTACGCCGCGGGTAAGGCCATGCGCGCGGGCACCAACATCGGCCTCGCGCTCGCGGGCGCCGGTTTCATCGGCGCCCAGATGCTCCAGAGCCGAGGATACATCTCGGTGGACTGGAAGAAGGTGGAGACGGAGGTTCGCGCCGCCCTCGACGTCGACGGCGACGGCGCGCTCACCGCGAAGGACGCGTCCATCGCGTGGGACACCGTGGTCGATTCCATGCGCGTCGGCGTACCCGGAGGGACGGGGTTCGCCGCGGGCGCCGCCGCGGGCTTCGCGGGGGGCGGCGTCGCCAAGATCGTCCTCGCCGGCGGGTTGATGCCCGCCGCCGCCGCGCTCTCCGCCGCGGACGCGTACGCCAAGTCCGCGCACTTCCGCGAGCACCTCGCCGTCTCGTACCCGCGCGTCGCCGAGGAGCTCGCGTCGCGGCTCGGCGCCGGCGCGGTGGACGCCGCGGGCGAGAGGGGCGACGCGGCGTTTCGAGCGGCGCTGTTTGGTTTCGTGAAGGGCGATAAAACGTCTCGGAGAGCGTTGGACGAGTTGAGGGTTCGAGTTCGGCGAAACGACGCGGGTCTCGAGAGGAACGCGGTGCGCGCGAGGCTGGCGCTGGTGGACGAGTTGCGGCGGGAGAAGGCTGGACGGTGAGGCGGGGACGCGAGGTGCGAGGGGCGGGAGGGGGTCGCCGTCGCAAAAAAAATTAAATTTCCATTCGTCGCAACCGAACCGATCGAACTCCCGGTCCTCATCCGCGCGCGTGCCTCTCCTCCAGGTTTTTGGCGCGAATCTCCCGCATGCGCTCCTCCACCCTATCGGTCATGCTCCTGAACAGCTCCTCCCTCGCCTTGTCCGTCTTGCACTTTCCGCATCGCGCGGTGAGGTCCGCGAAGTCGATTGGCTCGCCCACGGTGACGTGCACGCGGTTGAAGGGATAGAACCACATCACGCCGTATCGCTTCACCTTCTCCATGCCGCTGTGCCAGAAGGGCAGGACGGTCGGTGCCGGCCCGCCCCTTTCGTCGATGTCGCAGAGCATCTTACCCAGGCCCCATTTCAGGCGGCCGAGCTCGTTGGGAACCTTGGTCACGCGGCCCTCCGGGAAGATGTGAAGCCAGTCTCCCCGAGAGACGCGCTCCGCCATCGTCCCCATGACCGCCTGGTTGATCCCGCCGCCGCGCTTGATGGGCACCGTCTTGCCCGCGGCGAAGAACTTGTGCACCAGCGCGTTCTTCGCGCAAATCTCCGACGTGCACATCGTCCAGCGGATCCCCTTGTGCGTCGGTTCGGTGAGAAAATATCGCCACGGTATCATCCACGAGAGCAGGCCGGGATCGTCGAACGTGCTCGCGTGGTTGCTCACGGTGATGAGCCCGTTCGGTCGCCGGCGCTGGGTGACGTGGTGGTAAAACGTCTCGTAGTTTGTGCACGTCGTGCGGTTCATGATGGACGTGACGAACTTGGAGAAGGCGCTGACGACGCCGAGGACAGCCATCCTGCCGACGTCGCCCCACGCCTCGAGGGGCGGGACCTTGTCCACGTCGCACTCGCCGAAGCCGGACATCTCGAGCCGGCGGCCCTCGACTGTGTCCGCCATATCTTCCATACCGATGAGCTCCCGGCGCACCGCGACGCCCGCGACTCGACTTCCGCTCTGCGCGCGCGGCTCTCAAGTGCCCAAACGTCGCGTCAATCTCGTGCTAATCGTACATTTTTAGGTCGTGTCTCTCGCCCTGATGACAGCTGGACAGGTAGCGCAGTTCAAGCCTCGGCTCGAGTTTTCTAAGGGGGTAGAGGGAGGGGCACGCGCTTGCGTTCGTTCGACATCGTCATTGCATTGAATGAAGCGTAAAGATACACGCAAGAAAGAATGAAACCCCCTCCTCCTCCTCCTCCTCCTCCTCCTCCACCACCTCAACCTCCCCCTCCTCCCACTCGCCGCCGCGATTCACTCACCGTATGTGGGTCCGTCCCATCGACCACACCGAGTTGTCGTGCACGCTCCCCTGGC
>Ga0181573_10001525_pt1 | contig 22582 bp, 11 predicted proteins | sample 101ome_25_FD_148643 | JGI IMG/M metagenome (GOLD analysis project Ga0181573, IMG submission 148643) | Coastal salt marsh microbial communities from the Groves Creek Marsh, Skidaway Island, Georgia - 101409BT metaG (spades assembly) | ecosystem: Environmental > Aquatic > Marine > Intertidal zone...
CAGGCGGGCTTGAGCTCGCAGCATTTCTCGGCGTCTTGCAACGCCTGAGACACCTTGCTCAGCTTGAGGAAGGACGCGGAACGGTTCGAGTAGATGGGCGCCAGCTTCGCGTCGCTGCGGGAGAGATAACAACGTGGGACGAACGGGGTTAGTTGGAGAGTATTTCACGCGGTTCGGTACGAGCGCGCTCGCGGGGAACGGCGGGTGGGGTCGCGGGGTGCGTCGATCGCGAGCGGAGACTCACTTTTCGATGCCGTGATCGGCGGCGGCCTTGATCGCCTTGGTGTACGTCGCGGCCGCCTTGAGGTAGTCGCCGCTGCGGAAGAACGAGTTGCCCTCCTCCTTCAGCTCGAGCATCTCCTTGTACTGGCCCTTGCCGGACTCGTTCACGAGCACCTGCTCGTAGAACCTGGTGAACTCGTCGTAGTCCAGGGCGCCCGAGCGATCGGTGTCGAAGTCGTCCATCATGATCTGGGAGTAGCCGTCGAAGTGCTCCTTGGTGATCTCCACGCCGATCTCCCTGAGCACATCGTAGAGTTCGCCGATCTCGAGCGAGCCGCTGTTGTCCTTGTCGAACTTTTGGAACGCCGCTTTGATCTCCGAGTCCTTCGCTCGGGTGACGGCCATCGTGGGAGGCTAGGTGGCGCGCTACGAGCAGGCGGTGACGAGTGGGTGTTCAAGAGAGGGTGTTCCGATCGAACGGGCGGTGAGCCGGTGCTCGAGGGCAGTGACCCCCTCGCCGGGCTGGGGCTCGATCATCCATCCGTTGCGCCCTCGCTTTTTTTCGACTGACGTTTGGACAGGTCAGCATGACCTGAGCGCATACTTGTACAAATCAGGGAGCGGAGATCTCCAGATTCGGGAGCTGGAATCCCGAAATCGGGCGCGAATCCAGCGTGACGAGTTTTTTGTCCCATCGCGGCGTGGTTGAGCCGCTGTTGTTGATACAAGGTGTCGCTGCTAAAGCTACTCGCGCCCTCCCTCGCCGAGGCGATCACTTCTTCTCCGGCTCGACCCTGTCGGTGACCAGGATGAGGTGGTACCCGAACTGCGTCTTCACCGGCCCCTGGATCACGCCCACCGGACCGTTGAACACGGCGTCGTTGAACTCCTTCACCATCTGCCCGGGCTTGAACGTGCCCAGGCTGCCACCCTTGCTCTTGGACGGGCACTCGCTGTAGTTGCCGGCCTCGCGCGCGAACCTGTCCTCGAGGTTGTCCTGGGGACCGTCCTGGAGCCTCTCCAACAGCGACTGAGCCAGGGAGGGATCCTTCACGAGGATGTGAGACGCCGTCGCCTCCTCGCCGCCCACGAGCACCGCGAGGATGCCCTTGATGGCGCCCTGGGAGGACCACAGCACGGCCGCGAGGGAGGCGAAGATGGCGAGCGTGGGGATGAGATCGTCGCCCTCGGCGAGCTGCGCCACCTCGGACGCGAAGGCGGCCTGGGCGGACCCGAGGAAGGTCGCGGCGGAGGCCAACCTCGCGACGGAGGACTTGGTCGCTGCCGATTTGACAACCATCGGTGCCTTGACGGTGGGCTTGGCGGCCGCGGTGATCTTGGCTGCGAGAGGCGCACGCTGCTTCCTGGTGGTGGTGGCGACCACCGCGCGAAGGGCGACGGGGGCGCGAAGGGCGACGATAGAGGCCATGGCTGCGTGTGAGAGTCGGTGCGGGTGCCGTCGATTGTGGACGAGAGTCCGATCGGTTTTATCCGGAACCTGGCTGATTGGGTGGATTGGTGGGCGGAGATCTGCAAATGCCAGCCAATTACGCGTCGTCTGCCACAGACCTTTTAGTCCCAGCTGCGCTTTCGCTGCCAGGCCTCGCTCCGCCCCTGTGAAGAGGTTCGAGACACAACGCACGCCGCGAGGTAAGTGTTAGCTCGCGGCTCGCAGAAACCCGCGGGGGTCGAAGGCCGGGTAAATGGGGCGTCAAGGACACAAAGGCCGCGAGGCGAGCATACACGCCGCGCTCGACGACTTCGTCACGAAGCTCATGCGCAAGCGGCTCGGGGGCAGCTCGCTGGCGCTGGCGAGGCACACCACCGAGGTGCTGATCCACGCCGTGGCGGCGCAGCAGGCGCCCACGGCGGAGGGGATCATCGAGGGCGTGAGGGCCGTGAGCAAGAAACTGGTAGAGGCCAGGCCGCTCGGTGCGTCCGAACCTCAGAACCCGTGTGCCCTCGATATTCCCACCGCCGTCTCCCCATCGCACTCCTTCGCTTCAAAAAACATGAACCCTCAACCCTATTTTCCCCATCCCGTCGCGTCCAAACAGAGCTGGTCGTGGGCAACATGTGCAGGAGGGTCCTGCACATCATTCGCGAGGAGGCCGCCGGCGACGGGGGGAAGGCTAGTAACCCCGCGAGTGACGCTAACGACGCCAGCGACGGCAGCGACGACGAGGACAACTCCTTCCGCGGCGGAGCCATGAAGGCGTTCAAAGCCGAGGTCATCGAGGTCATCGGCGAGCTCATTGACGAGCTGGAGTCCGTCAACGCGCACATCGTCCAGCAGGCCCTCGAGCACGTCTCGCCGTCCTCCGTCGTGCTCACCAGCGGTGGCAGCGACATCGTCGAGGCCTTCCTCCGGGAGGCGAACAGGAAGCGCAAGTTTCAGTGCATCGTCGCGGAGGGGGCGCCCGCGCTCACCGGCCATCAGATGGCGCGCGCCCTCGCCGAGAGAGGGGTGGAGACGACGGCGGTGGCGGACGCGTCGGTGTTCGCGATGATGTCCCGCGCCAACCTGGTGGTGCTGAGCGCGTGCGGTGTTTTCGCTAACGGGGGTATCCTGGCGCCCGCGGGTCACCACACGGTGGCGCTGGCGGCCAAGTCGCACAGCGTCCCCGTCGTCTTCCTCGCGGGCCTTCACGAGCTGTCGCCGCTGGGCCCCGGCGACGACGCGTTCGACGCCAACGACCTGCTCTCCCCCGCGGACGTCATCGACTACACCGCGCTGGCGGATTGCGGCATCGGTCGGGGGGCGACCGCCGGGAACGGCGGTGGCGGTGGCCCGGCGAACGAAGGGGCCACGCCGGACGGGGACGTCGCGGCGCTGAGCGTCGCCAACCCCGCGTACGATTACGTCCCGCCCGAGCTCGTCACCCTCGTGCTCACCGACGTGGGCGGCGCGGTGCCCGCGTTCGTGAAGCAGCTGCTCGGGGAGATTTACGACCCTGCGGATCGGACGTTCTGACGAGGACGATCCGTCGGGGCGCGTAGATGTGCGCGTAGATGTAGCTCGATTGTAACGGAAGACCGCGTCGTCGGTCCGAGGCTCTTACCCGACTGCCCGAGGAGGAATCGCGCGCGCCAAAATTGTCAACTCTCTCGGCGCCCGAAAAAGCACGCGGTGCAGGCGCGCGCAGGGCCGCAGAGTGCGCGGAGCACGGGCAAAGATGGGCGAGGGCGACATGGACACGGATAAGAACGTCGACAGCGACGGTTTCTCGCTTGGCAGCGACTCCGACGCGGACGACCCGCCCACCGCGGCGGTCGGGAGCGGAGGGGACGCGGGTGATTCCGGGGGCGCGTCGCGACCCCGGCCTCCGATGCCCAAGTTGGGTCTCGGGGGTATCGGGAACTCGGGCGCGGCAGCCGCGACGCCGCTGACCGCGCGCAAGCCTCCGGGCCTTGGTCTGAGCCTCGGCGGCGGAGGAGACGCCCCGGCCAGCCGCAGCGCCGAGCCCTCCCCGCCGGACGCGGCCAACCCGAGCGGCGCCATCCCGAGAATGTCGCTCAGCGAACACAGGCCGGTGGGGCTCAACCTCGGCGCGCTGCGCGACAGGGCGAAGGAAGACGTCGACGAGGACAAGTCCGAGCTTCAGATTCGACGCGAGAAGTTCGCGCACTTCGAGAAGCACTGCACGGAGATCGTCCCCGGGGTGTACGTCAGCGGCGAGGGTGTCGCGAAGAATCGAGCCACCCTCGACGAGCACGGCATCACGCACGTCATCAACTGCGTCGGATTCGTCATTCCGAACTACTTCGAGCCCGACTTGGCGTACAAGACGATGTGGCTGCAGGACACCCCCGACGAGGACATGTCCCCCGTGCTGTACGACTGCTTCGACTTCATCGAGGAGGCGACGGTCGAGCGCGGCGGCCGAGTCCTGGTGCACTGCTCGCAAGGGGTGTCCAGGTCGTGCTCGGTGGTGATATCGTACCTCATGTGGAGGGACGGGGGTTCCTACGAGGACACGTTCGCGGCGGTGAAGGAGAAGCGCGGTATCGCCAACCCGAACATGGGTTTCACGTGCCAGATGCTTCAGTGGGCCAAGAGGATCGGGACAGAGGCGGACCGCGCGCCGCCGCACAGGCTCTACCGCGTGGCGCCCCACAACGAGCACGACCCGACCTACCTGGTCGCCAAACCGTGCACGAGCTGCGATACTTCGCAGCTCGACGCGAGGGGCGCGTACGTGGTGGCGACGTCCGCGCGTAAGGCGTTCGCGTGGGTGGGAACCTCGCTGATTGACGAAGAGTTTCGAACCGTCGCGGAGAGGTTCGCGCGACAGCTGTACAGGTACGACGGTCTGGGACCCGCTGACTCTCGGGTGGTGACGGTGTCGGGCGGCGACGAACCCGCGGAGGTGCTCGAAGCCTTGGGCGCGAGAGCCGGGGACGGCGAAGGCGGCGGGTGGGAGGGCGCCGCGGGCGCGAGGCGCGAGAGCCTCGACGACGAATTCGCGATGTACCAGCGCGGAACGCGATCGGAGATTGCGGCGAACAGCGGCGCCGCGATCCCGCCGCCGGAGTGGGCGCGGGCGCTGACCAAGGCGGGCGGCGCGGGCCTCGGCGCGGCGGGTAACCCCAGCCTGAGCAAGGGATGGTCGCTGAAGGAACCGGCGACGAGCGGATCGATTCAATCGTCGAGTCAATCGCCCGGGAGCCTTACTTCCGGGAACCTCGCGCGGCACCTCTCGCTACCTCCGTCGCGAGACGACACCGCGAGTCCGTCGTCGCTCGGGATCGGTGGGCTCGGGCTGGACGGCGCCGGGAGGGAGGGGTGGGAAGGTGTCGGCCGGTCGGAAGGTGTCGGCCGGTCGGAAGGTGTCGGCCCGTCGGAGTCGGAGCCGATGGACCACTCGCCCTCGCGGCGGGAGCGAGGCGGGGACGCGCGCGGCGACGGGCCCACTTTGCACGAGTGGCCGAGCCTGGTGGAGTACGATATGTACGACGGAGACGATTTGGAGTCGTCCGGGGTGTACTTGCTTCGAAAGGGTCGGAACGTGTACGTGTGGATCGGCTCCGGGGTTGTGCTGGATGGTTCGGACAAGTTCGTGTCGGGCGGGAGGATCGGGGAGGAGGCGGCGGCGAGGCTGGGGATCCGGGGGGGCGCGCGCGTGACTGTCGAGGCGGAGGGTGGCGAGAGCGGGGAGTTCTGGGAGGCGTTCGAGTCCGGGGAGGCGTGATGAGGTCGCGCACGGGCGGATCCAAGCAGACGCCAGACGAAGAGTTTTTCACGCTGAATATGTGTATTTCTCATTTACAGCGAAGTTGCGCCCCCGTCGCCCCACCCCGCGCGCGTGTTGCCCGAACGGCAGCCCCTCGGCCGCGCGTCGTATCCGCCCCGTACGACGGTTCGTGCGTTTCGCCCCATCCCGATCCCCAAGACTAAAAGCTATGTACGCAGCAGACAAAGAATAGAATACCCCGGAAAAGTCAATTTACGCGAGGAAGCCGAGCTTGCCGCCGTTCTGCTTGGCGGTGCGGATGAGGTTCTGGCGAACCTTGCCGTCTGCGCCGATCTCCTTGCAGAAGTCGGTGATGACCTGCGATACGGGGTCGATACGAGTCAGCGAGGTTCTTCAAGATCGGTTCGCCCGAGGCGGGTGAGGCGGGGGCGGACGAGTGCGCGTGTCGGGCACGCGCCTCCGCGTGTCCAAGGGCGAGGGGGGATCTAAAACGTGACAGCTAAGATGTTATCCGAGTGCGGAACGTTGCGTCGACGCCGGTCCGAGCGCTCACCTGGGAGTGGAGGGCGATGGCCTTGCCGCGGATCTGGTTGAAACGCTTCACCCCGATGATGTTGCGCGCGACGACGACGATGGGCGCGAAAAGGCCGCCCTCGTAGTCGTTGCCCGCGACCACCTTGAGCGCGCCGCGCTCGGTGCGAGCACGGGGCTGGGCGGGCACGGCAGCGGCCACCCGGGAGCCCATCGGGGCGGACTGCTTGAAGCCGAGGCCGCGAGCCTTGGCGGCGGAGAGGGAGACGGAACCGGCGATGGTGGACATCGTTGGTATCACGAGTGTTCGGACTGCGTGCGTGCGCGTCGCGTGTAGTGTCCGCCGGCCGCCGCGTTCGACTCGTTTCTTTTGCAGCCGGTGGAGGCGCCTTTTCGGTGCTCAACAGACCATGTTTTAACGGTTCACGTGTGGAGGCCGATTCCCTGCCACAGGTTGAGCCACGTCGAGCCAATCAGGAAAGGATGCCTGAAAAAAGCTTTAACCAGAAAACGACGAGTTAAAAAAATCACCCCGCTGCTCTCCAAGCCAAAGTGACCCAAAAACTTCCCCGCCTGCGCAAGCAGTGCCCGTGCCTTGTTGCCTTCGGCTGCTGCTCGGCTCGGCCCGTTCTCGTTCTCGGCACTCGCAACAAAACTCAAAATGTGGGATCCAACAACAGAGCGTGGGGCAGGTAAGGGTGGGCACGTCAGGGCGGCATGGACGAGACAGGGGTGAAGATGAGCACAATGTTGGACGACGGCGCGTCCACCGCCTCGATACCCTCACCGACGCACTGGTACGACGACCCGCAACGAGCACTCGGGGCGGAGCTGGTTGAGATTCTCACGAGGACGCCGTTCGTGCTGGTGCTCGCCTATTACGTCGGCAAGGCGTTCGCCAAGGCCAGGCTCCCGCGCATCAGCGGCTACCTCGTCACCGGTGTGGTATGCGGCTCGCACGTCCTCGGCATCCTGGGCCGCGGCGCCACGCGGAGGCTCGCGGGGCTCGATAACCTCTGCCTCGCAGTCATCGGCGTCGCCGCCGGGTCCGAGCTCCACCTCGCGGACCTGCGACGCTCGCCCAAGCCCACGCTGATCATGACCGCCGCCATCACCGCCTTCTCCTGGGCGTTCGTTTTCATCACGTTTTGCGTCGTCGCCCCCGCGTCCAACCTGGACTTCCTGCCCTCGCCGAGGCACGTCGTCGCGGTTGGATCGCTCGCGGCGACGCTCTCCGTCGCGAGGTCGCCGGCGTCTGCCATCGCGGTGCTCAGGGAGATGGAAGGCCGGGGACCGTTCTGCTCGCTCGTGATGTCGGTCACGGTCGTGAAGGACGTGCTCGTGGTGGTGATGTTCGCCGTGAACCTGGAGCTCGTCGCCGCGGCGCGGCTAGACTTTTCGGCGGGCGGGGGAGCGGGCGGGGGAGCGGGCGGGGGGGTCGTTTCGTCGACGCCTCAAGGAGGAGCGGGCGTTTCGTTGACGGCGGTCGGCGCGCTCGTCGCGTTCATGCACCCCGTCTTCAGCGTCGCGACGTCCTCGGGGCTCGGGGTCATCGCGGGGCTCGCGCTCGGGCAGTGTCTCAAGCCCCCGCGGACCCGAACGCTGGCCAACCGACCGGCGCTCGCGAGGGTGGTTCGATGCGTCCAGACGCTGGCGCTCTCCGCGTCCAGCTTCTGGGCGGCCAAGACGCTGGGTCTGGAGCCCCTGCTGCTGTGCGTCGTCGCCGGGGCGCTCGCGGCGAACAGGCAGCACGTCACCGGCGAGGAGGAACGGGAGAGGCTCGATTCGGTGCTGAGGGCGTCGATGCCGCTCGTCAACGTCGTCTTTTTCACCCTCGCCGGCTGCGCCGTGCACCTGACGTCCGTGTACAAGTCGTCCGTCGTCGCGACTCTCCTGGTGGGATCCAGGCTGCTCGCGCTGTACCACGCGGCGAGGGTCGGATGCGACGCGATCGGGGCGCCGGAGAGTCACAAGCGGGTGGCGTATCTCGCGTACGTGACCCAGGCCGGGGTGGCGTTGGGTCTGGTCAGGACCGCCGCCGCGAGATTTCCGCGTTGGGGGGACGAGTTCGGCGCGCTGATGGTGGCGACGATCGTGATGAACCAACTCGTGGGTCCGCCCATGTTCCGAGCGGCCATCGTGAGCGTCGGAGAGAGCGGCGTGGATCCCGGGCCGACGGCGAACGTAAAAGCGGCTTCGGAGCCCGAAGCTCTCGACGTACCCGTCGCGTCTGAGGCTTGAGAGTTTTGGTGATTCACGCATCTAATCTCAGCGCGAGGACGATAGCCTTAGCGAGAGGGGGTACGCAGCGGACGATAGCCACCGCGCGAGGGGAAGGGAGGTGCTCGCGGTGCTTCACAAATCAGATTACAGATTACATCGGGGCGAGAGGCGCCACAGCTACTCCGCGATTGTTACTCCTCCTCCATCGGGGGGAAGTTGCCCACGATGTCCTTGTACAGCTTGCCCTTGTTGCGGGACTCCCAGAGCGCGTCGAAACCGTTGTTCACGACCTGCGGGGATCGGAGGAAGGGTCGGAGATGAGACGTGATTCCGGTGCCATCGTCGGACGTTCGCGGCGCGACTGAAGCGCGACTGAAGAAAAAAAGCCCTAAAATCCGGGGTTGGCGCGCCCGAACGGGTCGATCGCGCGACGGCGAAGGTTCTCGGAGGGTTCGGGGGCGCGGCGGTGGCGCGCAACGTACCTTCTCGCCGACGAGAGCACCCGCGATGACGACACCCACGTAGACGCTGGAGCGCTGCGTTGGAGGAGAGGGAGAGATGGGGGGTGGTCAGGTGATCGTTCGAGTCATCCGTCGCGCGCGGGTGCGGGACCCCGCGGGTCGTGTCTCCTCGCGCGGGTAACATGCAGGGGTCGGGGGTGCAACCGCGGGTGTACTCACCGACATGAACGTCTTGTAGAACGCTTCGAACACCATGGCGTTCGGAGTTTAGCCGTAAGCACGTGCCTCCGCGGAGCGCACCCACACAGTGCACCTCTCCGAGGGCTACGGGCAGCAGGCACATGGCGATCTCGGCTGCTCAGGGAAAAAATCTTCAGGCGATCCTCGTTTGTTCTCGAGTCGAGCAGGTAGCGTTATTACCGGGTTTTCAAGGCAAACCCAAGATCGTATGGGTATTTGGTCACAGAAGGTTCCTAATTTGGACTGTCGAACACCTCGAGATGATGACACCGGTCCTTTCATGCGCGTCTTTCAGGGTTCGACCCGCATTGCGCCCAGCGCGCGTCACGCGTGGAGTCGCGCGAAACTTTCAGCGTCCGAGGCTTCGGGCGGAATCGTCCTTTGCCTCCCCCAGGCGGTCAACCCAGGGTTCTCGGATTGTGGCGAGCGCCATGGCCTCGACATTGGCCAGGCTCTCAAAGTACGCAAAGGGCGAGAACACCACGAGCGTCTTGAGCCACGCCAAGGTACGCCGAGCTCTGAGCTTAACCCTTCACGCAGACTCCAGACGGGCGCGCTGATACCTTACCCATTCTTCCTCGCACCAGGCTGCTTACGTCGCTCAGACCGCCCCGAAGGAGTTCAAGGTGCGCCCTCCAACCTCCCGCATTTCGCGCGGGCAACTGTCTCCGGCTCTGGGTTTTTTGAACCGCCGGGTTGAGGCGCGGCTGGGGAGCGCGCAATTCCCCGCGCGGATCGAGCGAGTGATCCCGGCGAGCATCGACACCGGTGGAATATGTCCAGATTATCGGGCCGATGTCACGCGACTCGCGTGCCCTCAGCGGGAACCTCGTGCAATTCGTCCGGAGAAGTCCCCCGCCCTGGCACACGCCCTCGTGAAATCCTAGCGGAGCGTAATCAACCCGCCGCGGGTCGAAATCCTAACGACCCCTGGACTGACGGACCGTCCCGATTCACCTCCCCCACGCACAACAGCACATCGCCGTCGCGGTCGAGAAGGCGACCAACGATGATGTCGTCTCCCCCAAGGAGAAGCACGTGCAGACCCTGCTCGAGGTTGTCCGGTCGGGTGCGTCGGTAGCCGACGTGACCTTCCTGGTCAACTATCTGAACCATCAGGTCACCGACTGCAAGCGCGTGACCCAGATGCTGAAGACGCACGTCTTGCTCCACCGTCTCCTGCTGGACAGCGGCGAGGAGTTCCGCACGCAGATCATGAAGATGCACAAGTGGGTCGTGGAGGACCGGAACACGGACTCGACCCTCAAATGCCTCTTCTCCATCCGCGCGTGGAAGGATGAGGCCAACATGGAGGTGAGCGGTTGGTGCCGCACCTACGCGTCTTACCTCGACGAGTTCGTCTCAAACTGGGAGGATTTCTCCGACTTTGCGCGCATCAACAAGAACCCGCAGGGCGACGCGACCCAGATGCGGTCCCTCCCCGCGGACGAGCTCGTTCGCAAGCTCCCCAAAGCGCAGCTCTTGATGCGGCGGATAATCGACTGCGAGGCCATCAACGACTCTCTCACCGCCAACGAGGTGGTCATCGCCGCCACCAGGCTCCTGTTCAAGGACTCGTTCAAGTGGTACCACATGTGCAACGATGGAGTCATCAGGCTCATCGACTTGTTCTTCGACATGAACAAGCATCACGCGGCAAAGGCGCTCGAGATGTACAAGAAGGCGACCACGCAGGGTGACGACTTGTCCCGAATGTACCGCAACGCCGAGGAAAATTGGCTCGCGTTCCGATCCGAGAAGTTTCCCGCGGTCGAGAACCCGCCCGGATCATTCCTGCAGACGATGGAGGAGTACGTCAAGAACGCTCCGGCGGATGGGAAGGGACCGGCACCGCCCCCGCCGCGCGCCGCCGCGCCGGCGCCGCCGCCGGCGCCGCCGCCCGCCCCCGTCGACCCCATGTCGGACCTCCTCGGCGGGATGAGCCTCAACACTCCGAGCCCTTCGCAACAGGCGCCCGCCGCGGCCACCTTCGACGCGTTCGGCAGCGGTGACACCTTCGGGGCGAACGGAGGCGCCGGGTTCACGGGGGGTAGCGCGGGTTTTACCGGAGGAAGCGCCGGTTTCACCGGGGGCAACGCGGGATTCACGGGGGGCAGCGCGGGATTCACGGGGGCCAGCGCGGCGCAGCAGACGCCTTCGCCGACGGCGGTGGCGGCGCCCCCGGGCGATATCTTCAGCGCCTCCCCCCCGGCGGCGGTGGCGTCGGCGTCGACATCCCCGTCCCCCGCGGCCGATTTCGACCCCTTCGGGACGAGCGCCGCGGCGGCTGCGCCCATCCCGCCCCCCGCGGCTGGCGCGGGCGGGGCGCCGCAGGGTCCGCCCAGCGCTAACCCGTTTGGCTCCAACCCGTTTGGCGCGCCGGAGCAGCCCAAACCCGCGGTCGACCTAGACTCGTTGTACGCGCAAGGTACGCGTTCGCCGCCCCAGCAGATGGGTGGCATGGGGATGGGGATGCAGCAGCCGGGGATGATGCAGCAACCCGGAATGGCGTCGGGGATGGGTATGCAGCAGCCGGGGATGGGCATGGGTATGGGGATGCAGCCCGGCATGGGGATGCAGCCTGGTATGGGGATGCAGCCTGGCATGGGGATGCAGCCTGGTATGGGGATGCAGCCTGGTATGGGGATGCAGCCCGGTATGGGGATGCAACCCGGTATGGGGATGCAGCCCGGCATGGGGATGCAGCCCGGTATGGGGATGCAACCGGGCATGATGCAGCAGCGGTACGCAGCGTCCCCAATGCAACCCGGCATGCAGCAGATGGGCATGCAGTTCACGCCCCCGCAGTTCGGTAAGACCTCCCCCAAGAACGACGGCGGGGCGCAGGGCGGCGGCTCGCTGCTCTGAGAAGAGTGTATCTAACAGCTTAAGAGTTACGAAGGTAACTCTTAGTCCTTGTAGTGCAAAGATATCTTGGCAGTTCGCAAACGCGCTTTCAGCACTCCTCCGCGACGCCGTGACGATGATGACCGGCGCCGTGTCGGCCCTTCACGCGAGGTCTTTATCGGTATCGACGTCACGCTCCTCGTTGTCGCCGCGCACGCGCTCCAGACCCATCGCGTCCTCCTCTCCGCGTGCGTCAGCGCTCGTCTCGTCCGAGGCTCGCGCGTTACCCTCATCGCCGCGAGCGCGCGCGTATTCCCGCGGTTCGCGCTCGTCCGTCGTTGTCTACGCCTTCGCCGCGTCCGCTGCCGCGCCCGACGAGATGAACGACGCCGCGCCGATCAAAACCACCGCGCGATTGAGCCCCGACGCCAGGCGCGTCGTCCTCCTGTGTGCCGTGACGATGCTCCTGGCGTCCGCGGATAGAACGATCTTCTCCCTCGGCTCGCTGGCCATCGCGCGCGATCTCTCGCTGTCGATGTCCACCGTCGGCCTCCTCCAGTCGGCGTTCTTCTGGGGCTACGGCGTGACGCAAATCCTCGGCGGCGTCGCCGCGGACAGGTTCGGAGGAGCCAAAGTCCTGCTCGCGGGTCTGGGTCTGTGGTCCGTGGGCGTCGCGATGATCCCCGCCGCGACGCTCACTCCGGCCCCCGTCGCCGTCATCGTCGCCGCGCGCGTGCTCTTCGGCGCGGCGTCGGGTTGCGTGATGCCCGCGTCTGCGGCGGCGGTCGCGTTGTCCGTGCCGGCGGAGAGACGGAGCTCGAGCCTCAGCCTCATCTTCACGTTCTTCAACTGCGGCAGCGCGTTTGGGCTCTTGCTCGCGGGTAGCCTCATCCAGACCGTGGGGTGGAAGGCGGTGTTCCTGGCGTTCGGGGCGGTGGGCGTGGCGTGGTCGGCGATCGGGCTCGCTGCGCTGCCCGAGTCGGCGAAAAAGGGCGCGAAAAGTTCGTCCGACGTTCGTCCGACGGAAGTACGCGAAGGCGACGACGGGCGCCCCGCGGGTTGGCTCTCGCTGCCGGGGTGGATGTATCCGCAGCTCAGCGCGCTGGCATGGTGCCACGTGTGCATCAACTGGGGTTTCTTCATCCTCCAGTCGTGGCTCCCCGTCTACCTCGCCAAGGAGCTGGGGTTCTCGTTGGGCGGCAGCGGGCTCGCGTCGGCGCTGCCGTGGTTCCTCACCGCCGCGTGCTCGTTGTCGAGCGGCCAGGTCGCCGACGTCCTGATCGCCCGGGGGTGGGAGCGGTGGAAGGTTCGGCGGTTGATGATGAACATCGCGACGATCGGGCCCGCGACGGCGTTGATGCTGTTGCCCGCGGCCGGGTCGCCGGTGGTGGCGGTTTTCTTACTGGCGGTGATGCTGGGCACGCAGGCTGTGAGCATAGCGGGATACCACTCGTACCTGCAGGACGTGCTCCCGTCCCGGGCTGGGTCATTCTTGGGAATGACCAACACGTTGGGGGTCATCGCGGGGGTAGTGGCGAACTTGTTCGTCGGGTCCGTGGTGGAGACGACGGGTGGATTCAGGCTGGTGTTTTTGGTGACCGCGCTGGTGTACGCCTCGAGCGGAGTTGTTTGGAACCTTTCCGCTAGAGGACGCGTCATGTTTGCGTAGAATATTGTAGGCGATTCTTCAGTACACAATCCCCCAGGGCGATACATTCGCACTCACACGGTAGGTCCATTCGTGTTGTCAACACCGCACCGTTCGTTGAACTCCACTCGGACACGGTCGACTTGTTCAGTCGTCTCTCGTTTCCCTCGTCAGCACGCGGCGGCGAGGGAACGTCGCCGGTGCACCCCGTACGCCGGCTGCCTTCCAGCCGTCGACAGCGCCCGCCTCTCCCTCGACGTTCGCAGGTGCACCCCGTACGCCGTGTGCACCCTCGCCGGGGACGGCACCCCCCTCGACGTCCTCGACATCCTCGCCGGAACTCCCGCCACTGAACCCTCCTCCCCCGTGAGTCTCTTCTCCCCGTCCTCGTTTGGACCCGGGTCCAAGTCCAACTTTGCCGTCGCCGCGCGCATCGCCTCGTACGTCGCCCACCAGACCACGCCCTGCTGAAGCGAATCCGCGAGGCGTATGCGCGTCACGCGCAGCGCCGCGGTTCCGAGCCTGGCGGCGGTGGGCACGTCCGCGCACCTCACCGCGCGGGAGATGAGCGTGTGGGCGTAATACGGGGACAGCGCGACGGCGGCGATTGTAACGGCGCCAAACGCGCACACGCCGCCGGAGACGGCGCCGTGCAACGCGTTGGTCACCCGATGATGAGCGGTGGGGACCCACGGGCGCAACGACGGATGAATGAAAGTGTGCTCGCTTCCGTCCATCCGTCTCTTGATCTTATCGTACAGGTCCCACTCGATGAGGTAGTGCGCAGCGATCGGCACGGCTCGAGCCGCGAGCGAATGCGCGGAGAGTTTCCGAAGTCGACCCCCGAGCTTCGAGACTATGACCGGCGTCGCGACGTTCGCGGCGCCGACGGACACCAGGCTCGGCAGACCCATCGCGCTCGTCGCCACCTGCATGGAGCACGCGTACACCGCGGACGGGCCGAGGGTCGACTTGACCCCGGCTGCGACGGTGCGAACCATCTCGCGCCGAACGGCTCTCACCGCTCCCAGGTAGCCGTGCGCCCAGCCCTTGTACATCTTCCTGGTCCCCAGCACGAAGTTCTTGACCTTGCCGCGGTTCAGCGCCATCGCCGCGAAACCGTTGGCGGTGGCGAACACGCCCGCGTCGGCTGTCGTGACGTCGGGGTAATCGGAGTCGTCAGCGAGTAGCTTGGTGATGGGCTGAAAAAAGTGAAGACGCATCGGGAAAAGGGCACGAGAGTGACAAGATGCACGCGCGAGGAGCGGAACGCGGCGTGAATAAGCGAGCGACGTACCGAGCAGCTTGGATGGTATGCCACTGCTGATCGAATCGACCACTACGTCCGAGGGAACGCTGCCGAACAGCGACGACAGCGTGTCGAAAACCATGCTTCCGCGCGCAGTTCGTTATCTGGTTGGCCCTTCGCGGCTGAAATAAAAACGCCCGACGAGTGAGGACGCGCGCTCCGGACGACCACGCGGCTCAACCCCCCGCGGTGCCTCGTTCGGTCGCGCTATTCCCTCGCCCGCTCGATTCGTCGACCAGGGGGTGCGCCGCGTGAACTGCCGCAGCGCGCGCGAACCGCCGGGCTGTATCGATCCCTCCCCCGAAAAGAGTTTGTCGCACTGTCCGTGTCCTTTTTCCCGGCGTTTCCGCGGCCGAGAACTTTCATCGCGCGAATCGACCAACGAGAGCGAGGACGAGCTGGGCGGGTTGCCGAAACCTTCCGCGGCGGTGGAATCGACACCGAAACAGACCGGTGTTTCTTGAGTCACAGAAATCTCCGCAGAAAACGAAATGGAGCCAGTCTACTTTTCGACGAGAAACGTTGTTAGGGCTTTCACTCGTTTTTCAGCCGTGGGGCGCGCAGCAGCAGTTCTGCGGCACAGTGCACGCGCGACTCAAGTGGAGACCCTGGGGCGGGGGCCTTCTGACCGAATATCGCCGTGGTTAGGTATCGTGTCAAGCCCGACCCGCTCGCTTCGTGCGACTCGTGCGTGTATTGCGCAGTGCCAAGCGTCTCACCTCAACTCCAACGCTTCAATGAAACACTGGTGGCAGCGACCATGAGAGAGGCCTCGATGAAAAGGCCTCCGGAGGTCCCACACGACATGATCATCCAAGAAGACTTCACCCAAGCCTTCGAAGGATAAAGTGTAGAAGCGCAAGTTAAATGTCGTCAAGAGCACTGGTGAGCCGCCATTTCTATCCCTAGGTCGCCTCCAGAACTAGATCTGAAAGTACTTTTTCTGTCAAGTCGTATTTGACTCTCGTTTTGTCTGTGCATTTGGGTCTTTTGGTCGAGAGGAAAAGACGACATTACTTGGTCCGTGTTTTGTATCCGCCGGATTAGACCCCGAGCGATGCCGACCTACCATTATTCCCGGATTAGACCCCGTGGACACCGATCCTCTCGACATGACCAGATTGAATGCCCAGACGCGACACGTTTTGGTTTCGGATATCCCGCGTCGAGATGTTTCATCTTTCCTCGAAAGGCTTCTTGCAGTGAAGTTTTGTTTTGTACTCGTCTTTCGGGTGGCGTCATTGACTGGGATCTCCTCGTGATTCATTACTCAGGCTTCTTGTTCTGTTAAGGACCCAACTGCTGCACCGACGGAACGAATTTGTTGTACCTCATAAACTCATAGAAAAGTTGTTGTAAGAAACTCATAATTGAGTCAGTCATCTCATTGGATCCCCGCCCTGATCCCCGTATCGTCGTCAGTCTGAGTCGACACTTACGGCGTTCGCGAACGCCCGTCGCGACTGGGTGTACTCCTCGCCGTCGCTGTCGCTGTCGAGGAGCCTATCCAGTGCCCGTTCCTTGTTAGACTTCACGCTCCCGGGAGTGCCAATCGCACCGCCGCTGCCCCCAAGGATGCTGCTGCCCAACCTCTTGCCGCCCGTGAACCCGGGCGAGGACACCGAGGATCCCCCGCCGGGAGTCGCGAACGACGAATCCCCGGCGTCAGCGCTCCTGAAACTCTCGTCGGCAGCCGCCCCCGGAGAGTCAAAACCGCCGCGACTGCCATCGTCTGAGAGAGCCGACGAGAGCGAGGCGCCGTCAATGCTCCCCCTCCTGTCCACGCTCGCCCTCCTGATCTTGTCCGTGAACTTGGCCGCGGCAACCTTGACGTTCGCGTCGCGCTCCAGCGGTTGCGTGAGCGCGTCGAGGCTCGATCCGAGTCGCTGCCACTCCTGGAACACCCCGCGATCCACGCGCCTGTCCTCGCCGTACACCTGTTCGATGACGGCGTCGGTGTTCCCGGTGATGAGACCGAGCGCGCTGCTGATGTCGCCCTCGAACGCCTGCCAGTACCAGTCCAGGAACCACGACGTGAGCAGCCGCTTGGACGTCACCGCGCGGGAGACTGTCTCCTTGCGCCTGTCAATCTCGGCCAAAAACTCGCGCCACTGATTGAACACGCTCTGCTTGTACAGGCGCTGCGACTTGACGTAAGCCTTCTGCACCAGGTTCGCGAGCCGGCGGTACTCCCTGCACCACTCCTTCCACAGCTGAAAGTGCACTCGGGATGACTTCTCGCGGTACACCGCCTGGCGCATCTGGTGCTGATGACGCGCCAGTCGCATGGCGACCCGAGCGCGGTCAATGTGCGACAGCCACTTGCGCCACGCCTGGCCGAGCTGCCCTTTGGTCCACGACTTGACCGCGCGTCGCATCGCGGCGGCGAGGTGCAGGTTATCGGCGACGTGCGACAGCCATATCTTCCACCAGTGTCTCATGCGAAGGACGTCCATCTTTCGAGCCGCCTTCTTCGCCGTCGCCGTCTTGCGAGCCAACACGAAGGATTGCGATCGCCACGCGCGCATTATCCTGCTGCCGAGAACCTTGGCGAAGTGCGCCGCGCCCTTCTGCTCGATCCAACGCATGCGCCTGATTTCGTTCGTGGCGTCCAGCCACTTGTTGAGGGACCTGGTCATCACGGAATTCCTGATGCGGGCGACAACCTTGGTGGCGCGGCGGCGGTAGACGACCAGCCGCTTCACCTCGGTGAACCAAGCCTCCCATATCGCCTCCACCCTATCCCGCGCGCTTCGCGTCGCGAAACGCACCGCGCGCGCCTCCTTCGCGCGCCACTCGCGGCGATCCGCGATCCAATCCATCCACTTGTACCAGGAGGCGGTGATCTTCACCATCATCATCCGCCGCACGATTTTGTTCGCCGCGGCGCGGTTCTTCGCCAGTCGCTCAACCGCGTCCCTCCACGCGACAAACGCGATGGATTGCTTCATCGAACGCATGCGCGCGACGATCTTCTTGGCGCGCGCCAGCTTGTCCTTGCTCTGGCGCGCGGTTTGGCTCCATGATCGAAAGGCGGCTGCCAAAGTCTTGTGGGTCCACATCCCGTGGATGTTGGCGACGACGGACCGCTGGCGGAGCAGCAGCGCGGTGGTATCTCGCCAGCCCCGGAACGATCGGGTCGCGTCGGCGTAGCGCATGCGCCAGACGAACGAGCGCACGCGCGCGCGGTGCACCTTGAACCGCACGACCGTCGCGTGCCAGCCCCCGAACGCGGAGGAGAGGTTTCGGTTGAGCCACCCGCGGAGGAGCTTGTCAACCTTTTTCCTCATTCGTCGCCGCTCGCGCACGGCGTCGCGCCATCCGTTGAGAGCCTTGTAGGCGGACCCGCGCATCAGCCTCACGGCGAACAGCACGGCGCTGTCCCTCGCGGCGAGCATGGCGAGCGTGTGCGTCTGCCAAACTTCGAACGCGTTGGCGACGTCGCGGTAGCGCCACGTTCGGACCAGCCGCTCAGCCTTGACCCTGGTGACGCGCATCAGTGTCGACTGAGAGCGCCAGCGCTCAAACGCCATGGTGGCGAGCTGCGCCGCCCAACGCGTGAGCGTCCTGCGCGTGAACGCGAGGACGCGGTCGCGATGGGAGCGCTGCGCGCCGCTGATCTGGCACCACCCCGTGAACGCCCTGGAGAGCGCGTCGCGGTTGAGCCGGCGACCGAAGACGCCGACGACGTGCCGATCCCTCTTCGCCTTGCGCACCGTCTGGAGCCACTGCATGAACGACGAGTGAAGCTGGCGCCCGAGGACGCGGAGGACCAGCGCGGAGAGCTTATCGCGCCGCCGCTGCTTCCCCTTTGCCACCTGCACCCACGAGTAAAACGTGTCCGCGACGGCGGCTCTGGTCCACCGCGAGATGACCCGCTCCGCCGCAGTCTTGAGCCGCCGGGTCTCCCTCCAGTGAAACGCCCACGCGTCGAAAGCGTTCGAGACGCACCGCATCTTCATGCGAGTCACCGCACGCGCGGCGATGCAGCGCATGACGTGCTCGTGGCTCTTGCCCCCAACCTCGGAGCGCATGCGCCAGGTGATGAGAGCGCGTCTGGCGCGGGACTTGACGTGGTCCACTCGCATCTGGTGAGCGAGGCGCCGGCGCTGCTTCATGAACACGCTCCTGTGCCTCCACGCGCGCAGGGTCGACACGGCCGTGCGAGCGCCGCGCCTGTCGTCGAAGAGGAGTAGCGCGCGTCGCATGCGCGCGATTTTCTTGGCGTATTCGCGCCAGGTTGCGAAGGGCGCGGCCAGCCGCGCAAAGTACATCCTTCGCAACGCGCGATTGGCCGCGTTCCGCCTCCTCCGCTGATCCTCCGTCACCTGCACCCACTTGCGCCAGGCCTTGGTGAGCCACCGCTGGAAGAACGTCCTCGCCGCCATGGTCATCACCTTCTCGCGCTGCGCAGCCTGGGACTCGTACGCTTCCCGAACCTTGGCGCCGTAAAACTGAGCGTCGGAGATCCACCCCGCCCGGGTCTCGCCAATCTCGGCTCGAAACGCATCCGCCATGCCCCGCATCTCGTCCCTGAGCTCCAGCATCTGTCGCTCCACCTCCTTCCTGGCGCGCACCTCCTTGAGCACGAACGCGCTCCACTCCTTGATGAGCACGCCGGACATGGACCTGAGCGCGTGGGACTGCTCGCCCGCGGAGTCGCGCCTGTGTCCGGGCGGGGGCCGACCCCCGGACGATACCGCGGGGGTCACTCCGCCGCCGTAGCCGTGGCCGTAGCTCCGCGACTGCTGGCTGCGTAAGGATCCCGGCGCGACCGGGACATCGTCCTTGGTACCCTCCCAACGACCTGGCACCTCCGGCGGAAGTCGACGCGCGGGCGACCCCGGCCTGGAGCTCGTCCCCGGCTTGTTCTTCTCGACAATCTCGAGCTCGTGGTAGCCCACCAGGCGCCGCACGCTCTGGTCCACCTCCGTGTCGACCGAGGCGCGTCCAGTGACCTGGGGTTGGGTCGAGGTTTGCGGTCGTGCGTGGTGCTTCCGCGGGGAGAGGTCGTCGATCGAAGGGCCAGTGCTTTCATCGGGCGTCGGGTCGGGGCGAAGCCGAGTTCGCGCGAGCTCTCGCGAGCGAGCGTCGGATTCGGAGTCGGAGTCGACGTCGCCCATCGGCCCATCGGCGAGGGGGTGGGGCCGGATACCGCGGGGCGTTGTGGCGGGGTTGTGAAAGCCGTCCCCGGGATCGCGCATGGATCGGGGCACGCGCATGACCTCCACGCGCAGGATGCACGAGGGCAACCTGCGATTCTTGAGCCTCATCTCGCACGAGCTCCAGTCGGGCTCCTCGGGCTCGTCGTTCGTCTCCCACTGCTCGTTGACACCGAAGTTGGGGTTGTAGAAGCACAGCCTGCCCCCCGCGGTGCGTTGCCGCGCCTGGAGCATCTTACCGCCCAGCATTTGGGACGCGAACCCGACGTACCGGCCCTGCTTGACCACGGTGAGGTGCGTGGCGGGATCGGCGATCGAGCGCGCGTCGTCCAGCCTGCTCACGCTGAAGCGCACGGCGTCGCCGCCCCGAGAGTTCTCCACGTCGACGACGTAGGGCAGGCCGTCGACAGCGAAAGCGACGACCTCGCCGTCCTGCAGGCCCGGACCCCGATCGTCGTCGGCGGTCCTCACGGGCGACATGGTGAGCCCGGCGTTGGATCGGCCCGGGGCGTTCGCCGTCGGTTCGTCATCGTCGTCCAGGGACATCCTCCGTTGGCGCGAGCCGCCGCCTGGGGTCGGGGTTCGGGGGTTATCGAAGGTGTCAGGAACGATCGGGGGACGACGGACCAATCGGGCTCGAGAGGGGCGCGTGGATCGAGCTTCCGCGGGGCGATCCCACAACGAACACGCGCAGTAAAAACAACAACCGAACTGCACTCTTTTGGTCCTCAGCGGCGAGGTAGATCTGCAAGATGCGGGGCGGGGGGTTCGTGTGTGCGCTCACCTCCGAAAAGGGCCTTCGCCGCCTGCTTGGCCCACTGGTCCTGGTCACCGCCGTTCGCCATGGCGACGGACCCGCGAGACGCGACGCGTAGACACCGCGCGCGCTCGTAGTCTATGATTACCCGGCAGGTGACAGCCCGTGAGACCAGCGTGGACCAACAACAGGTTGAAAAATCTGGCCCGTAACCTAAACTTTTTCCGAGGTGACGGTGCCACACATAACGCGACGAAACACGTGGGGACCACGAAGCTCGCTTCCATAACGTCGCCATTGGATGAGTGCGCGGGTCTCCCCCACGCATTCTCCAAAGGGGATGGCTTCCAATGCGGTTGTCGACCAGAAGATCGATGCCGACAAGTTGCCCTCGGTCGACGACGAGCGTCCCAAGTTCCTGAAGGATCCCTTCGGATGGTATGCTCAGCTCTCCTACAGGCGGCCGAGGACGATGTTCTTTTCGATGTGGGCGTGCATCTTTCTTATGTGCGCCATCGGCGCGCCGTTCTTTAAGCAGACGCCCAACTCGGACTACGACTGGCTCCTCGGCAGGGACTCCGCCGTCGTCCAGAGGTCGTACGCGCTTAAGAAGGTGCAGGAGCACACCGCGCAGTTCACCGTGCTCGCAGAGAGATCGGTGCCGCAGAACGAGCAGCTCTTCCATGTCATGTACGAAGCGCGCGGAACGGATAACCTGCTCAAGCCCGCGATCTTGAAGGAGATGCTGGAGATCGAAAAGATCCTCTTCACCGATAAGAGGTTCGCCACCTACTGCGTCGCGGAGGTGGCGGATCCCAGCAAGTGCTCCGCTAACGGGTTTCAATCCCCGTTGACCATCTACTACAACATCTCCATCAGCCGGGACGCGAACAACCAGACCGTGTACGCGGCGACGCCCTACAAGGATGGCGCCGGCGCCAACTACGTGGACACCGAGCTCGGGATCAAGACCAGGCTCTCGACGCTCCTCGCCACGACGCAGGGACCCAAGGCGAAGCTCTGGTTCGACGCGGGTTTCAATGCGGATGGCGTCAGCACCGACGCTCGCTACATGCAGGCGTTTTACTTCCTCGGCATGCCCCTCGCGGGTTACAACAACCCCGCGGACCGCAACGAGGAGCAGCGCGAGCCCGGAAACCAGCTCTTACTCGCGGCGAGCGACGCGCTGAAGGAACGGTTCGGCATGAAGGAGACTTGGTCGAAGAGCAGCTTCCAGTCGGAGGCGGTCGCGACCACCACGGATGGCGAGTTGAAGGTGTACTGGTGGTCGCTCCCGGGCCAGGAGGACGAGTGGCTCACGCTGAGCGACAAGGACCTCAACTGGACTGTCCTCTCCTTCATCGGCGTCATGTCATACGTCGCCTACCACACCGGATCCATCATCATTTCAGCGACGTCGATGATGATGACGGTGACTTCCATCTTTGTCGCGTTTTTCTTGTTCCGTGTGGTGTTCCAGGTCTCGTTCTTCCAGTTCATCAACTTCCTCATCATCTTCGTGGTGATGGGCATCGGCGCCGACGATGTGTTTGTGTTCATGGACGCCTTCCACCAGAGCATAGACGAGTTGAGGGCCAAGAACAAGCCCGCTACGCTGCCGCACAGGATCAGGCACACGATGCGCCGAGCGCTCCACGCCATCTTCGTCACGTCCTTCACGACCTCCGCCGCCTTCTGCGCCACCGCCCTGTCGCCGCTGATCCCGCTGAGGTCGTTCGGCGTGTTCTCGGCGCTGGTCATCTTCTGCGTGTTCGCGATTAACGCCGTGGTGCTGCCGCCGCTCACCGTTCTGTACATTCGAAACCTCCATGGCCGCGGCTGGATCGGATCGCTCAAGGCCATGATCCAGGGCGTCCTCCCGTTCACGGTGTTCACCCTCCCCGCGTACGAGGATCCGGGTCTGGCGTTACCCGATGACGAGGACAAGGCCATGGCCGCGTCGACCGACCCGGCAGAAAAATACAAC
>Ga0181573_10001526_pt1 | contig 22579 bp, 10 predicted proteins | sample 101ome_25_FD_148643 | JGI IMG/M metagenome (GOLD analysis project Ga0181573, IMG submission 148643) | Coastal salt marsh microbial communities from the Groves Creek Marsh, Skidaway Island, Georgia - 101409BT metaG (spades assembly) | ecosystem: Environmental > Aquatic > Marine > Intertidal zone...
GGGGGGGTGGGGAAGGAGCGGGTGGGTCGACCCCGTGGGTGCAAGGAAAGGAGGAGGGGGGCGGGGGGATGGGCGAGGGGGGGGCCTCGGGCCCCGCCGCAGGAGTGGGCGCGTCGGCGAGGGAGCTGGGGCGGGCAGCGCGGGGGTGGACGCCGCCCGGGACGGCGGAGGGGGGCGGGGGGCGCGGAGAGAGGAAGGGGAACGTGGGCAGTGGAGTCGCGGATCTCCTTTTGGAGGGAGACCTGGGCGGAGAGGGGACCGACTCGGACGACGAGGAGTGGGGAGCTCCGGGGAGCGGCATTGGCGGGAGCGGGACCGGCGGCGACGGCTGCGGTGGCGGCGACGGGGGGGAAGCGTCCGGCGCCGGCGGTCCGCCGCCTGGCACCTGCCCCGACGAGTGGGGCGACGACTCGGGGTCATCCGTCTCCGAGAGTGGAAGCGATCTGAGTGGATCGGGGCTTTCTGGGACCGAGGAGGACGAGGAGGGAGATGGGAGAGAAGGGGAGGGGGGAGAGGAGGGGGAAGGGGGAGGAGGAGAGGACCGGCCGAAGAAGCGTCGCCGCAGAAGGGGCGCCGGCCGGGTTGACTATTTGGCCCTGGCGAAGAGCATGTTCGGGGATGAGGCCGCCGTTCCCGGACGGGAGGAGAGCGGAGGAAGCGACGACGACGACTTCGTCCTAACGAGCCGGAGCGTCCGAGCGCCTCGGCGGAAACGCGACCGGCGGCGCGGCGGCGGTGGCGGCGGCGGCGGCGAGGGCTATCACTGTGGCGACTCCGATAGCGTCGGAGAGGGCGAGTCGCGGTGCAAGCGGAGGAGGGCGCAGAATGAGGTGCCAGGGCCGCGGTGGATCTGTCACATCATGGTTCGGCCAGGGGTGGGGTCGGACGACGACGGGGACGGTGACGGTGACAGTGGCGACGGTGGTGGCGGCTGCGACGCCCCCGCTGACAGGGCTCTCGTGCCCTGCCGCCTGCAGTATATCACGCGCGCCTCGCTCAAACGCCACATTGAGCGGAAGCATCCTCGGGCGTTCGACGCCCCTGCCGGGGCCGCGCCCGCAACGGCGCACGCCCCCGCCGACGCCCCCGCCCCCAACCCCGCCCCCGCACCTGCCCCCGCAACTGCCCCCGCCCCCGCCGCCCCCCCACCGAACCCGACCCTCGACTCTTTCGGGCCACCCGGGGCGCACCCCGACTCCGAGGGGGTGCGGGCGATGATGAGGGCGACGGCCGAGGTGGAGCAAGAGCGGGAGACGACGCGAGAGGCTCAGCGCGCCCAGCGGGCCTCAGAGAAGGCCGCGGCGCGGGAGGCTGCGCGCACCGCGGCTGCCGCCGCTCGGGCCGCCGCGCGGGCCGCGGCGGGAGGGGGTGAGAGCGGGTGCAGACCCAGAATTGGCGGAGGAGATCATTCCGCGGGGACGCCAGGCGCCGCCGGAACCAAAGCCGATGGGAACGGCGACGCCAAGCCAGCCAGACGGATGCCCGATCCCGGCTGCTTTCCCTGTGCGGATTGCAGTAAGGTGTTCACGCTAGAATGGACGTTGGGGCGGCATCGGCGGAGGGAACACTCGGACGCGCCGGACGTCGTTGCGGCCGCGGTGGCCAAGGCGGAAAAAGCGGATAGGCGGCGCGCTACGGCAGCGGCGCGCGCCGCTGACCCCGCCTCGACCCCTTCCATAGTGGTCAAGGCGGAGGGCATTGGGCCCGCCGGGCCCGCCGCCGCGGCCCCAACCGAGGGTGCCTCCCCGGTGGGCGTGCCGTCCCGCTCTCCCGCCGGGCCCGTCGTTCCATCGCCGCCCCCCGTGCCCCGGGGCTTGCCGCTGCTCGAGATACCGCTCGAGGGTAGGGTACCGCCGTCGCTCCCCGCCGCCGGGGTAGGATCACCATCGACATTTGTGGCACGGGTCGCGTCATCGGCCGCCGCCGCTGCGGGACGCATCCTGGGCGCCGTCGTAGGAGGCGCCGCGAGTCCGGCGGCGGGGGGTCCGCCTCCACCGCCGATGCTGGAATAGGGGGGAGGGATGGACAAGACGGGGGTCGCGACTCGGCGAGGACGCAGTGCGCGTCCGAATATGTCCGGTTCGACCCATCACCCTCTCTCTCAGTGCAACATCATGCTGCGACTCATCGTGCTCCCCATCGCGCCCCACCCCTCGGCCGGGCGAGCCCGCGCGGGGGCAGGCCACGCCCGCGCGGCAGCGGGCCTAGGCGCCGGGGGCCTTGACCACCGCACGACAGGCCGCGCCACGACGCCCGCCCCCATCGCCGCAACGCCCGCCCGAGCCGCCGCCCCCGCCCCCCCCATCGTCGCCCCCGCCCCCGCCCGCCTCGATGTCCCAGCCCCTCCCCCTGAGCCCCCCAAACCCCCCCCCTCTGCCGAGGCCGCCGCCTTCCCTCGCGCCCCTGCCCGCGCCCCCGCGTCCATCGCACCGAAGCCTTCCGCCTGCTCGTGCACGTTCGCGATGGCCCTCCCCGAAATCTCGTGGAGCTCCTTCCACTCGGGCTTCCAGTTGACCGCCTCCGGGGTCGAGCAGGCCACACTCAGTCCTCTCGGCACCGTCTCCAACGCAGCAGGCTTTGGGAACTGCTCAGCGAAAAGGGTCCGAAGCAGATAATACTCGCGGCTTCGGGGTGTGTCAACCGGGAAGCGCTCGGCCCTCGCGTCCCACTCAGCGTCGGACACTATGCTCGCAGCGAAGTCCTTCAAGCCGTCGACCCAATCGTACCCGACCCCGTCGGAGAATTGCTCCTTCTGCCGCCAAAGCACGCTGTCTGGCAGGTAAGGGTCCGTAGGAGAGTCAAACGCCTTGCGAATCAGATATTTTTCCATCACAGGTCTGCCGTCCGCATCGAGTGCGGCTTTGCCCGTGGTCGGGTCCCTCCGCGGCTGTTTGTGCTTGCCATCGATGGTCATCGAGTAGTTCATGAAGTCTCGGTCGAGAAAGGGAACGCGGGGCTCGACACCCCAGGCAAAGGGAGCCTTGTTGGCTCTGAGCACATCCCACTGGTGCAGTCGCGTCGTCTTGCGCGCGCACTCGCGATGAAACTCGTCTCCATCCGGCGCCTCGTGAAAGTACAGGTAGCCTCCGTAGAGCTCGTCGGCGCCTTCTCCCGACAGAACCATTTTCACGCCCGTCGCTTTGATCTTACGGCACAGAAGGTACATTGGAATCGCAGCGCGGACCTGCTCGTATGACTCGATATGCCAGACCAAGTCGCGGAGCGCATCGATGCCTTCCTCAACGGTAAAAGTAAAGTTGGTGTGGTTGGTGCCGAGGTGATCGGCGACCTTTTGCGCGGCGACGAGGTCAGGAGACCCCTCGAGTCCGATGCTGAACGTGGGAATCTGCCGGGGGTCCGTGATGGGGCAGTTCTTGGCCTCGAGGAGGTGCTTGACCGCGATGGACGCCACGAGACTCGAGTCCAGTCCTCCGGACAACAGGATACCAAAAGGCACGTCGACCATGAGGCGCTTGACGACGCCGCGGACAAGGAGATCGTGGATTTTGGTCAGGTCGGGCTCGCCGCGGGGCAAGAAACCCTCGGGGTCCACCGCCCACGGCTCGGTGAACCACCGCGTGAAAGTGTGGCTGCCGTCGGGATCCACTACCAAGTAGTGACCCGGGGGGAACAGGTCGAAGTCGTCGCACACGTCCTGGATGGCCTTCATCTCGCTGGCCAGCCACAGCTCGCCGTGTGGACCGCGGCCCCAGTAGAGACAAGCCTTGCCCATCTCGTCGCGGAACGCAACAAAGCGTCCGTTGGCCTCGTCGTACATCGCGGAAGCGTACATACCGTCCATGCGGGCGGGCAGCCCGGAGACGTCCCGTCCAGCCTCGATGTAGAGGGGACCGACGACGGCACAATCGCAATCCGAGAGGTCGACGGAGGGGTCAATCTGGGCGCCCTTGGCGTGGACGGGGTTGAGGCCGCCACACGACGCAGCCGAGATCTCCTCGCGCAGCTCGGCGTGGTTGTAAATTTCGCCGTTGGTGATGGAGATGACGCGGCCGTCGGGGTGGTTGTGGATAAATGGCTGCCTGTAAGGGGGTTGGGGGGGGGGGGGGGGGGGGGTGGGGGGAGGAAGGTTGGATCGGGTCGGCTGCGAGCGATCGGGGGCGGGAGCTAAGGTGAGGGCCAACGGGAGCGACAGTCCCCGGCGGAGCTGTTACGACCTCTGCGGGACATGACGACACTCGATACGCGAAATGGACGTAAATCACGTCGAAATCGGCCGTCTTGGATCGCGCGACGAGACCAGAGTCGTCGCGACGGGCTGGCGGCCGTCGGCGGCGGGGTTCTCGCGGCTTGGGCCTGCCCCAACTTCGGCGGGTGCGAACCACGCGGGACTCGTTCGGGACGGTCGGTTAGTCAATATTAGAGTACCTCCGTGAAGGACCGAGGGGACGCCTCGTTGGGACTGCTCCGTCCGGGTTCGGGCGGGCGTCGTCGTCGTCGTCGTCGTGACGGCTCGTGCCCACCAGCACGCGTGCGCACGATTTCTTTGAGTTTCTTTCCGCATCTTCCGGAGCAGAGATAGAGTGGATTGTCCGAAAGACCGATCGCGACACCGAAAAGCCCGTCGCACAGTCCACACGGCGGAGGCACACGCGGCTCACACCGCTTCGCAAGGTGGAGGCACTGGCCGCCAACTCTCCCCGCGCGCCCCTCAGCTCTACGCGACTCGCCTCCCGTTGTCCGAGGCATCCACGACGATGAGACGCTCGTGCGACATCAGCACGGTGCCGTCGCCGCTCTGCCAGATACGAGACGCGTCGGGACCGCGGTGCCGCAGCAGGGCGCTCTGCTTTGCCACGAGCTGCCGGTTGCGCTCAGCCTGGCCCTTGCCATCGTCGGCTGGGAGGCCGAACACGGCGAGGATACCACACATGGCGGGCGGGCCTCAGACAGTGGGAGGGAGGTGATGAGACCGGGCAAGGTGTAGGAAAAAGAGGACGAGGGGGGGGGGAGATAAAGCCCGTCCTCACCCGCCCTCTTCGGCCCTCGCCTCGGCGTCGAGCCCCGCCGCCCGCAGCTTCGCCGCGTTCTCCATCCTTGCCCGCTCCCGCCCCCGTTCGATTTCGCGATCGATGGTGCTCTGAAGCTAAAGGGCAGGAGAGTGTTCAACGTTCGCTCGGTGTTCACTCGTGGAGGCTCGTGAGCACCTTCGCCTTGACCCGTCGCGCGGGCGAACCCTCCCTGGATTCCACCGCCAGAGCCGACCCGCCCTCGGTCCCAAGCCCCGTGGCCCGCCGCTCGGCCTCGGCACGGTCCCGGATGCCAGCGTAGTAGGCCCCGCGAAAGGCATCCTCCCGCTGCACCTTGTCTCCTGATCCCATCCAGACGAGAGTGACCAGAACGAGCAGAGCGGCGACCAGGTGCTCGATGCCGACCGTGCCCACGACGTCCTGGATGGACACAGGATGGGCCTTGGTGACCTCCTCTAGCGGCGTCGGGCCGCCCTCGGTGAAGGCTGGGCCGAGGGTTGGGGCGCCGTACTCGGCGGCGGCGAGCTCGCCCACGGCGGGGCCTAGGCGTGCGAAGGACAGAGTGGCCGTATTAGTAACCAGGGCGGCAACGACGACCAAGGCGAAGGTACGGTCCCACGCGCCGCCGGGGGGCGGGAAGGCCGCGACAGGCTGCCGCTGCTGCAACGTCATCTTGGCGGCGTCGACCCTCACCTCGGTCAAGTTGTTGATGAGGGACACGGCGGGGCCTAGGGGGAAGGCCACGCTCCACATCGACAGCCATGAGAACTGCAACAGCATCTCGAGCTGGTCAAGATGGAGGTCGGCGGCCGGCGGCAGGTTGCGCTGCTCGAGGACCTCACCGAGGCTGCCAGCGCACCCGGCGCGATTTAGAGCAGGAGGGCCATCGAGGCGGGCGCGGAGAGCGCCGGCTTCGGAGTCGTCGGACGAGGCGGCGGCGGCCCCGGCGGCGACCCCGTTGTCGTCTTCCTTGTCCCATACCTTGAGCCCTGGGAAGAGGCGCGAGAGGCGAAGACGCGCCGCCCGGGCCTCGTGGCTCCCGGCGTCGAGGGGCGCCAGCACAGCGTCGTAGTGGCCATCCCGGACGAGACCGGGCCCAGGGGCCTCTGCGTCTTCGACGTCAGCAATTTCACGCACTCGGTCGCCCTCGGCACCACCGGGGGACGCGATAGCACGGTCGTAGGCCGTCTCGTGGGCGAGGCGAGTCCCCGCAGACTCTGTCTTGGCCGCAGCGTTGGCGGCGGCGAAAGACGAGGATGCCGCAGCGCTGCCATGTCCGGCCTCTCCCTCCTCCGCGGCACTGGCCTGGCTGTTTCCAATGTCTCCATGGAGAGCTGATCGCCGCCGCGACTCAGCGACAACAGCCTGGGACGCCGCAGCCGCCTTACGAGCCTCCACAGCCTTCTTTAGAGCCGCGCGACGCTTGAGCCACGCCAACGCCACGGGCATCACCGCCTCCTTTAACTGTCCGCTTACCTGTTGAGACACCAAAAAGGTGGCAATCTGCGTCCGAAGGTGCCAGAAGTCACGTTTGACGAAGGCGAGGTAGAAGAGGCTGTTGTTGCCGTTGAAGATGAAGAAGATGGCGAGTTTAGTCGACAGGGCGGCACGGTGTCTTGCTGAACTACGGTGGAGCTCCCAGTCCACGAAGCGACCGGCAACGCCCGAGTAGATAGCGGCGAGCTGGGGGATGATGAGGCCGTTGACGGTGCCGACGACGATGGTAGACGCGTGGCGGCGGATTGTCGGGTCCCAGTTGACAGCTACGTTTATGCTGCCAAAGGACACTGTCCCGCGCTCGATGCCATCCTGGATGCGGAGCATCAGCGCGGTGACACCCGCCGAGAGAATGAGGAAGAGGACGAGGACGAGAAGAGATACGCGCTCACGGCGGGCGCGGACGGAGATGGGCATGTAGTAGGCCTCGCGCGTCCGCTTCATGTCGCGCTTGATCCGGCGGTCGATGGCCGCCCGCTCGCGGTCGCGCTCTTCAGCGATAGTCTTCTTGTGGCGGGCCGCGCGGTTGTTGCGGTTGATGTTGTTGCAACAAATGAGGAAATGAAACCACGCACGAGGCCCCGCGAGGCCCTTGTTGTCGCCGTAGGTGACGCCGAAGGCTGGCCGGAGGAGAGAGACGAGGCTGTTCTGGCGTCCAGTGGTACCCCGCGGCATGATGAGGGCCTTGCCGTCGGGACCAGCGCCCAGGCCTAGGCCCTCACGCACCCAGGCAAGCGCAGTGGCCTCGCCCTCGGCCGACTCGGCCATCATCCGGTCGATCGTCGTGACGAACTCGGGCCGGACGTCCATCGCGCCCACCCGACCCAGCCCGCGGGTGAGACCGTTTTCCCACAGGTACCCTAGGAGGGATTGCCGCGTCAGCCAACTCGAAATGGTGCACCCGGCCCAGACAACGACAAACGCGCCCCAGCACGCTAAGGCAATCCCGTGCCCCTGAGACCCAGGGGGCAACACCGATCGCCGTGAGTCGACCCCGACGGTGCTCTGGTTGACGATCTCAGCTACGACATCTGTCGTGGCCTTGGGTTGCCCGCCGAAGCTGTCGGTCGTCGCAACGCCTGACCCAAGCCCACCGATGGCCATCCAGCTCGAGCCCACCGTGAGGCCCTCAATGACGATGCCGAGCACAGCGGGATAGATGAGAAATTTGGAATACAATGAGAGGAACGAAAAATAGTATCCTGCGGGAGTGCCATAGACTTGAGCCACCCGCGCCACGGGCTGCTGCAGCCACCGTGTGGGACGCCACACCCACAGCCGATCCGAGCGCCACGGAAACGTCCACGTCGTCAACAGGTGGTGGCGCCCGCCCGTGCGCTGCGTGCGACATATATCGTCGACAATGCCAAGACCCTTGAGTTCCGTCAGATTGACCGCAGATCCGCCTTCATCCCAGAGGCGCGGAGCGGGCCGGTAGTTGGGCGCGAGGGGCGGCAGAGGGGCGCCTGCAGCCACGGCAGCCGTCGGGACCCACGGCTTGTCCGCCACGGTCTGGTCGATGAGCCACGTCTCGAGAGCGTAGCCAAAAGGGAGGTTCGGCTCCGCCCCGGGGTCTGGGGGGGCGAAGTAGTGCGGATAGGGCCACCGGCGGGGGCCTGTTTCGTCCGACCATCCCTCCTCGGCGTCTCTCCGAAAGGCCTCCAGCGGGGCGCCCCGGATGAACTGCCCTTTGCGAAATCCGCCCGGAAAGCGTTGGCGGTTGTGCGCCGCAATGAGCTCCAGGGCGCGCTTCGAGGAGAGGAGGTTGACGCCGCTAATGCTGTTGTTTGAGGGGACGGCGCCGTCGAAATGGACAGTAGACGGGTCACCTGGATGATGCGCGTCATTAATGCCGACAGCAGTGGGGACGGAAACGGACGCATCGGCAGCGACGCCCGCGATCTGATGGATGAGGTCCTTGGACTGACCGGCGATCCGCTTGCCCTTTGCCCGGTAGTTGCTCGACCCAGACCTGTCGCTCGTCCACGTCGACTGCGTCGCAAGGATGGCGCGCTTTCGCTTGGCACTGTCGTCGCCCTTCTTCATGGCTTTAGCCGCCTCATCAGCCCGCTGCCGCGTGGGCATCATCGTGTAGCGACGTTCGTGGATAAAGCTGTCATTGATGAACTTGTCCGGCCGCGGGGACACCAATGCGCGCCAGCCGGCGCGCTCGGCGCGCGTCGCGAGCTTTCCCGCTGGTGCGCTGATCAGGAGGCAGTGCGGCACAAGGTGGGCCGTGGGCAGTCCGCACTTTCGAAGCTGTCCCAGGCCAGGGAAGACAACGACGGCGGGGGGTTGTCCCTTTTTCTCCTGGTGTTTGTCGGTCGCGGTCGGCGTCACGTCGTCAGAATCAACGTCAGCGTCGTCGCCCTCGTCAGCCTCGGCCGCGGGGGGTCCCTCCGGCTCAGGGGCGGGGGGACTATCCTCCTCTGTATGCGTCGGCTCGGGCCCAGTCATTGCCACTGCTGCAGTAGTCGACGAGGAGAGGGGCGCAATCTTGTTGTTCCTCATGCCCTTGCGCTGCGACTCACGCGTTGACATGCCCGCGGCGCGCATCGACGTGGCCGCGGTGACAATGCGCTCCAAAATTACTTCGCTCGAAGCTTTCCGCGTCGCGCCTAGGGTGTCCGCAACGGCTTTGAGCACCTCGGTCGACGCCTCACCCGTAGAGGGCACCGAGAAGGCGAACAGACCGATGCGGCGCATCAGGTGTTGAAGAAATCCGCGTTGCAACACCAGAGCGCACTGGGCGGCAGCAAGGCACAGGTCCTCGAGGTCAACTAGGTCGGCGAGACGGTCGACGCTACTCTCAGGGTCTCCCGACTGGCCGAGGGCACCGCTCCGTTCGTTTACCGCGCCATCAGATGGGGGCCAGAGGCCCGCAGCTGCGGCCCGCTGCAGACCGAGGATCTCCGCGTGGGCCTTCGCGAGAGCCTTCGGCACGTCGGCGATGGACCGCGGGTCATCAAGCGGGAGGGAAGTCGCCTCAACCGTCCATCCGCCACCTGAGGCGGGCAGCCACCGCACAAGGACCTCCATGTCGACCCCACCATCATCGTCGGGGTCTCCCGTCCGCGGGCCCTGGGCCCCGCCCGCCACAGCAGCCGCTAGGGGTGCAAACCCGCCTGTCTGCCGCAGATCTAGCGACTCGGCGACGCCAGGCGCGTCCAGGTCGTCGTCGGCGCGGTTGCCAATGATGCGGAGACGGAGCATCGCCGCCCGGCCCTCCCAGAGGCCAGTTCCTTCGCCTGTCCAGGCGGGGTCCGTCCAGGCGTCGACCGGTACACAGGCGAAGCTCGAAGCCTTGTGCTCCGGCGCCGTGCCCTCCGGGTCGGTGCAGGACCGGGGCCGGGGCCAGCTTCCATTCCAGCCGGGCGGCCGAAGGGAGGCGGGGACGGAGTCGCCCGCCGCCTCCGTCGCCCGAAGAGCGGCTGCGAAAGCCGCCGTGATGCCCGCCTGCGTATCAGGGCCGCCTGCCCAGTCACCCACGACATCTCCGGAGCTGTCAAGCAAGTCCGCTACCAGCGCAAAGCGGTCGTCCTCGGCTACGATGCTCCGGTGGAGCCCCTCAGGGCCCGGACCCCGAAACAATGCCACAGGTCCATCGGGCCCAGCGCGGTCAGGATTGAGGGCCTCGAGCCACCCACTGAAGCGCGTTGCTGGAAGGTGCCGGTCCTTTGTGCCCTTGCCCTTGCCTTTCCTCTGCCCTCCCATCGCCCCAGGGGCGAGCAAGGGCCGCCGGGCGGCCCGCACGCTCGGTAGCGGGGGAGCCATCGCCGCCCAAGTCTTTGCGTCCTCGGCGGGGGCGGGAAGATCCCATAGTCTTCTGTGGATCTCGCCGAACAAGACGAGGAGTGTCGCCTTGCATTGCCCCACCGCGGGCCCGAGGTCGCCGCCCCCACCCGGGCAGTCAGCGGGGAAGAGGGCGAGGATGCGGGCAAGCTGATCAGCGCGTTTCCGGGACCTTGGCACGGCGGGGAGGTGGCATGGAGCGGGCCAGGGGAGCCGGGGAAAGGTGAGGACCAGGGGCGGGTGAGGCGCCCGCGCAGCGCGGAGCTCCCACCCGGGAGCTTCGCCGATGGCCGATCCGTGCAGGGCCCGGCGATACAGGACCACCCACACGTGAAGGAGGATGGGGACGGCGACACGCGAACCACCGCCCGCCGCCGCGACGGCCCCCGCATTACGAACAACGCGGCGCCACGCCCCGCGGGCGACGCCGGGGCTCAGATCGCGGACCAGCGCCGCGGGAAGCGGATCATCCCCAGTGTCGATGACGGCCTCGACAAGTAGCTGCCTGCCCATGCTCTGGAGGTCGGCCTCGGTCAGGGGCCTCCGCGGCACGGCGGCACATCTGCCATCTCCGCTCCCGCCCCACATTGCAGGAAAGGGCAGTGCATTTGCCTCCTTGGCGTCACCACGATCCCACACCTGAAGGCGCACCACGCGGTTGGACTCGCATCCCTCCAGCCTTAAGTCGCACACCTCGCTCGTCGGCAGAGCGGGGGCCTCCAATGGCAGGACAGGGGGCAGGCCCGAGGGACAGAGCGGCGGGGCTGGCCGGGGTGGTTCGGTGAGCTGCCACCGCAAGCGCTCGGCGACACGCTCGGGCAGGGTATCGAGGGCACCGCCTCCATGCCATGTGCGCTCCTGCGTTTCTCTGGCATCGCGCCACGCGCGGCCGACCGCTTCCTCTACCCGCTGCAGCGTGGGTGGGCCGCGGGGGTGGGCGGGGTCGTCGACGACGTCGGGATCGGGGACGATCCCGCCAGCTCGTTCGGCGCGGGCGCACGGCACGTCGAAGCTGAAGGACAGGCTGGGGGGTAGGTCGTCGTCCTCAATGACAATTCTGCGGGGGGGTCCGCGGAGACGAGTCCCGCTTTGATCGCTCCCGCATTTTGTCGCCCGAACGGCGCCGAGGGGAAGGAGCACCGTCCTGTGGGTGCCCCGAGCGCGCCAGCCGAGCGCGTCACGGTCACGGCTCGTTTCCCGCTGCAAAATTCCATCAACCCATGCGCCAAGAGCGCCACGAGTGAGAAAACACACGGTCGTTGACATCCAGCCTTCCCATGCACCCAGGCCGTCTCGCCTTACCACGGGGGCACCCTCGTCCACATTGCCACAGCCCACACCCTCCAGCGGCTCGAAAAAGCCCACTGGTAGCGGGGACTTGCAGCAACCCATCCTCACTGCCTCTTGGTCACGTTCAGGCGTCACGGAGCCTGCGGGAATTCCAGCGTGACCTGGAGTCGGGGTGCTTGAGCGGTCGTGGAAACGGGCCAGGGCGGGACACGGAGTTCGGTGCGATTTCGTGAGGCGATCCCCCCCCGGGTTCTACCTCCCCCACAACTGAGCAGCAGCGCAGGGTCCCGGGCCTTGAGCACGGGCCGGCGCGGCCCCGCGCGTCCGGCTGGCGGGGGGCGGCCGCCGCCTCGTCGGTCGCACTCCCCCAGCGCCTCGCCCACAGATCTTTGCCCAATGAATGGGTCTTCCCTCAAACGGGAACGATATCAAAACTCACCAGAACTGGTGGAGGAGCCGTCTCCGGCCCGCCATGGATCGAGAAGGGCCGGCCGCCGCCCTGGACTGACCGAGGCGGTCTCTTGCTCTCCTTTTGGCTACTCCGGCCACCGCATGGAGCCCAACGAGGCAGTTATGGAGCTATCGGCCGAGGAAACGGCGAATCTAACGCCAGATACCTTCTTTCGCCGCTTCGTCGCCCCTCGGCGTCCTGTTGCGCTGCGCGGCCCCGCGGCCTCCGCGGCCCTCGACCCCCGGCTCGACGCCGCCGACTGGACCCCGGCGCGGCTCGCAGCCGACGCGGCGAGCGCTCCGAGACCCCGAACAGTCCTCTTCTCTTCTCTTCTTTCCACGTATCTCCTCTTCTCTCCCCTCTCCTCTCCTCGTCCACGCGTACGGCGCAGCTACTACCCGGAGGCGCCCGGCCGTCGCCGCCTGGGTGGCGCCGGCGCCACACTCGTCTCCGTCCCGCGGGCGGCCTCCGTCTCGCGCCTCGGGGGCCGGGGCACGATTTCCCGACGGCGTCATCTCCATCGCCGACCGGGGATGAAGCCTCGTCCGCATCGCCTCACTGGTCTTCTCGTTGCGCTCCCTCCCCTCCCTCCCCTCTCTGACCCCTCACCCCACCCCTCCCCGCCCCCTCCCGATAGGGTAACGTGCCGATCACGGTCGAACGCCGCTGCCGCCCCGACGGAGGGGGAGATGGGAGGGGGGCGGGAACGGATCGTTCCGGGGAGGCCCCTCCCACGTTCGGACACGGTCTCCGTGCCTCCTCAACTTTGGGGGCCTTGTTGGCGCAGTTGGAGCGGGGGGACGGATCTCTATACCTCTCCGCTGCGCCCGACGAGACGGAGACGAGGGCCTCCGCCGACGCTGACGCCGATGTTGCCGAACCCCCCCTCGACCCCCGCGCCGGCCCCCTCCGCCACCACCCCCTCTCTGCGCGCGTCCCTGCTCTGCCCCGCCTGGCAGGGCGACTCTGCCCCCACGCGGTCAACCTGTGGATTGGGGGTGGGAGCGGCGGCGGCGAGGGCGGTGGAGAAGGGACATCGTCTGGTCTCCACCACGACTTCCACGACAACTGGGCGAGAGGGAGGAGGGTATCGCCTTGCGGTCAGTGCGCTCTGCCACCGCCCCGCTCCCCCGCTCGCCGCCGCTTGCTACGCCACCGCCGATTGACCACGCGGCCGGGCTGAGGCTCGGCGGTCAGAGGGCGAATGATGATGCAACTAGTTATCCCTGTCTGAGGGCGTTTCCTCACAGTTGCGCCGTCCTGATGAGATAATCTATTAGCTCTATTTGACGCCATTTGCCGTTTGCCATTCGGTCGGCGATTCACATCCGCGGATTCGCATCTGCGGACTTGCATCCGCCGCCCCCGCGGCTTGATGATTACCGCCGCCGCCTGCTTCCGCCGCTGTCGCCGTTGCTGCACGGGCCAGGACGAAATATAATATAAACGGACCCCCCGGCTTCGCAACCGGGGGATGCAAAAGTGGCGACGGGGTTTTCAGGAACCCACCTCCTACTCATGCGGAGCCCATCTTGCAACTGCGCTGCCCTGCCCGCCACCCGCTGCCTGCCGCAGTCGCCGGATTTCGATCCGCTGCCCACCGCCCGCTCTGCACGATGAGCGTCCCGTGAAGAATTGACCATAGGTCCCAACAGTCTGACGGACCGACCTTGGTCGGTACGGTCCATTCCTCTGACGATTTAAAACACCATCTTTCGACCGAGGACGCTGGGCTCGCTCACTGCCGCTCGGCCGCCGCTGCCACCCGTGCTGCCACCGCGCCGCGCGGCCACCATGCTTTAACTCGCTCGCCAACTGCGCCCGCCTCCACCCTTTCACTCACCCACCTACCCCACACCAGTATTTTCTCGCCCACGGCCGGAAAACCTTTCGTGTGGCTGATCCCTCTTGGGATTTGGGGGCGGACCCCCCGACCAGGGACGTGGGTTCGAATGCCAACGACAGCTGCAATGGCAGAAGGCGGCAGGTGCACCCCAATGGGCGGGTCGTGTATGGATCTGACGTGGCGAGAGAGGGTGGGTCGAGGGACAGGAGGGGGGGGGGAGGAGAGGAGGAGGATGCGCCCGCGGCGCTGCTTGTGCCTTCGCCGCCTGCCCGTCTCTGCCGCCCAGCTCTGGCGCTGCCGATGAGGATTCGAATCGCGGCGCCCCGTGGAGACATGGAGGCGTCTCCGACGCGGTGGGGCGCAAGGCTCCGCCGTCGGGGGGAATCAACGATGATGGGAATCTCTCCGAGGCTCGGATGCAACGGCCAGTGCCGCGCTGCTCGCTGCCGCAAAAGGCTGTCGCCTTCGCCACCGACGTTTTGGCCGACGCCGCTGCCGCGCCGCCGCCGACCCTCTCCCTCCCGGGCTGTGATGCACAAAATCCATGCCAGTTCTGCTACCGAATACGCCGTGTGGATACCCTTGGATTCCCCTGCTGAGCCACCCACTCGCCCCGCCGCCACTGCTGCTGCCATGTTCGAATCCGCCTCTGCCGCTGCCGCTTTCCGCCGCCACCGCCACCGCCCCCCCCCGTGACGACATCGCACCCGAAATAAGTATCATTCATGCGTGTCATCTGACTGTGTCGTGTAGTGCGATCAGACGTGACGTCGACCCACGGGTCCGAGGGGAAAGGCGGATGCGATGCACGCCTCGACAGAGCTCGCTCCGCTTGCCTCCGCGGACGCCCCCTCGCGCTCTTCCAACCTCTTCCCTCCCCAACCTTATGCCTGTTGCAGGGCCGCGTCCGTGCCGACGGCACGGACGTGGAAGAAGCCGCATCGCGTGACCGAGCCGTTGCTGCCGCCCGTGCAGCGGCCGAATGCGCTGCAGTGGCCGACGCCGACAATTCAGATCACGACGCCCGGCGTCGTCTCCCCGCCCTCTTGTGCGATGTCGTCGAGGCCGCCGACGCCGCTCGCGCTCGAGGTCACTCGCTGCGTGGCGCGGGGGGAGGGATCGTTGCCTCGATGCTCGCCAGGGCTGATGCCGAGGACGAGGCCGACGCTGACAAGGATTCGAATGCCGACGGTGATGGATTCGAATCCGGCAACAATGAGGGCGGCTCTCCTTTTCCATCGGGCGATGGCGTCGATGACTTCAACGTGGCCGCGGTTGAGGCGGCGGGGGACGACGCGGACGATGCCGACGACGGCAACGATGACGATGACGATGACGACAACGCCGACAGCGCCGCCCCGGCCCCCCCCCCGCCCCGCCCCCCCTCCTTCGCCCCCCTCGGCGGCCCTGCCCTCGCGGCGGCGCGGGCCCTCCTCTCTGCGCCCTGCCGCCTAGACGCGGGGGACGTCCTTTTCCTTCCCGCGGGGTGGTGGCACGAGGTCACCAGTGGGGGGGGGGAGACGGGGGCAAGAGCAGGGACGAACGTCAACGACCCCGCCCCCCCCCCGATCCACGTCGCCCTCAACTATTGGGTCTTCCCCCCTGACGGGGGAGAGGACGGGGCTGCCGAGAGGCCCTACGGAGTGGCGTCCTTCCTGCCTCAACTGTATGACGATTAGACGGGCGTGCCGTTGAAACGAGCCCTGCAGAGGCCCTCTCCCCACTCCCTCCTTCCTCAGCTCGTCCATCCCCTAGGACGGCGCGTCCCCGCTCAGCGGCGTCCACCGCGCGCCTCCCCCCGGCCCCCGGCCCGTGCCAAGGCCCGCGACGGCAGCCCGGAGCCCGTCTCCGAGGCGGAGGCCACCGTCCATCCTGCGGGGAGGAGAGGAGCTAGGGGTAAGTGAGGGGAGATGGAGAGGACGGGAGGGGGGCATAGGATGTATAGGTGGGACGGGGGAGAGAGGAGAGGTTGGGGGGAGGGCAGGAGAGGAGGAGAGAAGAGGAAGGGGACTCGCCAATAAAGGGGAAGGCGGCTCGGGTCCGTCTGAGCCGTGAGGGAAGCGTGCGCCCGCGCCGCCGCCGACTCGGCCTCGAGGGCAGCACGCGACGTCGGGGGCGGGGGCGCGGGTGGGGGGCAGTCGCAGCGGTTGGGCGGCGCCGCCGCGGTACCCCAGGACGGCCGGTTGCCGGGGGCACCGAGTGAGCGGCGGACGGCGCCCGGCCGCGCGGCGCCAGGGGCCGGGTCGCGGCCGGCCGACGGGGCCGGCGGCGACGCGGCGGCTGACGCGGCGCGGGCGAGCCGGAGTGCCTCTCGGTTGGGCCGGGCGCGACGCTCGACAGCAGCGCGGGCGCGAGCCTCAGACGCGTCAGTGCGGCGGCGGGCGACGACGGCGCGGCGATTGGCGGCCTCGGCCTCGGCAGCTTCACGACGAGCGGCCGCCGCCTCGCGGTCGGCAGCAGCGCGGCGGACGGCCCGACGCCGCGTGATGGCGTCGGCGGCCGCCTCGGCCTCTGCCGCGCGCGCATCAGCCGCCGCCCTCATCGCCGTCGCCGCCGCGTAGGGGTCAGGCGCCGGTGCCGCGGCGGGGCCGGGATCGTCCGGCGACGAGGCGGCGGGGGCCGGCGCGCCCGGCACGACGACAGAGGACGAAGGGGTGACTTCCCCTGCCCCGTCCCCGAACGCGAGGTCGGCGGCGGCGATGGAGAACGATGGCTCGGCCGCCGGATCCGCCCCGGCCGCCGCCCCCGACGATGACTCAGACCGCACATCCCGCGCCCCCCGCCCCTTCCCCGCCAAGGTCGACATTCGCCCCACCCGTCCCGATCCCCCGCGCTCGGGGGGTCGCCGCGCGTCGGGCGGCGGGGGTGAGGGCACAGGGGGGGGCTGCCACGGCGCCCCGGGGAGCCACGGGAGGGCCTCTGGCGGTACTGTCTGTCGCCGCGCCTCGGCCTCCGCCCGCCGCGCCAGGGCGAGGGCCGACCCGAGAGCGGTGGAGGGAGATCCCAGGTGCAGCAGAGGCGGGTCCCGCCCCACGCGGCGCGGGGAGGGGGCAAGGACACCCGGGGTGGCCCAGGCAGGGCGGGGCACAGAGGGCGGTGAGCGGGGGAAGAGGGGGCCCAGGGGCGCGGGAGGGGAAGGAGCCGACGTCGAGGGGCCGCCGGCCGCCGACCAGGTGCGTGCGACCGAGATGGCGCGGTGGGTACCGGGTTCGGGACCCGGAGAGGGCCGCCGGGGGGTCGCTCCCGGCCCGTCGTCGGCATCGGCAGAGACCGGCGCCCCGGCGCCGGCGACCCCGTGGCAGAGAGGGGGGGCGTTATGGTTTGGCGGGGGAGAGAGGGGGGCGGGGGTCTTGCGGGCGGGAGGAAGCGGCCGAGGGGGAGGGAAAGGGGGCGGGCGGAAGGCCTCGGCGCCGACGCGGGAAGCGGGGAGGGGCAAGCAGGGAACTTGGGCGGCCGACATCGCGACGGGCAAGGGCGTGCGGTCGGCCTTGGCGCCGACGGCCGTGTCGGGAGGGAAAGGCGAGGGCGCGCCGCCTCGGCCCGTGCCCTCGATCGCCGCAACCGCTGACATCGCCGCTCCACGTCACACTATGAACAGGAGTCCTGTAGGCTCATGCTCTGTCCACCGCGCGTCGCGGGGGCCAACGAGACTGACTCCGCTTCCTTACTTCGTTTCGACGCGCGGCAGCTATACACGGTGAGCCCCGCGAGGCGAATATAACGAGGGCGACCTCGCCGCGGAGCGTCCACTACCAGCGGCCTCCCGCCGCTAAGCTCGGCTCGCGGCGCGCGTCGGCCGGCCGGGCGTTGCCCCTCTCCCGGACCCGACGCGATGATGACGACCGAGGCGAGTCCTCCGCGGCTACACGCGCTCTGCCGCGTCGCTCTCCGCGCCCCCTCACCACCACGTGCCCTCCTCCCCACCCATCTCCCACCAGGACCGTGTCGTCTTCGACAGCAGCGCAGCACCCGGCAGCCCCGTCGGCGCGGCCCACCCCGACGGCTCCTCCTCGGCCTCGGCGACCATCCAGCACTTCATATGCTCCTTTCTAGAGGAGGCGGGTCTGGCCGACCCCGCTCGGCTTGCCCGCGTCCTTGCGCGGTCGGGCCGGTCTGAGACGGCCCTCGCATGGTCCACCGAGGCCCAGTACGCCCGGTTCGGCAAGCCGTGGATGCCCGGCGTGGACAACCCCGCGTTGGACGTCAGTCGACGGGAAAGGGCAAGGCCGAGCGAACTTCTTGCCCTCACCAAGAGGGGAGGAGGCGGATTGGGCGAAGTCGGGACCCTGGGGGGGACCAGGGGGGGGGGCGTTCGCGGGGCCGGTGGCACGTCTGCGGGGGGCATGGGGGAAATGGGAGGGGGGCGATCGTCGGCCTCAACCTCCCAGGGCGTCATGGGCAGGGCGTCGGCTGCCGAGCCGGGGTGCCGGGGCGGGGTGGGGCTAACGTCCGGCGGTGGAGGGGCGAAATGGACTGTTGCACAAACGGCGAGGGCAGCCGACCTCCTCTTTGACGGTTACTCCACTGAGGACGAGCACCACGTCACCGCTCCGCGTCGCATGGACCTGCGAGGGTTTTTGAAGGCGCTTACCGACACGGACCTGTTGGACAATCGACTGACGCACGGCGAGGCACTCCAATGCTTTGACGCAGCGAGAACGGATCCGCGTGGCGCCCAGGGTGGCGCTGGGACACGGCTCGATGCCGACGACTTCCGGAGGGCCCTGTGGAGTGTGGCCGACCGGCGCCATCCCTCGCTCCCCTCAGCCCCCGAGCGGCGTGAGCGCCTCGCGCGCCTCCATCTCGAAGGCGCTCCGCGGCGCGTCTCAGGGGGACCGGCTGACGAAGTCCTCAGCCGAAGGTGCGCCGAGCGCCTTGTGTCTCTCGAGCCCCTCATCAAACGGGCGTTTGCTCACTACGCCTGCCTGGACGTCGTGGACCCGAAACGCCTGGGGTGGCGCGCCGTGCGGGACGACGGGCGGGTGCTGTCCCAATCTGCCTTTTTAAGATGGTTGCGGGACGCTGAAGTCATTCCTCACCTGTGCGGTGCCAAGGAGGCCGAGGCGGCCGTGGGGGCCGTCGCTGACCGTGCCCGGGCTCAGGGCCTGCGGCCTGCCCTGTCCGTGCCAACGGTAGTGTCGGTGCTGGCCGAGATCGCCGTGGGATGCGAGGCAGGGTGCGCGATGCGACTGGCAGATCCGGCGACGCCGCCTGGCACGCTCCGGGCTCTGACGAATGTCGTCCGGCGCTTGCCCGAGGCATCCCGCGCCACCCATCGCGAGGCCCTCGACCGCCGGGGACGCGCCTACTCTCTCGCACCCCGCGGAGGCGCCACGGGCGCGGCCTTACTCGCTCAATTGCCCCCACCGGCTACAGAGGACCACTACGCTTCTCGCGCGCCCGCGCTCCACGCGGCGCAGGCGGCGCAGGAGGCCGGGTGGGAGATGGACCGCATGCACTGGCACGCCACTGGTAGGGTTGCCGCTCTCGATCGACTCGCTCGCCGCGCGGCCGAACGGAGAGAGATCGAAACGTTGAGCGCGCAGACGGCCCGGGGCGGGCCGGGGGGCGCGCGGGGAGAGGACTTGCTGGGCCTTGCACTTCCCTGGGGGGGGACGCTGCACCCCGCACCTCCCGCGGCGGCGCGGCCGACGGCAGCGCGCGACGCGGCGAACGACGACGGGCGCGAGGCAATATTGGGGGCCTTAGACGCGTTCGAGCGGACACATCTCGGTCACCTTTCGCGTCAAGACGCGGCGCGGAGGGAACGACGGCGCCAGGCCGCGACGGGCCGTCGGACGACAACGGCTGCGGCTGCCGCTGCAACCGCAGGACCCAGCGGCGCGACCACCCCCCAGTTCTTTCGCCCCAGCCCCGCCATGCCCTCTCCTCCTCTCGTGAACACCCGCGGCGCCTCCTCCTCCGGTCCGTCCTTTGTGCCCCCCCCCACTCCCGCCGGCGAGGACAGTGCCGTGATGCGGGGTCCCGACGGCGGAGAGAAGGATCGATCCTTTGGAACCGCCCACCGCGACGCCCAGAGGGCGCAGTGGGCCGCCAAGCTGGGCCCCTCGGCCACGGCCGCCGCCGCGTACGACGACTCGCGGCGCACCCTCCTCGACGACTACGGGGGGGAGATGGGGGGGAAGGGGGGGGTGGGAGCAGAGGAGGGAGAGATCCATCCGGCGGCAGCGGACGTCCTGCCTGGCCCGCTCCTGGGACCCTCAGTGCTGGCGACGGGGCTGGAGAAGTGGGGCGAATGAGGGCAATGGGTTGGGGCCGAGGAGTTTCGGAGTGTCCATCACTCTCTTCGTCGCGCCGCCCTCGACGAACTCGTCGGTCAGCTCCCCTCCCCCCCCGGCCACTGGGATGAGGACCCTCCACCCTCCGTCGCCTTTCGCCCCTTACCCGCGGTCGACATGCGCAGAGGGGAGTCATCCGCCCCGTCCCAACCTCCCAGCCGGGCGTTCCGTTCCCTCAACAAGGCTTCCTTGGCCCGTTCCGCGTCGTCCCACAGGGCCCGCCGCTGGAGCGAGGCCGCGGCGTGTGCCTGCTGCACTCGGGCCCCAGCCGCAGCCCGGGCGCGGTGGTCCTGCCGGTGCCGCTCGGCGTCGGCCTCGATGGCGGCGCGTCTCTCCAATTCGCGGATGGCGGCTGCGCGGCGGGCGAGCTCGACGCCCCGGGCGGCACGGACGCCGCGGAGGGACGCGGCGAGGCGACGCACAGCAGCAGCGCCTTCCTCGCTTGCCAGCCGCTCCAACGTCGCCGCCGCTGCCCCTTCCTTGTCCTCGACGCGCGCCGCCAGAGCCGCGGCGCGGGCCGCTTCCCGCCTCTGAGCGACATCGACTCGATCGAGCTTAGCGCTGTTGCGTTCCGCCGCGGCACGTGCCTCGTCGATTCTAACGCGTTCGGCGCGAGCGGCAGCCTCAGCCTCCCGAGATACTTTATCCTTGTGGGCGGCGCGACGGGTACCCTCGCTTTCTCCCTCTTGTTCGGCACGCTTCTCCGCCGCCTTGAGCTGGAGTTCTTCCCGCTCGCGGCCCCGCGCCGCCAGGGCCGAGGCGACGGCGGCGCGGCGTTCGGCAACTCTCGCCGCCGTCGCCGCGTCCGCCGCCGCCAGCCGTGCCGCCGCCAGCTCCCGCGCCATCTCCTCTCGGCGCCGCTGCTGCGTGAGCTTCTCGAGTCGTTCGGCGGCCTCTGCCTTCAGGGTCTCTCGAGTGACGCGCTCCCGCTCGGCCCGGCGCTCGTCTGCCGCCTGCCGCGCCCGCATCGCCGCCTCCTCCTCTCCCAGGAGCGCTTGCGCATCCGCCTTCCTGGTGGACTGCCGCCTCCTTCGGCCTTCTTCGAGCGTCATCGTCTTGCTCATCCCGCGGGACCGCCGCTCTCGCTCGTCGCGCGCCCTTTTCTCGTCCAGCCTGCGCGCGGCCGCTTCCACGCGCGCTGCCGCCGCCCGCTCCACCCGGTCCAGCGTCTCCAGGTCTTGTTCGACCCTCCGCTGTGCCGCTTCGAGCAGTCTCGCCGCCCGCTCGCGCGCCTCGGCCTCGAGCTGCCAAGCGGGAGGGCGGCCGGGGGCGGAGCCGGTGGGCTCGGGGGCGACGGGGGCGCCCCCGCCGCCCGGGGCGGGGGCGGCGGCAGCGGCCCCGCTGGGCCCTGCCCGCGCCTTGGCCTCCTCGACCGCCCGCGCCCGCAGTCCCGCAACCCGCTCCACCAACCCCGCCCGCGCCCTCTGCGCTTCGACGAGATGCGCGGCGGCCACCGCGGGGGGCAGATGCGAGAAGTCGCGGCGCCGCGGCGGGGCGAGGTCCTCGGGGGCCGCACCGCAGTCCATCAGCGCTCTCACCGTCGCGGGGCTGGTCGGCCGGACAAGCTCGGGGCCAAACTCGGCGTCACGGTGATCCCACCCGTTGTCCCACTTCTCCATCAGCTCCCGAAGACCGATGCGGGCTCCCTGCGGGGGGGGGTAGGGGGAGGTGACGGCATGTCGCGGGACAGGCATGGGCGACGGCCTCGGCCACGTCTTCGCCAGCCCGCCGGCGTCTCAGCCCCGCTCCCTCTCTCTGCCCCCAGCGGTTCGTGCCGTCCCACTTATCGTCTCGCCTGGTTGGTCTGAGCATCCTTCAGGAGGCGGACCATCCGAGACGCGTAGGTGGTCCGCGCCACGACTTCGTCGGCGCGTTCTCCGCCCTTGGGCCGGCCCTCCTGGGTGAACTTGACCATCTTTCACCCCCTCGCCGAATATTTACCTCTATTCTCGGCCTCTGACGAAAAGGACGACGCGACCGTAGCACCAAGCGCGGCGGGAAGGCCCAGCCACGCGCGCCAGGCCGCGGCAAGCCCCCCTGGAGACAGGCTCCGCCACCAGGTACCCGACCCCAACGGCCGGTTTCTTTTATATGTATAGTCAAGGCCCTCTCTGACTCCGACGGAGGGGGAAAGGCCGCTCTGGGTCTCCCTCCCCTTGCCCCGTGACTCCCCTCGCCCCTCGCCCGCCTGTTTTTCTCTCCCGCTCACCTCCAGCCCCCTCCCGCTCACATCGGCACGGCCCTTGCCGCCCCCTTTGGCACCCGGCTCTCGATCCGCACGGCCTCCACGCCCCCCCCCCGCCGTACCGCACCTCGATCCGCCGTGTCGCGCCGCCCCCCCCGGCCTCGCCGTCCCTCTCGCCCCCCTCGTCCCAGCTCATCCACACACACACGCCCCTCCCGACCCCTCGTCTCA
>Ga0181573_10001527_pt1 | contig 22563 bp, 16 predicted proteins | sample 101ome_25_FD_148643 | JGI IMG/M metagenome (GOLD analysis project Ga0181573, IMG submission 148643) | Coastal salt marsh microbial communities from the Groves Creek Marsh, Skidaway Island, Georgia - 101409BT metaG (spades assembly) | ecosystem: Environmental > Aquatic > Marine > Intertidal zone...
TGGCGCCACGATTGCGACGTACTCCAGTACCGTGGTGCCCGAACCAGCATTACCTTTCAGAACCATGATGTTTATGGATCTCGCCGTCCGTATGGTCATTGTGTACGCCATGCCGGAAGAGGCCAAGGCGCAAGCGGTGGCAGATACCCAAGCCGCTCTGACTGAGGGCAGTCTGGAGCATCGCATCGCCGAGACGCTGCCATTTGATCAGATGGCAAAGGCTCACGAAATCATTGAAGAAGGGAGCGTGCGCGGATGCGTCGTCGTGACAATTTAGTGTTCCGGTCCAGTGGGTTGGTGCGCGCGCTGCTGGCCGGCGTGTTGGCGGTATCGGGCATGCTGGGCCTCGCTGGTTGCGACACGGAGCCGGGTTCACCCTCAGTGCAACTGGGCGACACCGTGATTACTGGTGTCTACGAGACAAATGGTATTGCTGCGTTTCTGGGTTTGCCGTTTGCCGAACCGCCCGTCGGTGAGGGACGCTGGGCGCGACCTGTCCCTTGGCAACCTGACGGGCAACCGCTGGATGCAACACGTTTCGCTCCCGCCTGCATGCAGACAGATAGCGGCGTCGACTGGTACCGCGGCATGATGGCAAGGGTGGGTATCGATCCCAATCTCATGGTCGCACCCGAGTATTCCGAGGATTGCCTGTACCTCAATGTCTGGACAGACCTGGAGGCCGAGGAGCCGCTCCCGGTAATGATCTACATCCATGGTGGCGGCAACACCGGAGGGTGGAGTTACGAGCCGAATTATCACGGTGAGCAGTTGGCGCGACAGGGCATGGTAGTGGTCACGGTGGCATACCGCTTGGGGATATTTGGCTGGCTCAATCATCCTGACATGCAGATCAAAAACCCGGCTTTACATGATCTGGCGGCCAGTCTGGCTTGGGTGCATGAGCACATCGCAGCTTTTAACGGCGACCCCAACCGCATCACTGTTTCGGGTGAATCCGCGGGAGCAGACAACGCGATCCACCTTGCGATATCGCCATTGAGTCAGGGACGAGTGCGTCGACTGATTCACCAGAGCGGTGGTTGGTCTTTTGACGAGGGGCCTGATACCCGGGCGGCGGAGGTACATGCACTGGAATTCCAGCGGGCGCTGCTGGGTGAGTCGGGCTCTCTTGATGCGCTGCGAAACATACCACCGGCAAAACTACTGGAGGCCGCGGGAGACGTGTATTCCAGTTTTTACTTTGACCCCGTCGAAGACCCGGAAAGTCTTCCCGATACGCTGCCTGAGCTATCCGAGAGTGGATCGCTGCCGGCGATCGACGTCATCCTTGGCACCAACTTCAATGAGGCGCTGATGTATATCCCGCCAGAATCCACACCGACCGAGTACTTTGGTGGTCGTCTGTCGGAGGAGGCCATCGAGAAAATTTTTGGCCTGTTCCCGGATGACAAGCCCGTGCTCGAACAGATGGATCGGGTCGGTACCGGCATCGAATATCTGTGCCCGACGCTTGCACTGGCATCGGCGATAGATGAAGTGGGGGGGCACGCTTGGGTCTATCGATTTGATCGGGTTCGACCCGGGTTCGAACCTATCGGCGCCTACCATGGGGCGGAACTCCCCTATACGTTCGATCAGCATGACGGCTGGCTACCTTCTGAGGAAATCGACGAGCGGCTGACAGGTGAGATGGTGGTCCACTGGAGTGCGTTCATCCGTAACGGTGATCCGTCTTCCGAAGGCACGCTGCCCTGGCCGCGCTGGCGCGCCAGCGACGGCTATATGATGCGATACGGGGACGAGACGAGTTCCGAGCCTCACCCCGATCGCGCTTTCTGTAACGCGATCCGACTACCCTGAACCGTTCGAACTTGGGTGCCCTCTGGACCGACTCATCGCATCCGGTGCTACTATCTCACCGCCTCGGCGCGAGGCCATCTATTACTGGAGAATACTGATGCCCAGTAGCAAAACCCGATCCGCCCGAATGACCTTCCACTTGATGGTTGTGCTGTTTTTGAGCTGTTCACAAATAGCGGTGGGCAGCGACAAGCGCCTGTTTGGTTTTGACGATCTGGCCCGCATTCAGGACGTTTCCGATCCCCGTATCTCACCCGAAGGGGACTGGGTCGCATATGTCCTCTCGGGTGTTGACGCAGAGCGCGATCAGCACCAGTCAGACATCTGGATGGTCAGCTGGGACGGAGCGAAGACGGTTCAATTAACGCATACCGATGCGAGCGAGTCCCAGCCGCGGTTCAGTCCCGATGGGCGCTATCTCGCTTTTCTGTCGAGCCGAAAGTCGGGCGCTGAAGATGACGAAAAAAGCCAGATCTGGTTGCTAGATCGCGCCGGTGGTGAAGCCCGGAAGCTGACCGATTTTCCGGGAGGCGTCAGCGATTATGCCTGGTCTCCGGATGGACATCGCCTCGCTGTTATCGCCGCCGACTTGGATCCCCATGAGCCTGCCCCCGACGCAACTGGCGAGGGGAAAACGCCACCGCCGATCGTGCTCGATCGCTATCAATTCAAAGCCGATGGTGTGGGATATCTTCGCCGACTTCGCGACCATCTGTATGTGTACGATCTGGCATCGGGAGAGTCACAACTATTAACCCCGGGCGATTATGACGAGTCGCTCCCCAGTTGGTCCCCGGATGGCAAGCTGATTGCCTTTTTTTCCAAGCGTGATGGCGATCCTGATCGCAATGACAATCAGGACCTGTTTCTGATCGAAGCCAGCGCCGGCTCGGTCGCGCGTCAGCTAACGTCGTTCTCCGGTGACGATGGGCAGGGGAGCGCCGCCGTCTTCAGCCCCGATGGCAAATATCTCGCTTACCTGCAGGGGCGCGCTACCAAGTATGTTTTTTACGATCAGGCACAGCTTGCCGTGATACCGGTTGAGGGAGGTAAGCCCCGCTATCCGCTTGCAGATCTGGACCGCGCGGTGGGTGCGCCGCAATGGTCCAGTGCTGACGGATCTATCTGGTTTTTGCTGGAGGACGACCGTAACCAAATGGTTGCCAGAGTGGCGCCGGAGGGCGGTCGGGTGGAGCGCCTGGCCCCGGCCCGTGGCGTGACCTGGGGGCTCCATGAGCGCAATGGGCGTGCGGTCGCGCTCGTCACCACCGCGCATGCTCCGCTTGAGATCATGGCGCTTGAGGGCGATGCCCTGCGAACGCTCACTGCGCACAATCAGGAATGGTTGTCAGATATTGAATGGGGCAGCGTCGAGGGCATTGAGTTCAAAAGTGGCGATGGCACGCCGGTTCACGGCATGCTGGTCAAGCCCCCCGGCTACGAGGCCGGCCGGCGTTACCCCACTATCGCTTATATCCATGGTGGCCCGGTTGCTCAGGACGGTTACGAATTTGACTACATCCTTCAGACGCTGGCGGCGCATGGCTATGTCGTGGTGGCGCCCAATTACAGGGGTAGCTCCGGCAGGGGTTTTGCGTTTACCACCGTGATTGAAGCCGACTGGGGTAATTTAGAGGTGCAGGATGTGTTGGCCTCGGTGGATTATCTGATTGCCGAGGGTATCGCAGACCCTGAGCGCCTAGGTATTGGCGGTTGGTCCTACGGCGCCATGACCACCAACTACACGATTTCGCGCGATACCCGTTTTAAGGCGGCGGTCAGCGGTGCAGGTATTGCTAACATTTTGGCGGGCTATGGCACCGACCAATATATCCGCCAATACGAGAACGAAATAGGTACCCCCTGGAAAGATCTCGATGCTTACCTACGGATTTCCTATCCGTTTTTTCACGCCGATCAAATCAAAACGCCAACGCTTTTTTTATGCGGTGAGGATGATTTTAACGTGCCTCTACTCAACTCTGAGCAGATGTACCAGGCGCTGAACTCCCTCGGCGTGCCGACGCAGCTGGTAATCTATCCGGGAGAGTTCCATGGATTGTCAGTGCCCAGCTATCAGCGCGACCGGATGGAGCGCTATGTGGCCTGGTTCGATCGATTCCTGAAATAAAGGACTGGGCCTCTCGCGGGCCGCAACTTCATTCATTGAACGGGGGATGAGCCATCGCCCGCCAGTTGACCCACCATCGACCACCAAAAACGCAGCGAATCGCCCACCGCGGCTCGGGGAATGCGCTCGTTGAGGCCATGCGCGAAGCTGTCTTTGGGATTGATAAAAATACCGGTCATGCTGTAGCTCGGAATACCGGCCGCCCGAAAGTAGGCGCCATCTGTGGTGCCTGAACCCATTTCAGGGATGACCGGGATCCCCGGGTAGAGGGGTTCTAAAGCCTTAGCCACGGCCTCCATCACTTCATTATTGAAGGGGGAGGCAGGGCTGGATACGGGGACTCCGACCACGGCCCACTCAAGCTCAGGATTGTCGGCTACCCGCCGCAACTCGCCCATGATCTCCTCGGGCGAGTGGCCCGGGAAAATACGACAGTTCACCGTGGCCGTGGCGGTACGCGGCAGCGCATTTTCCGCGTGGCCAGCGCTCAGCATGGTGGGAATGCAGGTAGTACCCAACGTGCCGACGTGCTCGGGTCGTGCTCGAAGGGTCTCAATCGCGGCTTCGTCGGATGGGTCCGCCACCAACCGGCTCATGGCTGCACCGACCTCATCGTCGAGTAAAGGTGCTGTCCGTTCAAAGTAGGTGAGAGTAATTTCGTTGGTCTCTACCGGAAACCGGTGCACCTCGATTTTCTGGATTGCCTGTGCGAGGTCGAAGATCGCGTTGTCGGCTCTTGGCATGGAGCTGTGCCCGCCGGGATTGGTCGCGGTCATGGCGAAGGTGGCGTAGGTCTTTTCGGCAAAACCCACCTGAAATTGAACGGCCTCGCCAGCGTCATTGAGTACGCCACCCCCCCCATCGACTACGAGGGCAAACTCGGCATCAATGAGGTCGCGATAATCACGCGTCAGGTGCTGAACGGTCTCCTGATAGGTTTCCTCATCTCCGGTAAAGGCGATGATCAGATCCCGGTTGGGGACAAAGCCCGACTCTTTTAACGACACAAAGAGCGTAGTCAACAATGACACATCAAACTTGTTATCGAGCACGCCGCGACCATAAAAAAATACTTCGTCTTCCTGAAGCTCGAACGGATGACGCAACCAGGCGTCGGGCTCGGCGGTCACGACATCCATGTGAGAGGAAAACAATATCGGCTTGAGATTACCGTTGCTGGTTCCCGGGTATCGCACGATCAGTGAGGCGGTCTCACCGAGCGGGGCGATGACCAAATCGTCATCCTTAAAACCTGCAGTAAGAAAGATTTCTCTCAATGACTCGGCATAGGCGGGGACCATACCGTTACCCACGGTTGTTTCTCGAGCAATCGCATCTCGTAACAGAGAGACTGCCAATTCCTCATAGCGCTGCTGCGCGGACGGTGGCGAGGCGTGCAGCCAGCTGGAGAGCGCATTTCCCAGTAGCAGAACCAAGACAATACGAAGTGCTTTCATAACAAGTCCTCAGCATAAGCGTGTGACTGAAAGGTATCTTGCACTGCAAGCAGACCTGTCGCTTGAGCGGCGGAGAAGCTTAGCACTAGTCAGCCCCGCGGAGTGGTTAGCGAGGCAGTTTCAAGGCGCCTTTTTTGGGAAGTACCGCGCTTCATAAATTGCTTCCCCGGATCAGGACGATCCGCTACATTCTCGCGAAAATCGGATCGTTTTAGCGCATCGGCGCGGTTGGAGTTATCCAGATGATGGCCTTACTTGAGCGCGTTGTCAGGCAGGGGATACATGATGAGTGACCGTAGCCCTGATATGACGGTGCCCACACCGGATTTTTACAGGTATTCGCCAGTGCCCCTGGCTTCTGTGCAAACGCGAGACGATGGTCTGTTGCTCTCTTGGGATGACGGCGTCCAACTTTCATGCCATCGATTTTGGCTACGCGAGAATACGATGGGTTTCGGGGGTATCGACCTGGCCACCCGCGAGGGCCTCCTCGATCCTGCTGAGCTCTCCGACGCGATGTTGATTGACACCGCCGCGCTTACGCCCAATGGCGATCTCGAAATAGTCTGGCAGCCTGATGGCGCGCAGGCGGTCTATCACAGCGGTTGGCTCCGCCATGTTGCACAAGGGCAACACCTGCCGCAGAGTTGGTTGCCGAGACCGGTTCCCTGGACTGCGAAGACGCTACCCGAGCCGCCGCGGCGTGACGCGGTGGCCGTGCTCACGCAAGATGCCGTTCTGTGCGAGATGCTTAACGATCTGATTGAGCATGGCGTATGTGTGCTGACGAGCGCTCCGGACGAGGAGACCTACCTCGAGTCGTTGTCGAGTCGTATCGGCCCGATTCGCGACAGCAATTTTGGCAGGCTCTGGGATGTGCGTGCCGATGTGACGCTTGCAGGTGACGCCAAAACCAACACCACCGCCAACACGGGCTTCCGTCTGGGACCTCATACCGATCTGCCGACGCGGGAGATTCCGCCGGGAGTCCAGTGCCTGCATTGTTTGGTCAATGAGGCTGATGGTGGCGAATCGACGCTGACGGATGGCGCCGCTTTGGTCGAAGAGCTCAAGGCGTCCAGTCCAGCAGATTACGAGATTCTCAGTACTCGCCGATGGGTGTTCTTTAATCGAGGGCCAGGCATTGACCACCGCTTCTCGGCTCCCATTATTGATACTCTGGTAGGCGAGGGTATTCCTACTATTCGCGCTTTCTATCCGGTGCGGGCCTTTCCCGATATGCCCGCTGCGGATGTTGACGAGGCCTATCAGGCGCTGAGACGGTTTCATCAGCTTGCCGACGATCCGAGATTTGAACTGACCTTTCGGTTGGGTCCGGGTGACGTCATGTGTTTTGATAACCGCCGGGTGTTGCATGGTCGCAAGGCTTTCTCGGGTGCAGGGCAGCGTCACCTTAAGGGTATTTATATCGATCGGGACGAGATCCTGTCTACCGCCCGTGCGGTAAACCGCACTGTTGCGGCCTTGTCGTAACGGAGTGGTGTCGAACGTCTTAACAAGGCATCGTTATGGCCCCCGGGAAGGGTGGTCGCTGTACGCTGAATAAGGGAGTTGATATGCCACTGGCCATGCGAGACAAAGTTTTTATCACTGCAGCCCTGACCGGCTCCGGCAGCACGCAAGACCGTAGCGACAAGGTGCCTCGTAGCCCAGAGCAAATTGCGGCTGCGGCGATCGATGCGGCCAAAGCGGGCGCAGCGGTGGTGCACTGCCATGTGCGTGACCCGGAAACCGGTGCTCCAGATCGCGCCGTGCACCTGTATCGCGAGGTGGTGGAGCGCATTCGCGACTCAGATACCGATGTGGTGATCAACCTGACGGCAGGAATGGGGGGCGATATTGTTTTTGGCCCCACCGATGCGCCACTGCCCCTCAGCGAGAACGGGACGGACATGGTCTCGGCGGCAGAACGTGTCGCGCACCTTGAAGCCTGCCTTCCCGAAATCGCAACCCTCGACTGCGGCACCATGAATTTCGCCGAAGCGGATTATGTGATGACCAATACCCCCGGCATGCTGAGAGACATGGCGAGCCGGATGGCCGATCTCGGCATTCGCATTGAGATCGAAGCCTTCGATACCGGCCATCTTTGGCTGGCCAAGCAGCTCGTGAGTGAAGGTTTAATCCCCGCCCCGGTGATGGTGCAGCTCTGTATGGGGATCCCCTGGGGTGCGCCCGATGACCTCAATACCTTTTTGGCAATGGTCAACAACGTGCCCAGTGATTGGATTTACTCGGCTTTCTCGATCGGCCGGCATCAAATGCCCTACGTCGCAGCGGCGGTGCTGTCAGGGGCGAATGTGCGCGTTGGATTGGAAGATAATCTTTGGCTTGAAAAAGGCTATCTCGCCACCAACGCCGAATTGGTCGAACGCGCCGTTACGATCATTGAGGCCATGGGCGTGCAGATTATGACGCCGGACGAAGTGCGCACCGAGCTTCAACTCACAAAGCGAGCGCTACCTTAATGCCCACGGCAGCGATTATTGGCGGCGGGGTGATTGGCTCGGCCTGGGCGTCGCGTTTTCTGTTGAACGGCTGGGACGTGCGCTTTCACGACCCCGCACCCAACTCCGAAGCGGTGCTTAACAAGGTGTTGGATAAAGCCCGCCGTTGGGTCCCGGAAGTCTACGATCACCTCCCGGCCGAGGGTGCGCTGACACTCTGCGACAGCATTGCCGATGCCGTGACTGGTGCAGATTGGGTCCAGGAATCCACGCCCGAGCGGCTAGAGATCAAACAGGCCGTGTTGGCTGAGATTCAGGCCAGCTGTGCGGCGGAGGCGATTGTCGGGTCCTCCACGTCGGGCTTTATGCCCTCGGAATTACAGGCCGGCAGCCCCCGGCCCGAGCAAATTCTGGTCGCGCACCCCTATAACCCGGTTTACCTGTTGCCCATTGTCGAGTGCGTACCGTCTGCAGTGGTGCCAGAGGAGACGGTGCAGCGTGCCGAAGCCATATTGCGCGATATCGGCATGAAGCCGATTACGCTTCGCGCGGAAATCCCGGCCCATGTGGGGGATCGCCTGCTCGAAGCGGTCTGGCGCGAGGCGCTGTGGCTCATCAAAGACGGTGTGGCGACGACGGAGCAGATCGACGACATCATGACCCACGGGTTCGGTCTGCGATGGGCGCAAAAGGGGTTATTTGAAACCTACCGCACGGCGGGAGGAGAGGCGGGCATGAAGCATTTTCTGGAGCAGTTCGGCCCCTGTCTGCAGTGGCCATGGACGAAACTCACCGATGTGCCGGATCTTGATGATGCGCTGATCGATCGCATCGTTGAGCAATCCGATGCGCAAGCAGCCGGGCGCTCGGTCAGTGAGCTTGAGGAAGAGCGCGACGCTAATCTGGTGGCCATGCTTAAAGCGTTGCGGCAGGAAGACACTGCGGCCGGCGCGTTTCTCAATCGCCTTGGGGCCTCCAGTGCCTGACGGTGTGGCCTGCCGCCTCATATGGTGAGCAGTGTTATGCCAGAGGCGGCCTTCTTTCGAGAGCAGATCTGCGCCCACCGAGGTGCCAGCGGTAACTATCCCGAGAATACCGGTGCTGCCTTTGATGCCGCGGCCTCTGTCGGTGCGGGCTGGATTGAGACCGACATCCAGTGCCTCGCCGATGGCGAGCTGGTGATCTTTCACGATGCTCACTTGGGGCGCACGGCGCCGGGGTCGGCAAAGGTTACCTCGTTGTCTTGGCCTGAGATGGCTGAATTCGATATTGGTAGCTGGAAAGGCGATGCGTTTGCGCTAGAGCGACCCCTGCGCTGCGAGGACCTGATCGCTTGGCAGCGGGAGGCATTTGATCGGCCGGGCATTGTGTGGGAAGTGAAGTGCGAGGACGAAGCGCCAGCGGCAGATGCCGCGGTGGTAGCGGTGACCCAGCGCATCCGGGATGCTGGCGATCATCGTTGCATTGTGTCGAGTTTCAGTCGAGATGTCTTGGTTGCCCTCAGGCCCCAGTTGCCGGCAATACCTATGGCGCTCATTGCCGAGGCGTTACCCGAAGACGGCGTCGCCTTTTGTAGGCAGCATGGTCTGGAAGGGATGCACCTCGACGGTCATCAGGTGACTCAAGCGTCGGCTCAGGCAGTGCGAGATGCTGGCCTTGCGCTAAGGTGTTACACCATCAATGACCTAGGCGAGGGTGAGCGGCTGATTGCGCTCGGGGCGTCGATGATCATGACGGATTTCCCCGAACGGTTTTTAGCCCGGGATTGACCGCTCAGTCGGATAATGTACCCAGATCAAAGCCGGTGTCCTCCGGTACGGCTTCCGGCCAGTTGGTGCGCCAGACCTCCCGGGAGACGGGCCCAACCGGAACCGGAGCGCGCTCAAAGCCAGGCTGGCAATCAATCAGAGGCGCTACCACCACATCGTGTCGTGGCACGATAAAAAACGGAAAGCTGTAGCGCTCCTTACCCGAGGTATTCACCACCTTGTGCGGTGTGGAGACAAAGTAACCCCCGGACCACAGCTCCAGCAGATCGCCGATATTGACGACCATGGTGTCGGGGGGTGCCTTAACTTCCAGCCACTCGGTTTGATCATGGGGCCGCACCCACAAGCCACCGACTTCATCCGGGAACAGCAAGGTGAGGGCATCGGTGTCTTTGTGCGGATGAATGCCAAAGCCATCATTAGGATTGCCGGGCGGATAGTGCAGTAGCGTCATGTTGGTCAGCGGCTGATCAAAGTACGCCAGAAAATCAGCCACGTTCACCTTTATGATCTGCGCGATCAGGCTGAGTAGCCGTTGGCCCGCAGCCTCGGAGGCCTGCCAAAAAGCTTCGGTGGTCTCTCGCAGACGGGCGGGCTCGTGCGGCCAGCGATTGGGGCCGTAAAGGTCACAGGCGGTGCATAGCGGGTCGTCTGCCGCGACTTCGGCGTGAAGTTTGTAACCCTCGTACCGGTCGGGCGTAACGCCCTCGGTGTTGGGCGAGAAGAAGCCCAGCGGGATGTAACCACGGTAGTTATCGGGCGTGATGCGATCAGCCATCTTATCGGCCAGCGGGCGGTCGAAATAATCGATCAGATACCGCCGCACATCCCTCACCAGTTCAGCGGGCACGCCATGCCCCTTCACCAGCACAAAGCCCAACTCGCAGAGCGCGCGCTCCAGCGTGGGCAAAATCTCGTCATCCTCTCCTTCGAGGTCAATGGTAGATATAGAAAGCGAAGAGGGCATCAGTTTGGATTTTCCAGGCGATCTCTGAGCGGGTGGCAACACGTAGATTTCTGTGTGCCTGCCGCGCATCTTCGATGAGTCAAGGCCGTGCTGTAAAGTGCCGCTTGCACAAACTGATTCCCGTGGATTCAGGGCTTTCCCAGCGTCTCGATCAGTCGGCATAATCGTGCCCATCTTGAGTACGGGTGCCCTCCCATGCTGAACTTTCGGCGCTGTATTACGGCATTGATCTGGCTGACGCTAATGTCGGTTCACGGCACTGCGCTGGCCGAACCCACTCCCAGCCCCAAAGTGGTGTTTGTGATTGTCGATGGCATTCCCGCGGATGTGATTGAGCGGGTAGCCACCCCTCATATGGATGCCATTGCCAAAGAGGGTGCTTACGCACGCGCCCAGATGGGCGGCCCTGTTGGGGAGCCCGGTGAGACGCCTACCGTATCGGCGCCGGGCTATATGAGTTTGATCACCGGCACGTGGGCCAATAAGCACAACGTATACGAAAACTATGATCTGTCTCCCAATTACGATTACTGGAATATCTTTCGGGTAGCAAAGGCCGTGAGCCCCACGATCAAGGTTGGGATTTTCTCGACCTGGACAGACAATCGCACCGTTTTACTGGGAGAAGGCCAGCCTGGCGCGGGGGATTGGCGTTTTGATTACGTCGCCGACGGCTTTGAGAAGGATGAAAAACGGTTTCCGCCGCAACCTTCTGACAAACACATCGCTCTGATCGACACCTTTGTTTCCGAAGCGGCAGCAAAGGCTATCGTGGAGCGGGGACCCGATTTGTCCTGGGTCTATCTTCAGCACACCGATGATATAGGCCATGAATTTGGTGATAGCGAGGCATTCGATCTAGCTGTTGCGGAGATGGATGCCCACGTCGGCCGGATTTGGGAAGCGGTGAAGGCGCGCCAGGCGACCCACCCAGAGGATTGGCTTCTCATAGTAACCACTGATCATGGGCGCGACGCAGAGACCGGGCGCGAACACGAGGGACATACCGCGAGAGAGCGCACTATCTGGATAGCGACGAACAGCCAGCGGTTGACGCCCGAGTTTTATGCGATGCCAGAAATTGTCGACATCTATCCTTCTATCGCCACGCACTTGGGGATTACTATCCCCAAAGAGGTTGCGCGCCATCTAGATGGTGCGTCGTTTATCCAATAGGGGCAGCTATGAATCGAGCACGTGTCGCAGCCTACGCACAAGTGATGATCATCGCGCTGGCCGCGTCGGTCATCTACAGCGCGCCTTACCTGCGCCAACTCTTCAAAACCTCTCTGCTGGAGGCTTTCTCGCTCACTGAGGCACAGCTGGGCAACTTGAGTAGCACCTACGCGTTGGCATGTTTAATTTGCTACGTCCCCGGGGGTTGGTTGGCGGACCGCGTCGAGGCCCGCAAATTACTGATCGTCGCGCTCTTCGCCAGTTCGGCGAGTTATGCCTGGTACGCCACCATCCCCAGTTATGAGGAGTTGCTCGTTATTTATGCCTCATGGGGGGTGATCGGTGTTGGCATCCTGTGGGCGGCCATGTTCAAGCAGGTGCGGCTGTTGGGCAGTGGTGACGAGCAGGGCCGCATGTTTGGTAGCCTCGAGGGTGCGCGCGGACTGTTTGAGGCCATTTTGCTCACCGTCGGCAGTTTTATCTTCGGGCTGTTCGCCACCCGGGAGCTGGGCATGATCAACGTGATCATTCTCTACACGATCTGCTCAGCAGCGCTGGGTGTTTTGCTGATGTTCTGGAAATCCAAGCCCGTGGGCGATGCTGAGGATGCTCGAGAAAAGATTCGCTGGTCTGACCTGCTGATTATTGTGCGCCAGCCCAGTATCTGGCTGTTATGCATCATTCTGTCTGCTCTTTATCATGTATTTTGGGCCACGATTGAGTTCCCGAGTTTTGCGGAAACCGGCGGATTTGAAATGACCTTGGCAGCTGCTACCGCCCTTGGTGCGGCCAAGCTGTGGATGCGTTTCCCCGGTGGGATTCTGGCGGGGATGGTGGGAGATCGGGTGGGTAACCCACTGGTCATGATTTGGTTGTTTTTCCTGTCGATTATCAGTTGCCTGTATCTCGCGCTGATGCCCACCACCCCGGCGTGGGCGTGGACGCTTTGGGTTTTTATTTTTCCCTTTGCGCTCATCGCATATGGACTGAGGGGAGTGTTCTGGGCGTTGCTGTATAACTGTCCCATCCCCACCCGGGTGCTGGGCACCGCGATTGGAGTGGTGTCGATTATTGGCTACAGCCCGGATGCCTATGTACCGCAGGTCGCGGCATGGCTGCATACAAACTACGACACCACTACCGCTTACCAAGGCTTCTTTGCTTACGTGGCAGCGGTATCCGTAATCGGCCTGATCGCGTCGTGGTTGCTGTACCGAATGACCACCCGATATTCAGGAGGCCAGACGCCTTGACGGAGTACGACTACATCATCGTCGGTGCGGGCTCGGCGGGGTGTGTACTGGCGAATCGGCTGAGCGAAGATCGGGGGCAGTCGGTGTTGCTGATAGAAGCGGGTGCGGATGACCGCAGTCTGTTTATCCGTATGCCAACCGCGCTCTCGATTCCGATGAGCAGCCGCCGATTTAATTGGGGCTACTGGAGCCAACCAGAGCCTTACCTCGACGGCCGGAGGATGGACTGTGCCCGTGGGCGGGTGCTGGGAGGCTCTTCTGCCATTAATGGCATGGTCTATGTTCGGGGCCACCCTGAGGACTTTGATCAGTGGGTGACCGCCGGCGCCTCGGGCTGGAGTTACGCCGACTGCCTGCCTTATTTCAGGCGAGCCGAGCGCTGGATGGGGGGTGCGGATACCTATCGTGGAGGCGCAGGGCCTCTCGATACCTGCAACGGGAACAACATGAAGAATCCGCTCTATCGCGCTTTTATTGAAGCGGGCGTAGAAGCAGGGTACGGCAGAACCGAGGACTATAACGGGTATCGACAAGAGGGCTTCGGACCGATGCACATGACGGTGCGAAGTGGCGAGCGATGCTCGACAGATCTAGCCTATCTTGAACCCGCTCGCAGGCGTCCGAATCTAACGGTGGTGACGAAAGCAGAGGTCGACAAGCTAAAGTTTGCTGGCCTTCGCGCTACCGGCGTTTTCTATCGACACGGGGATCAGATGAGCACCGCTACCGCGCGCAAAGAGGTGATTCTGAGCGCGGGATCGATAGGCTCCCCCACCATCCTGCAGCGCTCGGGGGTGGGTCCCATGTCGGTGTTGATGTCTGCCGGCGTAAGGGTGCGTCATGATTTGCCCGGTGTGGGAGAAAATTTACAGGATCACCTGGAAGTCTATTTTCAATACCGTTGCCGCGAACCCATCACCATAAACGGGCAGCTAAATTGGTTATCCAAGCTCAGAATCGGGGCGCAGTGGGTACTGACCAGAACCGGTTTGGGCGCCACCAATCATTTTGAGTCATGTGGTTTCATTCGCTCGCGCCCGGGAGTGGAATGGCCCGACATTCAATATCATTTTCTGCCAGCGGCGATCCGCTATGACGGTCAAGCGGCTTTTCAAGGGCATGGTTTTCAGGTTCACGTTGGTCCCAATAAGCCAGACAGCCGCGGCCACGTTCGGATATCGGGCCCCGAGCCGCGCCGAGAGCCGCTGATTCTTTTCAACTATCTTTCCACCGAAAAGGATCTGGCGGATTGGCGCAACTGCTTGCGGCTGACCAGGGAAATCTTGCAGCAGCCGGCGCTGGATGCCTACAGGGGAGAAGAGATTCAACCCCACATTGACCTCGCGGACGATGCGGCCGTGGATCAGTGGGTGCGCCAGAACGTAGAAACAGCGTATCACCCGTCCTGCTCGTGTCGAATGGGGGCGGTAGATGACGACATGGCCGTAGTGGACCCTGAGTGTCGCGTCCGGGGGCTGTCGGGACTGCGCGTAGTGGACTCGTCGATTTTTCCTACTATCCCAAACGGTAACCTCAATGCGCCAACCATTATGGTTGCCGAGCGCGCTGCGGATTTGATTTTGGGTAAGGCGCCTTTGCGGCAGGAGGTGGACGTATGGCGGGCCCCGGCCTGGCAGACTCGCCAGCGCGAGCGTGACCCCGTGCGCCCTGTACCCGCCGGACCGGCGGCCCCCGCGCACTGATGGGAGCATTGGTTTGAACGGGATTTTGTCGGGGGCGATCGGCCTCACCACGCTCACATCACTGCTTCTGGTGCTTCGTTATCGTAATACCCGCATTGAAGGTAGCACTCCCATGCGTCTCGTTACCTTTATGGCGGTGCTATTCACCTCCGGGCTCGATGTGGGCCTGCTGATGTTTCCGATGGTGGATTTTGAGATTTTTGCCAACGAGGCGGACTACGCTTTCGCCAACCCGCTGGCGCTGGAGTTTGGCTTTTGGGGTTTTCTCGTCTGGGGATTCTATTTTCTCACCACCTTTTACTTTTGCGTGGTCGAGCCGAGGCTACAACTCTTTGAGATTCCAGCCATCAAGCTGATCAATAACCTCACCATCATCGGCACCTGCGCCTTCACCGGTTATCTGTTTTTGCACTATCTGCCAAGCTATATCGAGGGCATTCCCGACGCAGTGCGCTACGCCCTGGTGGCGGGCACAGTGCTGGTGGCCGTCATCTCCAGTACCCAAATCCGCTTCGTCAAGGCACTGAGCCTTGCCTCAAGTGCATTGTTTTTTGCGCTCATTGCGGGTGCTTTTTTCGCGTCCAATATGGGCGTATCGGGTTTTGCGGCAACGCTGGGGGAGTTGGGAGATTACTTTGGCCAACTGCCGCGGTTTGTATTTCCGATCAACGACTACCACGCCTTTTATCTGTTCTGGTGGTTCGCCTGGAGCATCATGATCGGGCAGTTCGTATCGCGCTTTGTTACCGGCTTCACCGCCTGGCAGTTGTTGCTCCTGCTATTGATCGTGCCGTCGATTCCCATCGCCCTGTGGTTCTCGGTGCTTTACTGGTACTTCGCTAACGACATTTCTATCGCCGGGCTGATGAGTTGGGCCATGATGGGTGTGGGTATCTTGTTTGTGGTGAATTCCCTGGACTCACTCACCCGGCTCTACACCCAAAACATTGGCCTGACTGTTGAGGCGCTCGGCAGCGGGCGATACGTCTTAGTGAACTGGGTGATCCTCTTTGCGTTGGTCTTGGCCTTCCAGTTCACGCCCTTCAAAATTGAGTGGGTGGGTTTGGTGGTGGTGGGCATTTATGCGGCCATCTACGTGTTGGTCTATTTGCGCCGTGCCGCGCTGCAGTCAGTTCCTGCCTGAGCCTCCCAGTTCGGTTAGAGCCTGATAGGTCGCGACCTTGAGGTCAAAGCGATGGCGGTCGCTATGCGGTGTGCCCATGACCTGCGACATAAAAACCACAATGAGATCTTCCTCGGGATCGATCCAGAACTTGGTGTTGGCAATACCGCCCCATGAATACTCTCCCTTTGAAGAGATCACCTGTGCTTGTGCCGGATCAGTGATCACACCTGCGCCCAGCCCAAAGGACTGACCCGGGTAAAGATGCGAGGCGGGATACTCCGTCGCGCCATTGTTGCGTACTTGGGGTGTCAGGCGCGCCATCGTCATAGCCTGCACCGTCTTGGGCCCGAGGATGCGAACACCATCGAGGCTACCCCCTTGGCGAAGCATTTCGCAAAAGCGCCAGTAATCCCTCGCGGTGGAGATCAAACCACCGCCACCTGAGAACAGCGTCACGCCCGATGGCGGCGGCAACAGCCCCGCCGGCATGGGCTCCATCAGTTGACGCTCGGCGTTCCAGAGGTGACCGCCTGCCAAACGAGCGACTTTGCTCTCGGGTACGTTGAAGAAGGAGTCGTGCATATCCAGCGGATCGAAGATACGCGCCTGGAAAAATTTCTCGAGGGTTTGTCCACTCAGTCGCTCGACCAATGCTCCCAGCACGTCGGTTGCCACGCTGTAGTGATATCGCGTGCCCGGTTCAAAGCGCAGGGGGAGGGTCGCAAGCTTATCTATAAACGCGTCCAGATCGGCACTTTGATAGAGCGCGGCATCGCGGTAGGCGCGCTCCGCGGGATGTTCAAGATGCCAGCCATTGGTGAGCCCTGCGGTATGGGTCATGAGTTGCTCGATGGTCATCTGTCGCTGCGGGGGTACAGGAGAACCATCGATCAGGAGCCTCATGTCTTTGAGCTCGGGCAGGTACTTGGCCACGGGCTCCCCAAGGTGAAAGGCGCCTTCCTCGTAGAGGATCATCGCGGCCACGGTGGTAACCGGTTTCGTCATCGAGAAGATGCGGAACAGTGCGTCTTTATCCATGGGCCGGTTATCTTCGAGGCCGTAACGACCGGCTGACTCAAAGAGCACAACTTGACCGTGCCGCGCGACCAGTGTCACCGCGCCTACCAAGTTTCCCGCGGCGATCTCGCGGTCCACAAAGTCAGAAATCCTGCTGAGTCGGTCACTGGTGAAGCCAACAGCTTCTGGATTTACGACGTCCACATCGGCTGCCTGCAAGGGCATGGCCAGTAGCGAGAGGAGTAGAAGGGTCCGGATATTCATTAACTCGGCTCTGTCAGATTTATGGGGATCGCACGGGCACTGTTCTCGACGTAGTGACCCGAATCATAGTCAGCATAATCCATAGGTTAACTAGGACTCAGTGCTCGGCGTTATAGACGGAACGCTGTGCTTCAAAGTGGGTATTCTCTCGATAACCCGCCTGACGATAGGAGAAATAGACGATGCTGCGCCGGCTCCTTGAGTTGTTACCCAGCCCGCGATGCAGGATACGGTCGTCAAAGATAAGGCAAGCGCCTGCGGCCAGCGCAGAAGCCACTGGCTCGGGGACGGGCTCACCGGTATTTGCCACCAGTTGTGTAGGCATTGTCGTTGGGTGTTGGTATACCAGTTGGTCGCTGATAAGAGCCGGGTTCCTTAGGTGATTGGTCAGTCGGTGCGAGCCTCTCGCCAATTCGGTGGGGCCCATTGTCAGGGGGATGTCGTGGAGCGGGATCATCACATTGAGCGCATGAGCGGGGCGATGCGCTGCGTCCAAGTGTGGTGAGTCGATGTGCCAGCACTGTGCGGGGCTGCCCGGGTCGGAATAGACCACGCCACTGAAGGCATGTTCGGCATCGGCGCCGAGTATGTCCGCAATCAACGGCCACCAGGGTAGCGACCGCTCATCAACGCCAAACGCTGCTGGTGAGATGGGAATATCCCAGCGCCCGGGCGATCTTTGCACAACCTCATCGAAACCTGCCGCACTGCCAATGCCGATGTCCTGCGTGCCCAGTGCCGCCATAACCTCGCCGCTGCGGCTGACCGAAACGTCGAGCAGGTGCGCAACAAATTCGGCGTTACATAACCCGGCCACCACCAGGAAGCCATCGTTTTCGAGCCGCTGCCGCGCGTCGCTCAAAGATATGCCGATAGTTTCCGTGCTGATGGTGTTCATGCCCATGTCATCTTAGCGCTACGGTACACCGTGCTTCACTACCCGTGCTTGCGTTGTATTGATCCGCATCATCAGTGTAGCCGCACCGCTTGTCGTTTGAGCTCGGCCTGTACTTGCGCGATATCCAATTCATCGAATCCGCGATCGTGCTTGACCGCCACGGCGGCTGCCACGCCGGCACCCTGACCCGTTACCGTGCAGCACATCATATTGCGCGTTGCCGCATGGCTAACCCGATCCCCACCGGTGATTCGCCCAGCGCAGACAAGATTTTTGACACCCTTGGGCAGTAGCGTCCGGTAAGGCACCTGAAAGTAGCGGCCAGTTGTCGGCAGGATCAGAATCCCGTACCCATCGATGAATTCAGGGAATATACCGATGCTGTCGTCAAACCGGCCCTGATCACGCACATCTGCCTCGGTCATGTTGTAGGCGGCGTCGATCTTGCGGGTATCGCGGATACCCAGCGTCATCCCGAAGTTTCGCAACTTGGCGTTCTCACAACCGGGGGTGTATCGCTTGAGCGCATCGATCGCCAGCATGGCCTGCTTGCGTCCCTCCATCTCACCGCGGGTAAGGTCTTCAGGATCCGTGCCGTCATAACCGAGCAGGTGAACCAGATTCAGATAGGTGAGATCTCCGGTGTCATATAACGCGCCCCAAGTACCAGCAATGGTATCGAGATGTTCAGGGATCAGCCCAGCCTCACGGGCTTTTTCGAAGGGTTTGCGCAAAAAGGGCGAAAACATCTCGTCCTCTTTACCCGTGGTTTCCACCGTCCACTGACCGTAGGCCCAATCTCGATAGGTTTGCGGATCAGCCTTAACGTGCTCGATAAAGCGCGTTTTGTTGACGCCGGACATTGAGAACATGACCGAGGCGCCGATCATGTCTTCTTTAGCTTGTTTGCGGGTGATAGCGCCCGCGCGGTGAGCCACGTCGGCATCGCCCGTGGCGTCAATGATCCGCTTTGCGAGGATGGCTTCGCGGCCGGCCTTGCTCTCAACAATCACGCCTTTAATGGTGTCGCCCTCCATGATGGGAGCGACAAACAGGCGATGGAGCATGGGCATGATGCCCGCTTCTTCTACCAGCGTGTCTGCCACCCATTTGAAAGCTTCGCCGTCAATGGCGTGGCTGTCTGACTGAGGCTCTTTAACGGCGGCGCCCATGGCGCGCGCGCGTTCCTCGAATTCAATCCCCACGCCTTCGGTGTCGACGGTTTGCTCGTGTCGGTACCAAGCAAATCCCTCGACCCCGACGGCCGTAATGTTGCCGCCAAAACACCCAAAGCGCTCCAGTAGAGTCACCTGACAGCCCGCGCGAGCCGCGCCGAGGGCAGCAGCGAGGCCACCGGGACCCGAACCGACAACAAGCACCTCGGTCTCGTGGATGACTGGGATGTCTCTGGCTGGTTCGCGGATTTTCATGGGCAATTTCAGTCAGCAGCTTGCGGGCACGACAGGAGACCACGAGTTTACTCGCAATCAATCCCGATCGAATAGAACGCTCTGTTAGTCAGAGACCCGTCGCCGTCCGAAATCCTGCGTTTTTGAGACGCGTTGTGCTGAACAATGGGCACTCAGAAGTGATAAGTTTGCTCCGGTGCCGCGAAAGGCCGGCGTTGCTAAAAAAAGAGCAAAACCGAGCATTTGCGATTGCACCTGTCCACTGATTTGGGGTAAAAACGAAGCTACCGGATAGCTGACGCAGATGGGTTATAAGCTTATATTTGCGTTTTAGTCGATCTTAAAAACAGCCACTTTTCATCAGTGTGTTCAAGAGGAAAAAACGAATGACAACAATATCCAAGCCACCGTTTTCCCCGCTTTTCCAGCGCCAACAGATCCGCAGGCCACTTGCCGTAGCGGTTTCCGCTGCCTGCGGTGTTGTGGGGTCAATGTCCATCAGTGCTCCGGCGCTGTCGCAGAGCCTTGAAGAAGTTCTGGTAACGGCGACCCGCCGGGCAGAAAGTGTTCAGGACATCCCGATGAGCGTTGCGGTATTGGGTGAAGCGCAGCTGACGGACCTGAATATCACTGACATGGAAGACTATCTGATGATGCTTCCAAACGTCGGTTTTATCTCCTTGGGCCCAAGTACCGGTAGCATTTACATCCGGGGCATTTCCAGCGGGGGTGAGAGCCTGCTTGGCGCAAACCCAGCGGTCGCGGTCTATCTGGATGAGCAGCCCGTGACGCTGGTGGGCGCCTACCTCAACCCGCACATTTATGACATCAACCGGATTGAAGTACTTGCTGGCCCTCAAGGCACCACCTTCGGCGCCAACGCCCAGTCTGGTGCGATCCGTATTATGACCAACCAGCCCGAGCTGGATCAGTTCTCTGGCGGATACAGCCTCGATGGCAGTCAGCCCAAGAGTGGTGATATGAGTTACCGTGCCGAGGGCTTCGTGAATATCCCGCTGGGTGAGCGCTCTGCTGTTCGCCTCATGGGCTTTTACAAGCGCGACGGTGGCTACATCGACAACGTGCTCGGCGGCCACACCTTCAGCCGTAGCAACATCCGCGCCGGACTGCCGGCGGACAGTCCGCTACGCGCGATTGCGGCCGACGTCACCGTGACCAATGAGGATGTAGTCGAAGAGAACTTCAACGAAGCGACAACCTTCGGTGGTCGTGCTGCGCTCCGTATAGACCTCAACGACTCATGGACCTTTACTGCTGGCGCGATGTTCCAGGACCTTGAGCGTGAGGGCGTCTGGGATCACGACCCCACCGTGGGCGATCTGCAGGTTATGTTGTTGCTCCCCGAGACGATGGACGACAAGTGGAGCCAGTACTCGGTCAAGATCGAAGGCGAGCTGTTTGGCGGTAATCTGATGGCGACGGCGGCGATGTTGGATCGTGAGTACGAGATTGCCAGCGACTACTCGTTGTACAGTGATCAGGATATCGCATCAGGTTACGTGGAGCCCTATTACAACTGCTACGTGAGCTACTTTGGCACTTGTGGCGATCCTCGCCAGCAGTACACCAACGAATCGGAGCAGGATCGCACAACCTTTGAGGTGCGCTATACCTCGGACCCAGACAAGCGCTTTCGCTACATGCTGGGTTACTACAGCGTCGAGGTGGAGAACACCAGCGATAACGAGTGGCACGTACTCGGCCTAGCCGACACGCCGCAAGCTGCGGTTGATGCCCCAGACATCTACTGGACTACCGACTTTGGTCGTGACTATGAAGAGACCTCGATCTTTGGTGAGGTGTCGTTTGATATCACCGACCGGTTAACGATTACAGCGAGTGCCCGCCAGTTCGACTACGACAGTACGCTGGACGGCTTCTCTGGCACGATCTGGTGGCCGTGCGGTGGTTTTGGCCCGCAAGGTGATCGCCCCGAAAGTAATTATGGCGCCAACTGCGCTTCGACAGCTCGCACAGTCACCAGTAAGGACGAGGTCTACCGTGCCAGCCTGGAGTGGAGCGTAACGGATGACATCATGCTCTACACCACTTGGGGTGAGGGTTACCGCCCGGGTGGCCTGAACCGCTTCTGCGAGACGAGAATCCCGGATGGTTTGGGTGGTCAGGGCAACGTCAACATCGGTTGCGCCTTTGAGTCTGACATTCTGACAGCTTACGAGCTTGGCTTTAAGTCGACATTGCTCGATGGCCGACTGCGTTTGAACGCAGCGGCTTTCTGGCAGGAATGGGATGACTTCCAGCTGTCACGGCTGGATACCTCCATCTCGCCGATCACGCTGACCTTCAACGTCGGTAATGCCGAGAGTAACGGTGTTGAGTTTGACTTTACTTCGATGATTACCGACAACTGGACGCTGAGCGGTGCGGCAAGCTTCCTTGACTCCACGTTGACGGAAGATTATCGCCGGTCGGCGAGCAGTCCTAACCCTGACGCGCCGGCGGGCTCAAGACTGCCACGTGTACCGGAGTTAAAGTGGAATCTTTCTACCCGCTACACCTTTGCCAACGAGTGGTTTGCTCAGGCGGCTTATATGTACACGGGTGATTCTTACAACGATCTGTTCGGTGGTTTCCGTCAGCTGCAGGGCTCTTATGATGTAGTGAATGCCTCATTCGGTCTGGAGCGCAGCAACTGGACAGCAGAGCTGTACGTGCAGAACCTGACGGACGAGCGTGGAGACGTCTGGATTAACGACGTTAACTGGGATGAGCGCGTGACCATCAACCAACCCCGCACTATCGGGTTCAGATGGCAGCAGCGATTCTGATCCTTAATCTCAGATAAGAGTGGAAAGGGCGCCTCTTGGGGCGCCCTTTGCTTTGAAGGGGTGCGGACTCCATACTCTCGTTATTCTGCGACACCCCATTTAAAACACGAGTTCACTGAGCTGATCATGTCATCCGTCGAGACACTTTTCGCGCAAGCCAGCGATGCCCTCCGAAATCAGGACCCGCAGCGTGCAAGAGACCTGTGTGCTGAAGCTCGGCATCAGGATCCCGATGATCCCCGCTTGGTGATGTTGCATGGATTTGCATTGCGGCGCTCGGGAGATTATGCC
>Ga0181573_10001528_pt1 | contig 22561 bp, 20 predicted proteins | sample 101ome_25_FD_148643 | JGI IMG/M metagenome (GOLD analysis project Ga0181573, IMG submission 148643) | Coastal salt marsh microbial communities from the Groves Creek Marsh, Skidaway Island, Georgia - 101409BT metaG (spades assembly) | ecosystem: Environmental > Aquatic > Marine > Intertidal zone...
AAGACCTGTTGCGGCTCGATGCTGAGCGGATCACCGAACGTCTGAGCGACCGTGATTATTTTCTCAATCGCAACATCTATTTTGGGCCTGTCGTTGACGCCCACGCCCTATCTCGCCACCCATTTTACCCCGATGCGCCGAGCCAATCGGCGCATATTCCGATGGTTATTGGAAACACCCGAGAGGAAACCCGCGCGTTCCTCGGACGAATTCCCGGGGTTGAGACGCTCACTTTTGACAACCTCGCCGCGGCGCTTGATTCGCAGATGTATGTCGATATCAACACCGAGGAAACGATTCGCTTTTATCGCCAGCGCCACCCCGACTACTCGGCGACAGACATTTTTTTTGCGGCCTCCACCGCGGGCCGGTCTTGGCGCGGTGCAGTGATTGAGGCCGAGGTGCGCGCCCAACAAGGTGCGCCGACCTATGTCTACCAACTCGACTGGCACCGGCCCGATCAGCGCGGTGCAGGACACGGTAGTGATATTCCGCTGGCCTTTGGCAATCTCGACACCGATGGCCTCACCGCGACTGCGCAGGCGGAGCAACAGGCCGTGTCAATGGCCTATCAAAGTAGTCTCATTGCCTTTGCCCGTTCAGGTCGTCCCGGTGGTGCGGGTCTCGGTGATTGGCCGAGCTATTCTCTGACTGGTCGAGAGACGATGGTGATCGATCGGCAGGCTACCATTGTCCAGGATCCCCGCGGGGACGAGCGGCAATATTTTGATCGCGTACCGTTTATCCAACGAGGTACTTTCTAATGCTGTGGCGCCGCGTCGTTCGAAGTTTCCTGGTAAGCCTAGCGTTTTGCGCACCCCTGCACGCTGCGGAGGCGATGCTATCGCCCCAAGCCGCGCTGACGCGCGCGGCGCATTTTCTCATGGAGACCTTATCGGAAGACGGCGGGTTTTTGTGGATTTATGAGATTGAGGGCGACAGACGGTGGGGCGAGCTCGAGGCCTATCCTGGAATGATCTGGTTGCAGTCACCGGGGACAGTCGATGTCGGTCACCTCATGCTCGACCTTTACGCCCGATATGAAGACCCTTATTTCTTGCAGTCGGCGGTTCAGGTCGCCCGCGTTCTGTCAGACAGCCAATTAGCCAGCGGCGGTTGGCCTTATTTCTCGGGTGTCAGTCGATCCGAGGGCGAACGCTGGGTTGAGGAAATCGGCCGCTTTGCCTGGCGCTCAGAGGAGTTTCACTACCCATTTACTAACGGCACCTTCGACGATGGTGTCACCATCGATGCGACGCGTTTTCTCACACGCCTGGCGCTTGTGGATGACGCGCCGTGGATCGCTGCGAGTCGCGATCGAGCGATTCAATTCGTTCTTGTTAGTCAGCGCGCCGACGGCGGGTGGCCACAACGCTATCCCCCTGAGCCCGATGCTGCCGGCCCGGCTTACGCCAATGCACTGACGCTAAACGACGGCGTCATGGTTGAAAACATTCGATTTCTTTACTCGGCGGGTAGGCTCCTGGAGCGACCAGATCTCGTCGCCGCGGCCATGCGTGGCATGCGGCGACTGGCGCGATTGCCTATTGAAGGCGAGCAACCCGGGTGGGCGATGCAATATTCTGATGATTATCAGCCTGTAGCCGCACGGTCCTTCGAACCCGCGGCACTGGCGACGTCTACCACGGTAGACAATATCAATTGGTTGCTCGATTTTTATCGGCTGACGGGCGAGCCGACACTGCTGCAGCCGATTCCTCAGGCGCTCAGGTGGCTACGCGCGGTGGTAGATCAGTATGCCGATGAGCAAGGCGTGATTCCGCGACATATCATGCCGGCCACGGGTAACGCGGTGTATATCCACCGGCAGGGCAACAACGTTGTCAACGGCCGCTATGTGATCACCGGCGCGCGTGAGGGCACGGTCATTCACTATGGTTCTTTTGCTCGGCCCGACTTGCCCCAGCTCGAGCAGGCCTTTGAGAGTGCAGATTTTGTGCCGGTTAACGTTGACGCCGAGCATTGGCGCCGAGAGTTCGTTAAAGATGCGGGCGCGCTCGATGACATGCTGGGTTGGCGACCACACACCAGTTCCAGCGACCCCTGTTTCCGCCGACAACTGGAGCCGCAATCGGTTGACCAGATTTTGGCGGCGCAAAGGGAAGATGGCGCCTGGATCTTTGAGGGCGGCTTTACATCGAATCCGTCGGGGCTTGCCATGACGCCCGCCGAGGACACGACCTATGCGCGAACCTGGGTCGGTGACGCCGTCGATACCTCAGTGAACTGCGAGGGGCCGCGTCGCCCGCTGTATGCCTTGTCACACTTTTTACACAACATGACAGAACTGCTGCGCCAACCCTAACGGTGTCAACCGCGTTTACAAAGCTGTATTGCTAAGCCCCAAGGGTCGCGCATCATGATCAGCAGCGAACCGTCGTCGAGGGCCAGTCGTTCGACGAGTGACGCCCCCGCATCGAGCAATCGATCGCAATCGGCGTCGGGATCTTCAGAGACGAAGGCGAGGTGCAGTAACAACGGATCCATTGTTGCGAAATCGAGCGTTGTCACTTGCGAGTTGTTGTAGACCTCAAGCATCACCGAGCCCTGAGAGTCGTACAAAAAATGGGTCTGTGCAGCGTCGTCGAGCGCCCGATGGACACGCGTTGCGAAATGCTCCCCATACCAAGCGGCGACAGCGGTTGGGTGTTCGACATTGATTGCAAAGTGTTCAATTTTCATAGCGTGAGTCGTTTCGTGTCGTGGATTATTGCGTGAGGGACAGCATGTACTCCGCGACCAAGTAGCGCATGTCAGCGGACAGGTGGCCCTGAGGTGGCATCACTGGGAAGTCTTCACGTTTGCGGGTCGGTGCGGCAATGTAGTCGGCAATTCCTGCCGCGTCATCGCCATACAATGCTTGAATAGTCAGTGTGGGTGGGCCAATCATGCGCACGTTATAGGCATGACAGCCAGCGCAGATGCCCTGATAAACTAGCTCCGCGCCTGCTGGGTCGGGTCGAATTTCGCGTGGCTCTGCGGGTTCGGGCAGCATTTTCGTGCGCAGTGCGCGGGTGCTGTTTGTGGGCTCGCGGCCGATGACCGCGAGATCGGCAGTGATCGCCGGCGCGTTACAGTCCGCCCAATCGTCGAGGCCATAGACGCGGTAAGCGGTTCGACGCGAAATGCAGCTGCCGCGCTCGGCGTCAGCTGCCGACTGGTAGGCGAGAATATCCGGTCCGCGCCGCGAAAATTTGGTCAACATCAAAAGTTTCATGTCGCCCTCGGGCTCGTTGCCGTTGTTAAACATTACGTTATCGCGAATCTGTATCCGATCAGGATGGGGATCAGACTCAGTGTCGGAGGCGACTTCGGTGACAAAATCGAGGCTGGTGACAATGATGCCGCCCGTGTTGTTACCGGAAATAATATTGTCCTCGATGATGACCTCATCGCCCGCCATGACGATCACGCCGCTGCCTGCGGGAATAGTTGAAACCAACGATCCCGGGATCCCAAAGTTCGGTGTGTTGTTATCGGTGATCACATTGCGACGAATAATGGCATCGTAGGATGTCTTGATCGGCAGCCCGGGGGTGATGAATACCAATATCCCGCCGGTATTGTTCCGCGCCACGTTACCTTCGACCAAGACGTGGCGACTGTTTTCAATCTCGATCCCGGCCACGTTATCGAAAACGAGGTTGTTGCGAACATCAATATGATCGCTCATGCCGACATAGATGGCCGCATCTTCGATGCCTGATAAAACGTTGTTTTCGATGACGCCATTTTTCCCGAATTCAGGAAAGATCCCGTAGACGCCGGTGTCGACAATCCAGTTGTTGCGGATCGAAAAATTATTACCCGCCTGGCCCATGATCGCATTGCCCTTGAAGTGGGTGATCTTGAACCAGGAAACCGTAACGTTATTGCCCGAGTAGAGAATGGCGTCGTTGAGCTGATGACCGCCGTCGAGGTTGGGCCAATCATCGCCCTCCACAACACCGGTCAGGGTAATGTGGTCCTTGTCGATGTAGACGGTCTCCGTATAGGTGCCCGGGAAGACGCGAATTTCATCACCGGGTGAGGCTGCGTTAACCGCCTCTTGAATACTGTCGCCATCGTGTACGGAGTGAACGGCGGCGAGACTGTGCTGTGCTAACGCCGAAATCGACAGAAGGAGCGCACAGATTCCGAGCTTTAGGCCTAAAAACGGCTGCGACATAGCCACCTCGCGACAGCTGAGTAGATAAAGTCGATATTGTGCCCTAAGCATTGGGCGGTGTCGCGACCGATGTGACGGGCGGTTCTAGGCCTGAGGGCACCGCGTCGGGAATGGCGGGCATAAAGCCGGTATCGGTCAGAGTATGGAGAAAGCGGGCGAGGCTTTCGATCTCATGCGGGGCAAGCTGCGGCTCCCAAATATGCCAGTGCAATTTCAAATCCTCGCCTTCCGGCACTTGGTGGCCGCGTCCGCCGTTGTAGAAGCTGATCGCAGATTCAAGCGTGTCAAATTGGCCCGCGTGCATATAAGGTGCTGTCAGCGCGATATTGCGCAGAGTCGGCACGCGAAAGGCACCGCGCAGGCTAGGCTCGCCCGTTGGAATCTCCGCACCTGCGTCAAATGATTGCCCAGGCGCGTTGGCAACGCCGATCACCGCCCACTGTTGGTTAGTAAAGAGCGGCGGCGTATGACACTCGGCACAGCGCGCCACAAATGAGCGAAAAACGTTCATCCCTTCGATCTCTCGCTCGGACAGGGCCGCGTGATAACCGTGCGCGTAAAGGTCGTAGCGGCTGTTGAGCGAAATTAATGAGCTTTGGAAGGCGGCCAGCGCCGTGTAGAGGTCGTTGAGGTTGATGTCACGGCCAAAGGCCTCGTGAAAAAGTGGTGGGTAGGACGCGAATTGTTTGAGTCGCACAAGCAGGGTTTCCGGCGTGTTACCCATCTCTATCGCTGAGTAGAGCGGCCGTTGCATTTGCAGTTCAAGGCGTGTGTGGCTACCGTCCCACTGCAGTCGACTGAGAAGGCCGATATTCCAGAGGGTGGGCGCTCCGCGACGCAGCGGGAGGTCATTCATCCCCAGCGATGTGGCGCGACCGTCTGAGAAGCCGAGGTGTGGGTTGTGACAGCTTGCGCAGGCAGTGGTGCCGCTGCTCGACAGCACAGGATCGAAAAACAAATAGCGGCCTAGGTCGATCTGCTGCGCGGTGAAACCTTCTCGGATCTTTCGGAATCCAGTGCGAGGACCGCCGACACTGGCATCATTGGGCACCGGATAGCTACGGTAACGCGAATTGAGCAGGCAGCGGTTGTCGTCATCGGCGACAAATCCTGCCGGACACTGCTGGCTTAGTGCCCACTGGATGGTTTGTGGGTCGCCCGAAGCAGAGACCGTCGCGGCGGCCAGAAAGTGCGTACACCCTAAGATCAGTAGGCCCGCACCGAGACGCATCACCCGGCCTACATTGGCCTTCCCACGTGTCTGAGCGGTTAGATCACGCTGTAGTGTGTTGATACTCATGGTCCTGACACGGGTAATGCGTCAATGTAGGCAAAGATTTCGGCAAGGGGCAGATTGTCGGGCAGGGCTCGCGCGAGCCGCTGCATCTGTGCGCCGCGCAGATCGCGAGGGTCGCTGCCGCGCTCGCCATTAAGAAAGGCTTGGTATTGGCCCGCGAGATAGGTCGCTCCGAGTCCGCGCAGTGCCGGAGCGGACAGGGCCTCATTGCCCTGCGCCAATGTACCGTGGCAAGCACTGCAAGTGTTGTTGTAATAGTCTTGGCCGATCCCTCGCGCAGGCGCACTTGGCGCATCAGGTCGAGAGGGCGCGGGTTGTTGTGTTAACCAAGTCGAGAGTGCAGCGATCTGCGCGTCAGAGAGGTCGGCTACGGCGTCTAACATGATGGCGTTGGTTCTCACGCCGTCGCGAAAATGACGCAGTTGGCGACTGATGTAGTCGGCAAACAGCGTATCGAGGGCCGGAATGTCCGCACTGTGCAAGGCCGACTCACCGTGACACTGCACACAGCGTTGCGACCAAAGTAGCGAAGGCTCCAAGGGCAGCGACAGCGCGATACCGGTCGATTGGATTTCGGGTCGGTTTGACGGGCTCTCGCTACTGCCGCCGCAGCCTGCCAGACAGACTGCAAGCAGCGCAATGAGCAGAGTGCGCATGGCGCAGTTTATTCGTCGAGGAAGCTACGCAGGTAGTCTGAGCGCGTTGGATGGCGTAGCTTGCGCAAGGCTTTGGCTTCAATCTGACGGATTCGTTCGCGGGTGACGTCGAACTGTTTACCCACTTCTTCCAAAGTATGGTCCGTGTTCATGTCGATACCGAAGCGCATGCGAAGCACCTTGGCTTCGCGAGCTGTGAGTCCTGCGAGCACCTCGCGGGTGGCTTCGGTCAAGCCTTCCTCAGTCGCGGAATCGACCGGACTGGCGATCGTAACGTCCTCAATAAAGTCGCCGAGATGCGAATCTTCATCATCACCAATCGGCGTTTCCATGGAGATCGGTTCTTTCGCGATCTTCAGCACCTTGCGCACCTTGTCTTCTGGCATGTCCATGCGCTCGCCTAGTTCCTCAGGCGTCGGCTCACGGCCCATTTCTTGAAGCATCTGTCGCGAGATACGATTCAGCTTGTTGATCGTTTCGATCATATGGACAGGAATACGGATTGTTCGCGCTTGGTCCGCAATGGATCGCGTGATGGCTTGGCGAATCCACCAGGTCGCGTAGGTCGAAAACTTGTAACCGCGACGATATTCAAACTTATCGACCGCCTTCATCAATCCGATGTTTCCTTCTTGGATCAGGTCGAGGAATTGCAGGCCGCGGTTGGTGTATTTCTTGGCAATGGAAATAACGAGGCGGAGGTTGGCTTCAACCATTTCCTTTTTCGCCCGACGCGCACGCGCCTCACCCATGCTCATGCGACGATTGATTTCTTTGATTTCAGTGGTGGTCAGGCCGGTCTCTTGTTCTACCTGGGCGATGCGACGCTGCATTCGCTGAATGTCGTCTTTGAAGTCATTGATCTTTTGGCTGACGTCCTTCTTTCGAGAAATACGGCTGAACCATCGCGGATCACTTTCACTGCCTTGGAAGCTTTTGATGAACTCCTTGCGATCGATGCGACATTCGCGGACAGCGATCCGCATGATCTCGCGTTCCTGCTCGCGGACGACCGCTAAGGCGATGCGAGGTTCGTCAATCAGCGGATCAAAAACACGCGGCGTGAGCTTGAAGAATTTAAATAACTCTCCCAGCTTGGCCATTTCAGCGATCGCACGCTTGTCCTCGCGACCATGAGCCTCGAGTGCTTTTTCAGTTTTGGTGCACTGGCGCTTCAGAGCTGAGAAGCGCTTCTTCGCTTCGACGGGGTCCGGGCCAGACTCAGTTTCTTCATCGCTGTCGGATTCGCCAACGTCATCTGCGGCCTCTGCCATTTCTTGTGCGGAGGGGACGTGCTCTGCTGGGTCGAGATACCCGACCAGGATATCAGCGAGCTTGCGTTCCTCTTTGTTTACGAGGTCGTACTCGTTACAGAGTTTACGGACCACTCCGGGGTAAAACGCCAGAGCGTCCATCAGTTCACGAATGCCTTCTTCTATCCGCTTGGCGATCAAGATCTCGCCTTCTCGGTTGAGCAGTTCGACCGTGCCCATCTCGCGCATATACATCCGCACGGGGTCAGTGGTACGCCCTGTTTCTGTTTCTACGGCAGCCAATGCCGCTGCCGCTTCTGCTGCTGCGATCTCGTCGGCGGACCGGTCGCCCTCGGTCAAAATGAGCTCGTCCGCATCGGGCGCTTGTTCGAAAACCTGAATCCCCATGTCATTGATCATTTGAATGATGTCTTCGACCTGATCAGGGTCAGAAATATCTTGTGGCAAGTGGTCGTTGACCTCTGCATAGGTCAGATAGCCCTGCTCTTTGCCACGGGCAATCAATTCTTTCAAACGAGATTGCTGATGAACGCGTTCTGACATGGAAAAGCCTGTTGTTATAGTGTGAATAAAAGGTGAAGGATTGTAGCGAAAACGTGTGCAAACCGCCACGGTTCGTAGGGTTTTTTGCGGGCATATCGGGGTGACAAATTACCCGAAAAGAGCCTCAGTCATCACTGCCGCCCAGTCAGTGCTCTGATCTGCTGTGTTAAGTCGAGCAATTGGCGCTTTTCCTCGGTGGATAGCGAGCCATAATCACGAGTTTTTAGCGCGTTAAATTGTCCCCTCAGGTCAGATAATTCTGTCGCTTGCGCTAAGCGGACGGTCAGTGCTTCAAAGAGCGTGAGAAGCCCTGCATCGTCCTCAAGCTGCTCCCGCCCCGCAAGTTTTGTCATCAGCGCACCTTCAGGTGTGCCATACCAATAGCCCAATAGCATCGCCGTTGAGCAATCCTCGGACGCTGCCTGCTCAATGACATCACGGACTAGCTGGCTGAGTCGATCGTCTCCCGAAATCGCCTCTGTGCTCAGTCGTCCCGCAAGATGAGGCCGTAAAATAATCAGACCCAGAAGCCTCTGGAGTGGGCTGTGATCGGGTTCTCCCCAGGACGTTGCGCCCGCTGGAAGATAGTCGTCGTAGTCTGCAGGGGGCTCTGAGGGCGGTGGTGCATCGCCCCAATCTGCAGAGGCGTCGCTCGCGAAAGACGCGTCCGGCTGTCCATTGCTGATGCTTGATGACGCGGCGCCAGCGGTGGGTTCGGGCGTTTGTAGTCGTTTGAGACTGCTTACATCGATCCCTGTGCGATTGGCGAGTGACTGATACATCAGGGTTTTGAAAACACCGTCGGGTAAGCGATGTAGATAGGGGCTCACCACCTTAGAAAAGCGGGCGCGACCGTCCATAGTGCTGAGGTCAATGCCCACTGCGAGTTGCTCGAACAAAAATGTCTCCAGCGGTGTGGCGCTACTGAACAACAGCTCGAGATGTTCCGCGCCTTTCGCGCGAACGAGCGTGTCCGGATCCTCACCCTCGGGCAAAAATAAGAATCGTGCCTGCCGCCCGTCCTGCATTTGTCCCAGCGTCGATTCCAGCGCACGGAAAGCCGCCTTGCGTCCTGCTTCATCACCATCGAAGCAAAACACGACCTCAGGCGTGACCCGATACAGGCGCGCTAGGTGATCTTCGCTGGTCGCTGTTCCCAGTGTTGCAACGGCATAGCGAATACCAAATTGCGCGAGGGCAATCACATCCATATAACCCTCGACCACCACCACGCGCTCCAACGAGCGGTTTGCCTTACGTGCTTGATACAGCCCATAAAGCTCACGTGACTTGTGAAATACAGGCGTTTCGGGAGAATTCAAATACTTGGGCTTGTCATCGCCCAAGACACGGCCTCCGAAAGCGATGACGCGACCTCGCTGATCGACGATCGGGAACATCACGCGGTCACGGAAACGGTCATAGCTGCGGTCCTTTTCGTTTTTGACCAACAAGCCCGCTTCCATAAGATGCGTCCGGGTGGGATCTTCCGTGCCTATCGCTACGAGCAGGTTGTCCCAACCCGGTGGCGCAAACCCAATCCGGTATTCCTTGGCAATAGCACCAGTGAGACCGCGACCTTTCAAGTAGTCGATGACTTTCTGTCGGTCAGAGTGTTTCCTGAGCGCCTGTTCGTAAAACATCGCTGCTTGCTCGAGAACATCGAGGGTCGGCTTGTTGCGCGAAACAGTACCTTCAGTACTGCTCCCAGTCTGTTCTCGCGGTACCTCAAGGCCAGCGGTTTGCGCCAAATTTTCGACGGCCTCGGGAAAGCTCAGTCGCTCATAATCCATAACGAAACCGAGTGCATTGCCACCGGCGCCACAACCAAAACAGTAATAGAACTGCTTGTCGGGGTTGACGCTGAAGGAAGGGGTTTTTTCGTCGTGGAAAGGACAGCAGGCTGAATAATTTTTGCCGGTCTTCTTCAGTTTTACCCGGCGATCGATGACATCGACAATATCGAGCCGGTTAAGCAACTCATCGATGAAGTGTTGTGGAATTAAGCCGGCCAATGGCGATGCCCCCGCGTTGAGCCAATCATGCTAACCGAAAAGAAGCGCGCTGTGGGTGTCGTGATCGCGGCCTGGGTTCAGCGAGTCACCACGGCCAGCGAGTTGCATGACGACCGGGATGCTGGGTGTGTGTCGAAGTGGCGCCATATCCTCGTGTCTTGCTTTGCTAAGGGGATTGCGCCGAGCTGCCGGGCTGGCGCCGTGGGATCAGGTCATCCGGGTGTGTGGTATGAGACCTTGCATGAAAAGAGGTTAGACCCTGCCTGATCTGTCCTGCTACACGCGCTGACCTCAGGGGTTCAGTCGTGCTTTGACCAACTTTGACACTTCACCCATATCTGCACGACCTTGTAGTTTGGGTTTGAGCTGGCCCATCAGAGCACCCATGGCCGCCATGCCTGTGGCATCGATCGTCGCAAGTGCCTCGTCAATCAGCGCGTTAATTTCAGCTGCTCCGAGCTGCTCAGGGAGGTAGGTCTGGATAACGACGATTTCAGAGAGTTCTTGCGCCGCGAGTTCATCGCGCCCAGCAGCGTGATACTGCTGCGCGGAGTCCCGTCGTTGCTTGACCATTTTGTCGAGAATTGCGAGCGCACGCGTGTCGTCGACGGTAATACGCTCGTCCACTTCAACACGTTGGATTTCGGCTTGAATCAGCCGGATGGTTGCGAGACGTTCTTTGTCTCGAGCTTTCATGGCGGATTTCATGTCCGCCTTGATCGTCGCGACCAGAGTGTCCGTCACTGAGGGGTTACCGGCTTAAAAGAGGCGGTTGCGCTTACGGTTCTCGCGCAGTACTTTCTTCGCATGGCGCTTCACTGCCGCTGCCGCTGCACGCTTACGCACAGTGGTGGGCTTTTCGTAGTGCTCACGCTTGCGGACTTCCGCTAGCAAACCTGCTTTTTCACAAGAGCGCTTGAAGCGTCGCAACGCGACATCAAAGGGCTCATTTTCCTTAACCTTTACTGAAGGCATTCAACTGTTCCTGTCTGTCATTTCCAGTCCACGAGGGACTGTTCGTTTTGTTGGGGCGCGAAGTATAGGCGGGGATGCGGGATTTTGCAAAGCCACTGGACGTGTTAGTTTTGCCAACCTTTACCGGCGAAAGTGAAGACCTCATGCGAGTTTTGGGTATCGAAACCTCCTGTGATGAGACAGGGATCGCGCTTTATGACACCGAGCAGGGACTTTTGGCGGAAGCGTTGTATTCCCAAGTCGCGGTCCATGCCGAGTATGGGGGTGTGGTTCCTGAGCTTGCCTCACGGGATCATATTCGTAAAACCTTGCCGCTGATCGATCAAGTTTTGACGGATGCAAACTGTCAGCGCTCACAAATCGACGGCGTCGCTTATACAGCGGGTCCCGGCCTTATCGGTGCATTGATGGTTGGCGCTACACTCGGTCGCAGCATTGCCAAGGGATTGGGCATTCCCAGCCTTGGGGTGCATCATATGGAAGGCCATTTGTTGGCACCGATGCTGAGTCAGTCTCCGCCCGAGTATCCTTTTGTCGCGCTACTGGTGTCTGGCGGGCATACCCAGCTGGTTCGGGTCGATGGCCTTGGCGTGTACAGCCTACTGGGCGAATCGCTTGATGACGCGGCGGGTGAAGCCTTTGATAAGACCGCAAAGTTGCTGGGCTTGAGCTACCCGGGCGGCCCCGCGGTTTCGGCCCTGGCACAACAGGGCACGCCCGATCGTTTTCAATTCCCTCGTCCGATGGTGAAACATGGTGGCCTCGATTTTAGTTTTTCAGGTTTGAAAACACATACTTTGAATACCTTCAAAACCTGCGAGGCGCAGGGCGAGGTTTCGGATCAGGATCGCGCTGATATCGCACTCGCTTTTGAAGTCGCTGTTGTCGATACATTGCTGATTAAGTGTCGTCGCGCCCTTGAGCATACCGGGCTTCAGCGCTTAGTGATGGCCGGTGGTGTCAGTGCCAATCGGCGCCTGCGTGAGGTGCTGGCAAAGCGTCTTGGGTCCAAGGGCATACAAGTGTTTTACCCCGAGGGTCATTTATGCACAGACAACGGGGCGATGATCGCGTTGGCGGGTGCACTGCGGATGTCGGCGGGGGAGTGTGATGGCCCGATGGCTGAAGTACGCGCGCGTTGGCCGATGGCGGAACTGGCGCCACCGAGCGACGCTCATTCGGAGGTGACATCATGATCGGAGACATAGTGATTGAGGGGCTCAAGGTGAGCACCGTGATCGGTTGTTACGATTGGGAGCGCGAGATTCAGCAGCCTCTGCTTATCGATTTGGTGTTGACCTGCGATATCGCTCAGGCATCGCGTAGCGATGCGCTTGCAGATGCTTTGGACTATGCGAGCTTATCGAAACGGGTTATTGCACTGTGCGCCGAGCGTCAGTTTCAGTTGCTTGAGGCGCTTGCTGAGTGCCTTGCGCAAATGATCTTCGACGAATTTATAGTCCAGCGACTTGAGCTGACGATTCGCAAGCCGAGCGCGGTCGCCGAGGCGGCAGCGGTCGGTGTACGAATTACTCGGGAAGCTTCTCAGAGTGCTCGTTAAGCCACAGTGTTAGCGCGCTCAGCCGCGCTTTTCTCAAAGCTGCGCCTAACTCAGGTCCGGGAGCGGTCTCGGGCAGATCACGCGCGCGGATACTCTGCGCAATAAGGCGGCCCTGCTCCAGCTGTTGAAGGGGGTGCTGATAGGCATCATCCAGCGCCCTAAGCGTCTCGCAAAAACCAGCAAAGGGCTCTTCCCGACGCAGGGCATCGAGCTTTTCCAGCACTTCGATGATCTCTGAGGCGTCGAGCGCGCTTGCAAAACATCCGTCCAAACGGCTGACGCTCAGCGCCAATTGCGCCCAGGCCTTCGGTGTACGCAGGGCATCACAGATGGTCTGCACACCTTCTGGCGCCAGAGGACTCAGGAGTGCGGCCCAGCGGCAGTCGTTTCGCTCTGTCTGTCCTGCGGCCACCGTCACTCGGTGAATTGCCTGCTCAGCAGGTAAATCGGGTATCAGGGAAGTCAACGCGTCGCAGCGTGCCAAAGTCTCGAAAAAGAGGCCCGGTTGCTCCGTTGCTAGGCCTTTTTCGATCTCGACCCAAAGGCGTTCGACACTGATGTGGGCGAGTTCTCCAGAGTTTGCGAGCTGAGTCATGAGCTGCAGCGTGTCGGGCGCAATGCTAAAACCCAGTGCGGCGTAGCGAGCGGCAAATCGCGCGACACGGAGGATGCGCAAAGGATCCTCGGTGAAGCTCGGCGAGACGTGTCGCAGCACGCGCGCTTGCAAATCGGCGAGACCGCCGTAGGGGTCAATCAGCTGACCGTTATCATCCATCGCCATGGCGTTGATCGTGAGGTCGCGGCGTAATAAATCTTCTTCGAGCGTGACACTCGGTTCAGCGTGGACGGTAAACCCATGGTAGCCCGGCCCAGTTTTGCGTTCTGTTCGCGCCAGCGCGTATTCTTCGTGAGTTTCGGGATGTAGGAATACGGGGAAGTCGCGACCGACCTGCTGAAAGCCGGCGCTGATCATCTGCTCGACCGACGCGCCAATAACGACCCAGTCGGTCTCATCGAAAGGCACACCGAGCAGAGAATCGCGAACTGCGCCGCCCACGCGATAGGTTTTCACAGCGTACCCCGTGCCTCTGTAACATCACCGCCCTCGGCGCTGACTGACCACTTTTTACCGCTATCTGGGCACAGCAGCGTCATGTCGTTACCCCAAACACAGCCAGTATCCAAACCGACAACGCGAGCCTCGCCCGTTTCACCCTGTAAAGCAGCCCAATGTCCGAAGATGATCAACTCGTCGCGGGTTTCGCGATGGGCGTGAGAAAACCATGGCGCTAACTTTTCGCCGTAAAGCTTTTTACGCGCGGGTTTGGTTCCTTTGGAGCGCAAATCGAGTGCACCCGATGCTGTGCAAAAGCGCATGCGCGTCAGATAGTTGGTAATCAGCCGCAACCGTTTCTTGCCGGTGAGTTCGTCGCTCCAGATATCTGGGGTGTTGCCATACATCGACTTCAGGTACCGCTTAAATTTGTCTCCCTGCAGCGCGTGCTCGACTTCTTGTGCAAGTGCTTGCGCCGTCGCGATGGACCACTGCGGTGGAATGCCCGCGTGCACCAGCGTGAAGTTCTCTTCTCGATGCAGCAGTGGTCTGCGGCGAATCCAGTCAATTAATTCTGGTGCGTCAGGGGCCTCGAGGACATCCTCGAGGTTGTCGGCGCGGCTAGCTTTCCTTGCTCCGGCGGCAATCGCGAGCAGATGAAGGTCGTGATTTCCTAAGACGACCTTCACCGCCGCATCGTGTTGTACAAACCATCGCAGGGTTGAGGCATTGTCATGACCACGATTGACCAGATCTCCCACAGAGAACAGCGTGTCGTGGCGAGCATCAAACTCAACCGCTTCTAACAAGGCCATGAGTGCTCTAAAGCATCCCTGGATGTCGCCGACGATGTATCGGGCCACGCGCGGTCTCCCTCGCTGTAAAAGTGCATGGTAAACCGAAGCGACTGTCTGAAGTCCAGCCTTAATATCAGTTTTCGAGAGCGCCCAGTTTTGCAAGCGTATTGGTCAGAGTGATGTAGTGCTCCAGTGCTACAGTTTCGGCACGCGCTTCGGGATTGATTCCGGCAGACATCAGCACCGCGTCGTCAGCGATGCCTTTAAAGTTATTGCGTAGAGTTTTGCGGCGTTGCGCGCATGCGGTCTGTACGACTCGCGCAAGTTTGGCGCGGTCGCAGGGATCCTTGGTGCGATGCTGTGGCACGAGGCGCACAATGGCGGAGTCGACCTTGGGTGGCGGGAAAAATGCACTGGGCGGGACATCAAATAAATAACTGACCTCGCACTGGAACTGGCACATGATTCCCAATCGACCCCAATGTTTACTTCCCGGCTGCGCACAGATCCGCTGAACGACTTCTTTTTGCAACATAAAGTGCATGTCTTGAATGTGGTCACTGGTCTCTAGAAGGCGAAAAATTAGCGGCGTGGAAATGTTGTAAGGCAGGTTGCCAACGACACGCAGCCGCTCATCCGCATGGACCAGTGCCTGAAAATCAAAAGACAGGGCATCGGCACTGTGCAAGGTGAATTGCGGATAAATGCTAAACGAGGCCAGTAGCCGTGTTTTTAAATCCCGATCGAGCTCGATTGCATCAAACACTCCAGAGGATTCAACGAGAGCTTGTGTGAGCGCGCCTTCGCCGGGCCCAATTTCCACCAGGTGATCACAGGTCCGCGGGGCAATCGCGTTGGCGATGGCATCGATCACCGCGTCGTCGCGGAGAAAATTCTGTCCGAATCGCTTGCGTGGCTGATGTGTGTAGGGTTTCGGCAAACGGCAGGCCTCATTCTCTCAATTGACGCGTACTCTTGATCTTAACAGGGTGCATGCTACTTCTAAGGGTCATCGCTGTTGCAGGCAGCAGCCCGGTGCGGTCGACAGCATCCGCCGATGGTCGACTCGCGCGGAATAAAAGCATAGCAGACTGACCGCAAATTACCCGAGTGGTCGGGCCGTGATCGCATCACACCGCGGGGTGAGGCAGAGCGCTGTTGTGCGTACCACACGTTCAATTTGAGTGAAGATGGCGTGCGAGAAACTGCCGAGGCGCCGCGCGCACAGCGGCGGCGCGTGAGGTGCGTCTTGCTAACGAATCAAACAGCTCTCAAGCTTACCGCCTTGAGCGACGAAGTCTCGGAACACAATTGGGGTGCGACCGCGACCGCTCCACTCATGGGTTTGGCCTCCCACTTTGAGGCGATACTTCGGAGCAACTTTAGACCGCTTTTTTGCCGCGGCTTTTTTTGCAGACTGGTTGCGCTTTTTCTTCGTGCCAGTGAGCCCTGCGATATCGGAGACCGATACGCCGAGGTTGGACATCATGGTGGCTATTTTCTTGGCATTCGCCCTTAGCTTTTGTTCCGCTTGTGCGGCTTCTCTCTGCTTCGCCTGCTTCAGCGCTGCCTGTAGCTGACTGATCGCTTTCTCGGTGGTCGCGATGCCTGCAGCTTTGACCGCTTTATTGGTAGCAACTTTTGACTGTGCAAGGGTTTTGAGCGTGTTCGGCATTTTATTCCTCTGCTGTTATTGCAAACATCTAAAAAGAATTTTTCTCATTACGGAAATTCATTTTAATTGAAATATTTTAAAAAAAACAAATTGGCATCCTCATATTTTTAAAAAATATGAGTTTCACGATTTATTTAAAAATTAACGATCATGTTTATATGATTAAAATTTAAAATAAATTTTATGGCTAAATTATCTTTGATTACGGCTTGAAAAATTTAGGAACAGGCTTCTATGTCAGAGCGTTTGATTTTATCGATTGACGGCGGAGGTATTCGCGGCATTATCCCGGCGCGTGTACTACAGCATATCGAGTCGCTGGCGGGGTGCTCCATTGCTTCAGGATTTGACCTCATGGCTGGCACATCAACGGGCGGTTTGTTGGCGTTGGGGCTGGCCACGTCAAGTCATCGATTGACATCTCGGATCGATGAGCTGGTGACACTTTATCTCGAGCGCGGGGCGCGTATTTTTGATGCAAACCTATGGCGTCGCCTGCGTTCGGCCAATGGTTTGCTGGATGAGCGCTATCCGCATCAGTCCTTGGAGTCAGAGTTACGAGATTTCTTCGGTGATCAGGTTTTAGGTGACGCCGCCGTCGCCACCATGGTACCGGCCTATGCCCTAGAGCAGCGCAAAACCCTGTTTCTGAAGACCTGGCATCCTCGACATGCACAGGTGCCCGTCTGGCAAGCGGCAAGGGCTACTGCGGCGGCGCCCACGTATTTCGAGCCCATGGAGTTAACCGTTGACGGTGAGGCGCAGGCGCTCATCGATGGCGGAATCTTCATGAATTCCCCGGCGGTATCTGCTTACGCAGAGGCCTTGAAACGATTCCCTGGCGACTCTCTGTCAGTGTTGTCACTCGGAACCGGTGAGCTCACGCGACCTATTCACTTCGAAGACGCTCGACATTGGGGCAAGGTAGGCTGGGTGAGGCCGCTGATTGACTGCATGTTTGATGGCATTGCCGAGGCGGCGGACTACCAAATGCGTCTATTGTTGGGCGCAAGGTATCAACGGCTGCAGCTGAGTCTGCAGCGTCCCAGCGATGACTTGGATGATGCCTCTGCAGATAACCTCTCCTTGCTAATGGACAGCGCCGATCAGCTGATCGAGACCCACGCCTCCCTCCTACAACAATGGGCTAAAAAACTGCGCGCCAGCGCTGAGTTAAGAGAGCGTCATTGACGCTGCGAGCTCAATCGCTTTTATCAGGCTACTGGCGTCGGCGCGACCGGTTCCCGCAATTGACAGCGCGGTGCCGTGATCGACTGATGTGCGAATAATCGGTAACCCTAGTGTCACGTTAACCGCTTGACCGAATCCCACTGCTTTTAATACCGGCAGGCCTTGATCGTGGTACATCGCCAGATAGGCATCCGTATTCGCCCGCTGCGCACCGGTAAATGCGGTATCCGCTGAGATCGGGCCGTGCAATGTCATTCCCGCTGCGCGAAGCCGGTCACAGACCGGCATAATGATCTCCAGCTCCTCCCGACCGAGATAACCCGATTCACCCGCATGCGGATTTAAACCGAGTACACTCAAGCGCGGCGCTGAAAACCCGAGCTGCTGTAATCCACGGTGCAAAATATCTAGGGTCTGCGAGAGATTCTCCTCGGTGATGGCCTTGGGCACTTCACTGAGTGGCAGGTGAGTGGTCGCCAGGGCAACGCGGAGCGTCTCTGCGACAAGCATCATGACGACTCGTGGGATGTTCAATGCCGATGCGATAAATTCGGTATGCCCTTGAAACGGAATACCCGCTTCATTGATCACCGATTTCTGTACCGGTGCTGTGACCATTGCATGCATATCACCACTTCGGCATAGCTCTATCGCACAATCAAGCGTTGCGAGCACATAACTAGCATTTGCGGTATTGAGGACTCCAGGCACAACAGCTGCGCTGAGAGGGATATCAATGACGTGCAGCGTTCCCGGCTGATGCGCAGTGGTCTCTTGAAATGATTCGAACTCGCGCAGCACGATATCGATTCCCAGCGCTTGCGCGCGCGCGCGGAGCAACGCCTGATCAGCAACACAGACGAGATTGACCGGCCAGTCTTGGCACGCCGCGGCGAGAACAATATCGGGGCCAATACCGGCGGGCTCACCCGCTGTGAGTACGATCGGTCGCATGACCTGCTGGTTGGCTGGATTATTTGATGTCAACAAAAGCGTCCTGGCGAATCTTTCGTAACCAAGCCTCTAATTCCTCTTGATACTTTTCCTCGCTCAGGAAATTGGCGATCTGCCTACGGCGCATTTCATTGGAGAAGTCCTTCTCTCGTCGTCCTGTCACCTCAAGGATGTGCCAGCCGAAGGGGCTCTGGAACGCCGGTGTCACTTCGCCCTCAGCGGCATTGAGCATCTGCTGTTCGAACTCGGGTACCATCTGCCCAGGGCTGGTCCAGCCTAGGGAGCCACCCTCCTGTGCTGAGCCAATATCGTCTGAAAATTCTTTGGCGAGATCTGCAAAATCCTCGCCCGCATTAATTCGATCGCGAAGGGAGTTGGCCAAATTTTCCGCTGCCTCCTCAGATAATACCTCAGTGGGCACCACCAAAATATGGCGTACTTCAGTCTGATTCACCATTTCCTGAATGCCGCGGGCTTCAGCGAGATAGACCAAATGAAAACCGCTGCCCGACTTGACTTTGCCTGTTTCGCCCGGTGCGAGCGTGGGTACGATATCGGCAAACATACTCGGTAGGTCGCTGACTTTGCGCCAGCCCAAATCACCACCGGTGAAAGCGTAAGGTTCGAGGGTGCTCACCGCTTCCTCATAGGGCTGGCCGGCGAGGATGGCTGCTAATACACTGTCGACATAGGCTTCTTTGTCCTGAACTGCCTGGCTTGAATCGGCCGATGAGGTTGCCAGTAGTGCTTGAACCACGTGGTACTGAGGCTCAATCAATGCCTCCCCCTCCGCAGTCGCCATGTAGTTGTCGATTTCCTGCTCGGAAATGTTGATGTTGCTCATCACACTGCCCTGTTGAACACGCTGGATAGCCAACTCGTTGCGCATATTTTCGCGCAGCAACAAATAGCTTTGACCCTGCGCTTCAAGCGCACCGCGGAATTGTGCTAGCGATAGTCCATTCTGTGCGGCAATGCGCTGCATTGAGTCATCTAGTTGGGCGTCGGGGATGCGGACGCCATAGCGTGCCGCCAGTTGCAACTGAATGCTTTCCAATATCAGTCGATCCAGTGTTTCTTGAACCAGTAGGTCTTCAGGAGGACTTTGTGCACCGGATGCGGCGATGTTGGCGCGAACAGCGTCCAGGCGCTCTTGCAGTTCACTGGCCATAATGACGTCGTCATCAATAATGGCAATGACCTTGTCTAATGTCTCCACTTGTGCCTGTACGGAGGCAGATAGCAGTACCCCAAGAACGAGCACATGGCGCATCGAGCGAAGAAAAGGAGATTGATTAATCGATATCATTGAAGCCTCGGATCATGTCCCTGAGCAAATTATCGACACGGCGGCCAAACCCACCCATGCCTTTAAGTAAGACCTGAAATTGTATCGCGTGTTCCCGGTCAAGCGGAGCGTTCTGAAAATTGAATTCATCGTTGGCAAGGGCATCCACATAGCCCATGTAGAGCACTCGGAAGCGCCAGCAACAGTCATCGTACTCGACTCCGATCATTTCCTCTACGCTACGATCTGCCTCTAGTGAATATTCAAATGCACCGAAGACTCGCCAGTGATCATCGATTGGTAAATAGCCTGAAATATTGGCCTGCTCCGTCACCGGGCGGCCGACTAATGAGGGTGGCGGTTCCCGCAGCGTGTAACCGGCATTGACGACCAAACCGTTGGGTTTTCGGTAGATTGCCTGGAGGCTCGCCGCATCGAACCGATTGTCTCGGTAGTCGTAGAGTGCGTTCGCGCGAAGCCACCAACGACCCCCTGGCTGCCAAGCCACCTCTGTTGCCAGAGGAGACTGCCTCTCGTTGAGCACGGGGTCAGTGCCGTTAAGTCGGATTTCCCGATCTCTAAAATAAACAATCTGACCGAGACTGACGCTCAGATGCTCGCGTCCCGACTCACGATCAAAAAAGCGGCTAGTGACGCCGAGCGATAGCTGGTTGGCGTCATCAATTCGGTCATAACCTGCAAAGCGACTGTCGCGGTAGAGTTGCTGGTAAGAAAATGTCAGCTCCGCACTATCGAAATCGGGCAGATCGGTTTGCTCAGTCTGCTCGGAGTAACGGTAGTAAATTCGTGGTTCGAGAGTTTGCGTCAGCCGCGATTTGTTCCAGTCGACCTGTCTTTCAAAAATGAGTCCGCTGTCTAAGCTGAAATGCGCGGCCCCCGCGCTGGGGGTACTCTCAATTAACGGCTCATCATCGGTCAAGTCATAGCTGACCTGACGATACTTTAGCGTGGGCTTTAGGTAACCAAAGGCGGACCGCGCGTCATAAGTCATGCCGATTTCCGCGTAAAGGCGATCGCCTTGTACTTGATCGGTGGCGCCTTCGAAACGTGTGTACTGCACTTTGGCCAAGGGCTGCAAGCCCACTGCTCTCGCGTGACCGAGATAAGCCAAGGTGATTTGAGGTAATTTCTTGTAGTCCTCACGAATGTCCGCCGCAATCGATTGGAACTGTTGTGCCTCTAACCGCGCGAGCCAGGCATCGCCTTGCCACTCGGCACGCGCATATTGCAGCAGGGCGGTCTGGCGTTGAGCGCTAAGGCTTTGCGTATCGAGATCTCTGATAAAGTCAACATCACTCACCTTGGTGAAGTCCACCTCAGTGTTCCAGCCTAATCCATGCCTGCCCTCGTGCTGGATCTGCGCACTCCAGCGGTCTCCCGTCGCGCCCGGGTTTTGATTTTGGTACTCGGAATCACCGCTGAGGAGCTGGCCGTTAAATTCCCAATAATCAATCTTGCTGTCGAGCCAGCGACCTTGCACCCCGTGGCTCAAGCCGCGATCTTGAATCCAGCGCGGACTGTAGGTGAGATCGTAGTTGGGTGCGAGGTTCCAATAGATGGGCAGGGTGATGTCCAGCCCGCCGCGCGTATCGCTGCCAATATCAGGGAATAGCAAGCCAGATTTGCGAGCATCATTGAGTGGGAACTGAAGCCAGGGCAGGTAGAGCACAGGCACGCCTGCGACTTGCAGCGTTGCATCGGTCGCCTCGCCCACGCCTGCGTTGGGTGACAGCAGGATATTCTCGGCCTGAAATAGCCAAGACGGGTCTTCCGGCGCGCAAAAAGTCATTGTCCCATTGGAAACGAGAATCTGGCCATCAGCGCGTCGTTGTAGAGACTCTGCATGTCCAGATAGCCCCGCGTCATGTGCTACAAACTCGACCTGCTCTAAAGTCGCATCACCTCGGTCACGATCAAACGTTGCACGTGTCCCACTGAGCGCCACACCGGGTTCACGCAATACAATGTGTCCCTCTGCCTCAACTTGCGTACCCGATCGATCGATCCGTAGTGTGTCAGCTCGCAGTTGTCGGTAGCCCTGACGCAATCGGACGTCCCCCTCGAACAACATCGTCTGGTCTGCCATGCTCGATGCGTCGGCTGAGATCGACATCTCGGCGGTTTCAGGAGTCAGAGAGCGGTCTGTCTCGGAGAGCGGGTCAACGTAGCGCCCATTACACTGCCGACAGCGCAGAGTCTGTTGATCGACTGGGATGTCAGTCAGCGATTGCCATTCGCCTGTGGCGAGCACGCGCTCTTCCTGCAACGCAGCCGATTGCACTGATGCAGCCCCCGCCATGCCCAGTAGCACCAGTAGGGTGAGGATGAGAACTCTAATCAGAGGACTCGATATTGAGGCTGAGGATAGCGTGTTCAAAGAAGCCGTTGACCTTGGTCGCTGATGGGTTACCCATGAGACGAGCATGATAAAGCAAGCGACACCCTTGCGCTCGTCTCTCAGTAGTGCAATCTTCCCATCTTACGCGGCGCTTTAAAGCACAGTTTGTAATGCAAAACTGAATTCATAGAGACGGGAATCGGTTGTTGCGGAGGGAATCATAGCGCATGGTTAATCAGGCAATGCCAGAAGGGATGATGGACTGGCTGCGTCGAGAGACTCGCTGGGATGCGATCGATGTTGATTGGCTTGCAGGTGATGCGAGTCCGCGACGCTATTGGCGAGTGCGTGCAGCAGTTGAGCTCGGTCCTCAACGCACATGCGTTGCTGTCGATGCGCCCCAAAGCGAAAAGACCACAGAATTTCTATCGATTCGTGCGCAGCTCGAACAATTTGGCATTCGTGTGCCGCGTTGCTTGGCCGCCGATGCGGCGACAGGCTGGATGTTACTCGAGGACCTGGGGGACACGCCGCTGCAAGATCGATTGAATCCCCATAACGCCGATCACTGGTATGGCGTTGCCAGGAATCAGCTCTGCCAGTTCGCGAGTCTCGAGCCAGGGGTCCCTCGTTTGCCCAAATACGACCGCACGCGGTTGCAGACAGAGCTCGATGTGTTTATGACGTGGTTTGTGCAGGCGTTGCTGGGATACACCTGCACTGATCGTGATGC
>Ga0181573_10001534_pt1:0-5000 | contig 22517 bp, 17 predicted proteins | sample 101ome_25_FD_148643 | JGI IMG/M metagenome (GOLD analysis project Ga0181573, IMG submission 148643) | Coastal salt marsh microbial communities from the Groves Creek Marsh, Skidaway Island, Georgia - 101409BT metaG (spades assembly) | ecosystem: Environmental > Aquatic > Marine >...
CAACCTCGGTGAGTTTCGACCGAATCGACTCTGATGGATGCATGTCCACGAACGACGCCGTCATCGTGATGGCCAGTGGCTCCGCCCAGACGGCGCCGGACATCGACGAATTCACCACAGTCCTGACAGACCTCTGTGTCGACCTTGCGCAGCAATTAATCGCCGATGCCGAGGGAGCCTCCAAGGACATTGCCATCACCGTGCGTGAAGCAGCGAGTGAGAGCGAGGCTCTCGAGGCTGCTCGGACGATTGCGCGGAGCAATCTGCTCAAGTGCGCCATCCACGGAGAAGATCCGAATTGGGGCAGGGTCTTGTCTGCTTTGGGGACCACCACGGCCGCCTTCGAGTCCGAGCATGTCGATGTCGCGATCAACGGCGTCACCGTGTGCCGAGGTGGCGGAGTCGGCGACCCGCGTGAGGGAGTCGACATGAGTCAACGCGATGTCGTCATCGATGTTCACCTGAAGGCAGGCCCCTCGACGGTCACGGTATGGACGAACGACCTGACCGCCGATTACGTCCATGAGAACTCGGCGTATTCCACCTAGGAGCGGCAATGACGAATCGATCCATCGACGAAGCCAAGGACAAGGCAGCGGTTCTCGCCGGCGCCCTTCCCTGGTTGCGGCGATTCCATGGGGCGACGGTGGTGGTGAAATTCGGCGGCAACGCGATGGTCGACGCGGACCTAACGGCAGCGTTCGCCGAGGATGTCGTCTTCTTACGCCTCGCAGGTCTGCGTCCGGTCGTTGTCCACGGAGGAGGGCCGCAAATCAATGCGATGCTCGAACAACTCGGCATCGAATCAGAATTCCGGGGCGGCCTGCGCGTCACCACACCGGAGGTGATGCAGGTGGTCGAGATGGTGCTCACTGGACAAGTGCAGCGAGAGATCGTTCGAGACATCAATGAACACGGCCCGCTCGCCGTCGGCATGTCGGGAGAAGACGGGGGACTGTTGAATGCGGTTCGACGCAAAGCCACTGTCGACGGAGCACTGGTGGACGTTGGTCTTGTCGGAGACATCGATGAGGTTCGCCCCGAGCCGATCCTGTCACTACTCGACCAAGGATTGATTCCTGTGATCTCCACCGTTGCGCGGGGAGCCGACGGGGAGACGTTGAATGTGAACGCCGACACGGCGGCGGGGGCGATCGCTGTTGCTCTTGGTGCCCACAAGCTGGTGATGTTGACCGACGTCGAGGGCCTCTACCGCGACTGGCCGACCAGCGACGAGGTCATCGCGTCCCTCACCACTAGCGAGCTGCGCGAGCTGCTACCCACGTTGGCCTCGGGAATGGTGCCGAAAATGGAAGCGTGCCTGCGGTCGGTCGATGCCGGAGTCTCCCGAGCGCACGTGATCGACGGCCGTGTTCGCCACAGCCTGCTCGTCGAAGTGTTCACCGATCAAGGGGTGGGCACCATGGTCGTTCCGGGCGGGGAGTCGGCATGAGTGCGTCGATGTCGTGGCAGGACCGCTGGGGCTCGGTCATGATGAACAACTACGGCACACCCGCCGTCATGCTGACCCGGGGTGCCGGCTCGCGCGTGTGGGATACCGAGGGCAACGAGTACATCGATCTGATCGCGGGGATCGCGGTGAACGCTCTCGGGCACGCCGACCCACGCATGGCATCGGCGTTGTCCGATCAATTCACCACGTTGGGTCACGTGAGCAACCTGTATGCGTCCGAGCCAGGACTGGCGCTGGCGGAACGGCTCGTCTCGCTCGTCGGGGATGACACCGCACGGGTCTTCTTCTGCAACTCGGGTGCGGAAGCCAACGAAGCCGCCTTCAAGATGACGCGATTGACGGGGCGCTCGACGGTGGTCGTTGCCAGCGGGTCATTCCATGGACGAACGATGGGGTCGTTGGCACTGACGGCGCAACCGAGCAAGGTCGATCCATTCCGTCCCCTTCCCGGTGACGTGGTCGTCGTGCCGTACGGAGACGCTGACGCGCTCGCTGGAGCGGTGGACGCCAGTACTGCCGCGGTGTTCCTCGAACCCATCCAAGGAGAGGGCGGAGTCATCGTGCCTGGCCACGACTACCTCGCGCACGCACGTCGGCTCACCGCCGATGTCGGTGCGCTGCTCGTCGTCGATGAGGTGCAAACAGGAATCGGGCGCACCGGGCACTGGTTTGCCTATCAGGCGTGTGGGGTGAGTCCTGACATCATCACCCTGGCCAAGGGGCTCGGTGGAGGAATTCCGATTGGCGCGGTCGTCGCGTGCGGATCCGCAGCATCGCTTCTGCAGCCAGGAATGCACGGGACCACCTTCGGTGGAAACCCAATCAGCGCAGCGGCTGGGCTGGCCGTTCTCGACGCGATCGAATCCGACGGACTCCTCGATCGCGCGGTTGAAGCCGGTGAACGGTTGACCGCGGGTGTGATGAAGGCCGCGGGTGGCCTGGTGACGGATGTTCGGGGCCGGGGTCTGCTGTTGGCGGCGGCGCTCACAGATCGGACGTCGGCTGAGGTCGAACGAGGATTGCGCAGCGAAGGTGTGCTGGCCAATCCGGTGTCGCCGGACGCGATCCGGATGGCGCCCGCCTTGAACATCCCCGATGACGACATTGATGCGGCTATTGACGCGTGGGGGCGGCTGACATGACGGCTCGCACTCTTCCCTCGTCCGTTGTTGCTCGCCGAGCCCGCATCGCGACGCTCGTCGTGGAGACCTCCGTCGCTTCGCAAGAGGAGCTCGGACGACTGCTGGCCGGCGAAGGAATCAGCGTCACCCAGGCGACCTTGTCCCGCGACCTCGACGCACTCGGTGCGGTGAAAGAAGTCTCGGCAGATGGCGGAACGCGCTACCGCATTCTGGGGCAGCAGGAGTGGGATACGTCCTTGCCGGTCGGCGACGCGGCGCTTCCCCGGATCCTTCACGAAACTCTGCTGAAGGCGGAGGCGGCGCAGAACATCGCCGTTGTGCATACGCCGCCAGGGGCGGCTCAATACCTGGCTGGACACATCGACCGCAGCGGCTTGTTCGAGCCGGTGGGCTCCGTTGCGGGAGATGACACGATCGTCATCGTGATGCGTTCAGACTCAGCGGCTCACGATTTGTGTGAAACGCTGGTGAACTTGTCGGAGAAGGGCTAGGTCATGGCAAACCCAGCAGACTCAACACGCCTGTGGGGTGGGCGGTTCGCCGAAGGGCCGTCGGATGCGATGGCTGCCTTGAGCTTGTCGACGCACTTCGACTGGCGCCTCGCGCCGTACGACCTCGCGCAAACTCGAGTCCATGCGCACGTGCTCGCACGCGCTGGTCTGATCAGTGATAGCGACCTGTCCCGAATCGTGGGTGCTATCGACGAATTGAGCGCCGAGGTGGTCGACGGCACCGCGGCGCCAATTGCCGCGGATGAAGATGTGCACACCGCCATTGAGCGTCTGTTGATGGACAAGCTTGGAGACTTGGGTGGCGCGTTGCGCGCCGGACGAAGCAGAAATGATCAGGTAGCGACCGATTTCCGCCTGTATCTCCGCGATGCGGCACGCGCCATCGCTCAGGCAACCGTGGATCTGGTCGAAGCGTTGAACGCCCAGGCAAGGCAGCACATCTCCACGGTGTCTCCGGGATTCACGCACTTGCAGCACGCCCAACCGGTGTCTTTCGGACACGAATTGGCCAAGCACTCGCATGCGCTCTTGCGAGACGTCGATCGGCTTGCCGATTGGGACGATCGCACCGCGCGATCACCCTTGGGGGCGGGCGCGCTCGCTGGGTCATCACTGGGATTGGATCCGCAACTCGTTGCGGCAGAGTTGGGATTCACATCGGCCCTCGACAACTCAATTGACGCGGTCAGTGATCGAGATTTCGTCGCGGAGTTTTGCTTCGTCGGTGCCATGCTGGCGGTGCACCTATCGCGCATCGGCGAGGAAGTCATTGTGATGGCCAGTCGCGAATTCGCGTGGGTCACGTTGCACGACGAGTGGTCCACCGGCTCGTCGATCATGCCTCAGAAGAAGAACCCGGACATCGCCGAACTCGCACGCGGCAAAGCCGGGAGACTGATCGGCAACCTGACCGGGCTCTTGGCCACGCTCAAGGCCTTGCCCTTCGGCTATAACCGAGATCTGCAGGAAGACAAAGAGCCGGCCTTCGACACGGTCGATCAACTGCTCCTCGTGCTGCCGGCGATGACCGGGATGATCCGGACACTGACCTTCGATGTTGATCGCATGGCTGCGTCGGCCCCGGAAGGCTTCACCTTGGCCACCGATATCGCCGAATGGTTGGTGCGGCAGGGAATCGCGTTCCGGCAGGCGCACGAGATCGCCGGCGCGTGCGTTCGATTGGCCGAGGCGCGGGGCGTGGAGCTCAGCGATCTCACCGACGACGAGTTTGCGGGCATCGATGCTGCGTTGACTCCCAACGTGCGCAATGTGTTGACGGTGCAGGGGGCGTTGGCCTCCCGCGATGCTTTCGCGGGCACGGCACCGGTGCGCGTGGCCGAACAATTGAACGCGCTGGCGGACGACGTGAGCCGGGCGCGAGCACGTTGGGCCTGACGGCGTGCGCTTCATCATTGTCCGCCTGATCAGCGCTTGTTGGATCGCGGCATTGGTGTTTGGATCACTGGCCCCGGCCGATGACGTGCAGGGCGCCTACGTCTTTGGCGATTTCGTTCTGCATGCCTTTGGCTATGCCGCGTTGACGGTGCTCCTCGTGCTCTCCCAACGCCATCCCCGCATCTGGGTGACCGTAGGAGCAGCGGTGGCACTGGGACTGGTGCTGGAGATTCTTCAGTCGTTCACCGGGGACCGGAGTGCATCGGTGATCGACGCGGTGGCGAATGCGACCGGCGCCGCGATTGGCGGCGCCTTCTGCTGGTGGAGGCGGCGTCTCGCCGCGCAGCCGGTGGGTGAGATCTGACGCGTGCGAGCGTGACTACTGCGCCTGACGTGCCCGCAGCGAGGGCACTCGAGTTACCAACTGGAGTCGTCGCCTTCGACCGCGCGCCAGCAGTACCAGGCGACCACGCTTCG
>Ga0181573_10001534_pt1:10000-22517 | contig 22517 bp, 17 predicted proteins | sample 101ome_25_FD_148643 | JGI IMG/M metagenome (GOLD analysis project Ga0181573, IMG submission 148643) | Coastal salt marsh microbial communities from the Groves Creek Marsh, Skidaway Island, Georgia - 101409BT metaG (spades assembly) | ecosystem: Environmental > Aquatic > Marine >...
GCTGTGGGTAGGGGTGAAAGGCCAATCAAACTCCGTGATAGCTGGTTCTCCCCGAAATGCATTTAGGTGCAGCGTCACGTGTTTCTTGTCGGAGGTAGAGCACTGGATGGGCTAGGGGGCCTACAAGCTTACTGAACCCAACCAAACTCCGAATGCCGATAAGTAAGAGCGTGGCAGTGAGACTGTGGGGGATAAGCTTCATAGTCGAGAGGGAAACAGCCCAGACCACCAACTAAGGCCCCTAAGCGTGTGCTAAGTGGGAAAGGATGTGGAGTTGCATAGACAACCAGGAGGTTGGCTTAGAAGCAGCCACCCTTAAAAGAGTGCGTAATAGCCCACTGGTCAAGTGATTCCGCGCCGACAATGTAACGGGGCTCAAGCACATCGCCGAAGTTGTGGCATTCACACCGATAACCCGGCCGTAAGGTCCAGGTGTGTGGATGGGTAGGGGAGCGTCGTGTGGCGAGCGAAGCGGCGGGGAGACCCAGCCGTGGACGCCACACGAGTGAGAATGCAGGCATGAGTAGCGAAAGACGGGTGAGAAACCCGTCCGCCGGATGACCAAGGGTTCCAGGGCCAGGCTAATCCGCCCTGGGTAAGTCGGGACCTAAGACGAGGCCGACAGGCGTAGTCGATGGACAACGGGTTGATATTCCCGTACCGGTTTACACGCGACCATGACGAGCCCAGTGATGCTAAGCCCACAAAGTCGAGGAACTCTTCGGAGGGAATCGGTGGAGTGCGCGAACCGAACTGGTAGTAGTCAAGCAATGGGGTGACGCAGGAAGGTAGCTCAACCGCGGCGATGGTAGACCGCGGCCAAGGTTGTAGGGCGAGATGTAGGCAAATCCGCATCTCATATGCCTGAGAACTGACGGGGAGCCGACTTAGGCGAAGTGAGTGATCCTATGCTGCCGAGAAAAGCCTCTAGCGAGTGTGTAAGCCGCCCGTACCCCAAACCGACACAGGTGGTCAGGTAGAGAATACCGAGGCGATCGAGTGAACTGTGGTTAAGGAACTCGGCAAATTGCCCCCGTAACTTCGGGAGAAGGGGGGCCGCGGCTGGTGATGGGACTTGCTCCCTGAGCTGGCTACGGCCGCAGAGACCAGGTGGAAGCGACTGTTTACTAAAAACACAGGTCCATGCAAAGTCGCAAGACGACGTATATGGACTGACGCCTGCCCGGTGCTGGAACGTTAAGGGGACCAGTTAGTTCTTCGGAGCGAAGCTGAGAACTTAAGCGCCAGTAAACGGCGGTGGTAACTATAACCATCCTAAGGTAGCGAAATTCCTTGTCGGGTAAGTTCCGACCTGCACGAATGGCGTAACGACTTCCACGCTGTCTCAACCGCAGACTCGGCGAAATTGCACTACGAGTAAAGATGCTCGTTACGCGTGGCAGGACGGAAAGACCCCGGGACCTTTACTACAGCTTGGTATTGGTGGTCGGTTCGATTTGTGTAGCATAGGTGGGAGACTTGGAAGCCCGGACGCCAGTTCGGGTGGAGTCATCGTTGAAATACCACTCTGATCGTATTGGCTGTCTAACCTCGATCCGTGATCCGGATTAGGGACAGTGCCTGGTGGGTAGTTTAACTGGGGCGGTTGCCTCCCAAAAAGTAACGGAGGCGCTCAAAGGTTCCCTCAGCCTGGTTGGCAATCAGGTGTCGAGTGTAAGTGCACAAGGGAGCTTGACTGTGAGACTGACAGGTCGAGCAGGGACGAAAGTCGGAACTAGTGATCCGGCGCCGGCATGTGGAAGCGGCGTCGCTCAACGGATAAAAGGTACCCCGGGGATAACAGGCTGATCTTGCCCAAGAGTCCATATCGACGGCATGGTTTGGCACCTCGATGTCGGCTCGTCGCATCCTGGGGCTGGAGTCGGTCCCAAGGGTTGGGCTGTTCGCCCATTAAAGCGGCACGCGAGCTGGGTTTAGAACGTCGTGAGACAGTTCGGTCCCTATCCGCCACGCGCGTAAGAGTCTTGAGGAGATCTGTCCCTAGTACGAGAGGACCGGGACGGACGAACCTCTGGTGTGCCAGTTGTCCTGCCAAGGGCACGGCTGGTTAGCTACGTTCGGAAGGGATAACCGCTGAAAGCATCTAAGCGGGAAGCCCACTCCAAGATGAGGGCTCTCACTGGTTTACCAGGTAAGGACCCCAGCTAGACGACTGGGTTGATAGGCCGGATGTGGAAGCACAGCAATGTGTGGAGCTGACCGGTACTAATAGTCCGAGGACTTGCTTACTTCACACACTCGCGTCCACTGTGCGGTTCCCGAGATTCGGTCGGGAAACCACCACATCTCAATAGAGTTTCGGCGGTCATGGCGAAGGGGAAACGCCCGGCTCCATTCCGAACCCGGAAGCTAAGCCCTTCTGCGCCGATGGTACTGCGAGGGGGACCTCGTGGGAGAGTAGGACGCCGCCGGACATTTTTCACAAAGGCCACCTTCGGGTGGCCTTTGTTTGTTCCGCATACGTTTATAGGAGGCTAAGACCGTGACGAACGGATCCGGCGCGAACCAACAGCGTCCAGCGCGAGGTCCGGGCGATCGGCAGCGCCAGCCGCAACACCGGGACAAACGGCATCACGACAAGCGAGGTCACCGTGATCAGCGCGGTGATCGTGGTCCGCGGGAACCCAGCCAACCACGCGGGCCCCGCATCCCCGAGGGGGTCGATCCCGCCGAGCTCGACCCGTCGGTGATCAACGAGTTGCGCACCTTGCCCGAAGACATGCGCGACCGCGTCGGTTGCCTTCTTGTGGCCGCCGAGTGGGCCCTGGAGGATGACGAGCCAGAGTCGGCTCTGGAGTTCACCAAGGAAGCCAAACGCTTGGCGGGTCGCGTGGCGTGCGTCCGGGAAGCCCATGGAATCACGTCGTATCGCAACGCACGGTACGCGGACGCGTTGTCCGAGTTCCGAGCCGTGCGACGGATGACCGGCGACGACTCCTTCCTTCCCATGATGGCTGATTGTGAGCGAGGGCTCGGTCGCCCCGAGCGAGCGCTCGAGGTGCTGAAAGGCTTTCGACCCATAGACCCCGCACTGAAGATCGAAGCGATCATTGTCGGTGCCGGTGCCCGATCAGATGCGGGACAGCATGAGGCGGCCTTGGTGATGCTGGACGTTCCGGAGTTGATGAACGGCCCGGACACTGCGGAGCGGCTGCGACTTCGTTACGCCTACGCGGCAACGCTCGAGGCGCTCGGGCGACACGACGAGGCCTATCAGTGGTTCGCCACGGTGGCCCGAGAAGACGTGGACCAACTCACTGACGCACACACGCGCACCACGGCGTAAACCTCACGAACGGACAGCCTGGGCCCGATCGGTCGGGATCGGTAAGGATCGGTAGGCATCGGTAAGGAACAGGTCCAGGGTTAGGTCGAGGCTGTGCTCTTTTCGAGCCATCTCCAGATTCCGGACACTTGAGCCTGCGTACTCGAGAGCTCTTCGAACTTGGCAACGCGTTCGGGATCTGAGTAGAAGTCGTGATGCCGCTCTCGGTCCTTCTCGTGCACCATCGCCACGGCGTGCTCCAAGTCGAGCCCTGCGTGATACGCCTGCGACACCTGCTCCACCCAGTAATGAAGTTCGGCCTCGGATTCTTCGAAGACGCGATCGACGTCGGTGACCGGGCCGAAATGACTGAAGAGCAGCCGGGTGGGAGAGGCCTCGTGCATTCGGTGCAGGCTCGACAGCGCAAGGTCGAGGTCGAAATCCGGCGGGGGTGTGGCCGGCCGGATCTCCTCGGTATCCGGCACGAAGACGCCGGCAGCGTCTCCTGTGTAGAGGTCTCCGGTCTGAGAATCAACAAGGGCCACGTGGTGAGAGGCGTGTCCCGGGTTGTGAAAGGACTCCAAGCGACGACCGTCACCGAGGTCGACCTCTCCGGTGTCACTCAATGTGGTCAAACGTTCCGCGGGTGTGGCGATCAGCGGGCCGAAGAGCCGGTCCATATCGGGGCCGAAGACCCGCATGGCACTGGCCACGAGTTTGGTGGGGTCGGCCAGATGGCGCGCACCACGCTCGTGCACGACGACCTGGGCCTGGGGGAAAGCGGCGGCGATGTCACCCACTCCACCGGCATGGTCCAGATGGATATGAGTCACCACTACTGTCGCGAGATCGTTGGAACTCACGCCTAGTTCGGCCAGGGCTGACACGACCGTCGGCGCGGATAGCGCCGTCCCGGTCTCTACCAGGCACGGGCGGGACCCGCGGATGAGGTAACTCGCGGTGATGCCGGTGTGCCCTGCCATCTGAGTGTCGATCGAGTACACGTCATCGCCGAGGTCGGAAATAATCGGCGCCGGGGTGTGATCGTCCACATCGCCATTGTGGCGGGAGGCTCGGTCGGTTGTCTGCAACACCGGCCGAATTGCATGCCACGACCACGAGGCAGCTGCTGTAGCGGCGTTGGTTCATCGAGCCGGTGCGTCGATCGACATGCGACCATTCGGTGGTGGACGTGGACCCCTCGCGCACAGGAGCACCGGAAGGGGACACCTATGAGTGGTTCCACCGCGCGAAGCGTCTGTTGTCCGAGGGAAACCCCGACGCCGCCGTGGTCCTTCTCGAGCGGGTGCAACGCACCGATGCGACGCCGGCGGTCGCCGAGACGCTGGGTCGGGCGTTGTTCGAAGCGCGTCGCTACGACGAAGCCATCGAGGTGCTGACCGAGCTCGTCGAGCAATCACCGAATGACGATTACGCGCACTACGCTCTCGGCATGGCCCTGTGGCGCCGACAACAATTCCCCTCCGCCCGCGATCACCTATCCATGGCATTCGTTATGCGGCCCGATCGCGCGGAGTACGGGCAGGCACTCGGTCAAGTCAAGGCGACGTTGCGGGCACGATCCGAAGCGGGGTTGCCTCTCATCGGGCCTATCGCCGCCGCCGACGGGGCAAACCCGCTGGATGATCCCGGATCGCCCGGATCGGTATAGCCATGACCGCACCGGCCTCCTTCATTGACTCTTTCGACGGCTTCATCGTCGATGCCGACGGTGTGCTGTATCGCGGATCCGCGCCCGTGCCGTACGCCATCGACGCGATGACCGAAGTGGCGCAGTCTCGGCCGTGGTGCGTCGTGACGAACAATGCCGCGAATGCACCCGGGGTCGTCGCGGAGAAACTTCGTGGCCTGGGTCTGGATGCCAACGACGACAACATCGTGACCTCTCCGCAGGGCGCCGCTGTGTTCCTCGCCCAGCACGACGTCGCGGCATCGGCGCGCGTTTATGTCGTCGGTGGAGCGGGCATCGACCACGCTTTGCTCGAAGCAGGGTTCGTCCCCGTTCGTGAACCCGACCCCAACGCGGTGGCCGTCGTTCAAGGCTTGGGCATGGAGGTGTGTTGGAGCGACCTCGCCAACGCCGGGTACGCGATCCAATCCGGAGCGCTCTGGGTGGCCACGAACCCGGATACGAGCCTGCCGACCGAGCAGGGGCTGGCGCCAGGAAACGGGGCGCTCGTTGCCGCGCTAAGTGCCACCATCGGTCGGCAACCCGACGCCGTCACCGGTAAGCCAGAACCGTTGCTCTTCGAGGTAGCGGCCCAGCGATTAGCAGCAGGCACGCCGCTCGTCATCGGTGATCGCGTCGATACCGATATTCGCGGGGCGAATCGAGCGGGCATGGAATCCCTGTTGGTCCTCACCGGGGTGGTGCAGGCGCGAGACCTCGCAACGTTGGTGTCGGTCGACCCAGAGTTTCGACCCACGTACCTCGCTGCGGATCTTCGGGCACTGGCCGACACCGTGGACGGTGCCCGCATCGCCGACACCGAGGCGGCGGGTGGCGGGGCTCTGGGAGAGGTGCGGCGGCTGCTGGCTCGGAGTTGGGCAGGTATCGAGCCGCTGTCAGAGAGTGATCCGGCGCTGGTCAATGCGTGTAGCGCGCTTGCCGATGACCTGCGTCACCCGTAACTGTTTCGCCAGGGAACGATCGATGCCACGGAACGGCGTTGCTGGCGCACTAGGCTGGAACGTAAGGAGGCGGCAATGGTGATGGACGCGTTGAAGGGCTACGTGCAATTAGCCACCGGTCTGACCGAGGTGACTGCGGCGAAGGCGCGCGATGCGGCGTCGGCATTGGTCAACCAGGGCATGCAATGGACCGGCAAGTCCTCCGATGCCATGGAGTCGGTGCAGGACATCGCTGATGATCTCCTGGTGACATCGCAGCAAAACCGCGAAGCGCTCATGGAGATGATCCGCACCGAAGTGGATCGGGCGGTCGGCCGTCTAGGTTTCGTCCGCGAAGACGAACTCGCCGCATTGCGGGCGCGCGTGGAGCGTTTGGAGAGCGGAGCCGACGCACCGTCGACCGCGTCTGAGGCACCGTCCGCCGGCGCTGACGAAACGCCGGCGCCGAAGGTGAAGAAGAAGGTGGTCCCTGAATGACGTCGGGCGAGTGGGATTCGGCTCCTGATCAGGACGCCTCAGGTGAAGGTGTCTCGGGCGATGACGCTTTGACCGACGCTCTTTCGGACGATGACGTTCTCGTCGTCGACGAGGTAGTGGCGCCGGAGGTAACGCCGTCTCCCGATGCCGTGCTCCCGGTCTGGGAGCCCACCGGCAACGCCGACGTCGACGGCGCACTCGATTCCTTGCATGCACTCGCCGACACCGACGTGACACAGCATGTGGGTGTTTTCGAAGAAGTAGAGAGCGCTCTTCGGGCAACGCTCAACGGCTTGGTAGCCGAGGACGAGGCGTCCGGGTAGGAGTCCGTCATGACCCGACGTCGGTTAGACGCCGAGTTGGTGCGCCGAGGCCTGGTTTCCTCACGCGAGCAAGGCCGGGCCGCGATCGAGGGGGGCCGCGTCAGCGTCTCGGGAGTTACCGCAACGAAAGCCGCGACCCAGGTGGACGATGCGGCCCCGATCGAACTGGTCGCCGCACCTGGGTCGGATTTCGTTTCCCGAGGCGCCCACAAGTTGACCGGAGCTCTGGAGGCGTTCGGTCTCGACGTCAGGGACGCGAATGCGCTGGACGCCGGAGCCTCGACCGGTGGCTTCACCCAGGTTCTCCTGCAGCGGGGTGCTCGCCACGTGATCGCCGTCGATGTCGGGTATGGGCAGTTGGCGTGGTCGTTGCGATCTGACGATCGGGTGACGGTCCTCGAGCGCACGAACGTTCGACACCTCGACGCCTCGCGTGATGCGCTGCCCTACCCGCCAGACCTCGTGGTCGCTGACCTGTCGTTCATTTCGCTCACCGCCGTCCTGCCGGCCCTGGTGACCGTGGCCGCACCCGCGGCGAACCTCGTCCTGATGGTCAAGCCGCAGTTCGAGGTGGGCAAGGAACGTGTCGGCTCGGGAGTGGTGACTAGCCCGGACCTTCGACGCGAGGCGGTGGCCCGCGTGGTCTCGGCCGCCCAGGCCGAGAAACTCGCGATCTTCGGGGTCGCCGCGAGTCCGCTTCCCGGCCCCAAAGGAAATGTCGAGTACTTCCTGTGGATGGGCAAGGTCGGCGGTGACGCGGCCGAGCCGAACGAGCATGATGGCGCTATGGAGCGTGAGGATCGAGTCTCAGCTGGCTTGTCGGCTGGCTTGTCAGCGGCCGAGATCGAGTCGGCGATCGCCCGGGCAGTGCAGGAGGGTCCGCAATGACGGCGTCCACACCGGTGCGCGTCTTCGTGGTGGTGAACACGGCGAACGCCGACGCACGCCCGGTGGCCCGCTCGGTCGTCGAGGCGCTCCTGGAGTCGGGCGCCCACATCAGCGGTGTGACGGAGGACATCGAGGCACTCGATATGACGTCCACCGAGGGGATCGATCCAGTTCCGTCGGATCTGTCTGCCGATCCCTCCGGGGGTCGGGTGGGGGCCGATGTGGTCGTGGTCTTCGGCGGCGACGGAACCATCCTGCGGGCTGCAGAGCTCGCCGAACCCGGAACACCGTTGCTGGGGGTCAATCTCGGCCATGTCGGTTTTCTCGCCGAGGCGGAACCCGAGGACGTCACGTTCGTCGTTGAGTCGTTGATTGAGCGCCGGTGGTCCGTCGAGGAGCGCACGCGGTTGAACGTGTCGGTTCTTCGTGAGGGCACCATTGTCGGGGGAACGTGGGCGGTGAACGAGGTGAGCCTGGAGAAGGGCACTCGGGAGCGCATGATCAACGTCTTGGTCGAAGTTGATGGTCGACCGTTGTCCCGGTGGGGGTGCGACGGTGTTGTGTGCGCGACGCCTACGGGATCCACCGCGTACGCGTTCTCCGCGGGTGGGCCGGTGGTGTGGCCGGAGGTTGCCGCTCTTCTCGTGGTGCCCCTGAGCGCCCATGCACTCTTCGCGCGGCCGCTGGTGGTGTCCCCGAGCAGTGCGATCGCGCTCGATCTGGAGCCGGAGTCGCAAGCCGTTTTGTGGGCCGATGGACGCCGGACTATCGATGTTCTGCCCGGTGATCGGCTCGTCGTCTCCGCCGATGAGCAACCGGTGCGCTTCGCCCGCCTGGCACCAGCGCCGTTCACCGATCGTCTGGTGGCGAAGTTCGATCTGCCTGTCGACGGTTGGCGTGGGCGTCAGCGCCCGTGAGCAGTAGCGAATGATCGAACAGCTGCGCATCCAGGGCATCGGGGTTATCGCCGATGCTCAGGTGGACCTCGGTCCCGGGTTGACGGTGATCACCGGTGAGACCGGGGCCGGCAAGACGATGATCCTGTCGGGTATCGAACTGCTGCGCGGCGCTCGAGCGGAGTCTGGACAGTTGCGGGAATCCGGCGAGCAGGCCGAAGTCGACGCCGTCGTCACGGTCGACGAGGAACGTCAGCAACTGCTCGGCGACGTGCTCGAGGACCTCGGTGTCCACATCGAAGACGACGCTCTCATCGCTCGTCGCACGGTGTCGGGAAACGGTAGGTCGCGGGCGCACCTCTCGGGTCGTCCGGTGCCCGTCTCCGCCCTGACGCAGGTGTGGTCTGTTCTTGTCTCGGTGCACGGACAGGCTGATCAGGCGCGTCTGCGACAGGCCGCTGCGCAGCGTGACCTTGTGGATCGGTTCGGCGGTGTCCGGGTGCTCGAGGCCCTCACGGCGTACCAAGCGGTGTGGCAGGAGTGGAAAGACGTCGAACAAGAGCTGTCACTGTTGCGGGCGTCGTTGTCGGAAAGTGAAAGGACATCGACCCTGCTTCGCTTGGGGATCGCGGAGATCGACGAGGTGGCACCAGAACGCGGCGAGGACGATGCGTTAAACGCGGAGGCGGCGGTGCTGGAGCACGCCGGCGGGCTTCGTGACGCTGCCGTCAGCGCGCGTAGCCTGCTCAGCGGCCAGGGAGAAGACATCGACACCTCGTCGGTGATCAGCATGATCTCCCGCGCCGGGGAGCACCTCGCGTCGATGGCCGACGTCGACGATCGCCTGCGCGAGCTCGGGGTGCGCCTGTCGCACGCGGCCACCGAGATCGCCGACATCGATGCCGAACTCAGCGATTACCGGCGCAACCTTGATGCGGATCCGGCGCGTCAGGCCTGGGTGGAGGAGAGGCGGTCTCGACTGAAGGCCCTGTGTAAGTCCTATGGCGCGACGGTGGAGGACGTGTTGCAGTGGCGAGCCGAGGCGGAAGCCCGGGTGAACGCCGTCGGCGGTGGGTCGCAGCGGGTTGAGGCACTCGCCGGCCGCGAGGAACTCCTCGCCGAGCAGGCGCGGGAAGCAGCAGATGTTCTGTCCCAGTGCCGTCGGGACGCCGCCGCCACGATGGCTGGCCGCGTCGAGGCAGAACTTCACGATCTCGCGATGCCACAAGCCCGCATCCATGCAGAGGTATCGACCGATGTTGCCGATCTGCATCCGCACGGCGCAGACGACGTGCGCATCGTGCTCGCCCCGCACCCGGGAGCCGATCCGCGCCCCATCGGCAAAGGTGCCTCGGGCGGCGAACTGTCGCGCTTGGCGCTCGCGTTCGAAGTTGCTCTGGCCGATAACGCCCCGACGCCCACGATGATCTTCGATGAGGTCGACGCGGGAGTGGGCGGCGCGGTTGCGGTCGAAGTGGGTCGGCGACTCGCGCGCCTAGCGGCGTCCACGCAGGTGGTCGTGGTGACCCACCTTCCGCAAGTCGCGGCGTTTGCCGATCATCATCTTGTGGTGGAGAAGGGCTCGAACGGTGCCGTGACAGCGGCGAGTGTGCGCGGCGTTGACGGCGACGAGCGGGTCGCCGAGCTGGTCCGGATGCTCAGCGGCCTCGAAGGGTCGTCCACCGGCGCGGCGCATGCACAAGAACTGCTGGAAGTAGCCAAGCGCGAGCGGGAGGACGGCGCGCCGCGAGGTGTGGCAGCGCCGACGTAACGGGCGCGGTAGTCTGGTCTTCCGTGGATATGCCCCGTTCCTCCTCCTCGGAAACCAAACATCTCTTCGTCACCGGTGGTGTGGCGTCGTCGCTGGGTAAGGGGCTGACGGCTTCGTCGCTAGGAAATCTCCTGAAAGCGCGCGGTCTGCGCGTCACGATGCAAAAGCTCGATCCCTACCTCAACGTCGATCCCGGAACCATGAACCCGTTCCAGCACGGAGAGGTTTTCGTCACCGACGACGGTTCGGAAACAGACCTAGATATCGGGCACTACGAACGCTTCTTGGATACCGACCTGCTCGGATCGGCGAACGTCACCACGGGTCAGGTGTACTCCACCGTCATCGCGAAGGAACGCCGCGGCGAGTACCTCGGCGACACCGTGCAGGTGATTCCGCACATCACGAACGAGATCAAGGCACGGATTCGCCGGATGGCCGGATCGGACGTGGACGTCGTCATCACCGAGGTCGGGGGCACCGTCGGAGATATTGAGTCGTTGCCGTTCCTGGAGGCAGTTCGGCAGATCCGTCACGAGGTGGGTCGTGACAATGTTTTCTTCCTGCACGTGTCCTTGCTGCCTTACATCGGTCCGTCGGGAGAGTTGAAGACGAAACCGACGCAGCATTCGGTCGCCTCCTTGCGAAATATCGGCATCCAGCCCGATGCGATTGTCCTGCGGGCGGATCGTCCGGTTCCCACGAGCATCAAGCGGAAGATCTCGATGATGTGCGACGTGGACGCCGAAGCGGTGGTGGCCGCCGTCGACGCCCCGAGCATTTACGACATCCCGAAGGTTCTGCACAGTGAAGGCCTCGACGCATACGTGGTGCGCCGCCTCGATCTGCCGTTCCGTGATGTGGACTGGACGGGTTGGGATGACCTGCTGGGCCGCGTGCACAACCCCTCGAGTGAAGTCACGATCGGTTTGGTCGGTAAGTACATCGATCTGCCGGACGCGTACCTGTCCGTCACCGAAGCCATTCGCGCGGGCGGCTTCCAGAACGACTGCAAAGTGCACCTTCGGTGGGTGTCCAGCGACGAGTGTGCGACGCCGGAGGGTGCAGCGCGCAACCTGGCCGACCTCGATGGAATCTGCGTTCCCGGTGGTTTCGGGGTGCGGGGGATCGAAGGCAAACTCGGGGCACTCACCTACGCCCGGGAGAACGGCGTGCCGACCTTGGGATTGTGTTTGGGTCTGCAGTGCATGGTGATCGAATTCGCCCGCACCGTGGCGGGTCTGGAGGGAGCGAACTCGTTGGAGTTCGACGAGTCCACACCCCACCCGGTCGTCTCCACGATGGCCGATCAGCGTGATGTGGTCTCGGGTGATCGCGACATGGGCGGAACGATGCGGCTGGGCTTGTATCCGGCGAAGCTGCTGGCGGGAAGTCAAGCGGAGGCCGCCTACGGACAACCGTACGTTGATGAAAGGCACCGCCACCGGTACGAGGTCGCCAACTCCTACCGCCCCGCCCTGGAAGAAGCCGGCCTGGTCTTCTCCGGTACGTCACCCGATGGGCGCCTGGTCGAGTACGTCGAATTACCTGCGGACACGCACCCCTTCTACGTCGGCACTCAGGCCCACCCGGAGTTCCGTTCTCGCCCGACCCGTGCACACCCGTTGTTCGCCGCCTTGATCGAGGCCGCGATAGTGCGGCATCACGGTGCATCGGCGTCGGCCGAGGATCACTCGCAAGCACCGGTGTCGTAACCCACGATGCCACCGGAAGGTCTTCCTCGACCCGAGGAGATGTGGTCGGGCGCTGTCGCCGATGCGTCGGATGATTCGCATCCCATCATCGAGCGCACCGAGGAGTTCGAGGGTCGCGTGTGGTCCGTTGTCCGTGACCGTGTCGGGTTCGGTCACCACGAGGCGACGCGCGACGTCATCATCCATCCGGGGGCGGTCGCTGTCATCGCGCTCGACGATGAAGATCGGATTCTGCTGATTCGTCAGTATCGCCATCCCGTCGCTATGTACATGTTCGAGCCACCGGCGGGCCTGCTCGATGCGGCGGGGGAGTCGGCGCTGGAGACGGCCAAGCGCGAACTAGCGGAGGAGGCGGGCGTGCGGGCGTCGCAGTGGAACGTCCTGGTGGACCTGTTCAACTCACCGGGCGGCTCCAGTGAAGCGATCCGGGTCTTCCTCGCCCGCGACCTGGAATCCCTGCCGGCCGGTCGCCCGCACACGGGAGAAGCCGAGGAGGCGCACCTGCCGCA
>Ga0181573_10001535_pt1 | contig 22515 bp, 19 predicted proteins | sample 101ome_25_FD_148643 | JGI IMG/M metagenome (GOLD analysis project Ga0181573, IMG submission 148643) | Coastal salt marsh microbial communities from the Groves Creek Marsh, Skidaway Island, Georgia - 101409BT metaG (spades assembly) | ecosystem: Environmental > Aquatic > Marine > Intertidal zone...
GGTACTACTCCTACGGAACCGCGGTGGATGACGTGTTCAGTCAGGTGGTCGTTCCCGAGTTCCGGGAGGTCATCGAGTTTTCGGCGGCTCGACGGTTCGGAGGCCGCGGGAAGTCCCTGATCGCCGGAATCTCTGCTTCCCGGGACGTCACTCGCTTCGGCGCCGTGTCGGCTGCAACGAATGATGATCTCAGTGACCTGGCTCCGTACCCGGACGCCGGGCCCGTCTCACTGGTCAGGCAGCTGGAGCAACGCGCATCGAGTCGAATCTGGCTGCACCTGGGTGCCCGAAACCTTCGGTTCGAGGAGTATTTCGGCATCGATGGGCTCCGGGACAGACTCCTCGTGGGACTCGGCTATCGAGCCGCGGTGTCGGCCGGACGGGGAACGGGACTGTTCGTCCCGGAGGAAGCCGATGGGAGGGAGGAGTTCTTCGCGCGTGCCAATGGTGCCGTCACGACGTCCATCGGTTCCTCGATCCTCCATGGAGAAGCGTACGTCGAGTCGCGACGTGACGGTGACGGGTGGGAAGACGTCATCGCGGACGCGGAGTTGGTCGCTCTGCTGCGTCATCGCGCACTCAGCGGGCAGACCCTGTTTCTTCGGGCGACGTTCGCTGGTGGATGGCACACGAGCCTGCCGTATCAGATGAGTCTCGGGGGGCGAGAGGGAATGCGATTCCTCCCCGAGGACCGATATCCCGGCGGACGCACGGCCCGCTTCGTGGTCGAGGATCGAATCGTGTTCCCGTGGCCGGCAAACACGCTGGACCTCGGGATGACACTATTCGCGGATGTCGGGCGGGTCTGGCCCGGTGATGCCCCATTCGGGATCGACTCCGGATGGCGCAAGGGTGTTGGGGCCGGCGTGCGGATCGGCTTTCCTCGTCGCACGAGAAATGCATGGCGGGCGGATGTGGCTTTTCCCCTGGATGGACCCGAGCGGACGCCGATTTTGCGTGTGACCTTCGAGTTGAACCGTCTGGCTCAGGGCTTCTTCATCCCGGATCACACCCGCAGTCGCCGATTCGCCCTGGGCGCCGACAGCTTCTAGGCTGGCCGGCCGAATCACGTAGGACTGGCCCTGACACCCGCCGCTTGCACATGTTTCGGGTCAGCCCCCCCAATATGGCTCAATCGGGACGGACTTTCTTCAAGATTCCATGGCCACTCGCTCGCCACAACTTCTGGTGATCGAAGCCGGCAGCGACCAGGCCCCTCTGAGCGCTGCCGTCGCTCGCGGGGCTCGATCCGGGCTGTCGGTCTACACGGCGCAGGACAGTCCCGAGGGGATCGCGTACCTCGCCGGCCTGCCTCCGTTCGACGACCGTGGTCTGCACGCCGTGCCGGATCTGATCCTGCTGGATCCCGTCGTACCGGAAGCCGATGGGCTCGAGGTTCTCACGTGGATCAGGAATGCCCAGCCCGAACTCGACGTCCCGGTGGTGGTGGTGACGGCATCGTCCTCCACCGCAGACTCGGACCGAGCTCAGGCTCTCGGAGCCCGTGAGGTGCATCGCAAGCCCGACGACCTCGACGAGTTGAGTGGTCTGGTCCGGTCGATCATCGATCGATGGATCGGCGTCAGCCAGATGATCGGGGCGCATCTGGGGGCGATGGGCTAGCTCTGGAGTCGGCAGGCATCTGCTGCCGGGAGGTTATCCCCCCGGGCTCTCAGACCGTCCCGGCACGAGCCGTAGCTCGAGTGGGCCAGCGAGTTGTTCGAGGACGGGCCCCAGGGCTTTCTGTTCCGCTCTGAGTTCGGCGAGGCCCTCGCCAAACGAGCCGAGCGAATCCGAAAGCCGTTCGATGGCCTCCTGAATCGATACCTGATTCTCCGCGTTGGCTTCGAGCGCTGTGGACACGGAAGACACGTTTCCACCGAGCTCGTCGACCGTGAGACGTACCGACTCCATCGACTGACTCAGGCCGGCGTTCATACGTGCAGATGTTTCGCTCAGGCCCTGCATGACCTGACGGGTGCGGCTGACGAGGGCGTCGATTTCTTCGAGCCGGGCCCGCATGACCCCTTCGAATTCCCTGGTCGAGGAACTTGATGGTTGCGCTACGGCCCGAAGAGCTGCCGGTTCGGCATCCTGACGGTTGGCCACGATACTCAGCCCCAACTCGTCGAGCCGTGTGAAGAAGCGCTCGTCGCGTTTTTGAACCGCGGAGCTGGTCACGTTCGCTACGAGTCCGGCAAGGAGGCCGAGGAGGGTGGTGTCGAAGGCGAAGCTCAAGCCCGAGGCCACGTTGCCGAGTTCGGCCGTGACCCTCGTGACGTCCTCGATGTCGAGATTGGTCGTGAGGAATTCGGAGAAGCCTCCCACGGCGAGTGAGATCCCCAGCACCGTACCCACGAAGCCGAGAATGGGCATTGCCCAGATGAAGAGCTTGACCGTGCGATACCCTGCCGCTGCCGTGTCCGCGTCGAGGTCCGACTGATGTCGAAGCAGCTCATGAGTTCGCTGCGGGTCGGCATTGGACTCCAGATAATGAAGCAGCCAGAGAAGTCGGCGGGCGACCGGACGCTCACGTCCGGGCAGCCCCAGCAGTCGTCTTTGCAGGACACCGATGGGTTCCTGGGATACCATCCGAGGCAGCTCCCGAACTTCCCTGCGGTCCAGGTCGCCCTCGTTGGCTGCACCCTGCCGAGACTTCAGAGCCAGGTCCGTCAGGGTCCAGACGAGCACGAAGACGATCAGGCCTGGCACGAGGGACATGACCCATCCGCCCGGTGGTCGGAACAGACGGTAGATGTAGGTGTCGGCCCCAACGACATTGGCGATCGCGAACTGAAGAGCCAGCGATAGCAACAGCGCGGTCGCGACCGGCATCAGAGCCTCCAGCGCGGAATTCGACCGCTTGACCCGCTTGACTCGCTCGCCGCTGCCGCTCAGTCCTCCCGCCTGAGCCGCGGCTCCCGCGGCGGCGGCTGCAGCAGCTTCAGCGGATGCCCGGGCCGCTGCCTCACGCTCCTCCTCGGAGGCATCATCAGGCACGGACAGCACACCCTCGAGAGATGCGGCGCAGGATCCGCATGATTCAGCGGGGAACTCGGTTGACTCGCCACATTCCGGACATTGGACCGTTGCCATCAGGTATTCCTCTCGCAGTCATCGAGCAGGCCGAAGGTCGGCGCGCTCATCGTTGAGGCTTGGACAAGATACCACGCGGTGCAGGACCCTCGCTGCCTGCCCTGAGATCGAAGCGGACCGGAAACTCGATCTCCAGAGGCCCCCATCGTGTCGCGAAGCCGCGTTCTTCCGCCAGGTCGCGTGCGCGCCGAAAGACTTCCAGACTTTCTATGTCGACGGCGAATTCGAGCCAGACGAAGTTCGGATCCAGGGTTCCGAGGAGTTCATCGAATGAGCCCGTCTCCAACTGGTGGATCGAATCTCCAGTCTCCCCGGGGATCTCTCGCACCTCGACGTCGAAGTCGCGCAAGTTCGGGTCCACGGCCGCTACCTCGCGATCGAAGTCGAGGATGTACTGAAAGTGCTGATCGGTCGGCGGGCTGAGGTTCGCATCGCGCAAGAGTTGACTCATGTCGTCCATGGCGACGGTCCGCAGTCCTGCGACCAGGTCGTTCACTGGCTGGGTGCTGTCGAGGCCTCGGATCGTTCCCCCGTTGGCCACGATCAAGACCCGTCGACTGTCCACCGGCCGGTCACGGGGAGTCGGGACGGAGACCTCGAAGGACGTCGAGCCCAGTTCCAGAACCGTATAGATCACGAGAAACAGCATCACCCCGACCAGACAGGACAGGATGTCCATCAGGGAGTCGAGGTTGAGGATCGAGGCTCCCTCCGACGTACGAGTCTTACGGTACATCCTACTGCACGCTCAGCCGCTGCCATGTGGGATCGATTGGCTCGTACCCGACGTCGATACCGAGAAATTCGAAGTATCCGCGCACCTCCGGGAGTTCGTCGAATCCTGCGGGACGGACCAGGAGAACGATGTACTGGTTCTCGGTATCGAGGCCCACCTCCGCGATCCGAGCTCCCAGGCGAGTGCCACCCAGGGCCCCGGAGATGTACGCCCACGTTGCCTCCCACGTGGAGATCTCGTCGAGGGACCGGGAGAACGTGGCCTGCTCCCCGGAAGGAAGGAGGGTCAGGTTCAGCCCGTCCCACTCCAGCCAGATCGGTGTTCGGGGGTCGTCCTCACCGGGATCGACGTTCGCCACGATCTCGACGGCCTTGTCCGCGCCAAGCGACACCGTCGCCACGGTAGCGAGGATGAAGACCATGACACCGAGGGTGCAGGCGAGGATGTTGAACATGGGGAAGAGAGAGATCTCTTCCTCGTTGTCGTCGGCCAATCTTGCCATGGCGAAGGAATACCACTCAGGCCCGCCGCTCTCAAGCCGCGGCGCAGCTCATTCGCGCTGGAAACGGCACGATCCCCTGATCAGTCCGCCGCCTCGCTCCCCCTCGATGGTGACGGCCGAATTCGGACCGGGCAGACCTTCAACTCCGCCGTGTCCGTGACCGGGTCGTAACCGGCACCGGTAAGAACGTTGACCGGGACATCGTTGAACGAGAAGGAACTGAACACCGTTCCCCGAGGGGAGCGTTCCGTTGCCCGGACCTTGATTCTTACCGAACCACGGCGACTCGCCATTTCGACGAAACCGCCATCATGGACTCCCCACGAAGCCACATCGTCCGGGTGGGCTTCCAGGACTTCCTCGGAGAGGAGGTAGTCGATCCCCGATGACCGTCCGGTCTGGGTGCGTGAGTGATACGACTCGAGCCGACGCCCCGTCGTCAGCCAGACCGGGTAATCTTCGTCGATCGTCTCCGCCGGATCGCGATAACGGATCAGCTTGAAGATGCCACGCCCGTTCACGAAGCCGTCTTCGTGAAGTCGTGGCGTCCCCGGGTGCCCTTCTTCGGGCACTGGCCACTGGTACTCGCCGTACTCGATGCGGTCCCAGTCGAGCCCCGCATACGTGGTGGACAATGAGCAGAGTTCGTTGAAGACGTCCTTTGCTTCCCCGTAGTCGAAGCCCTGGAAGCCCATGCGTTTTGCGAGCTGGGAGAGGATCCACCAGTCGGGTTTTGCATCACCGGGCGCCGGGACCGCGCGGCGGAGGCGCTGCACGCGCCGCTCCGTGTTTGTCTGCGTCCCATCGGTTTCTGCGAAACCCGTGGCTGGGAATACGACGTCGGCGAATTCGGCGGTCTCCGTCATGAACAGGTCGCAGACCACGAGAAAATCCAGCGACTTCAAGGCATGCTCACAGTGGTCCCGGTCTGGATCAGTCACGACGGTGTTCTCGCCATCGATGATCATCGCCCTGATCTGATCACCCGCGAGTTCGAGCGCGCGGACCTTTGTAATTCCCTTCTCCAGATCGATCTCTCGACCCCATGCCTGCTGGAACTTGGCCTGGTTCGCCGGGTCCGTGACCGGCTGGAAACCGGGGTAATTATTCGGAATCGCGCCGACATCTCCCGCGCCCTGAATGTTGTTCTGTCCACGCATCGGGTTAATCCCCGTGCCTTCGCGGCCGAGGTTTCCGGTCATCAGAGCGAGGTTGCACAGGCTCTGCACATTGTCCACGCCGCAGATGTGCTCCGTGATCCCGAGCGTGTAGTAGATCGCACCCCGTTCGGCCCGGGCGTAGAGCAGGGCCGCTTCCTCGATCAAATCCGGCGCGACCCCGCAGATCGTGGAGGCCCACTCGGGGGTGAACTCGCGCACGTGATCGAGGAACGCCTCGGCCTCGGTCGTACGCTCTTCGATGAAGCCCTCGTCGACCAGCCCCTCCCGGGCGATCACGTGCGCCATCCCGAGCAGGAGTGCCGCGTCGGAGCCGACACGCAGGGGCAGGTGCATGTCGGCGTAGTCCACCAGTCCGATGTGCCGAGGGTCGGCCACGATCATCTTCGCACCGTTCGCGATGGCCTTCTTCAGTCGTGTGGCTGCGACGGGGTGGCATTCCGTCATGTTGGTCCCGATGCAGAAGATCACATCGGGCTTTTCCATGTCACGCAGCGGGTTCGACATCGCGCCCCGCCCGATCGTTGCCGCCAGACCGGCGACTGTGGGAGCGTGTCAGGCACGGCTGCAGTTGTCGATATAACTCGTTCCCAGTCCGGCCCTGACCAGCTTCTGCAAGACGTAGCCGGCCTCGTTGGGCGCGCGACCGGACGCGACTGCGTACAGGCTGTGGCGGCCATGTTCGTTCACGGCCTCGAGCAGGCCCGCCGCCGCCCTGTCCAGCGCCTCATCCCACGTCGCGGGAACGAGTTGCCCATGGTCGTCACGTACGAAGGGTGTCTTCAGTCGATCCGGGTGGTGAACGAAGTCGAAGGCGAACTGCCCCTTCACGCAGAGTGCGCCCTCGTTGGCCGGCCCATCCATGGCCGGCTGAATGCCAACCACCTGATCACCTTTCGTCATGATGTCGACGGCACACCCGACGCCACAGTACGGGCATACGGATCGTGTCTTCTCCACCGGCTCGTCAACCTCGGCGAACCGCAAAGCCTTGAGGTCACCCAGGGCGCCGGTCGGGCACGTCTGGACGCATTGTCCGCAGAATGTGCAGGACGAGTCCTTCAGCAATCCGCCGAACTCCGTCGTGATCTGGGTATCGAACCCGCGGTTCATGACCGAGATCGCGTAATCACCCTCCTGTTCGGCGCAGACCCGGACACAGCGGTAACACGAGATGCAGTTCTCGTAATCACGAAGGATGAACGGGTTGGGATCGTCCGGGCGTGATGTGCCGGACGTGCGGCCCGCGAATCGACCGGTGCGGGCTTCATAACGGTCGACCAGGGTCTTCATCTCCTGAGACGCGAAACCGGAAAGCTCATCGACGTCCACCGTCCGGTTCTCGGAGACGACCATCTCGAGCAGGACACGGCGATGCATCTCGAGCGAGCCGCTCTTCGTCGTGACCCGCATGCCCGGCTCCGCTTTCGTCGTGCACGATGCAACGGGATTTCGGGATCCCTCCACTTCGACCACGCACAGCCGACAGGCGCCGAAGGCTTCGAGTCGGTCGTCGTAGCAAAGGGTCGGGATCTCTTTCCGGTTCCGCTCGGCGACCTCGAAGATCGTCTCACCCTTCGCGAACGGGACTTCCTCTCCGTCGAGGATGATCGTGGATGCGGTCATGTCACTCATCGTGTCGTTCCGTTGTCTGGTTCAATCCCCGGCGACGTGCGACTGCACGGCGTCAGGGAAGTATCGAAGGAGGCTCTCCGTGATGAGCGGGGCGGCCTGGCCCAGCCCGCAGGCGGACGTCTCTTTCATTGTCTTGTTCAGATCGTGCACCTCATCGAGCCAGTCGGTGAGGTCATCGGGCCCCGTGTTCCCCGCAAGCCGTTCCGTGAGCCGCTGCGTTCCAATCCGGCACGGGAAGCATTTGCCGCAGGACTCGTGGGCAAAGAATTCCATCGCCATATGCGAGATCTCGACCATGTCCCGCGAGTCGTCGAAGACCATGATGCCGCCCGCACCGAGGAAGGAGCCTCGAGCCCGAATGGACGGTTCATCCAGCGTGACGTCGAGGTCATCGCCTGCGAGAAACCCCCCTGACAGGCCAGCCATCGTCACGGCCTGCAAAGCCCGGCCATTGGGAATCCCTCCTGCCCATTCATGGATCAATTCCGAGAGCGGCAGGCCGATCGGCACCTCGTAGTTTCCGGGCCGTTCGATATCCCCCGACAGCGAGATCACCTTGGTTCCGGAATGCTCCCCGAGTCCGAGTGCCCGATACCATTCGGCACCGTGAACGACAATCGGAGGCACGGATGCAAGGGTCTCGACATTGTTTACCGCGGTCGGTGTCCCTTCGTAGCCGTGGGTCACGGGGTAGGGAGGACGGTTTCTCGGGAAGGGATGGCCGCCCTCGAGCGAGTTGATGAGCGATGTCTCCTCGCCGCAGATGTAGGCGCCGGCACCGCGACGAAGATAGATGCGGATTTCCTGTCCGGACCCGAAGACGTCGTCACCCAGGATTCCAGCCGCCTCGGCGTCGGCAATGGCGCCGGCAAGGAGATGCTCGGTCTCGGGGTATTCGTAACGGAGGTACAGGAATGCCCGGGGCGACCCGGTCGCGAAGCATGCAAGCGCCATACCCTCCAGCACCGCGTGAGGGTCGTGATCCATCAGAGCGCGGTCCTTGAAGCAGCCTGGTTCACCCTCATCGGCATTGCATACGACCGTCTTCGGCCCGCCCTCTGCGTCCGCGACCGCTCGCCATTTTCGGCCAGTCGGAAAGCCAGCGCCGCCCCGACCCGCGAGTCCACTCGCGTCGATGACCGATACGAGCTCGTCAGGAGTCATCGACGTGACGGCCTGTTCGAGTGCGGCATATCCACCGGTTGCCCGGTAGCCGGCGAGCGTCTTGCGGTGGGGATTCCGGATGTGGGTGAAGACGCACTCCTCGTGAGATCTGGATGCCTCGGGAGGAACCGGGGTTTCCTTCATTTCTAGCGCGTCGGCGGACGTGCCAACCAACGTCTGACTTCCGCGCAGTACCGGGATTGGCTCGTCGCAGCGCCCACTGCAAGGCATGCCGGTGGCTCCCTCGAGCCCGGCGACCAGCTCGTGGGCCCCTCTCAGCGCACACACCGGGCCGGTGCAGACCCGGGGTGCCTCGAATCCCCCCGCCTCTCGGGCGAAGTGGTGGTAGAAGGTGATGGTGCCGAAGAGATCCGCGATGGGAATTCTCAAGCCCTTCGACACCGCCCGCAGCGCATCGTCACTGAGATAGCCATCCCGCTCGTGGAACCGGTGCAGAAGCGGGAGAAGAGGCGCCTCCTCCGTCTTCGCCCGGGCGATCAGTTCAGAGTTACTCGGCGACATGCCTTTCCTTTGTGAGCATCGAAGAAACCCCTCCGCAGAATTGCAATCGGGGCGTCCCGACACAACAGCTACGTTGCCAAGGATAATACACGTCTTGGCGGGGCAACCGGTCTGGTCGTCAATCTCGTAAGGCCGCGGGATCGGACGGGACCGACTGGGGCGTAGCCCTGAGCCCCCATGCCAGTCCGAGATGCGCCGGGAGTAGAAGGGCAATGAAGGACCCGTTCTGGTGAACGGACCATGGCGTGATGTGCCACATCAGCCCAAGCAGGGCGACTCCTGCACACGTCGTTGAGATCCATCGAGCGCGGGCCTGCCAGGACGGGTCGGCGTAGGAGAGCGGGAGGGCAAGAGCCGACGCCACGAGCAGGGGATTGGCCAGAAAGAGGTTTTCATTCCGCCATGCGAAGAGGTGGTCGGTGAAGAGAAGTGCCACCAGAATCATGCCCAGCAGACCGAAGAGACCCGACCATGCGCACGCCATCCCGAGGACCACCCGTCGCCAGAGGCGCGAGTCCCGGACCCGGGTCAGCGACAGTGACGAAAAGGTCGCACCAGACAGCAGGCCGAGGGCCAGGAAGCTGATGAGCCATGCGGGCGGGGCGGCTTCCTCCGAGGGCCCGGTGCCCGGATCCGTGGACTCCTCGTTGAGCACGAGTGCGCGTTGCGATCCGTCCGGACGCCGCACCGTGACGTCGCGAACCCGATCCCTGAGGGTCAGTGGGAGAAACATTTCCTCCCAGACGGTCAGCTCCTGATCCGTCGGACCTCCGAGGAGTGCATCCATCCCGGCGTAGATAAAGGGATCGACCTGGGTCAATCGCTGGGTGTGCCATCGATAGCTCGTTTCCGTCTCCATCGATCCGAAGGCTTCGGTCAGTTGGCCGCCGATGATCCGATCGAGAAGGTCCCTTATGCGGGTGGAGCAGTTGTCGAGAAAATACTGGTAGACGTAGTCGCGGTTTTCGGGCCGCGCGTTGGTCTCCGCGAGCATCAGGAGTTCGAGCTTCTCGGACGGTGTGAGGTCGAGTTCCTGTTGCACCACCGCCCGCCCGTCGCGCGCGTACGCCGACAGCATGGCCCCGGTGTCGAAGGGTGCCATCGTGTAGACCATGCGGCCCTGCAGGAACCGGATGATGAACTGAACGGGCTGACCAAAACTGAAAATCCCCCAGTTGAAGGAGACGTCGTAGCCGGTCCGGGTGTCGAGGACCCGCAGCGCATTGTGGCCGTATCGTTCCCAGACGGCGTCACCCGGTCCCGCCGTCACGAGCCACACGCGGAGCTCGCTTCCCGGTTCACCGGCCTGCCCGGATCCGTACGCAGGCGTAATCAACAGAATCACGAGCGCCAAGAGCGCCCGCTTTCGAAGCGTTGAGGTCACCATGTCACAATCTCATTCGGCGCCGGCGACTCGCCAACACGGCGTGGCTCTTTGAAGGGGCGGGCCCGGGAGGATAACTTCTGCGACTGGAGTGATCTCCGTGAGCCATTTCCTGCGCCCCGTCGAAACCACGTGTCAAACGAGCAGGCCGAAGAACTGAAACACAAACCCGTCGTTTTTTTCGTGGATGACGAAGACGGCATCCGCCTCGTGGTACGCCGTCTGCTTCGTGCCCGCGGCTTCGACATGATCGGCGCATCGTCCGCCGAGGAAGCCGCTGAGGTACTCGACCGCTATGAGGGTGACATCGACGTCGTGCTGATGGATATCGCGCTCCCGGATGGCTGGGGAGGACGGGTCGCTCAGCGTCTACTGGCCGTGCGACCGGATCTCGCCATCGTGTACACGACGGGGATGGTGGAGATCGATCCCATCGAGTCGGGGGGGTTGACCGGCAGCGATGCGGTTCTCCGCAAACCGTTTACAGGTGACCAGCTGGTTGAGACGCTCAACAATGCCATGGCATCAAAACGTGGCCGCTCCTAGACCTCGATTCGTCCTCGCCGTCGGCCTGACCCTGTGGCTCGGTGGATTGCTCGTCGCACTCGTGCTGGGGATGGGCTCCGCCTACGTCGTGGTCTCCGGGATCGTGCTCTCGACCCGGATCCGGGCGCGGTTCCGGGAGAGTCGCGACGCACTCCTGCGCGGAGCGATCGGGCGAGAACCGCCGGGGGCCTAGCAACCCGACCCGCTGGTTGCCGCCCCCGGCGCGACCCACGACCCCCTCGAACCTACCTCGTCCGGGGTCGTTCCACCTGCAGCGGAATGATGTCGGCCATGTCCGCGGTGGCTCCGAGCAGATGCTCCACGAAGTACTCCGCCCGTAGCCAGAACCAGTAGTCACCCATGTTCCCGTATCCGTGACGCTGGCCCGGAAACACGAAGTAGTCGAAGCGCTTGTTCGCCCGGATCAGCGCCTCGGCCATCCTGTGCGTACCCGCATGGTGGACGTTGTTGTCGATGTTGCCGGTCGTGAGGAGCAGGTGGCCCTTGAGGTTCGCAGCGAGGTCGGAGTTCTTCTCGATGTCATACTCGAACGAGACATTCCCATCCGAGTCGACCACCTCTTTGACTCCGTGGTGCGTCTCCGACCACCAGCGATTGTAGACGTCGTTGTTGTGATTCCCGGATGACGACACCGCGACCTTGAAGAAATCGGGGTACACGAGCATGGCGGCGGTGGACATGAACCCTCCACCCGAATGCCCGTAAATGCCGACTCGGTCGAGATCGATGAAGTCGTGCCGATCCCCCAGCTGCTCGATGACCGCCTTCTTGTCGGCGAGGCCGTAGTCACGCAGGTCACCATAGCCGTAATTGTGGTACCACTTGGAACGAGCGGGATTGCCTCCTCGGTTGCCGAGCGTCACGACAATGACACCGAACTGGGCGAGGCCCTGCTCGTAGGGGTTCGCCGACCAGAATTTCGAGACAGACTCGGTCTGAGGTCCGGGGTAGACGTAGGCCACGATCGGGTAACTCTTCTCCGGATCGAAATCATAGGGCTTGTACATGACCCCGTAGATGTCGGTAACGCCGTCGGCAGCCTCGGCGACGAACGGTTCCGGGAATGCGTACCCCGCGTCCTCCAGAGCGGAAAAATCCGCGACCTCGAGGTCGAGAATTTTCGTGCCCTGCGCGTTGAACAGGGCTGATGCCGGCGTCGTGTTCACGCGTGCGTAGCTGTCAACGAAAAAGCGGCGTGAGGCTCCCATGGCGAACCGGTGGTCGTAGTCCCCGGGGTTCAGCAGGGTGAGTCCGGAGCCGTCGAGGTTCACTCGGTACAGATGCTGGTAGTACGGGTCCTCCCCCGACTCTCGTCCCTGACCGGTCAGGAACGCGTAACCCCGCTGCTCGTCCACCCCCACGATGCCGTCGACGTGCCAGGGCCCCGAGGTCAGTCGATTCCGAAGGCTACCGTCTGCCGCGTAGCGATAGATGTGTGCCCAGCCGTCCTGCTCCGACCACCAGAGCCAGCTGCCATCGCCCAGGCGGCGCGGCTGCCGGGTCTCCATGTAGGTGTTCAGGCTATCGACGAAAATGTCCCGGAATTCACCGGTCGACGTGTTGGCGACGCTCAGCGACGCCCGATGCCGGTCTCGGGAGATCCGCAGGTAGTACAGCTCGTCGGGATTCTCGGAAACCCACTGCTGCGTCCGAGGGGCGTCGGAGTCCTGGAAGAAGAACTGGTCGGCGTTGACGATACTCAGATCCGGGTCTGCCTCGGTCTCGTCCGCAACCGTGACCTGAGACCGGTTCTGCAGGTCATAGACCACGATCTCATGCTGATCGACGTGCTCTTCCCCGGGCATCTCGTAGGCGTACGTCTCGAGTTCCGGGCGGTCGTTTCCGGTCGTGTGCACAACCCAGAGCTTTCCCACCTCCCGGTAGTCCGTGCGGACGAGGGCAAACCGACGCGAGTCCTGAGACCATGTCAGGTTCGCTCGCTTGCGGTCGTCCATGTTTTCCTCGCGTGAGACGTTGGTCTCACCCCGTCCGGTACCGTTTGCCTCGTAGCTGTAGTACTCCTCACCGTCCGATGTAAGCTGGACTTCCTCGATCTCCACCTCGTCCTCGGCCTCCTCGGCCTCGTCACCGTCCTTCCCGCGACGTGCGTCGAGGATTCGGGCATAGTCCGAACCCGACATCATCCAGAGGTTGTAGTTCCTCGCGAAGACCACCGTCTGCCCATCCGGGGACACACTGGCCCACGCGGGGTGGTCGTCGGGCTCCTCGTAATCCTGAAGCTCGCGAAGTACCTGTGACGAGATCGAGAATTCGAAGTGGTGGACGCGTTTGCGAGTACGCGACCGCTCTCGCTCACTCTCTTCCTGCTGCTCTCCGTCCGTCTCGTCCTCGACCTCCTCATCCTGGGATGACTCGACATCGAACTGGAACGTATCGTCATCGAGGAAGCGGATGTTGGTAATCGGGAGGTGCTGCCCGTCCCACGGATCACGGGTGATCCGCGTGAGCTCGGCTGCCATGACGTCGTTGTCGAAGAGCTGATTTCGCGAACCCCTCTCCGGATCGACGATGTAGTAGAACGTGCCGTCGGCGTTTTCCCACTCGTACCAGAATTTTTCGCTGCCCTCGATCCAGCGCGGGGCGACCGTCGTGCTGTGAATCATGTCGCGCACCTTGTACGGGGCCCATCGCGCGGCCAGGTCGAAGTTCGCGATCGCAGGAGCGCGCTCCATCTGCGACTGAGCTGCCGCGGCCCCGGGGCTGCCGAGGAGGATCAGACAGGCGCCGAGCAGGGTGGAGGCCCGAAGGTTGATCCGGGAGATCAGTGCGGTGTGCGCAGGGACAGGAGACATGAGGGTTGCCTGGGCCGGGGACGTGTGGGAAATCGCTGACGAGGGCCAAGAGGCGGCATCTGCGGCGACCGGGCAAGACGGATGGAGCAGCGCACGGCCAAGAAGTTTGGCGGTGCGGGGAACGTGAGCATAGCTTCCTCGCTCTCCCGGGATCGATACCTGAGCCGGGCCCGCACGAACCAGCGACGGAGCAGGATGTCCGAACACACCTATACGGTTCTTGTCGCTGACGACGACGAGATGTTCCGAACCCTTCACGCGGAATTCGTCCGGGGTTTCGGATACAGTGTGGAGCTGGCCGCCGATGGTTCCGAGGCAATCGCCAAGATCGGCCTCGGAGTCGATCTGGTGCTCACCGATGCCCACATGCCGATCGTCGATGGTTTCGAACTCACGCAGCGGATCCGTGGGAACCGATCCTTCGACGAGCTGCCCATCGTCATGGTCACGAGCCTCGAGGCTCGTGAGGATCGCCTTCGTGCCTACGAAGCCGGTGTCAACGACTTCATCAACAAGCCTCTGGATCCCACGGAACTCCGTCTGCGACTCAAGTGGCTTCTTGAGCTCAAGACAGCTCAGGACCAGCTGCGTCGCAGCAAGGAGCACCTCGAGGAGACGGTCGCGGTGCGTACTCGGGACCTCAGGGAGGCCCTGGAGGAGGTGACGCGGGCGCAGCGCGAGATTCAGGCTGCACACCTCGATACGATCCGGCGGCTCACGATCGCTGCGGCGTACAAGGACCACGATACGGCCGAGCATATCGAGCGTATCGGCCGCTACTCGCAGGTCATCGGGAAGGCGATGCACCTGCCGCCCGCTACGGTCGATCTTCTCCTGCACGCCGCGCCGATGCACGATGTGGGCAAAATCGGGATTCCCGACAGCATTCTCGGCAAGCCCGGGCCGCTGAATGAGGATGAGCGGACTGCGATGAACGTCCACACGACCATCGGTGCTCAAATTCTCTCCGGATCATCGTCGCCGGTCATTCAAATGGGGGAGCTCATTGCGCTGACGCACCACGAAAAGTGGGACGGGTCCGGTTACCCGAATGGCCTCTCCGGCGAGGAAATTCCCATCGAATCGCGGATCTGCAGTGTCGTCGATTTTTACGATGCCCTGACGGTAGGGCGTCCGTATCGGGCGGCGGTAGACCCCGATGAGGTGGTGGAGATGATCGTGGCCGACTCGGGTCGTGCGTTCGATCCGCGCGTCGTCGAAGTGTTCGTGGAGTCTCGAGCCGAGATCGCGAAGATTCACGCGGAGTACCTCGACCTACCGGTAGCGTGAGCTACTGACTTCAACCCGAGCACGCATGAGTCTGAAGAAGCAGTACGGGGGCTACACCTCGTTCGCCTACCTCGAGCCCGACATTGACTACAAGGTCTTCGAACTCGCGGATGAAGTGAATCGGGTGCCTCCGTATCGTCTTCCCCTCTCGGCGGACGAGGAAGAGCGCTTCTCGGAGTTGGTCGCGCGCTGTCTCCTGGTGTCGATGCACGAGCACCTGGGGGTGTTCCCGAACCGGATCGAGGAGACCCCGGAGTACGTTCGGCACGGCCGAATGGCGACGGCCTTCGAAGGCCTTGCAGCGTCGCACTGGGATGCCGTCTTCGACAATCTCATGGATGGCATCTGCACGATCCATTCGAGCTCCGGGTGGCAGTGGGACGACGTTCTGCACGATCTCGGAATGCGCCTTTGTGATTTGGCCCATCAGGACTTCCTGATCCACTGCCTCAGGATCAGCGACGTCCAGCGAGCTCATGATGAAGGGCGGGTGGCGTGGATCGCGTCCATGGAGGGCGCGGCGATGATCGAGCACGACCTCGACCGAATCGACATCCTGCACGGGTTCGGTCTGCGCTCGCTCGGTGTCACCTATTCCGAGTCAAATGCGCTCGGCAACGGTCTCAAGGAAGACCGGGACGGTGGCCTGACCAAATTCGGGCGCAGGGCCGTTGAGCGCATGAACAAGGTCGGGCTCCTCATCGACTGCTCGCACTGCGGAGATCAGACCACGCTCGACACGGTCGAATGGAGTGAGAAGCCGATCGTTCTGTCGCACATCGGCGCTCGTGCGCTGTGGCGCTCGAACCGGCTGGCCCCGGACGACGTGCTGGAGGCCGTCGCGGCCAAGGGTGGTGTGATCGGCATCGAGTGCGCCCCGCATACCACTCTGACGAAGAACAATCGACGACATAACCTCGCCGCGTTCATGGAACACTTCGAGTACGTCCGGGCGCTGGTTGGTATCGACCACGTCGGATTTGGTCCCGACACCGTGTACGGTGACCACGTCGGCCTGCATCGCACCTACATGGCAAGCCTGTCCATCAAGGATTCTCGCGGTGGCCATCACCCCGATCAGCACTTCGAAGAGGTCGAGTACGTCGAGGGGCTGGAGAATCCGACGGAGGGATCGATCAACATTGTGCGGTGGCTGGTGAAGGCCGGTTACTCGGACGACGAGATCGCCAAGGTGATGGGGGGCAACGCGCTTCGTGTCATGGCGGAGGCGTGGGCCTGAGGCTCGAAGGGTCGTTTCGGCCCGGGCGGGCCGCGGCGAGCGTGCTTGTTGTCCTCGTCCCGCTGACGGTACGCCCCGCGCCGGTCGCGTCTCAGGCTGCGGAGTGGCCGGTTCGCTCGGTCGACATGGACATCGATCTGACGTCGGGAGACGGAGCTGCGCAGGTCGTGCTGCGTTACGAATTGAATCCGGTCGACGACGAGCATCATGAGCCGACCGGGCCTCTGCAGCTCGAGGTGCTCGGATTCGGTGAGGCAGCCGTCGACCGACTTGCGACTCAGTCGGGTGACTCGGTGGAGCTCTGGCCGGCACAGGGAGCTCGCCGAGCCGCCGCCGTAATGCCGCCAGCGTCACCGACTGCATCCGGGATCCAAATGCTGGAACTGTCATACCGTGTCACTGCGGCGGTCGAGGTGGAGGGTGACCGCGTCAGAGTGCGCGTCCCGGTCGTGACGGGCCCGCCCCTTGTCCCCGGCACGTCGGGTGATTTTTCTGCGCGCCTCCGACTTCCCTCGGAATGGATCGTCGTCGAAGGCTTTCCCGCGGGCTTTCGTCGGGATGACGACGGGTGGTGGAGTGTGCGCCTCCAGGTGACTCCCTCGATGGTGGGATTACGGGGTCGAATCGGCGGAGGTTGGAGACCGAGCGTGCCATTCGCGGTCGATCTGCTGACCGTGCTGGTGCTGCTCGGATTCTCCGTGGTGGGTTGGCGGCACCTGAGTGCGGTGGCCCGGAGAACAGCGGCGTGACAGGGCCCGGTCTCACCTTCTGGGGACTCTTCGTGGCCTGCGCGGGCGTGGTCGTGGCCTACGTGATCTGGATGCGCTGGGAGGAGCGACGATGACGCCTCAAGTCTGGATCTTCGTCGGTTACTTCTGTGTCGTCTTTGCCATCGGTTGGTTCAGTCTTCGTGCGACACGCAGCGAGGCGGACTACTGGATTGCGGGAGGAGAGCTGGGCTGGTTCACGGGCGGCGCAACGATGGCCGCGACCCACACGTCGGCGGGCACGTTTGTCGGGACCATCGGCGTGATGTACACGGCCGGCTGGTCGTTTGGCTGGGTCCTGTTGTCGATTCCGCTGTCCTACTGGTTCATGGTCGCCGTGCTCGCCCCGCGCTTCACGAAGCAGAAGGAACTGACCATCCCCGCCTTTATCGAGACCCGCTATTACGGGAAGGGCATCCGTGGTCTCGCGGCAGCGATCATTCTGGTGGCGACCGTCGTCTACATTCAGGCCCAGATCGTGGCGGGCGGGCTGATCGCGAACACCGTCTTCGGGGTCCCCACCACGGTCGGGATGGTCGGCTTCACGACCATCCTGCTCGTCTACACCGTGGTCGGTGGTATGGTCGCCGTCGTTTATACCGATGCGTTCCAGCTCGTGGTGATGGGGCTGGGTGCGCTCCTCGCAGTACCGCTGGCTCTGCGACAGGTCGATGGTCTCGGGGGGCTCCTGATGCTTGTCGAATCGGCGCACCCTCTCGTGTTCACGTTCGAAACGATGCCGGCAACGCTTCTGATGACCATGGGGCTCTCCTTCTTTCTGGGAGGGGTGGCGACGCCCGAGAAGCTGATTCGCCTCTATGCGATGAAGGATATGAACACGATTCGGCGTGGTGTTCTGTTCGCGATCGTGATGATTCTGGCCATCAACCTGCTGGTCTTCATTCTCGCGCTCTCCGCGATCGTTCTCTTTCCGTCGCTCCCGACGGGCGATCTCGCGATGCCACTGGTCGCCACGGCCGTTCTCCCGGCCACGCTCGGTGCGATCATGCTCGCGGCAATCACCGCTGCCATGATGTCGACGGTTGATTCTCTCCTGATCGTGGCCGGCTCGGCGCTGTCGGTCGACATCTACCAGAACCTGATCAACCCGGGCGTCTCTCCTGCACGCCGACGCTGGGTGGATCGGCTCGGCATCGTCGTCGTCGGCTCGGTGCCTGTTCTTCTCCTGCTGAGCGGTTTCGGGGAAGGGGAGCTGGTCCAGTTCATCGTCCTTCTCTTCACGGCGCTCATGGCTGCGGCGTTCGTGCTACCGGTGGTCGGTGGGGTTCTCTGGCGCCGCGCTACCAAGGAGGGCGCAGCGGCAGCGATGATCGGGGGAGTGACAGCCACGTTTCTCTGGGAGGCGTTCGGCGCCGTCTCCGTCGAGCCTGTACTTTGTGGCTTCCTCGTTTCGGGGCTGCTGTTCATCGGTGTGAGTCTGACGACCCCGCCTCCGCCGAAGGAAGCGCTCGCACCCTACTTCGACATGACCCCTTAGCCCGCCGGATCATCCGGCGGCCCCAGGAGATTTCGGTGAGGAACTTCATCCGTCGAATGCTCGTTCCCGTCGTCGCCGCGGCACTCCTGCTGCCGGCGACGGCCAGGGGACAGGAGATCGCAGACGCCTACCGCGATGTTGCGGACCGCATCATCGATGCGGCGACAGGCGACCACGATGCCTATGCTCGTCTGACCGAACTCGTCGAGACCTTTGGACCGCGGATATCCGGCTCGGTGGCACTCGAGCGGGCGATCGACTGGATCGCGGAGGAAATGGATGCCGACGGCTTCGACAACGTGCACACCGAGCGGGTCATGGTCCCTCATTGGGTCCGTGGGGAAGAGAGCCTCGAGATGATCCTTCCGTGGCCTCGTACCCTTCCGATGCTCGGTCTGGGCTTCAGCGTCGGGACTCCACCGGGAGGGATTCGTGGCGAGGTTCTCGTCGTCAACTCCTTCGATGATCTCGAGGAACGGGCTGACGAGGCGGCGGGGCGAATCGTACTGTTCAATGTCCCCTTCACGACGTACGGCGAGACCGTCCAGTACCGTTCGAGGGGTGCCGTCGCGGCCGCCGAAGCAGGAGCGGTGGCCAGTCTGATCCGCTCAGTGACCCCCTACTCGCAGCAGACGCCTCACACCGGCAACTCGAGCTACGAGGAAGGTGTTCCTCGAATTCCCCATGCGGCCATCACTGTAGAGGACGCCGACCTGCTTCAGAGGATGCAGGAGCGCGGTCAGCGGGTTGAACTCCATCTCCGCATGGAAGCGCAGACGTTTCCCGACGTCCCGGGCCGTAACGTCATGGCCGAAATCCGGGGGAGCGAGTTCCCGAACGAAGTCGTCGTTTTCGGCGGACACATCGATTCGTGGGATGTCGGCCAGGGCGCGATGGATGATGCCGGTGGGGTCGTCGCTGCGTGGGAGGCGATCCGCCTGCTGAAGGAACTCGGTCTGCAGCCCAGGCGAACGATCCGGGCCGTAGGCTGGACGAGTGAGGAGCAGGGCCGAACCGGAGGTCGGGAATACGTCGCACACCATGAAGACGAGTATCACGTTCTCGCGATGGAATCGGATGCAGGGGTATTCAAACCGAGTGGATTCGGATTTACCGGGTCGGACCAGGCCTTCGCGATGATTCGTGAAATCGGGACTCTGCTGGATCGGATCGAGTCGGGCAGCGTGACCCGGGGCGGAGGTGGCGCCGACATCTCACCACTCATGGCAACGGGGGTGCCCGGGATGGGTCTGAACGTGGATGGGACGAAATACTTCTGGTACCATCACAGTGACGCGGATACCGTGGACAAGCTGGATCCTGACGAAGTGGCGCTTTGTGTCGCGACCATGGCCGTGATGGCGTACGTGGTGGCGGACATGCCGGTACGCCTCCCGCGCTGATCCGGCCCCCTTCCCACGGCAGGGCTCGACGGAGGACCGGAGAATGACGAAGACGGACGGATCGATCTCGGCCCGAATGATGGGCGCGGCCTTGCTGGACATCGAGACGTACGAGGAGGTCGAGCACGATCAGGACGCGACGTTGCAGGCCGCGACCGTCGTCGTGCTCGTTGCCCTATGCCAGGCCGCTGGCGCGTGGGACATCGGACCGTTCGCGGCGGCCAGGATCGCGCTCGTCGAGCTGCTGAGCTGGTTCACGTGGGCGGGGGTCACCTACTTCGTCGGGGTGAGAATCTTTCAGGGCGAGGCCACGTGGGGAGAGCTGCTCCGCACGCTCGGATTCGCCAAGGCACCTGGAGTACTTCTCGTGATCGGCATCGCGCCCGTTGTCGGCACGGTGGTGACGGCGGTGGTGGGAGGGTGGATGCTTGCGACCGCGTTCATCGCCATTCGTCAGGCTCTCGACATCGGGAACGGCAGGACACTTCTGGCCGTGTTGGTGGGTGGAGGCGTCTACAACATTCTCGAGATGGTCCTCCCGTTTTGAAGGGCCGCTCGTGATCGGTCAGCGGGGTGGGACAAGAGCGGTCCGAGTCGAGCGTTATCGCGAAGGATCGTCACAGGTGCGAAAGGATGCGCTTGCGGTGGAAGAGCCACTCGAGATCCGGGTATCGTGGCTCGAGGGCCAGCGGCGCCGGGTGGAGGCGGTCGCCGTGACGATGCGGACCCCGGGCCACGACTTCGATCTCGTTGCCGGGTTCCTGCGCAGCGAAGGGGTCGTCTCGGCGCCTGCGGATCTCGTCGAGCTGACCTATTGCCGGGGAAATGACGAACAGGAATACAATGTCGTCGAAGCGCGCCTGTCGGGTGATGCGATCTTTGACCTCGATCTCGTCCGGAGAAACGTCTACACGACCTCGAGCTGCGGGGTCTGTGGAAAGGCCTCCCTCGAAGCCGTGGAAGCGACGGGGTGCACGGTGATCCCGACTGGATACTCTGTGGCGCGGGACGTAATCCCGGATCTTCCGGATCGACTGCTCGAGGGTCAGGCCGTGTTCGAGCGGACGGGAGGGCTCCACGCCGCCGGGCTCTTCGATGCCTCCGGAGAGCGCCTCCTCGTGATGGAGGACGTAGGTCGCCACAACGCAGTGGACAAAGTGATCGGGCATGAATTTCTGGCCCGTCGACTCCCGGCCGCCGAGCGCATTCTCGTCGTGAGCGGTCGGGCGTCGTTCGAACTCGTTCAGAAGGCCGTGGTCGCGGGGATCCCCATGCTGGTGGCCGTCGGAGCCCCCTCCAGTCTGGCGGTCGATCTGGCTCGCCGTTTTGGACAGACTCTGGTCGGCTTCACTCGAAATGGTGGCTTCAACGTCTACACCGGGTCCGAGCGAATCAGGTGAGTAGCGCACGAACCCGATCTCCTGGATGTATCCGGGGAGTGCAGCGGTGCGCCCTCTGATCGGCGCGGTGCTGGCCGGAGGTGAGAGCCGCCGTTTCGGGAAGGACAAGACGAAGGTCGAAGTCGACGGAATTCCCATGGTGGTCCGAGCGAAGACCGCACTCGAGGCCGTATGCGAGGACGTCGTCATCGTATCGTCCCGTCCCGGTTTCGATGCGTGGGGACCCGTGATTCCGGATCTCCGTCCGGGTATCGGGCCGCTGGCGGGTATTGAATCAGCGCTTCACCATGCTGCCGGGCTTGGAGCGGCGGCCGTGTTCGTTCTCGCGGCAGACCTGCCCTATGTCGATCCGGGTGTCATACGGACGATCACGTCGGCGGCAAACGTCGTGGCTGCAGGATCGGTTCCGACGCTCGCGGTCGCTGCCGGCCGGCGGGGTGAGCCTGACTTCGAGCCGCTGTGTGCCCTTTATCGGGTCGAATGCGCCGATCGGGTCAGCCGGCTGCTCGACGAGGGGGAACGAGCTGCCCGAGCTCTGGTGGAGTCGGTCGGTGGGATGAAGCTTGTCCTGACGCCGGGGGCGGCTCGCGCCGTTTCCGTGAACGTAAATGTTCCCGCCGACCTGGAGCGCCGGCCATGACCGAAGGATCGACGTCGGCTCGGCTCGTCTCGCTCGACGCATTCCGCGGCCTGACCGTCGCGGGAATGATCCTGGTCAACAACCCGGGGAGTTGGGCTCACATCTATGCCCCCCTGCGGCACGCCGAGTGGCACGGGTGGACACCAACGGATCTGATCTTCCCGTATTTTCTCTTCATCGTCGGCGTCGCCATCCCTTTCTCCTTCGAACGGAGGCTCGAGGTCGGTGCTGCCCGGTCGGACCTGATGCGCCACGTGGTTCGGCGGTCCCTGATTTTGATCGGTCTGGGTATCGCCATGCGGGCCATCCCCTCGTTCGATTGGGGCTCGATGCGCTTGTACGGAGTCCTTCAGCGCATTGGGCTGGTATACTTCGCCGCCGCCTCGGCATACCTGTATCTCGAGCGTAGCGGACGGGCTGTGGCCGCGTTCGCACTTCTGGTCGGGTACTGGGCTGCGATGATGCTGGTTCCGGTGCCGGGGTTTGGAGCAGGTGATCTCGGTCCCGACGGGAATCTCGCTGCGTGGGTCGACCGCATGGTCATGCCGGGCCGTCTCTGGCAGGGTTCTTGGGACCCCGAGGGTCTGTTGTCGACCCTTCCGGCGATCGTGACCTCCCTGCTCGGGATTGTGACCGGGGAGTGTCTGAAGGGGAGCCAGAGCGGAACGGCGAAGACCAGG
>Ga0181573_10001536_pt1 | contig 22503 bp, 6 predicted proteins | sample 101ome_25_FD_148643 | JGI IMG/M metagenome (GOLD analysis project Ga0181573, IMG submission 148643) | Coastal salt marsh microbial communities from the Groves Creek Marsh, Skidaway Island, Georgia - 101409BT metaG (spades assembly) | ecosystem: Environmental > Aquatic > Marine > Intertidal zone...
ATTACCTAGGGCACGTGCGTCGATGCGTGGGGAAGCGAGATGATGAGGAGCACATGTGGAAGAGCCGCCAGATCATGTGGTCCGGGGTAGCCACGAGGCTGCGGGAGCTCTGCAAGAAGAACGGGGGGATCTACGTCAAGGCGGGTCAGCACATCTGCGTCCAGCCGGTGTCGCCCCAGCCCTTCCAGACCATCCTCCGCACCCTCATGGACAGCGCGGGAGTCCGCCCGTTCGAAGAGGACCGCGCCACCTTCCTCGAGGACCTCGGCGTGGACATCGAGGACGCCTTCGCCCACATAGATCCCACCCCGGTGGCGAGCGCCAGCCTGGCTCAGGTGTACAAGGCGACGACGCACGGAGGCGAGACGGTCGCGGTCAAGATCCAGCAGAGGCCGGTCGCGAGATTCCTCGCCATCGATCTCGCCACCATCGACGCGTACTACTCCCTGCTGTCCTTTCTCATCCCGGGCCTGAGGTTCCAGTGGCTCGCCGCCGAGACCCGGCGGCACATGGCCGAGGAGCTGGACTTTCGCGAGGAGGCTAAGAACGCGGAGCGCGCGAGGGCGCTGATGGCCAAGGACTTTGACGACTCGACCGAGCTGCACGTCCCGCGGGTTCACGACACGCTGAGCGGCGCGAGGGTGCTGACGCAGGAGTGGTGCGACGGCGCGAGGATCGACGATAAGGAGGGGCTTCGCTCGCGGGGGGTGGACCGAAGGGAGCTCGCGACGCTGGTCAACAGGATCTTCGGCCGGATGACCTTCGTTCACGGCTTCGTGCACTGCGATCCCCACCCGGGAAACTTACTCGTCGACTCCAACGGCCGCGTGGTGCTCCTGGACCACGGCGTGTACCGGTCCCTGGACGACGAGACCAGGCGCACGTGGTGCAAGCTGTGGCGCGGGCTCATCGCCAACGACGACGCGGAGATGCGGAAAGCGGTGGCGGACCTCGGGGTGGACCCCGAGTTGAGCACATTTTTCAGGATCGTCCTCGCGCTGGTCCCCGCCAGGGTGGTGGAGGACGTCCACGGCACCAGCACGAGCGCGGTGATATCTCCGGGCGGGGGCGGCGAGACCGGGGGCGCGGGGGGCACCCTGAACGTCCAAGCCGCGGCGAGGTCGGGGAACCCTAACCCTAAACCCGGCCTCGCGGGGTTCTCCGGCGGGGTGGACAAGCTCTCCAGCTTTGGCAAGCGCGAGGTGATGAGGGACGTGCTCGGCGTCAAGGTTGAGCGCCAGACGGAACTTTTCGAGACGTTACCCCGGGACTTGCTCATGATACTCAAGGCGAACAACCTGCTGAGGTACGTCAACGAGCAGCTCGACTCGCCCGTGAACCGGTTCCGGTCCATCGCCGCCGCCGCGGAGGAGGGCATCGCGGCGACCTCGTCGGCGGAGGCGGAGGGGATCCTGGAACGCAAAGCGCGCGACCGAAACGGGGGGAGACGATTCGGGGAATCTTTGTCTCATTCCTCCAACGGGTGGAGCTACGGCGCGCAGGTGGGGGCGATGCTCCTGCCACTTCAACTGGCGATGATGAAGGGGAAACTCGGGTTCGCGATGTGGAGACGGGCCAGGGAAGAGGCAAAGGCGGCGATGCAGGGCGCGAAACGCGCGGGGGTGGGCGCGAAGGCGGCGAGCGGCGGCGCGCAGGGCGGCGAACCGGCGATGACCTAGACACGATGTGATGCTTCAACGCACTCGGCTAGACTATAAATAACTGGCTAGACTACTTACACGTCGTGTTTACGCCACGTGGCTAAGACTTGAGAGTAAGCGTGGCGGTGGATTTTTTTGTCAGAGCTCGTCCTTGGCGTCGTTCGAAGCCGGCGGCGGATCGTCGGGGGCGTCGTCGCCTTCCAGGTACCCATCCGGGTAATCTTCCGGGCTCTCCGGCGCGGAGAACTCCGTGTCCAGCTGGGAGACGTCCGGTCCCAACAGCGTCGGCGAGTCCCCGAACTCGCTGGCGTGGAAGCTCTTGATGATCCACTTGGTAAACTCCGCCACGTTGTACGCCGAGCCCTCGGCCGTGCCGGTGATGGCCCCCTTTGTGGTGACGTCGCACGAGCCGCCCAGCCCCCACTCATCCGCCGCCGCCTTCACCTCGCCGCAGTGCTTCACCAGCCCCGCCATCAGCGCCGTGCCGCCGCCAACCCCCGGCTGCTGCCTCCACGCCGAGTACAGCACCCGCGTCGGCCACCCGGGGGCGGACGCGATGACCTCGTCGGACAGCGGCTCGCCGGGAACAGCCTCGACGCCGTCCTGGTTCTTCGCCCCCGTCTTCGCGGTTGTCCCCGGCGGTGAATCATCGGCACCCTCGGCACCCTCGGCACCCTCCCCGTCCGTCGTCACCCCGTCCGTCATGCCCGGGATCTCGTTCGAGCGATCGCCCGGGGCGCCGCCTTCCGAGCCGGACGCCACGTCGGCGTCCCTTCGCGCCTTTTCCAAAATCTCTCGCTCGCGCTCCGTGGGCTGGTACCCGCGGCCCGCTTGCTTGGCGTGCTCGTCCCAGTACCCCGACCCGTGCGACCCGCCCTGCGCGCCGACGTCCGATGATGCGTCGTGCGCGGGGCCTTGGTCGGTGTAGAAGCGGCGGTACGCGTTCAGCCAGCACGTCGGGGCTTTGTTCGGGGAAAGCGCGAGCGCGGCGCGGATCGCGACGCATCGGCTCCGATGCGGCCACGACGAATACGCGGGGTCGGAGGCGAGCTCCGGGGCGGCGACGCAGAGGAAGTCCGCGAGCGCGGCGTCCGCGTAGTGTTCCATCTGCGCGGCGGTGTCGCCGCCGTTGTACATGGGGTACCGTATCATCCGCAGGACCATGGTTCGGTTGAGTTGTCTGCCGAGTTTCCCGTCGGGGTGATTTTTGGCAATCTCGAACACGGCGTCGTCGTCGAGGCCGCAGTCGGTGAGCGGGCCGTGCCACCTGAGCCAGTCGTCGTCCGTGATCCAAGGCCCGCGGAAGAACATGGCGTTGCGCATGACGCCGAACATCTCAAACGCCAGCACGTAGTTGCGCTCGCTCGATTCCACCGGATGCCCCGCCTTGGCGAGCTTGTCGCCGTTCCTGAAGGGCATCGGCAGGCGCTTCGGCGCGCCCCGCTCGTCCACGACGTGACGCCGGCCGTCGGGCGCGACGTCCCTGGTCTCCATGAGGTGCGGCCTGGCGTGTATGGTGTGGTTCATTCCCATCGCGAGGCACCGATAGTCGGAGTAGAGCACCATCGGGTCGCACACGTACGCGACGCGCGTGGCGTTGAAGGGCGAGTTGAGGATGGTGCCCACGAGGGAGTTGCAGAGGGCGACCGCGGTGGCGTTGTCGCCCTCGCACGCGCCGCGGGTCGCGGGGATTCCGCCGACGAGGAGGACCGCGACGAGGACCGCGACGCTCGCGGCGGACACGGGCCGGGGTCGGTCCCACATGGCGGCCGGCCGTGGGGTGGGGCACCCCGTTCGTTGTGGTGACCTCGAAATTTGACGTCCTCTCACAGTTAGGAATCAGTTCGAATCTTCCGCGCAGATCGCCTCGGGTCCTATCGGAAAAAGCAGATACGCATCCGCCGCGTGACGCCAGAGTCGAGCGGCGCGACGTGGCGAGCCCCGGAAGCTTCGAACGCCCCGGTTGGTTTCCCGAAGGTTCCACACGACACGCGCGATCGCCCTCATGGCGCGCTGCCCCGCGCTCGCCGCGCGCGAGGCGGCCGTGCACTGCGGCCAGGGATGGTCCCGATGTCTCCGCGAGAAGATAACGAGACCGCATCATCTTCCCGCGTCGAGGCGCGCATCGACCCACTCGCGTCGCGCCGCCGTCACGACCGCCGTCATGGACCCGAACGCGTTCCCGTCTCCGCCCGGTCAACCGACGGCGCAGCCGCGGGGCGCACCCCCCGGGGGTGGTCCACAGAAGAGGGTGAGGGACAGCCTGGGCGTCGCGGGCAACAACGACAGGAGTTGGCAAGATCGGCTCGGCGGTTTGAAGACGCGGGGGCCCGGGGCGGGCAAGAACGGGCCCAGGCGCGTCATCAAGCGGACGGTGACGAAGCCGTCGGAGGCGGCGGTGCCCAAACCCAAGCCCACCGTCGCGGGCGAGCGCGAGTGGGCGCGGGTCGAGACGATGCGCGCGCAGCAGGCGGCGGCGGAGGCCAGGCGACGCGGCGCCAATGGTCGCGACGTGTCGTCGTCGACGCGCGGAGTCGTCGACGCCGATGACGCGAGTAACGCGCCGTGGCAGAAGGAGGAGACGATGTCCTACTCGTTCTTCGGGCAGTCCAGGGTTCGATACCCCGCCGCGTCCCTCGCGGACCCGGCGTCGCGCGCCGTCTACGAGGACTCCGAGCTGGACAAGACGGCGATACAGGTCAACGCGCTCCTCTTGGCCGAAGCCGCAGGCGTCGATCCCGATTCGCTCAACGGCGGCGACGTTCGCTCGTTCGCCGCGCTCGCCGAGGCGGCGCACCACCTCCGGCGCCAGCACTCTCCCGAGGACCTTCGACGAATCGTCGGAAAGATCATGCGATCGCAAATCACCGGCGGGATACCCCCGGGTGGAACCGGGGTGGCGCAGATGCTCCTCCCCGGCGCGGTGCTTCGCGAGACGACGGGCGCGGTTGCTTCGGAGATGGCGGAGTGGATGTTCGGGCCGACGACGCGGGAGACGATGGCGGGGCCGAACGGGCGGGACGTGACGGTGGTGAACGTCAAGAAGTGCAGGTACCTCGAGGCGACTGGGTGCGCGGGGGTGTGCGTGAACATGTGCAAGTTACCCGCGCAGGACGTTATGAGGGAGGAGTTCGGCGTCGGGTTGTACGTGGCGCCAAACTTTGAGACGTGCTCGTGCAAGATGTACTTCGGGCAGGAGCCGCTGCCGGAGCAGATCGATCCGGCGCTGAGCAGGGGGTGCCTGTCGCGGTGCGGCGTCGCGGCGATGAACACCCCGCCGCCCCCGCCGTCGCCGCCGTCGCTGCCGATCGGTGCGGACGGGTGGCCGGAGGCGGCGGCGTGGACGGAGGACTCGGAGGCGAAGTTTCGCGACTCGCTCCCGCCTGCGCGACTCGAGAAGTGCCCGGAGCTGCCGAAGAAGGCCCGGGTCATCTGACGACGACGAGATGACGCGTGTTCCTTCCGTGTGAAACGACGCTGAGATGTTAAGCCAACGCCTCGAGGCTCCGCTCGAACGCGTCGAAGTCGAGCGACGCGCTCCACGCCAGCAGGTCGTCGTCCTCCTCCTCCTCGTCCTCCTCGTCCTCGACGACGACGCGTCCCATTCCGAACATCCGCCTCCGCCGGGTCCACGCGCGCCTCTTCGCGTCCGCCGTTCGCTCCTCCCGCCGCCTCTGACGCGGCATGCGCACGGTGTACGTCTCGACCACCTCCGCCGCGCTCGGTTTCCTCCTCGGCGGGATCACGACGGACCGCAAGAAGCCGTTGTCGTCCTCCACCGCCCGCCACGGGTTTCTGGCGTCCTCGTCGTCTCTATCGTCCCCGCCAAACCCGAAACTCCCGACGTTCCGTCCGCCGACGTCCACGACCGGCCCGCGCGTGCACACCCTGTACACCAACGCGACGCCGCCGGCGTCTTTTTTCGAGGCGATCATCGCGAATCGCACGTGGATTCGCGACGCCACGTCGGCGGCTAGCGTCGCATCCGACGGAGCTCCCGAGTGGAGAAGCAGCTCGGACGCCGGCTGCAATCGGGACCACGCGCGCGCCAGGTCCCGCAGCCCGCGGTAGCGCGCGCGGGGGACGTGGCGACGCCACGCGGCGGCGATGCGCGCGGCCGCGGCGTCGCGCGCGGCGCGGTCGCGGGCGCGAGCCTGCGCACGCGGAGAGAGGAGGACGCGAGGTGAGCGTCGAGTCGAGTCGCGCGTTCTCGTTATGGCTCGATGGGTGAACGAGCGGGTTACGAACCGACGCGGGTGACGGGCGCGCACCAGGCTTCGAGAGCGCCACCGTCGGTAATGAGCCTGGATGAGACGCGCCGCGCGACGATGTCGAAGGTACCGCCGCCGTCCCGCCCACCCTCGCCACCTCGATTGGACCAGGGTCGCGGCGAAGTGCCGCCACCCGTGGCGCTTTGACTCGTCGGGGGGCTCGGGCTCGTCGTCGGGAACGGACGTGGATGAGCGTTGGAGACCGCGTCGGGAGGCGTGTGGACGACGACGCGGGGATGGACCATCGATGCGGGGTCTCGAGTGAGACGTCCGGTGCATCGCGCGCGCGCCTGCCGCGTGCCTGGTCCCCTGGTGCGGTCCACCCCCTCCTCCTCCTCCTCCTCATCACCTTCTCCTCTGCTGCCGCAAAATGGGGAATAGGTTATGGGTCGAGCATTATCCGTGCGCGCGAAAAATAAAAGGGAACCAGGGAAGGAGAGTCCCCGCTCCATTAAGAAGCGCGCCGCCGCCAGGTATCGGCGCAGGAGGTCCCAAGGAGGCAACGGGACTCTTCTGCGATCGTCCAGCGAGCGCCCGCTGCGGTTTCGCCGACCCGGCAGAGGCGGGGGCGAGGAGCGGGAGAAACTTAATAATCTTCTCCCGCAGCTTTCTTTCCTGGTTGAGGAGTGCAACAAGGGATAACGAGGGAAGATGTCCGCGTCCGGGGGCGTCCGGCCCGGCGCGCTGACCTCCAGGTGAGTGCATTGACGCCGTGACCCGATTGGTGAATCGAATGTGCCCCATGTCGCCGCGATGGCGTAGCGATCGACCCTGCGCGAAAACCTCGTTTTATTCCCGCCCAAGATTACGAATTTAACCTCTGATCGCCTGCCGTCCCGCACCCCTCCCTACCCCCGACAGCACCCAATTTGCGGCGCACGCCAAGAAGCTGGAGTCCGCCAAGGATGTGAAGGAGCGGCTTCAACTCGCCGTGGAGGTTCGCGACGCCATCGAGGTGGTGAACTCGTCGTCCGAGTACCCGAAGTTCATCGCCGCCTTCATGCCCGCGCTCACCGCGGTTCTTGAGTCGACGCCGGCGCAGCTGTCCGACGGACCGGAGCACAAGCTGCGAAACACGACGCTGGAGATTTTGAACCGCATGCCGCACACGGAAGCGCTGAGGCCCTTCGACAAGCAGGTGGTCAAGCTCGCGATGGACGCTCTCAAAGCCGAGAATGAGGAAAACGCGCTCATCTGCCTGCGCATAATCTTCGACCTGCACAGGAACTTCCGCCCCAACCTCGAATCCGAGGTGGCGCCCTTCCTGGAGTTCGTCTGCGACGTGTACAAGAACATCGGAGACACCGTCGAGGAGGTGTTCGGGGACGAGGGCGGCGCGAAGCCTGCGAAGGAGGCGCCGGCGGCGTCGGCGACGCCGTCAACCAAATCGTTCAAGGTGATGACCGAGTGCCCGCTGATCGTCATGCTGCTGTTCCAGCTGTACAGCCGGCTCATACCGCCCAACATCCAGACCCTGCTCCCGCTCATGGTGCGAACGATCGGCCTGAAGGGGCCCAAGCCCGACGACGTTCCCGCGCACCTTCGCGCCGCCTTTGGGGATCTGAAGGGTTCGCAGGTGAAGATGGTGTCGTTCGTGACGTACCTGCTCAGGGGGTACGCCGAGGCCATCCAGCCTCACCAGGAGGCCATATCGCAGTCCATCGTGGACCTTCTTCGATCGTGCCCCGACAACGTGGCGACGCGCAAGGAGCTGCTCGTGGCGACCCGCCACGTCCTCTCCGCGCAGGATTTCCGGAGAGGTTTCTACGTTCATCTGGACGCGCTTCTCGACGAGGAGGTTCTCCTCGGCACCGGCCGCGCGTGCTACGACGCGCTCCGGCCGCTGGCGTACTCGTTCCTCGCCGAGCTCGTGCACCACATGCGCCTGGAGCTGACACTTCCGCAGATTCGACGGACGGTGTACGTGTTCAGCCGAAACGTCCAGGACAACTCGCTCCCGCTGTCGATCCAGATGACGTGCGTGCGGCTGATGCACCACCTCGTGGAGAGCATCTTTCGCAGGCGGAACGACCCGGCGCAGGCGCAGGAGGCGCGGGCGAACCTCATCCGCATCCTCGACACCACGGTTTCGAAGTTCAGGACGGTCCGGCCGCAGGTTAAGACGCTGCTCGAAAACGCCAAAGCGGCCGAGGCGGCGGAGGCGCGAGCCGTGAAGAGAGCGCAGGACGAGGCCCGGGCCGAGGACGACGCCGCGGCGGGGATCGTCGCGGCGCCCAAGACTCCGGCGAAGGACGCGTCCAAGGCGGCGGAGGAAGAGAAGAAGGACACCGGCAAGAAGGCGACACCGAGCAAAGGTAAGGGCCGCGGGAGGAGAGGCGCCAAGGACGACGAGGACGAAGTCGACAAGAAGGAGTCGGCGGATAAGAAGGGTTCCGAGGATAAGAAGGAGGACGGCAAGGAGGACGTCGACGAGGACAAGCCGATCGTCGGGTACGGCGGCGGCGAGATCACCCCCACGGAGGCCATCAAGCGCCTCGCGGACACCAAGGCGCTGGTCAAGACCCTCGTCATCGGCATGAAGACGCTGCTCTGGTCGGTGACCAACTTTTTCGGTCAGCAGAGCCAGCAGATGCAGATGGGCGCGGGTCCTCCCGCGCCCGTCAAGGGTTTCCGCGAGGGCGAGCTCCGCCGCGCGTCGGGCTTCGTCGCCAACGGCGTGCGGTGCCTCGCGCTCTTCCAGGGCACCGAATGCGCCGAGATGTGCACGCACTTTGCCGAGGCGCTCGCGGTCCTGGACCCGAGAAACTTTGTCGACGTCATCTGCCTCCGAATCGATAACCTCCTCGGCGGCGGCGAGCCGTACGAGCTCGCGCCCATGGTCCAACTTCCCCACCTGCTGCTGCAGTCCAGCGCGCTGGGCAGGAGCTTCGCGGACGCGCTGGCGACCCACCTCGTGCGGGACAGGCTTGGCGCGCTGGCCGAGCCCGCGTCGCCGCAGTCGCAACTGGTCCTCAAGCTCTTCTCGCTCCTGATGCACGCGGTGTCCAAGTACTCCTCCTGCGAGGCGGTGCTCTCGCCCCACGTGGTGACGCTCGTGGAGTCGTGCCTCAAGGCTGTGAAGGAGGTTGACGACCCGAGCGCGTACGTGAGGCTGCTCAGGTACCTGTTTCGGGCGCTGGCGCAGGCGAAGTTTGACCTGCTGTACCGCGAGGTGGTGCCCGTGCTTCAGCCGTGCCTCGACACGCTGCTGACCATGTTGCACGGCCCGGACACGCACGAGCTGAACGACACGATCGTGGAGCTGTGCCTGACGCTGCCGGCGAGGCTGTCGTCCATCCTGCCGCACCTTCCGCGGCTGGCGCATCCCCTGCTCAGGGCTCTCAAGTCCACCAGCTCGGAGCTTCAGCTGCTCGGTCTGCGAACGCTCGAGTTCTGGGTCGACTCGCTCAACCCCGATTTCCTGGATCCGTGCATCGCGGAGGTGGAGCCGCAGCTCATGCTGGCGCTGTGGGCGCTGCTCAAGCCCCAGCAGAGCGGCGCTCCCTTCGGCGCTAAGGCTCTCCAGATGCTCGGCAAGTTGGGCGGTCGATCGCGGTGCTTCCTTCGCGAGCCACTCGAGCTCGAGGCGAAGCAGAACCCCGAGCACGGCCTCCGCCTCATCCTCACGTTCAAGCCCGAGACGTCGTTCCTCGTGCCGCTGGACCGGTGCATCCAGCTGATGCGGACCATCCTCCAGGCGCCGCCCGTTCCCAACCTCAAGGGCGCGGAGGCGCTCGTCGAGCACCGCAGGCGAGCGCTCGCGTTCCTCAGGACCTGCCTCGCGTCCGTGTTGAACCTCGGCGCCGGTCTGGCGAGGACGGGAGCGGGCGAAGAGGAGGTCAAGCGCGCGCTCGAGGGCGTCGTGACGGGCTGGTTCACGAAGATTGAGGAGATCGACGACGACGACGACGACGACCGCGACAAGAAGGAGTCTGACGGTAACAAGGAGTCGGACGACAAGAAGAAGGACTCGGACGACAAGAAGGACTCGGAGGACAAGAAGGACTCGCAAACGAAGCCCGAGGGCGAAAAGGAGAAGCCAAAGCCCAGGGCGCAGCTGGGCAACAAGACCAAAACGCAGCTCGAAGCCGAGCGCGCGGTGTTCCGGCAGCTCCTCGTCGCCGTCGTCGCCGCCGAGGCGGACCCGACGCTGAAGGAGGCGAACGACGGGTTCGTCGACGCCGTCGCGGAGCACTTCGCCATGCTGTTCGTGTCGGGCGTGGCGCCCCTGCAGCCCGGCGGCAGCGGACGGTCGGGCGCCGCCGTCGCCAAGGAGCGCGCAATCGCCAAGAAGGCTAGGCTCGCGATCAAGGAGAAGGAGGCCGAGGAGGAGGAGGAGGCTAAGGCGAAGAAGCCGCCTCCTCGGTCCCCGCGCGGTAAGCGCGGCAAGGCGGCCGCCGCGAAGAAGAAGGAGAAGGACGAGGAGGAGGAGGAGGACAAGGAGGACGAGGAAACGGCGGATGCCGACGACGACGACCGCGAGGTCTCCGCGGCGAAGCGCGCGAAGAGGGCCGCGGCGTCCCTGCGCCAGCTGGACGCCACGCTCTTCCTCGACGCCCTCATGGACGCGCTGGAATCCGGCAAGAGGCCCCACATGAAGGCGGCGCTCCACGCGGTGCAGACGTTCATCGACGGCGTGATGACCCTCGCGTGCGATGCAGCCGTCGCGGGCGTCTCCGAGGAGGAGGCTGAGCAGGCCAAGGAGGCGGTGGCGGCGGCCAAGGCGGCGATCGAGCGCGAGGAGGAGGAGGAGGAGAAGCGACGAAAGGAGAATGCCAAGAAGCGGTTCAAGCCGGAGACGGAGAGGGAGGACGCCGACGTCGACAAGATGGACGTCGATAAACCCGAAGTCAAGGAGGAGGAGGTCAAGAAGGAGGACGAATCCAAAGACGACGGAAAGGGCTCCGCGAAGAAGGGCGGGAAGAAGGGCGCCAAGGACGACGACGACGACGACGACGGCGACAAGAAGGAGGAGGACAACGACGGCGAGAAGAAGGACGGCGGCGAGGACAAGGATGAGAAGGCTGAGCAGAAACCTGACCCCGCCAAGGCGTCCGCCGCAGCCGCGCTCGTCGTCCCGATCCCTCCGGCGCTCAAGGCGCTCGTCGCCGAGCTCCTGCCGCGTCTCATGCACGCGTGCTTCCAGAAGAGCTGGCAGGCTACCGTCGGCGGCGTCGCGGGCATCGATGCCCTCACCCGCGTCCTCCCAATCTCCGCGTTGAGAGCGAACCTTCCGAAGATTCTGCAGGCGCTGCTCAGCGCGCTTCGCTTGCTCCCGCCGCACGCCGTCGCGGAGGTGGCGACGGCGACCAGGGTGTTCCACCGCGTGCTCGAGACTGCGACGCCCGAGGGGGTGGACATACGCGGCGAGGACGCGCCCCCGGGTGTCGAAGCCGCCGTCGCCGTCCTCTCCGAGGAACTCTTCTCCACGACTTCGTCGCCCACCGTCCGCCCCGTGGTGGAGGCTGCCGTGATGGGCCTCAGCAAACGAAGCGGCATGGACGTGAACAAGGTGCTCGACGTCAAGCCGGCGCACGCGCAGGCGCTGCTCGCCCGGCCGCTCCGGTCCAAGCACGTCAACGTTCAGACCCAGGTTGTGCACATCGTCAACTTTTGTCTCTCGGCGAGGCCCGCGCCGATCATGAGCGTCAACGCGCAAACCGTGAGTTTACTCCAGGAGGCTCTGGTGGTGGCCGAGAACGACGACCCCAACACGTTCAAAGGCGGGCCCGGCGCGGCTGATTCTCTGCACGCGCTGCGAGCCGCGTGCATCCGTCTGATCTGCTCCGCCATGGCGCACCCCGAGCTCAAGACGCCACCCGCGGGCCAGGAGCAGCTCGCGCAGATTAGGCAGAGAATAATCACCATGTTCTTCAAGTCGCTCACCTCGCGAAACGCGGACATCGTGGAGATCGCGAAGCAGGGACTCAAACGGGTGATTCAGCAGCAGTCGCTGTCCAAGGAGCTCCTGCAGTCGTCGCTTCGCCCGATCCTCGTCAACCTGGCGCACTACAAGAACCTCACCATGCCGCTGCTCGTGGGCTTGGAGAGGCTCCTCGAGCTGCTCAGCAACTGGTTCAACCCGACGCTCGGCGAGAAACTCCTCGAGCACCTTCGCCGATGGCTGGATCCCGAACAGAAGATGGCGCCGGGTGGCCAACAGCAACCCCGCCCGGCGCCGAAGGACTTCAAGATCGCCGCGGCCATGATCAACCTCTTCCACCTGCTACCGCCGGCCGCGATCAAGTTTCTGGAGCCGCTCGTGCACATGACGGTGTCGCTGGAGCGCGCGCTGCCGCAGAACGGGGTGCACTCCGAGGTCAACTCGCTCTACCGCAAGCCCCTGTGCAAGTTCCTCAGCAGGTACGCGCCCCAGGCGGTGGACTTCTTCCTCGCCAAGCTGGCGCAGGGGCCGTTCTTCTTCAGGTTCATCGACATGATCCGAATGGAGAAGGAGGGCGAGAACCTCCGCGAGGAGCTCGCCAAGTCGGCTTCGAAGATCGCGGCGGCGGCGTTCACCTGGCCGCACCCCAGCTCCGGCGACCCGGCGGCTAACGCTTCCGAGGGTCTCAGCGGCGTCGGCGGCGGGAGCGACCTCAACGCGTACAACGGCCTCAAGCTCATCGTGGTGCTCGCGAAGCGCATGCCGGACTGGTTATCGTCGCAGCCCGACCTGGTCAAGGCGCTGTGGCAGCGGTGGAACAGCGACGCGAGACATGCCAGGCTCAAGAGCGAAGAGGCGCTCGCGCTTCCCGAACTGCTCGAGTCCAAGCAGCTGGTCAAGTGCTTCCTCAACGTCGCCGCGCACGACCGCGCGCGCGTCGCCTACCTCTTCGACATCCTCACGATCTTCTCGGCGAGGTCCCGCGTGGACTACACGTTCGTGGAAGAATTTTACAAAGAGGAGGTTGCGGTGAAGTGGTCTCCCGAGGAGCGGCACGCGGTGATCGTCCACTTCCTGGACTGCTTCAAGGAGAGGTCTCTGGAGGTTCCCGAGCTCGTCAACGCGCTCAAGCTCATCGTGCTGCCGGTGCTGGAGCACACGCTCAAGGACGTCGCGGTCAACGCCGACAAGATGGAGGAGGCGAAGAAGGTGATCACCGAGGATGTCGTTCACACCATCGTCATGGACGTGTTGGAGACGGCGGATGACGAGAGCTCGCCAGCGCACGCGGACCCCCTGAGGATTCAGCTCCTGCGCATGGGCACGCTGCTCATCCGCAACCTCCCCGACGAGCTCGTGCGACACCGCAAGGAGCTCATCAAGTTTGGCTGGAACCACCTCAAGTCCGAGGACGTCGGCAGCAAGCAGTGGGCGTTCGTCAACGTCTGCCACTTTTTGGAGGCGTACCAAGCTCCCGAGAAGATCGTGCTCCAGGTTTTCGTCGCCTTGCTCCGCGCGTGCCAGCCGGAGGCGAAGGAGCTCGTGCGACAGGCGCTCGGCGCTCTGGTTCCCGCGCTGCCCAAGCGCCTGCCCCAGGGCGATCACAAGTACCCGATCTGGATCCGCTACACCAAGAAGATCCTCGTCGAGGAGGGCCACTCGATGCCTGCGCTGATTCACGTCTGGAACCTGATTCACACGCAGGAGTCGCTGTTCTTCCCGAGCCGCGCGCAGTTCGTGCCGCAGATGGTCAACTCGCTCTCGCGGCTCGGCCTGCCCTCTTCCTCCCCCACCGAGAACAGGGTGCTCTCCATCAAGCTGGTGGAGCTCATCCTGCGGTGGGAGGAGCGACGCAAGCGGCTCAAGGCGGAAGCCGCCGAGAAGGGCGACGCCGACGACGACGAGGAGGACGACGACGACGGCGAGGACGAGCAGCCCAAGAAGTCCCCTCGAGCCGGGTCAAAGCGCGGCCGCGACGCGGATACCCGCTCGTCGAAACGAACCAAGGGTGCCGACGGTAAGGCCACCGCCAAGGACGAGGACGACGAGGAAGAAGAGGAGGAGGAGGAGGCGCCGAAGAAGCGATCGACCCGAGGGAGCAAAAAGGAGGAGCCCATCCTCCCCGGCTCGGCGGAGAAGGGCGACGCCGACATGGCCGACGTCGAGGACATCGACATCGGCGACGGTAAATCCGACAAGGACAAAGCCGCCCCCGCGCCCGCCGCGGACGTGGACGATTTCTCCCCGACGCCCGCCATGGAAGAGATCCTCGTCAACTTCCTCGTGCGCATGTCCTTCCTCACCGGCGAGGCGAAGGACAGGGAGATGGTGGCGTTACACCAGCGCGCCGTGACGCTGCTGAAAAAGTCGCTTCGCATGTGGCCGCACGTCAACATCAAGTTTGCGTTCATCGAGAAGCTCCTCGCGTCTGCCACGAACGGCACGGAGGACGCGACGAGGACTCTGCCCACCGGCATCGGCATCTTCAACATCGCGCTCGAGTGCGGCGTCACCAAGTTTGTCAGCGGCAACGCCCCGCAGCTCGCTCAGATGCTCGAGCCGTGCTTCAACAGTCAGCGAAAGTCCACGCACGACGCGCTCGCCAAGGCGCTGGCCAGGGCGATGTTCCCGGCGGACAAGCCCCTCGCGGGCGCCGTCGAGGACGAATCCGGTCGGCCGGTTCCGCCCGCCGAGGTGAAACTCCTGCAGCACAAGCTCGACGAGCTCTGCGCCAAGCACGTCGCGTCGGCCATAACGGGTAACCCCGCGCTGCCAAACGTCCAGGCGCCCAATCCGTCTCTCGCCTGCGTCCTCGCGTGCATCGCCGCCCTCGCCGAGCGCCAGCGTCGCATCGTGGACCGATACCTGCCCCACCTGATCAAGCTGCTGTCCAGGCTCACGCACGAGCTTAACGCGGCGTCCGCGGCTGGCGCCGTGCCGCAGCAGCAGCCCGCGCGAGCGCTACCCGGCCAAAGCCCCGCGGTTCCCGTGCCGGACTACGGCTCCGTGGCGCACTGCATGGCGGCGTGCGTGCGACTCATCGCGTCCAGGGTCATCCCCGCGGGCGGCGAGCACAAGCAGCTCTTCCTCAGGATGCTCCTCCAGCTCATCAACGATCAGGCGACGCACGGAGCGGTTCTCATGGCGACGTTGGACGCGCTCAAGGGATGGGCGGAGGATGCCGTCGCGGGAGCGCCCCCCGGAGCCGTGGGCGCCGCCGCGGCCATCCCCGCGGGCCTGGGCCTGGCGAAGCCCAAGCCCGAGCCCGGCGCGGAGGGCGAGAAGGCGGCCGGTGACGACGACGACGCGAAGGGCGGCGACGAAGACGAGGACGGCGCTAAGCAGACGCCCATCCCCAAGGGGGGCAAGACGGGCCCGATGGGCGCCAAGCTCAAACCAGGCGAGAAGGAGAAGGAGGCTGCGAACAAGGACGCCACCGACGACGACGACGACGACGTCGAGGTCAAGGAAGAACCCGCGGACGACGCGAAGGGCGAGGGCGAGGAGGGAGCCGAGGACGGAGACGAGAAGCCGCCGTCGACGCCCTCGGTGGATCCCGCCTCGCCCGATCCCAACCGACCGGGTTCGCTCTCCGCTAAGGAGACGGTGCTCTTCCTCTCCAAGCTCGCGCACCTGACCCGCATGGGACGCGAGGTGACGCAGACGGCGGAGTGGGAGGAGAAGCTGCTGGGCACGCTGTACGCGCTGTGCGCCGCGGAGGGCCACCACGACATGGCACTGCGCCAGGAGGTCTTCAGCAAGGTTGAGCGCAACCACCTCCTCGGACTTCGCAGCCGTCGACCCGACCTCCACGGTAAGTTCTTCGAGCTGTACGACGGAGCCGTCGGGAAGTCTCTCTTCCACCGCCTCCAGTACATCCTCGCGGGACAGGAGTGGGACGCCATGGCGGACACGTTCTGGCTCAAGCAGGGCCTGGACCTCATCCTCTCCACGCTGGCGGATGAGGATCACATCACGCTGGCGCCCAACAGCGCGCAATGCCCGCCGCTGCTGCCGGTGAACCCAACCGATCCAAAGGCCGAACCGCCCAAGCCGCCGGAGAAGAGACCGAGCGGGTACGGCACGCCGAACGAGAAGACCGCGGAGATGCTGGCGAGGCACGCCGCCTTCGTGACGAAAATTGGCGCGCTCAGGGTCAAGGACCTGGTCGGCCCGCTCCGAGAGGTGGCGACTCGCAACGCGCACATGTCCTACTACCTGTGGGTGCTCATATATCCCATCGTGTGGGCGACGCTCCAGCGCGAGGAACAGATGCAGCTCGCCAAGCCGATGATCGCGCTCTTATCCAAGGAGTACCACCAGAGGCAGGCGGCCGTTCGTCCCAACGTGGTGCAGGCGCTGCTGGAGGGCATCTCGCTGTCGCAGCCGCAGCCGAAGATTCCGAGTGAACTCATCAAGTTCCTCGGTAAGACCTACAACGCGTGGCACATCGCCGTGGCGCTCCTGGAGAACCACGTGGTCCGCTACCCGCAGGAGGCGAGGTGCTTCGACGCGCTCGCGGAGCTCTACAGGCTCTTGGGCGAGCAAGACGCTCTGGTGGGGCTGTGGCGGCAGCGGTGCAACAGCGACGTGACCCGCGCCGGTCTCGCGCTGGCGCAGCACGGGCACTGGCAGGAGTCGAACGACGTCTTCTTCCGCGGCATGCAGCGCGCGTCCGCCGGTCAGGTGACGGGCGTGACCAAGACAGAGCTGTGCCTTTGGGAGACGAACTGGCTCAACAGCGCGAAACAGCTGAATCAATGGGAGCTCGTGGCTGACTTCTCGAGGTCGGTGGAGCACACCGAGATGCAGCTGCACTCGCTGTGGAGGATGAACGACTGGATCGGGCTCAAGGACCTGCTACCCCAGTCGCCCGCCACGTCGGAGGTTGAGGAGACGCCCGAGATTTGCATCATCCGCGTGTACTCTGCGCTCAACAGCGGGCGCGTCACCGAGGCTGAGCAGTACTGGAAGCAGGCGGTGAAGCTCCTGCTGGACCGCTGGTGGAAACTTCCCGAGACGGGCGCGGCGGCGCACATCCCCGTGCTTCACTCCTTCCACGTCATGGTCGAACTGCAGGAGTCGACCCGCATCTTAGTGGAACTCTCCAACGCGCAGAGGCCGCAGCACCAGAACCCGGGGCACTGCCGCACGCTCATCCAGGACGTGATGGAGACGTGGAGGCTCCGCACCCCCAACCGCTGGGACCCTCTGCCCTGGTGGAACGAGGTTCTATCCTGGCGCGGTTACATGTACGGCATAATTGCAACCGCCGCGAAGTCCTTGATGGAGATTCACCCGCAGCTGATGCACCAGGGCCACCAGCTCGACCAACTCGGCCTGAGGGACCGCGCCTGGGGTATCAACAAGCTCGCGGGCACCGCGCGGCACCATCGCATGGGCGAGGTCGCCAACATCGTCCTCACCAAGCAGCAGCGGCACATCGAGGTGCAAGAAGCCTTCTCGAAGCTTCGCGAGCAGAGCAAGGCGTGCCTCGAGATGGAGGGCGAGACCATCACCGGTCTCAACGCGCTCGAGGGAACCTCGCTGGACTTTTTCCACACGCACCACAAGGCTGAGCTGTTCAGACTCAAGGGCCTCTTCCAGGAGAGGATGGGCGACGGCGACGGGGCGCACCAGTCCTATGCCACCGCCCTCTCGCTCTGCAAGCAGCTGAGCAAGGCGTGGATCACCTGGGGCGAGTTCTGCTCCAGGCAGGCGACGCAGGCTGCCACCGCGGCGGCGGCAGCCGCCGCCGCCGCGGGCGCCACCGGCGCCATCGCCCCCGTCACCGCCGCCGACGAGGACGGCGCGCGATGGGTTGAGTACTGCGCCACCTGCTACCTCCAAGCCGCCAAGCACGGCCCGCAGCGTCACCGCCACGAGCTCGTCAACGTCCTCCACCAGCTCGCCTTCTCTGACCACACCAACGCGGTGGGCAGGGCGCTGGAGAAGCACCTGGACGCGGTGCAGCGCTGGGTGTGGATCCCCTTCGTGCCGCAGCTGCTCCTCTCCCTGCTCCACCGCGAGGCGCCTCACGCCAAGGCGCTCCTGCTCAGGCTCGCGCAAGGGCACCCGCAGGCTATGTACTGCCCGCTGCGCACGTTTCTGCTCGAGCGAAGGGAGGCGGCGACCCGGGTGACTCAGACCGCGAGGCAGCTCGCCGCAAAAGCCCAGGAGAGCGGGGCGGCGGCGCAGAAGGCCCAGGGCGAGGACGCCGCGTCCGAGGCGACCCGCGCCGCCGTGGCCCAGGCCAAGCAGGACCAAGCCGCGGCGAAGGCTTCGGCTCAAGCGGCGGGCGAGGCCACCGTCGCTTTCGAAGGCGCCAAGGAGGTGATGGAGCGCCTGCGTCACAAGCACTCGCACCTGGTCACCGAACTCGAGGTGCTCCTCTCGGAGCTGGGCGCCAGGTTCGCGTCGTCGCCCGAGGAGCGCCTGCTCGTGGTGGTCTACACGCTGCTGCACAGGTGCTACAAGTATCCGACGGCCACCACCGCGGAGGTGCCGGCGAGCTTCAAAAAGGAGCTCACGGGCGTCTGCCGCGCGTGCTTCAGCGCGGATACCTCCACGAAACACGCGGAATTCGTCGCCGAGTACAAGGCTGACTACGAGCGGGATCTCGACCCGGAGCAGCCCACGTTCCCGAGCCGACTGAGCGAGCTGATCGAGCGGCTGAAGCGGTGGAAGAGGACGCTTCAGGCGGACGTCGAGGATCGCCTCCCCGCGACGCTTCGACTGGAAGACGAATCGCCGCAGCTCCGCGGCATGCGTTTCGTCGACGTGGAGGTGCCCGGTCAGTACAGCGGCGACGCGGAGCTCACGTCCACCACCGACGGCCTCGTCAAGCTGGAGAGGATCAGCTGCGACGTGCACGTCGTCAGGCGACACGGCAACTCGTACCGATGCCTCACGTTCCTCGGCGCCGACGGCTCCGAGAAGCGCTTCCTCGTGCAGACGTCGTTAACCCCCGCGGCGAGGGGCGAGGAGCGCATGCTGCAGCTGCTCGGGTCCCTCAACGCGTCGCTCTTACACCACGTGGAGACGAGGCGCAGGGGCCTGGCGTATTACACCCCAGCCGTCGTGCCGGTGTGGCCGCAGGTGAGGCTCATGGAGGACGACGCCGCGCACTGCACGTACGGCGAGGTGTACGAGATCAACTGCGCGAGGTACGGGCGCGAGGCGGATCTGCCCATATCGCTGTTCAAGCAGGCGCTCGACGACGCGGTCACGGGTAAGGTGACGGGTCCGGAGGCTGTCCTGGACCTTCGACTGAAGGCGTTTAGCGACATCGCGCAGAATCACGTCACGGAGAACATCTTCTCGCACCACATGTACAAGACGCTGCCCACCGGGTCGCACCTGTGGACGTTCAAGCGGCAGCTCACGCACCAGCACGCGCTGTCGTGCTTCGTCTCCGCGCTCCTGCGCCTCGGCGGGCGGACCCCGCAGAAGATCATGTTCGCCAAGAACACCGGACGGGTGTTCATGCTGGACTTCCACCCCGCGTTTGACAGCAAGGGTATCACCGAGTTTGTCGAGCCCGTGCCCTTCCGCCTGACCCGCAACCTCTACACCTTCTTCACCCCGTTTGGCGTGCGCGGCGACTTCGTCGCGGCGATGGCCGCGGCGGCTCAGGCGATGTCCGCGCCGGGCGCCAACATCGAGACGCAGATGATGCTCTTCTACCGCGATCAGCTCATGGTCTGGCCGTGGCGGAGGATGTCGGGCGCGGGTCCGCAGGCGCTCCTCGGGCCGACGCCCGCGGACGTTCGGGTGATGGCTCGCGCCAACGTGGACGAGGTGATGAAGCGGCTGCCGTGCATCACGCCCAACCCGCCGAGGATGATGAACGCGGAACACCTCACGAGCGTGCAGAAGGGCGTGATTCACCTGGTGGAGGCGTCCATCAACCCGAAGAACCTGTGCCGACAGGAGCCAACCGCCATGCCCTGGCTGTAGACTCCCGAAAACCTCCGAGGGTGTTGATCGAAACGTTAGTAGCACTCACACGTAGTTTTGGCTATCGCAGTATCATCACATATATTTCAACGCACATATATTTCTGAACACGCCGCGAACGTAGACTACGCATCATCTCGCCCTCTGTCTGGCGAGCGCCTCCTCCGAGAGCCTGCGCCAGTCCGACTTGAATATGAAGACGTACGCAATCATCAGTTCGACCAACGCGGCTGCCATTTGGTACAGGTACACATCCTCCAGCGTCGCTCCCCTCACGCACAGCACAACCACCGCCACGCCGCCTATGGAAAGCGGTATGTCCACCGCGAAGGAGAGGAACGTGACGAGCATCTGCCGCCCTTGGCCGCTGAACACGCCCCCGGTGCACAGCGAATTGAGCACGCCGAGGATGGTCGCGACCAAAGCCGCCGGCAACACCTTCGCCGCGTTCCTCACGACGGTTCCGTCGGAGGTGGTCAACCCCACCGTCTCCGACGTGAACGGCAACACGCACGCCGCGACGCACGCGAGCACCCCGAACACCAGCGCGGTGCTGACCCAGAAGGAGTCCCTCGCCGCGGCGCCGTCGCCTCTGCCGAGGTGGTACCCGACCCTCACGGCGATGACCATCGAGAACATGGCGTTGACCGCGCCGGCCCACACGACGGTGGCGGTGCTCACCGCCGTCGTCGCCGCGACGGCGTCGGTGCCGAGCCTGCTCACCAGCAGCGTCGTCGCCTGGCCCACCACCGCGCCGAACACCAGGGTGCCCACCAGGGGCAGACCCTGCTTGAGAAACTCGAGCGTCCTCGCCCGGGTGTGTTCCGACGACTTCCAACCCGGCCAAAAGTCCGCGTGCTCCTTTCGCCACACGAACATGTACAGCCAGTACGCGAGGGGTTGGAGGCACCGGCTGAAGCTCAGCGAGATCGCCGCGCCGATGAACCCAAAGCCGCGCCAGCCCTCGACGCACCTGTCCGGGTCGCGCCAGTCCCACCCGCACACCCTCGCGTGGCGAAGGGGTCCGCCAAAGACGAAGAACCAGTTGAGCAGCGCGTTGACAAAGAGGAAAAAAACCGAGTTGTACATCGCGGGCCGCGGCTTGCCCACCGCCTGGAAGTAGAAACGCATGCACTGGTACCACCCGTTTGGGATGGGCCAGAAGACGTTCCATCTCGCGTAGGAACCCGCGAGCTCGCAGATGACCGGGTCGAAGCCGAGCGCGTGCAAGATTTTGTCCACGAAGAAGAACCCCGTCAGAAACGGGAGCATCCCGAGGGCGAGCCAGAAGCACGACTGCTGCAGCCAGACACCGGCCATCTTCTTCCTGCCGCTGCCCACGGCCTGACCGCACAGCGCGTTGAGCACCTGGTTGAACGCCAGCGGCGGGACGACGAGAAGCGTGGTGACCATGTCGCTGAGGGCGGATGCGGCCAAGTACGTCCCCGGGTCGTGCCCTCCATCTTGGAGGTGCCCCACCATTACGCTGTCCGTCGAGGCCATGCCCATTCGACACGCGTAAGAGATGCCCATGGGCCATCCCAGAGCCCAAATCGCCGCGAGCTCCCCGCGCCACGTGAACGTCTCCGCCGGCGGGGTCGCGTCCTCGTCGTCTTCATCGCTACTCGAGGCCACCGGAAAGCCCGCCGCTTCATCAGACGACGGGATCTCCACGAGGTTGTCGCGCGAGGCGAAGCCCACGCGCCGCTCCAACTCATCGCGCCGCTCAGATCCGCCCTCGTCCGCCAACAGGGGCTCGTGCAGCCCCGTCTCCTCGTCCATCGCGACCGTGTGTCGCGAGTGCGGCGCTGTGCGAGATGCGAACCCGAAAAGGTGTGGCCAGCGACACGGCGGGATCTCCACGAAAGGAATCACAGGAAGCGCCAAGTGTACGACTCTATCTTCGGGCCCTCTGCGGGATCTCCACTTCCGCCCGCGTGGCGCGGCAGCCATGGCGCCCGTCATCGACGTCAACCTCGGGGGATGTTACAGCGTCAAGAACCATCCGCTGAGCGGCGTGACCCTGCTCCAGTGGGCTCGCCTCCTCCGCGCCAGGTGGACGCAGATCGATCTCCTGACGTACTGGCCGAGGTTGTTGTTCTTGACGCTCATGGCCGCGCTCAACACGATCGGCGCGATTGCCGACTGGATCCTCTACGACGCAAAAATCAGGGCCCAGGAGCTGAACGACGAGCCCGTTTTCGTGCTCGGACACCCGCGCACGGGCACGACGCACCTGCACAACCTGCTGTCCAAGGACCCTCGGTTCGCCTACGCCAACACGTTTCAGGTTGGTTTCCCGAGTTCCTTCCTGAGCACGTCGTGGCTGGCTCCACACATGGGCCTGATCATGGACAGCACGCGGCCGATGGACAACATGGCGCTGGCGTGGGACACTCCTCAGGAGGACGAGGTCGCCGTGAACCAGCTCAGCTCCGGGGCGTCTCCGTACGCCCCTCTGTTGTTCATGCGACGCGAGCCGGAGTTTCGGAAATTTTACGACTTTGAGGATTGCGACGCCGACGATTTCGCGAGGTGGCGCGACTCCTTCGTGTACTTCCTGAGGAAGATTCAGTTCGCGGCGGGCGGCGCGCACAGACGACTGCTGCTCAAGTCCCCGGTGCACACCGCGAGGGTGAAGTTGCTGCGGGAGATGTTTCCCAAGGCGACGTTCATATTCGTGCACCGGCACCCGTACGAGGTTTTTAAGTCGGCGGTTACCATGGCG
>Ga0181573_10001538_pt1 | contig 22494 bp, 18 predicted proteins | sample 101ome_25_FD_148643 | JGI IMG/M metagenome (GOLD analysis project Ga0181573, IMG submission 148643) | Coastal salt marsh microbial communities from the Groves Creek Marsh, Skidaway Island, Georgia - 101409BT metaG (spades assembly) | ecosystem: Environmental > Aquatic > Marine > Intertidal zone...
CGTCCATCGTCCATCGCCCACCGTCGTTCGTCATTTCGCAAGTAAGTCACCATTTCACTTTTTGCACAGCTTGAGCTTCTTGAAGAACGGCCCCACCAGCGACTTGCGGTTGGGTGCGGCCGCGAGCGCCGTCGGCACATTCTCGGGCTGCTCGATCCACAGCTTGTGCATCACCCCCGCCTCCTCCAACTTGGCCGCAATCTGCAACAACTGCACCTCACCCGTCGCCTCCAACACGACCTTCCGCATATGATCGATATTGTCCGGAGCACAGTACGCGGCCGTGTCTGCCGCGTCCCGACTCAGCCAGAGCGCCGCCGTCGCAGCGTGCGCCGCCTGCGCAGCGACCGCGCCCACCGGCCAGTCGACCACCACGTCTTTCCGAATCGCCACGTATTGTACCAGCGGATCTGCCGCACTCGCCGCGTCCGTACCCGGCGTCGCCATGGCTGCTCGAGACTTCGAGCGTGAGAGCGAGACGGAGACGTTCGCTGCTCGAGATGTCCGGCGCCAGACTGCGGCCAGGGCGGATGACCGTGCAGCGATCTGCATACAGAGCGCCGTCGAACCAGCCGAAATGGGCCAGGAGCGCGACAGAGGAGGCGGAGAGCGCGCGAAAATATGTGGGGGTGGTCCGGCACTCTGAGGTCACAAGAAGCAGATTGAATTCGTATGCCCACGACGTGATCCGACACGTTGATACATACGAGGAGAATCATCCAATACGAGCGCGCCAGCCGCACCTGTCATCGCTGCACGGAGCTATACGGACGGAGGAAGGCATCGCCATTCACCGATGGTGCTCACAGCGGCGTGTAGCCTCCCGCGGAGGGGGCTAGGCGCGAGGCACATGAATACAACCGGTAGGACGTCAATGAGCACGCAGAAGACGCGCGTGAACGCTGCGGCAGAATACAGGGGGCCGAGCATTGTCCACGACGCCCAGCTGTGGACGCCTCAGCAACCCACCATAGTGGCCTCGGGCACCGGGGCGCCCGGCGAGGCCGCTGCCACGTCGTACGACAACCACAAGCCCCAGACGCCGCCGCCGGATCTGCCGTCGCTGCTCCTGGACAGCAGGATTGTCTACCTGGGAATGCCGCTGGTACGTCGCTGGCTCTGATTTCCCTTTGGTCTCTCGCGTGGCCGCTCCAATCTATTATTCCTCACGCACGCTCTCACGCACACTCTCACGCGCGCATCGTCGTCCGTTTCCAGGTTCCCGCGGTGACCGAGCTGATTATCGCCGAGCTGCTGTTTCTGCAGCATCAGGACCGCGCCAAGCCCATTTACCTGTACATAAACTCGACGGGGACGACGCGGGCCGATGGGGAGACGGTTGGATTTGAGACGGAGGGCACGGCGATTTACGACGCGATGAGCTTTGTGAAGAATGAGATTCATACGGTCGGCGTGGGTGTTGCCATCGGGCAGGCGTGTATGCTGCTGAGCTCCGGGGAGAAGGGGCACAGGTATATGCTGGAGCACGCGACGGCGATGATGCACCAGCCGAGGTGCCCGCCGACGGGTGCTCGGCAGGCTATCGAGGTGGAGATCAAGTGGAAGGAGGTGCTGGCGCAGAAGAACAATATGCTGGAGATTATGTCGAGGACGACGGGGCACGACGCGAAAAAATTGGAGAAGGATATGAGCCGTCCGCTGTACATGCAGCCGAAGGACGCAATCAGCTACGGTATCGCCGACGGGATCATCACGCCGTCTGCGACCATCACGGGCGCGGTCAAGTCGGCGGAGCAGTGGGACAAGGATGCCGGTCTCGTCAGGGCCTAGGCCGATTGCTGTCGTTCGCTGTATTTCGTTCGCTGTAATATCACCCATTAGTGGGCTGAAGTGATCGGTTCTTTAAAACGTCAGCGTCAGCGTCAGCAGTCGAGTCGTCAACGAGCGGGCGTCGGCGGCGAGCCGCGCGGCGTCAAAGGGATCCGGGACGTTGTCCTTCGTCTCGAGCGCCTGGGCGGCGCTCGAGACGCCCAACGCGAGCGCTTCCTCTTTCCGCCGGCCCAACGACAGGCCGCGGACGAAGCCGGCCAACAGGCAGTCGCCCGCTCCGTTGACGCTGGCGATGCTGTTAGCCGGGAGTGCAGGACAGTGTGCCAGACGGATTCCCGTTTCGCACGACCAATAGAGCCCCGCGCCGTATTTGCCGGCCGTCAGGAGCACGTGACGGGCTCCCCGTCCAAGCACCGCGTCCACCGCCGCCGCCACTCGGAAAAACACGTCGGGAACGCCGTCGCCGTTGACCGTTCGTCGCCGCGCACGCCCCGGCGGTCTCGATTCTTCTGAAGAAATACCACGAGTCGTATCTATAGCTCGCGCAATTTCGAGCAGCTCTTCTGTGTTCGGGGCGAGGTAGTCGATGAAGGGCAGCGCCGGCAGGCACCGAGGCGCCTTGCTCACCGTCGCCGGGTCGAAACAGACGGCGCAGCCCCACCCCCGCGCACGCCGACAGACCGCCTCCAGAACATCGCTCGGTAGGTCCCCATCCGCCACGACGATCCCCCCGCCGTACTCGTAACAGTCCATGCGGGACAGCGCCATCGCCGGCGTCACCCGCTCGTCGAGGACACGCACGTCGGCGAGGGAAAAAACAACCTGACCCTCGCCGTTGAACAGACACAAGACCGTCGCCGTCCGAGCCCCCTCTATTGTCAACACGCCCTCCGTCCTGATGCCCGTCCGCGAGCACAGCTCAAGGAGCTCGCGGCCCGCGCCGTCCGTGCCGACGGCCGAGACGAGGCTCGCTGCCGACCCGAGGCCTCGAAGCGCCCGCGCAATGTTCAGGCACACCCCACCCGGCGCATGTGTCACCTTGCCGATCCACGAGGCCTGGTTGGCGACGCGCATCGAGAACGACGTCGACGGGGGCATGTCTACCTCGGCCTGCACGTCGGAGATTATCGATCCGACCAAGAGGACCGCGCGTTCGGCTCCTTCGTCGAGGGTCGCCGGTGCCCGGTACCAGTACCCATCGTGTGCGCTCCCCAGGTCCATCAGCTGCCGCGATACGATCCCCACCCTTCTTCTCGACGACGAGGAGGCCTCGTTTTGTGCTTCCGGAAGCATTGCACAAACATTGATGGACCCACGACGACGACGATGGAAGAGGCTCCATCCATCTGTCGGTCGAGACGGAATCACACGCCGACATTGACATGAACGTGGGCACAGACGATATCAGCTCGTTCTCGGAAGAGGACGTGGCGTTCATGCGGCTGGCGTTGAGCGAGGCCAGCACCGCGCTCGACGTCGGCGAGACGCCGGTGGGCTGCGTGGTCGTGCGGGATGGCGCCGTGATTGCGCGAGGACACAACGAGACGAATGCCACCCGGAACGGCACGCGCCACGCCGAGATGATCGCCATCGACGAGATACTGGAGGCCGACCGGCGGGCCGGCCGACCGGCCGACTTCAGTGCGTGCACGCTGTACGTGTCGTGCGAGCCTTGCATCATGTGTGCGGGTGCGCTCAGTATTCTCAAGTTTCGGAATGTGGTGTACGGGTGCGCGAACGACAAGTTTGGTGGCAATGGCAGCATCCTGTCGATCCACGAGGGGGGCCGAGGCGGCTGCGGTCGCGGCCGCGACGAGGCGGCGGGTGGAGCGACGTACCCGTCGGTTGGCGGCCTGATGAAGGACGAGGCCATCCGGCTGCTTCAGGAGTTTTACGTCAGCGGGAACCCGGCGGCGCCGAAACCGCACCGCCCCGTGCGTTCTCGGGCAGAGCGCAACACCGCCAAGCGGAAAAAGGCAGAGGCTGATCAAACCGATAGTTGCACCGATGATTCATGAAATACACACAACGACTAGGACGGCACGTAGTCAAACGGCTCGGGCGCGGGTTCCTCGGCGGGCGGGGTGTCGGCAGGGTTGTCGGCGGGGTTCCCCTCCTTCGTCACCTTCTCCTGCTCGTCGTCAAAGGCATACGAAACCGGCTCGTCCGGCTTGGTATTCTTCAGAACCACGATGCCAGTGGACTGGAACCGCACGGGCTGCCACCTGTTGTCGCTGACCAGTCGCACAAACTCCCGCTGCTGGGGCACGACCCTGGCGGGGTTGCCGAGCTCAAAGAGCTTGGGCTCCTCCTTCGGGGCAGCGCTACCGCCAGCGCCAGCATCCGCGGCGCCGGCGCCGGCGTCGGCAGCCGCGTCCTGACCCTCCTTCGTGGCGTCCGCCATGACGGCGTCCTCGCCGGTCTTCTTCTCCCCGTCTGCGGCGACCGTGTCCTCCTCCATCTTGTCGGCCTTGTCCTCCTCCGTTTTGTCCGTCTTCTTCTTCCTGCTGGTCGACAGCATGGCCTTGGGCATCTTCTCCTTGACCTTCTTGCTCTCGATCGCGACCTTTGCCGGGTAGGCAAACTTCGACTTGGCGCAGTGGCACTCGGTCTTGAAGTCGGCTGGTGGGGCAAGCGTGGCGTCGACGCCGATCATCGCGGTCGGCTTAAGAGCGAGGACGATCGTATGGGTCAGCGGATACCAGTACCAGTGCTGCACGAACAGGGCCAGACCGAGCACGGCCGATCGGCGCAGGCCGCCGACGTCCGTGTGCAAAGACAGGGTGGAGTTGCGGCCGGCCGCGTCGAGGATGCCAGAGGCCATGATGGCGCCCATCCTCGTCATGAGCTCGACGCCCCTGTTGCCGTGGAGCTGATTGATGCGCTCCCGGAGCTTCTCTTGTTTGGATTCCGGCTGCTCGATGAGGATCATGGCGGACGCGATCAGGGCACCCTGCTGGACAAAGTCGGTCGAGTCCTTCCAAAGCGACTGCAGCAAGTTGACCGACTCCCTGCAGCCGGACCCGGCGCCGGAGATTCCGAGGGCCATTGCCGCGCCGTACCGAACGTGAGGGTTGTAGCTCTCGGCCAGGAGCGACACGGACCTCACGCAGAGCTCCGGGTTGCCCGCGAGCACGAATCCGAGGCACATGACGGCCGCCCTGCGCACGTCGTTGCTCACGTCGCTCACGGCGAAGTGAAGCAACTTCTGAATGGCCGAGTTGTCTCCGGTGCCGGCGTACGCCAGACCGAGGGCGAACATGCCGCCGTACCTGAGGATGGCGTCCTGGTCGAGCGTCATGGCGTCGATCATCGCATCGGCCTTCTCCTCCCTTCCGTACTGGATGGCGGCGAGGCCAATGGCGAGACCCCTGATGATCTTCTCATGCTGCGTGTCGTGTGCATAGGCCAGCATCTCCTCCGACAGCTCCGTCCCGCTTCCCGCGAACAGGAGTCCCATCGCGAGTCCGGCCGCTTCGCCGGCCACAGCGCTGTCGTTGTAGAGCACGTTCTTGATCGCCTCGAACGTGGCAGCGTCCTCGCTTCCCATACCCGCGATACCGAGTCCCAAACACGCGCCGTGCTGGATGACCTCGTTCTGGGTGGTCACGAGGAAGTTGAGGATGAAGTTGGTGATGCCTGCGCTGTGGTTGGAGTGCATCATGCCGATGGCATACAGGGAGCCGCCCTCCGAGTAGGGCGACGTGGAAGACGCCGAAGACGGCAGATACGGGCTCAGGACCGACCTGCTGTTCTTGATGTTGCCCTTGTGGATGACGCCGAGGCCGGCCGTCGCGCTGAACTTGGACCAGTTGGTCGCCTTGGCCAACCAGTCGAGGTTCTCGCGCAGGAACGAGTCGTTGGTGGTGCTCGCATTCATCATGGCGTTGGCAAAGACGGTCGCGCCGTGGCACACGCTGTTTCTGGGTTCGACGGTCGCCTTGATGTTCTTCAGGATCTGCAGGTCCGTGGCGTTGTTCCTCGCGAGGAACTGGCGCTCGAGCTCCATCGGGATCTCCCGCGACAGGATCTGGTCCAGCAGCATCATGGGGTCCTTCGGCTTCTCGACCGTCTCGGCGGCGGGGGGCTCGGCCGTGTCCATAGCCGAGTTGGCGTTGGGCTCCCCGCCGTCCGCCTCACCCGACCCGTCCTTCTCCTTCTCCTTCTCCTTCTCGTTGTTGGTATCCATCTCCGGTTCGGTCACCGTCGTCACCGGTGCCCGCCTCGACTTGGCCAGGATGTCCCGCAGCGAGGACGAGAACGACTGGTTCTCCGCCTCACAGATGTCAAACCCGAGCTGGTACGCCATCAGCACGTCGTCATCCGACCCTTCCATCAGCTCGAGCAGGATCTCCGCGGCCTCGCTCGGCCTGTCGAGCACGAGCAGACACTTGACGATCGACGTCAAGTCCTTCGTGGTTGCCGCGCTGGCGCCCGCCCCGGCGCGGTTCCCGGAACCATCCTCGCCGCGGACAAAGTTCACGACCAACTCCAGGATATCATCGCGGTACCGCTTGCTCGTGATGGACTTGTGCGTCGTCTTGAGTACGTACTGCACGAGCCCGCCCGCCTGCTCTGCCCCCGTCGTCTCGGACGACGTCGACCTCACCAGCGCCTTCTCCAGCATATCCAGCCGGTGCGACTCCACTGCCAGACCCACCGCCTGCTCAAACTGCCCGTCCTCCACGCACTTTTCGAACAGCCTCTCCACGATCGCCAGCAGCCGCCCGTCCACCTTGTCCTCCTTCAGCCCCTCCTTGGCGGCATCCTTTCGCTGAGACGTATACGTGTCCACACAGCACTCCAGCACAGTCTTACTATAAGCGTCCGACCCGTTCACGTCCACCAGCTCATTCGCTCCCAGCGCATACGCCAGCGCCTCGTCCAGATCCTCGAGGTGGTAGAACACCTTGCTCAGCACCAACGCACACAGCGACCGGTGCTCGAACGTATCGTCCTCATACAACGCTTCGATGAGCGGAATCGACTCGCTGACCTGGAACCAGAACTCGTCGATGTTGGTGTTCAGCTGTTCGAGGGCGAACGCTCGAAGGGTCGAATTCTCCTCCTGGAGCAGTGCAAGGACACCGCTCGCGCTGTGATTCGAAGCCTGGGCTTGCGTACCAGGGAATACGAGCACGCTCATCGCTCTGTCTTCTCGTCAACCAAAAGCCCGCTGATCCGATGAGGAAAATGACCGATTGGTTTTCGGGCGCCTCTCGTCGTCGTCGTTCGTCTCACGCGCTACCGCCAGACGTGTCGATATGTACCCTACGACCGACCTGATACGACCGTACGATTAAGAGTTGTTGTGTGTGCGGAGGGGTGGAGGTGGTTCAGGTTCTTCTTCCTGAGGACCCCCGATTTCTCGTCTTCCATTCCCCATTCCCCATTCGAGTCGCCGAGCTCCGTATCGAAGGCGGAGGGACTGCCCGCAGGCGAACACGAAGCGGTGACGATCGATCACGCGCAGCTTTTCCGTTCCACCAATGCCGAGTCACCAATCGACGACGACGACGAGTCTACGACTGGCGAATGCCACGGCGAGACCAGGGTGCGCAGGAGCCCGCCACCTGTACCAACCGAACGCAGGCAGAGAGAACATCAGGGAACGGCCGGCAGAAACGACGAGACGGGTCGCGCTCAGTTCCCTGGCGTCGCTGGCCTTGGCGGGGGCCGCCCCTGTCGCAGCACCCCGGGTTGTACGGGCCGAGGACGGGGCCGCGTTGACGGCGTACAGCGGGCAGACGTACTCGATGCAGTATCCCTCCGACTACGCGGTGTCGAGCAAGGCCGGCGCTGACGTGCTGTTCAAGGACGAGTCGCGGCGGGGCACAAACATCGGCGTCACACGGTTGCCCGTGCGGATATCGTCAGTCTCCGAGTACGGGAGCGTCGAGGACGTGGGAGACAAGGTGCTGAACGCGGAAAAGCAGAAGGACGGGACGATGCGGGCGGAGATGGTGTCGGCGCAGGCCGTGTCGTTCGGGGGATATGACGGGTACGAGTACGAGTATGAGGTGGCGACGACGCGGGGCACGAAGCGTATCGTGTCGAGGGTGGCGATCAAGGACAAGGAGCTGTACGTGGTCAACGCGACGCTCTCGTGCGGCAAGGTGGACGCCTGCGACGCCGAGCTGCTGGGGCTCGCCCTGCCGCCCATGCGCGCGTCGGTGAGTTCCTTCAGGTTTTCGTAGTGACAATGTACTGAAACTCAAGCGACGGTCAGGATTTCGCTCCCGTCGTCCGTGATGAGGATGGTGTGCTCCTGCTGGGCGCTGAGGCCCGCGTCCTTGGTCACTGCCGTCCACCCGTCCTTCCAGAAGACCTCCCTGGCGCTCTTCTCGCAGAGCATGGGCTCGATGGTGAACGTCATGCCCGCCTTCATCGCGCCGGGTTCGTTGTTCTTATAGTGGAGGATGTGCGGGTAGGCGTGGAACACCGTGCCGACGCCGTGGCCCACGAACGACTTGCTCGATGTGTAGCCGTACGAGTCGGCCACCTGCTGAATCGCCTTCCCGATCTCCGCGAACCGCACACCCGGCTTGCACACAGCAATGCCCGCCATCAGCGCCTCCGTCGTCGCCTTGCACAGGGACGATGCCGCATCGGACACCTTGCCGACCTGGAACATCCGGCTCGTGTCCCCGTGATACCCGTTCAGGTAGACGGTCACGTCCACGTTCACAATGTCCCCCTCTTTCAGAGGCCGAGCATCCGGAATCCCATGACAGATACACTCGTTCACCGACGTGCAGACGCTCTTGGGGAACCCGCCGTAGTTGAGCGGCGACGGGTACGCCCCCGCGTCGACGGCCGCCTTGTGCACGGCCCGGTCAATCTCCTCCGTGGTGACCCCGGGCTTGACCATCTCACCGGCCATATTCAAAATTTCCGCCGCTAATTTACACGCCGCCCGCATCTTGACGAGGTTCTCGGGGCTGTGCACCTGCGGGCGGTTGTCCCACTCCGGCATCCGTCCGCTGTCCGCCCAGGACGGTTTCGTCACGCTCGCAGGGATATCCCCCGGCGGAGAGATGGCGTACTCCCCCTCCTTCAGCAGCTCACGCCCGCCACTGGGCTCTGCGGGTGCCTTGTTTATGGACAGGAGCTCGGACAGTCCCTTCCTCGCAGCTGCATGAATTCGTCTGCCGCTTGCTGCTCTTGTCGCCGTCTGTACCATCATGCCGCGACGGGCACATCGAAGTGTCGCGCACTGCATGCTGGTGGTTGCTGCTGTGGTCGCGGTTGTCTCTCTCTCAATTGCGACTGGGTGGTTTTTCGGATGAGACGTCCACACACAACCAAGATAACTGATCATCACCTGATCGGCAGTGTAGAGATAGAGAGAGCAATGCAGACTCGGGTGGCACAGCCCCGCGCGGGGAGAACGACAGCAACAACAACCCTACGTGGTGTTGGTGGGTGGTCGAAACCATGTGCAGTCAGCCCATTCACAGCCCATTCACAGTCAAGGCGGCAAGCGGGCGACGGGAACGGGCAGGGCGACGACATTCCTGGTATCTCGATGTCGCGGTCAGACCTGCTGAATGCCGCCAAGGCGCTGGGCCTGGCGCTGCTCCCGCTCGGACTCGGACTCCAGCCGGCCGGGGCCGCCCGGGCCCTCACCCAGGACGAGAACAATGTCATCAGGATGTTCCAGCGGAACAAGTCGAGCGTAGTCTTTATTACTAATCTGACACTGCGTCGGGACGCCTACACGATGAACCAGATGGAGATTCCGCAGGGGGCAGGGAGCGGCATCGTGTGGCCTTCGTCGTCGTCCTCCTCCTTGTCCTCCTCTACATCGTCTCCTGCCGCCGACGGGACGATCGTCGTCACGAACTATCACGTGGTTCGCGGATCGAACGAACTCATGGTCAAGCTGAACGAGGGCGAGGAGGCGCCGGCGACGATCGTCGGCGTCGACGAGGACAAGGACATTGCGGTGCTCAAGCTGGCGGCGCCCATCAAGGGCATGCGGCCAGTCACGCTGGCGCAGAGCGCTGATAACCTGCAGGTGGGTCAGAGCGCGTATGCGATCGGGAATCCTTTCGGCCTGGATCACACGCTGACGTCCGGTGTTATCAGCGGGCTGGGCAGGGAGATTTCGTCGCAGGCGACGGGCAGGCCCATCACGGACGTCATACAGACCGACTGCTCTATCAACCCAGGGAATTCCGGCGGACCGCTCTTGTCGTCCGATGGCGTGGTCATCGGAATCAACACGGCCATCTACTCGAGCACGGGCATGTCGGGCGGCGTGGGCTTTGCCATCAACATCGACACGGTGAAGAACTCGGTCTCGCAGATCCTGTCGAACGGTCGCGTGCGCAAGCCCCTGATGGGGATCCAGTTTGCGCCCGATATGAGCGTCGAAATGCTCGGTATCGAGGGCGTGCTGGTCATCAGCGCGAAACCGGGCAGTCCCGCGGAGAAGGCCGGCGTCCGGGGCACCGAGCGGGACGACTACGGCCGTCTCATCCTGGGAGACATTATTATCGGGGTGAACGGGACGCCAATCAAGCAGAGCACCGACCTGTTCCGATTACTCAACAGGAAAACGGTCGGCGACGTCCTCGACCTCGAGATCCTGCGCGGCGACGAGAAAGTGCACGTCGATGTGGTGCTGGAAGACGGCGATCGCGGGAATGTCCCCCTCGAGGTTGAGGAGAAGCTTAAGCTCAAGCTCAGTCAGCCGCCAAACTAACATGTAAATGAGGCTCGTCTCCTCAGGGCGTACCCTGTTCCGTCGCGTCGTTTCCGTCGCTCGCGAGCGCGTCCACCTGGCAGCAGTCGGGCGCCGGCGCGGTCCTCGGCAGGTGTCTCCTGTCGTACAAGAGCGAGTTGGCCACGTACTCGTCGTCCTCGTCGTTCTTCCGATCGGCGTACTCGGTCCACCACCTCTGCAGGCTCTTCTCGTACTCGGCCTTCTTGTCCTTGCCGGCGTCCGACCCGTGGATGATGGCCATCATCTCTGGGCTCAGAAGCGACGCGCCCGAACTGCTCGCCCCCTTGTCGTCCCGCACGTCGTGGGTCGTGGGCAATTCGATGGGCATGGAACGGCGTCTGCTGTAGCCAGGGTACCGTTGGGAATGCCCGCGCGCACTGACGTGGTGTCGGGCAAGTTAACCTAGCGCCCAATGTCGGAATTGGGTGACTGAAAATGGACTCAGGGAGGTGTCACGACGCTCTCGCGAGAGAAAAAACTGCTTAGCGAAGCGATTCCGAATCGCAGGAAGTCTCGATCGATCGTCGACTCCTCCTCGTTGACTCGAACAAATCGACGACAACAGCCGAAACTCTACGGCAGTCGTCGGGACGACGGAAGAAGAAGAAGAAGACGCTTGTCCCTGTCCCACCATCCCACAGATCTCGACCAGCCAGCCAGCCATGGACGCCTTCGAAGCGAAAATGACGGCCCGTGGCATGAGCCAGGCGTCCATCGACGCGTTCCGAAGCAACTACGACCAGCTCGTCGCCGGGAACGATGGCATCGTCCCGGAGTCTACCATCGAGGGCGTGACGTCGCTGCCCGCGCTCGACACGATTGCGGCGTCGGCTGGGGCCGACGTGAAGGACCTGTTGGCCAAGACGGCGGTGCTCAAGCTGAACGGCGGTCTGGGAACGTCCATGGGACTCGAGAAGGCGAAAAGCTTGCTCCCAGTGAAGAACGGCAAGACCTTCCTCGACCTGATTGCCGAGCAGATCAAGTTCACGCGCGGCGAGTTTGGGTCGGACGTGCGGTTCATCCTGATGAACAGCTTCTCCACGTCTGACGATACGAGGGCGTTTTTGAAGGAGAACCACCCCGATCTGCTCGAAGAGGAGGATGTCGAGCTCTTGCAGAACAGCTCGTGCAAGGTGGACGCAGAGACGCTCGCGCCGGCAGAGTTCCCGGAGAATCCCGATATGGAGTGGGCGCCGCCGGGACACGGCGATATCTACCCGTCTCTGGTGGGAAGCGGCATGCTCGACAAGCTGCTGGCTCGGGGCGTCGAGTATTTGTTTGTGTCCAACTCGGACAACCTCGGTGCGACGCTGGACCTGGTGCTGCTGTCGCACTTCGCGACGTCGGGGTACTCGTTCATGATGGAAGTGTGCAAGCGGACTGCGAGCGACAAAAAAGGCGGGCATCTGGCCAAGCGGAAGTCGGACGGGCGGCTGATCCTCCGGGAGAGCGCGATGTGCGCCGACGAGGACAAGCCGGCCTTCGAGAACATCGATCTGCACTCGTACTTCAACACGAACAACCTGTGGCTCAACTTGAAGACGCTGAAGAGCACATTGGACGCGTCGGGAGGCACGCTCAAGCTGCCCCTCATCAAGAACAAAAAGACGGTCAACCCTCGCGACCCGGGCAGTCGCTCCGTGTTCCAGCTCGAGACGGCCATGGGAAGTGCCATCGAGTGCTTCGACAACGCCGCGGCCATTGAAGTCCCAAGGACCCGGTTCGCACCGGTGAAGACGTGCAACGACCTGTTCGCCCTGCGGAGCGACGCGTACCTGATCACGGAGCGGTCGACCATCACCCTGGCCAACGACGCGCCGGACGCGGCCGCCCCGTTTGTCAAGCTGGACGACAAGCACTACAAGCTGGTGGATCGGATGGACGCCCTGGTGTCGAAGCCGCCTTCCTTGCTGCGCTGCAAGTCCCTCATGGTCAAGGGCCCCGTCGAGTTTGGGCCGGGGGTCACCGTCGTGGGGACCGTGAGCCTGTCCGCCAACGACAGGACGCGCATCGAAAACAGGACCTTTGAAGATGTCGAACTCGCCCTCTGATCATTTCACGTTCATAACGTTCATAACGTTCATAACGTTCATAACGTTCATAACGTTCATGACGTTCATGTCGCCTTGTTAAAGATCTTCAGGACCTTGCCCACCGCGACCGTCTTGCCGCCGTCCCGCACCGCCACCCTCGCGAGGGCCTTGCACCCGTCGAACGTCTCGAGCGGCATCGAGGGCGAGGGCGTGATCTCGACGATGGCAGACTGCCCCTTGAGCAGGCACCGCGGGCGCTCCTTGGTCACCTCGCCCGTGTGCTCGTTGACGATCGACACAATCCTGGTCAGCACGCCCGTGGATCTCACGGAGTGCGCATGCAGCGTCAAGTTTTGGCCGTGAAGCAGCGGAATAGTGATGTCGAGCACGAGGATCTGGGCGAGGAAGCACTCGGCGACCTGGACGGGGGCCGCCTGGGAAGTCATCACGGAGCCCGCGTGGACGACCGACGGGTCGGAGACCGTGACGGTCGCCTCGACCGTGTCTCCCGCCCTTGCGAACGTCAACTTGATGTCGTTTGGCGTCCCCCGGCCGGCGTCGATCGACAGCGATTTGACGACGCCGACCTCTCCCGGCACCGGCGGCACCAGGGCGACCTTCGTGCCCACTTGAACCGCCCCTTGGTGCACTTTCCCGGACACGATGACGTTTTTGGAACCTTTTGCTGACGACTCAGAGACCGATAGCCGAAGCGGCGCCTCCACGTCCCGGGTGGGAGGCATGAAGGAGTCGATCGTGTCGAGCAGCGTCTGCCCTCGGAACCACCCGAGCGACTCGAGGGTGGGCGGCGCCACGAGGTTGTCCCCGGTGAGCCCCACGGCAATCGTCCACCGGAGCTTCGACACGTCCCGGAAGCCGCAGCGCACCATGAACTGCTCCATCTCCTGCCGGATGTGGGCGAACCGGGACTCTGACCGGCCCGCGTCGCCCAACGTGTCGAGCTTCGTCACGACGACCGCGATCTGCTCGATGCCCAGGTTGATGGCCAGCTGCACGTGTTCCAGGGTCTGACCGCGCATGCCAGACTCGAACCCTCCCTCGGAGCCGTCGACGACCACCAGGGCCGCGTCGGCCTGCGCCGCCCCGGAGATCATGTTGGGCACGAAGTCGCGATGCCCGGGCGCATCCAGAAGCGTCACACGCTTACTTGCCGTCTCGAAGCGCGCAAGCGCGACGTCCACCGTCACGCCCCTGCTCCGCTCCTCCGGACGCTCGTCCAGCATCCAAGCCCACGCGAAGCTCGCCTTGCCGATTTCTTTCGCCTGCTTCTGCGCCTTGGTCACCTCCCGCTCCGTCACGACGCCCGTCTCGTACAACAGCCGCCCCAATGTCGTCGACTTCCCAGCGTCCACGTGGCCCAGCACCACCAGCGACAGCACCGTCTTCTTTCCGGCCGACCGCTCGTCCTCGGCCGCCTGGTCGCACAGCTTCTTCAGCGACGGCTCGATCACGAAGCCTCCCACGCGCAGTGCTTCCATCTTCTTCGAGATGGACGGCGAATTCATCGGGGGTGGAGGTTTCGGTTTCGGCTTCGGTTGGGGTTGGGCCTTTGGTTTCGCTGGAGCCGCGACGACCTTGCTGCTGGGCGGCTCCTCCCCGCCGCATGCCTCCTCTTCACCGTCCTCGTAGTATTCGTCCTCCTCATCCCAATCGTCCTCCTCGTCCCAATAGTCGTCCTCGTCGAAGCCGGCCAATTTTCGGCTCGCCATGCTCGATGTGCCGGTGCGTCTTTCGGTCTTTTGGTGGGTGGCCCGCAGGTCGATCGACGACTCCCGGCGTCGCACCTGGCTCCGATAACGACGCCGTGCAACGATTCAAGTGGCAGTTCAAGCGGACGAATCAACAAAAACATATCAGCCATGGCCAAGGCCTCCATGGAGGCCCATCTCCGCTGCGGCTTGAGGTACTCGTTGGACACCGGAAGTTGTAACAAAGTATCAGCCTTGCAAGCCCAGTATGCTCCTGCCCATCTTCCGCTGCGGCTTGAGGTACTCGTTGGACAACCGGAAGTTGTTGACGTTGTCCTGCTCGCGGACAAGGCGGTCTCCCTCGACGACGAGATCGTCGACGGTGAGCTGGAGGGGCTCGAACTGCGGCAGGTCCTCCTGCTTGGCGAGGCGCCGCCCGAGCTCTTTGAGGTTCTCGTTCTCGTCGGTGATGGACCCGTCAATGACGTCCTTCTGGATCCAATTCCTGATCTGGTTGTCGTACGTCGCAGCGCGCAACGCGCCGTAAAAGTCAAGCGACTGCTCGGTCCCGTACCGGTCGAGGAGCGTCATCATGTCCTTGGCCTCCAGGCCGTCGTCTTTGTACATCTGGGACAGGATGTTGACCAGGTCTTCCCGTGACGGCTTCCAGTAGAACTTGTGCATCCGCCCGTCGCGAAGAAGGGGCGCGAACACCGTCGACAGGTCGTTGCCCGTCAGAATGATGGGGATTCGGCGGGTGGGCTTCTGGTCCTCTCGCCACTCGACGTTGTACAAGTTGACCTTGTTGGGGTCGTCGCAAATCGACATGAGCGTGCCCGTAACGATCTGGTTGTTCACCGTGATCTGGGTGTTTTCGTGGTGGCCGAGCCCGGCGTCAACGTCGTTGATCAGCAGGCACGAGAGCTTCCCGCGCACTTTGGACATCTCGGCGGCTTTCAAATACCGCTCCCGAATCATATAGCCCGGATACCCCGCCCGCTCGCTCTCGAGCTCCCCGGCCGACATCACGACCGCCTCGACCCCGAGCTTCTTGAACGTCAGCTCCGTCTGGAACGTCTTGCCCTGTCCTTTGCCTCCCCAAATTCCCAAAATCAGCGGCACTTTCGTCATCTTATCGAACGAACCCTGATCGACCAAGAAGTTCTTGACGATATGCATCGCGACGGCGTCCAGGAACTTGGGAGCGACGTAATAATCGCCGACGATGTTCTCGTACGTACGGAACTCGTACTTTCGAAGCGTTCCATCTGCAATATCGCTCTGGTGCCCCAAGGTCTTCCCCGTGAACAGATAATCGATGTGCTGCGAGTTCTGCATCATATCGACGTTCATCGACAGGTCCGACTGCCCGAGCTCGTACAGATAATCGGCGCCCTCGGACAGCGCACCCACCGCGTCCCGCGCACCCCAGCTCGACCGCATCTCTGTGATCTTCTTGGACCGGTCCACCTTGCCCCCCTGCGCCGGGACGGCACCGGTGGCCGCCGGGGCGTCGAATCTGTACATGACCGTCCCGTCCTCATTGTACGTCACCTGCGGACCACTCGACGCCCGCATGCGCCGATGTGGTCGCTGCTGGGACCGGTAGAGCGGGTGCAACCGACTGGAGGAGGGGGAGAAGGAGAGAGAGAGAGACGGTGGCAGCGCCATGGCTAGAGGTCGAGCGTTGGAGGACTTGTCTGCAGCTGGGAATTGCGACAGGAGGATCCGATCCCGCCTTCTATGGATGAGTCAAAGACAATGTGCCAGTCAAGGCGAATGAAATGAAGGAAAGGAAAAGATGTGCCAGCCCGAAAGTCTCGCGAGCTCGGCGAGACTACAGTCTCGGCCGAGTTCAGTCTCGGCCTTTTCCTTTTTTTCCGCAGAAGCAAATACGCTGGTAAGAGAGAGAACGTTGATGTTGATTCATTTATAGACCCTTCGTTCATGCTGCGGATCTGGCCGACCTTCACCCTCCGGGCAAGACGGTGCCGGACCAAACAATGAACTCGTTCCTCCGCTTCCTCGCGGCAATCAGCCTGGTCCTGGTCGTCCCGACCGAGGCCCTCGTCGAACGCCAAGCGAGCGTCGGATCGCTCGCGGTCGACGGCGGCGGTCACCACTGCACGCCCCGATACGTGCACCTGTCGCCGACCGGGAGCGGCGACTCGGTGCGGCTGACATGGCAGACGTCGAAGCGCGGGTGCAGCTCGACCGTGCGATACAAACGGAGGAGCTGGATCGACTCGCCGCACGGCCCTCGACTGTCGCTGAAATGCACCTTCTTCCCGTGCACGGCGGTGGGGGACGAGGCCGTCTTCGACGCGCAGGCCGATTGCTACTCGATGGACAACGCCACGGCGGTGATCAGCGGAATCGTGCAGTGGGAGCCAAAGATTATTCTTTATCGGCATACGGTCGTGCTAGACAGGCTGGCGGCCGGTCGAATCGAGTACGAATACGTGTTCGAGTCCGAGAAGGCCCACGGGCATACCGGCGATCAGCGGCCGAGGCGGGCGTTCCGCAGTCCGCCCAAGGACGACCCCGACGCGCGACTGGAATTCGTCGTGTTCGGGGACATGGGCGCGCCGTCCGCGGAAAAGTGCCCGGGGTCCTTGGGAACCATCAAGGCGCTGACCGAGGAGGTGACCCTCGGCGATACGGACGTCATCTTTCACAACGGCGATATTAGCTACGCCGACGGGAGCACGGCCATTTGGGACGATTTCCAGGGGTCTGTCGAGCCCATTTCTTCGGCGGTACCGTACGCGGTGACCGTCGGAAACCATGACTACGGCTGGCTCCCCGGAATCGGCAAGAAAAAGCACCACCACTCGCGGGTCGTGGACGCGTCGGGCCTTTCAGCGCCCTATCTCCCCGCCTGGGGCAACTTCGGCGGCGATTCAAAGGGCGAGTGCGGCTATCCCCTGGTCAGCAGGTTCGTGATGCCGGAGTCCCGGCACAGCAGCGTCCCCTCGCGCGCACCGTTTTGGTACTCTCTGCGAACGGGGCCGGCGCACTTTGTCGTCCTGTCGGGGGAGCACGACCTCAGCCCGGGATCGGAACAGCGGGCGTGGATGGACAGCGAGTTCGAGGCCATAGATCGTTCCAACACACCATGGGTGATTGTCCTGATCCACCGGCCCCTGTACGTCGTGCTGCCGCACAAGAGCAACAGGATCGTTGGCGAGCACCTGATCGAGATGCTCGAGGACACCTTCGTCGAGCAAAAGGTCAGCCTGGTCGTCAGCGGCCACGTGCATTCGATGTCGAGAAGCTGTCCGCTGCTCAAGGGCAAGTGCAAGAAGCACGGCATCACGTACATCACCATGGGAAGCGCCGGCAAGGAAATATCGGCGCTCGACGACCCGGACGATCAGCCGGACTGGCTGGCGAGCGCCCAGCTGGTCTTCGGGTTCGGACGCTTCCAGATCATGAACCAAACGCACATGACGTTCGAATACGTAGAGTCGGAAAGCGGCGCGGGCCGTGTGATCGACACGGCCGTGGTGCAAAACCGAAGGGAGAGATTCTGATTCGAAAGACTGTCCTGAAAGTTTCCGCCTCGTTTCTCTCAGTCATATCGACATTCCGATCAAGTCAATGTAACGGCGGCGAACCGAACGACAGCCGACAGCCGACCCAACCATGCGGCGAAACGCCCCTCCACGAGACGAGGACGACGAGGGGGTGAAGAGGACCAATGCGGACGCCCAGTGCGCCAAACTCAGTTGCGTCCTTCGGGGTTACTTCAGCGATGACTACGTCAAGCACTTTGTCAGCAAAGCCGACGCGGTGCGGATCCGGTCGCTCCCGCCGCTGATCAACAGGGGGTGCGTGCTTGAACCTGACCCGTTCGCGCGCCACGCCGCCACGCGACGTCCTCTCACTGGCTCGCGATCGTAGGTACTACGCCCGGCACGTGATGGTGAGATCGCTCTTGGTGCACTTCCTGAGAGCTACCGAGGCGGCGGGGGGAGCGACTGGAATCTCCCCGCAGGTGGTCGTCCTCGGCTGCGGCTTTGACACGTTGCACTTTCAACTGCGCAAGAACGGTGAGCTCGACGACGACGTTCGATACGTGGAGTGCGATTTTCCCGACGTCGTGGCGAAGAAGCGGTCCATCATGGAAAGCATCGACCTGAAGACCGCGGATCGGTATTCTCTGGTCGGCGTCGACGTGCGGGACGTCGACGGGCTGATGGCCAAGCTCGACCAGGTCGGGGTGCGGTATGTACTCAATGGGTGGAGCCACTGGCCGATTGGCTTACTAGCTGACTCTCACTCGCGCCCGTGGCCGATCTCACTCCCTCTCTCGATCCCTCTGTCGACCCATCTCATCTCTCCAGGCGGGACGTGCCGACGTTTTTCCTCGCAGAGTGCGTCCTCGTGTACATGGACGTGGCGTACTCGAACGAGCTGCTGCGGCGAATCTCTTCGGAATTCCAGACTGCAATGTGTGCCGTGTACGAGCAGGTGAACCCACACGACGCCTTTGGCCGGCAGATGATGGTCAACCTGCAGGCACGCGGGTGCCCGCTCAAGGGCGTGCTCGACTCGCTCGAACACCAGAGACAGCGCATGATGCAATGCGGCTGGAAGGACGCGAGATCGGAAAACTTGCTGCGGCTCTTCAACACGTGCATCCCTCGGGACGACGTCGCCCGGATCAACAGGCTCGAGATGCTGGACGAGGAAGAGGAGTGGAACCTCCTCCTCCAGCACTATTGCATCACGACTGCCAGGAACTGCGACTCGATACCCTTCTTCCAGGACATCATCTGAACATACTGCCGTCTCTTACAGCGTCGCTCGCGCTCGCAACTCATCGCACACTTCTCTCGCCTTGCCCTCCAGCAAGCCCGCCTCCCTCGGGCTCAAGCCCAATAGGTAGGCGTCGAGACCTCCAGCCTTGTCGATATTTCTGAGCGCCGCCGGCGTCACGCGGAACCGTATTTTCCGGTCGAGCACTTCGCTGTAGAGCGTCGCCGTCTGCGCGTTGGGCTTCCACGTCCGCCGTGTCCGGTTGCCGCCGTCCTCGGAGACGTTGTTCCCGCTCAGGATACGGCGCCCGGCGAACAGCCCGGACCGTGTCCGCTTGGCCACAGACGGCGGCGCCTTGGAATGAAAGCACGCGAGGGAGGCCGCTGCTGGTGCTTGCGATGAGGCGACGACTGCGTCTTGCCGGACGAACTGGCAATGAACGAACTGCCGCACGGCGGCACTGACTGCCTGCCCTGCCCTTCTCGTCATATAGTCTATCTGTCTGTTCTTCTCGTGTATAGAGAACTTTGATGTCCGACTCGCAGGAAGAATTGAGTGTGATGGCTATAGCCATCACACTCAATTCTAGCTAGCATAGGCACTTTAGACACGATATATGATCACGATATGATTGGGGCTCCCTCTCTCAGAGAGAGATGTCCTCGCTGCCGGGCCGCGACCACTGGCCCGGGCTGTACTCGTGGAGGTCGGCGTCGGCTGCCGTGTCCTCCATGAAGACCATGGCGTTGCTCTGGTGCTCGGGCATCGCCGGCGAGCACTTGCCGATGGCCAGAAATTGGTTGACAAGCGTGTGTGCCGCCTGGCAGGACTCCTCGGGGCCGCTGATTTCCAGCGTCCTCAGTCCATCGGCCTGGTTGTTGGGCCCCGTCGGGAAGTGCACGCGGGTTCCGGTCAGTTGCCGGATCTGCGTGACGTGGTGTCCGTTCTTTCCAATGACGGCGCCAGCCTGGACGTTTGTCAGCCGATATCTCCACAGCACGGGCGGCGAGCTCGGGTAGGTGCCGTGTGCCACGGTGGCGTAGGCAGCGGGTGCCCCCGCGCCGTGGGCGGTGACGGGCACCGCCACCAGGCCGCCGTGGGCAGCTCCCATGGCCAGAGACTCGGCCAGGAGTCCCGGAGAGAGGGTGATCGTAGTCACCGCCCGCGGCGTCGCGGTGATGGTCCGGCGGATCTGCCACGAACGCAGCAGGGTCGCGACGCCGCGCAGCGCCGCGATGCACTGATGCAGTGCACCCTCGATCTGGATGATCTCGTCGCCGCCCGGCTCACCGCCGCCGATGGCCACGGCTGCCCCGGCTGCCAGCGGAGCTTCCACGGCGAGGACCCGGACGGTCGCGCCCGTCTCCCGCCGCAGCTGCATCACCGTCGCGCCCTTCCTCCCGAGGACGCCCCCGATCGACACCTGCGGCGCCAGGAGGCGAACCACGTGCTTCTTCGACGTCCCATCGTCTGCTGCCAGGGAAATTGCGCACCGCACGAGGGCGTCTTGTGCGGCGCAATACCGCTGGTTGGGGTCCTCGCTCGAGTACACGCACACGAGCCGCTCCTCGACGTCGTCCGCGCTCCCGTACATCTTGATGCGGGCGCCCGTCTCCTGCCGGATCTTGCTCACGCGACATCCTCCCTTGCCGATGATGTTTCCGGCCCTGTGAGCCGGCGCCAGCAACCGGAAAATTGTGTCCATGGTGACCGCCGACGGCCCCACGAGGGAATGTCCGTCGTCCCTCGAGGACGTCGAGCCCTTCGGGAGGTACTGGATGTCCCCTCTGCAGGCTTGTGCAAGGTTTATTGGCCGCTGCGACCCCTTTCGCTTGGGAGGATGCTCCTCCATCATGGTCGCTATTTTCCGGCACGCCACAGCCACCGCCTGACGCGTGCCCGAGACGCACACCAGCTCGTCGCTGACGCACGCGCACGGGGGCAGCTCGCCGCGCGGCAGAATCGTCACCCGGGCCCCCGATTCCTGCATGATCGCCTTGATCGACGCGCCCGACTTGCCCACCATGAATCCCACCTGCGACGAGTCCACGAGCAGCCTCACGTCGCACGACCCCTCGTCGGCGCCGTCCTCCTCCTCCGTGATCATCGGGTCATCCGACCCGGCGTTCATCTGCAGCCCGCAGAGACTCTCTACGATTCCCACCAACCCGTCGGCCGAGCTCACCCGAATCACGCGCTCATCGCTGCTCGGGACCAGGTGATCGACGACAATTTCCGAGGACGTCGAAGACCGGATCTTCCGAAGATTCTCGCCCTTCTTGCCGATGATGGCTCCCACCAGAGGAACCGGACAAAGCATCCTGTGGTTGACCTCGAACGTATCGCCGTTGGTGGAGGCGTTGGTCGTCTCCTGGAAGCGTGCGGTGGAAAGCAGTGAGTGGGGGGCCATCTTCGAGGCGAATCATCGGCGGTGTCGGCCCACGTTTTCGTCGCCCAGAGGTCGCCATATGAACAAACATAAGAACAGATAACGTACCGATCGAATGACCGATCGAATCGACGCCCGCTCACCGCTGGAACTGTGAGAGATTTTATCGTGGTGCTGATACGGAGCTGCCGTCCCTGTCGACGTGGTGTTGCTCGTCGTGTCCCCTACATCGATCTTATTTGGAAGAGCCATAGCCCTGGGCTCGACGACGGCCTCCATAGCTGGTCTCGCTCGGATTCAACGTCTGAGCTACAGAATCCAGAGATTGCCACCAGATTCCCGTTCTGAGCGGGCGTGTGGGTCCCACTCGTGTCCTTACGAAAATTTATGCGCACGAGACTTGAACTTGGGCGGTCAAATGCACGATAAAACACTTTGGCGAGGGTGGGGGGCAGCGCCCGTGTTTGCAATTGGGCGGAAGCTCGAGGCGAGGTCGGTGGCGAATTGGCTGGCGTGAACGGCACCCGCTCCTCCCCTGTACCCCGCCCGGTAGTCACCTTGGGCTCGTCATCTCCATCTCCGGCCGCTCCTCGTTGCGGTTCGTGTCTCCCGGCAGCGTTGTCCTCCGTGGCCGTGCCGGCAAGTCCCTGCGCGCCTCCGGAGGAGGAGGGCAGCGTCGTCGCCAGGGGCGAGCCCGCGTCGTCGGGGTCCCTTCAAGACCCGCCGAGGAGGGGACCGACCGGCCTGGAGGAGTGGGTATGGGCGTGGTTTCTTCTTCTTCTTCTCACCAGGCTGGTGCACACACAGGGTGCACCAATTCTCTCTACGGCACACAATAACGACCGCTCGTTAATCTCTAAACTCAGTCAGTCACTCCCATCTTCACTCAGTCACACTCAGTCAGTCACACACGGACGTCGTCGCCGAGAACGAAATGCGTGAACCACCAGCAGCAGCGAGAGCAACGCGGATGCACGGCTGCTCGCGGCCAGCAGCGACCTCGTCGATGCGGCATTGGCAGAGGCAGATGCGGCACCGGATATATGTCACCAACGAAGGCAAAGAGGTCAAGGTCAA
>Ga0181573_10001540_pt1 | contig 22462 bp, 18 predicted proteins | sample 101ome_25_FD_148643 | JGI IMG/M metagenome (GOLD analysis project Ga0181573, IMG submission 148643) | Coastal salt marsh microbial communities from the Groves Creek Marsh, Skidaway Island, Georgia - 101409BT metaG (spades assembly) | ecosystem: Environmental > Aquatic > Marine > Intertidal zone...
CACCAAGCAGGCCACCGCCCCCCGCCCCCCCGCCCCCCCCGCCCCCCGGCCCTCCCCGCCCCCCCGCCCTCCCCGCCCCCCCGCCCTCTAGCCTGTACCCTCCCCGAAGGCATCGGCGGCGGCCCGCGCCGCGTCCTCCGCGGCCGCATCGTCCGGATTGCGCCATTCGGGATCCTGGATATCGGGCCAGTCGCCCCGCGTTCCCAGCTTCACGTACAGGCGCTTGCGGAAGGGCAACGACGTCGGCTGCCCGCACCGGTCGGGATCCCCCTCGCGCCGCAGCAGCTTGAGGAGCGCCGCGGCGACCTCCTTCTTGAGCGCCGCGGCGGCCTCGGTAGCGGGGAGGGTCGCCACGGAGGGGTCGAGGGCGAGGCGGACCTCGGCGAGGCCGTAGGCGTCGCGCTGGGGCGCCAACGCCGATGCGGCGTCGGCGTCGTCCCCATCGGCGGCGACCTCGGCGCCTGCCGGGTCGTCGTCGATCCACACGCACACGGCGGGGTGGAGCCATCGCCAGCATGCCCCACGCGCCGCCGCCCCGCCCCCGCCCCCGAGGGTCGACACGACGGCGCGCAGGAGGGTCGACGTCTCGCGCAGCACCCTCAGCTCCTCGGCCGCCGCCCCGGCCTTGCCCCGCTCCGCCTCGACGTCGGCCAAGATGGATCCGGTGGCGGCCTCGACGACGCGCCGCGTGTGCACCGGCGCGTACGAGCCCAGAAAGCGGGCGAGCTGGCGGTGGCGAGAAGTTGGGAGGGGTGGGGGGTAGAGGGAGCGCAGGCTCGGGTTGCGACGTCCGTGCCAGGCGGACCGACGTTCGCCCCTTCCCCACCTCCCCCCCCGCTGGCCCTCTCCTCGCCTCGTCGGCGCATGCCTCGTTGAGGTCGCCGCGGTCCCCGACGAAGCAGACGGAGCAACCCTCGAGGGCGTCGACGAGCTCGGCCGCTAGGGGGACGAGGGTGAGGTCACTGGGGCGCATCGTTTCCCTCCTCTTTTCCGTCCCTCCTGTAGTCCTTTTGTTCTTAGGAGGGTTTGCGGGCTTACCGAATCCAGATCGAGAGAGCACGATTCTTTTGGGAGGGTTCGTGCGCTTCCCGAACCGTTTGGGAGGGCTCGACAATGAGGTGACGACGACGGCCTCGGCCGGCGGCCGTCTCGAGGAGCATCGCAGGGCGCTCGAGGGGCACACGCGACCACTAAACCCGGCTACTGCGGAGGACATCGCCACGGGATCAGGACGAGGGGAACAACGAGGGGTCTCTACTCTCTGTCGTCAGAGCTCGAGGGACGCCGAGGGCTCTGTCGCCAGAGTCGTTAAAGCCCTCGGCGTCCCTCGACCGTCATCGTCGTTGACGAACGCATGTACCGTCTGGTGACGTCGACATCGGGCCCTCTCGTCTCCTTCATTCTCCCCCCCGCCCGCGCCCCCACCGCGGCCCCACCCGTCCTCGCCACCGCTGTTGCCACCCTCGGCCGACGCCGCCGCCCACCACCCAGCAGCCACCGCCCTTTCGTCGCGTCAGCCGCCTCGCCCAAGCCAACGCCTCCACCCATCATGCCCCCCCTCGACGTCCCCCTCGACGGCTTCCTGGATCGTGTCCGCGAAGTCAACAACGTCACCCCCGACAGCCTCGCCGCCTTTGCCCCCCTCTTCGTCGGCCCTGGCTCCGGCCCTCCCGTCGGCCTGGTTCGCCCCGATGTTGCCACTGCCCTCCGCCGGGGTGCTCGCGAGAACCTCGATGGCGGTGCGTTTGTCCCCGACGACCCCTCGGCCTCGGCCCCCCCGGACTCGCCCCTCCGTATCGACCCCGACGGCCGCCTAGGCTCGGTCGCGGCACGGTCGGCTGTCGTCGCCGGGGCTCTGGACCGCCTCCGGGCGGAGAAGATCCTAACGGGGTGGCGCGATGAGCTGTATCCAGTGGGCACTCGATTCGGCGAGGATCCCGCATTGCTGATCGAGCGCGCTGCCGCCTGTCCCCTAGGGGTGCGGGCGTTCGGCGTCCACGTCAACGCGTTCGTCTGCCGGGGGGCGAAAGAGGCAGACGGACGTGGAGAAGGAGAGCCCCGCCGCCCCACGCACGTCTGGGTCGCGACCCGCAGCTCCACCAAACCAACTTGGCCCGGCCTTCTGGACCACCTCGTGGCCGGCGGTCAGCCTGCGGGGATGACTCCGCGGGAAAACGTCACCAAGGAGTGCGGGGAAGAAGCCGGGGTCCCTCCCGCGCTGGCAGCGCGGGCGCGCGAGGCTGGCTGTGTCACCTACACCTCGTTGTCCGACCGCGGAGTCGGGAGAGACTGTCTCTTCGTTTTCGACCTGGAGCTGCCCTCGGATTTCGTTCCCACGCCGTGCGACGGAGAGGTGGAGTCCTTTGAGCTACTGCCGGTGGCTGAGGCGAGGGTGGGGGGGGGGGGGGGGGGGGGGGGGGGGGGCGGGTGGGGAGGGCGGAAGAGGCGCGGTGCTGGCACTCCGCCATGCCGTCGGTGACGCGTCCCCCTGTGAGCGTTTTGCGCAGGTCGCCGAGATCGTTCGCACGACGACACGGTACAAGCCCAACTGCGCCCTGGTCGTCACGGATTTTCTGGTGCGCCACGGCTTCCTCGACTCGGGGCGCCCGGGCTATCTCGAGCTCGTCGCAGCGCTGCGACTGTGAGGGGCAAGGCGGGGCTGGGGTTGTTCGAGAGGGATGTCGGATGCGACTTTGTACTCGTTGGCTGTGTCCGCCCCCCGCCCCCCCACCTTCGCCAGGTCTTCTTCCGTGGGGTGGCTCTCCGCCATGTCGGACAAGGGGGAGGACGACGCCAGACCATCGGCTGGGTCTTCGACGGCTGGCAACGCCAAGCCAGACGCCGCCAAAGTCCCTTCCGCGTGCTCGCGGTGCGGTAAGATGTCGACTCTGCGCTGCCCGAAGTGCATCGAGGCGAGATTGGAGGACGGCGCGACTGCGAGGCCCTGTCGCTGCCCCGCCGCCCCGCCACCCCTCCCCCCGCGCCCCCCGCACAAATTGCTCCCCCCCCCGCACGACCCGACGCCGCACCCCCCCCCACTCCTACCCCCCCAGGTGATGATCGACGAGGCATCCTCGTCCTTCTGCTCTCAAGACTGCTTCAAGGCCGCCTGGCCCGAGCACAAGGCCGTCCACAATGATGTGCGCCGTGCGTGGCTTTTCGCCCTGCACCGCGGCGCTTCCCGGTCACGCGATATGCCCGGCTTCGCCTACACGGGCCCTCTTCGCCCCCATCGCATCTCTCCGCTGCGCCACGTGCCCGATCACATCCCCCGGCCCGATTACGCCGACCGGGACGACGGGAGGCCTGTGCAGGAGATGCAGAGCCGGCAGCAAAAGCACGCCGGAGTCATTGCGTGGGAGGGCGAGGATCTCGCGGGCATCCGCGAGGTCTGCCGCCTCGCTCGCGAGGTTCTGGATTTGGCCCACGCCGCGGTCAAGCCGGGCGTGACGACGGACGAGATCGATCGGATCGTCCACGACGCTTGCGTGGAGCGCAACGCATACCCAAGTCCGCTCAACTACTTTTCCTTTCCCAAGTCTGTGTGCACGTCAATCAACGAGATCATCTGCCACGGCATCCCCGACGCGCGGGAGATGGAGGAGGGAGATTTGGTGAATATCGACGTCACTCTCTACCACGGAGGCTTCCACGGCGACCTGAACGAGACGGTCTTGTGTGGTACGACCATCTCGGACGCTGACCTTCACCTGATGCGCACGGCGCATGGGTGCCTATGGAACGCCATCGGCAAGGTTCGCCCCGGAGCACGGTACCGGGACCTCGGAGAGGCCGTGGCCGACCGGGCCGAGACCGCGGGCCTGAGCGTTGTCAAGACATACTGCGGCCATGGCATTGGGAACCTCTTCCACTGTGCGCCCAACGTGCCTCACTATCGGCACAACAAGGCCGTGGGTCTGATGAAGCCGGGGCACGTATTCACCATCGAGCCCATGATCAACGCGGGGGTATGGCGCGACGTAACGTGGCCCGACGAGTGGACGAGCGCCACGGCCGACGGGAAGCGGAGTGCCCAGTACGAGCACCAGATGGTGGTGACAGAGACGGGCGTCGACGTCCTCACGGCGCGCGTGCCGGGGCAGAGCCCCCCACTGCCTTGGGAGGAGGGGGGGGTGGCGTTCGAGCGAGCAAAGGTCCACGCCGCGGCGATGGAACAGGTGGCTGCCGCGTCCAAAAAGGAAGCGTCCAGTCCGGCGGCAGGGTGAGGGGATTTTCGACCGACCCTGCCCCTGCGCCATGTCACCCCTCAACCCGCCGCCAATCAGAGGGCAGAGTAGTAGTAGTCCAAATTGCCGAGGTCGAGCTTCCCCGCGGCCACGTCGTCCTTCTCGGTGACACCGTGGTACTCGAGCTGGAGGTCGCGGAGGGCAGCACCGCCTACGTCGCGGGCCTCAGTATGGCGCGCCCGCGCCGCCCGGATGCGACGCTCGAGGTGACCGCCGGCCAGGGCAAGGCACCCCTTACGCAGCTCCTCGGACCGCACGGCGACGTTGCGGACCACCTGGCACGCCTGCCGGCACACTGGTCCATTGTCGCGGTGCTGATCCAGCGCCTCACAGGCCAGCTCAACGCATCCTGCGTCCCAGCACCGCTGCGCAAGCTCAGGCAGTCTGAGGCACACCATAGAGACAACGCGCAGGAGGGGGTCGATAACCTCGGGGTGCTCGGCGTACGTTCCCGCCAGCGCAGGCACGAGCTCGAGGTATCCGAGGTTGGCGAGGGCAGACTTGTTCGAGTCGCGACCCAGAAGCTGACCAAGTAGTCCCGCAGCCGACGCGGCGACCCGGCGCGATGCATCCTCGGCGCCCCGTGCTGTCAGCGCGTAAAGGGTCAACCGCAGGCCCCCGAGGTCGGCGAAAGCGCCGCACAGGTCGTCGTTCACCGAGATCTTTTGCAAACACCGCAGCAAAGACCGAAGCAGCACGTCATCCTTGACGGCCCCGTCGCCGCTGGTCGCGGCAGCCCCGTCGGCCCCGTCGGCCACGCCCGCCCCGAGCTCCTCGGCCAGCGCCGCGTGCAGCGCTGCGATGCCCCCAAAGTCCTTCCCGATCTTCATCCCGTGCGCGAATGCCTTGGACCCGGGCGCGTCCCGATCGTCGGCATCGGCACAGGCAGCGAGGGCGCCCGCGATGTGGCGCCTAAGGGAGCGCGCGGCGGCGAAGGGGTCAGTGCCCCCCTCTTCCGACGACGCGAGGGGCGCGGCGAGGCGGGTCACGAGCAAATCGGCCAGAGACGGCGTCCCTATCTCCACAAAGGCGACCTTGGCGGGCTCGCACTTCTTCGCGAGGGCCTCGGCCGCACGGACGGCGGCAGCGGCGCCCGGCCGGCCTGCCACACACCACGGACTTGACGTCAACGCCGCTGTCAGCCTCTGCGCCCCACCCTCAAGGACGATTTCCTTCCGCAGGGCCTTGGACGAGCATGCCAAGCTGGCGATCACGCCTAGCACCCGCGTCAGGGACGCGCCGTCAGCGGCGGAGTGCTTCACGAGAGCGTCGAGGAGGCGACAGACATGCGTCGCGGCGAATTCAGCCTGCGCCACAGAAGCGGCGCGGGCCCCCTCGTCTCCGGGGGCCCGGACGGCCGCGACGACGGCATCGAGGCCCTCGACCACGGCAGGCTCCAGGCAGCCTGCCACGATCGACGCGTCAAGGCCAGCCCGGACGGCGGCAAAAGCCACAGCAACGGGGTGGGCGACCCTGTCCTCTGGGGGCCACGTCCGATCAACTCCGGACAGGTCGGCTCCGGTACCAAACTCCTCCACGGCCATGTCGACGGCCTCGGCGGGGTTCAGATCCAGCGAGTCGATGAAGTCCTTGACCGCGTCGTCGAACTGGGCCTGCAGGCGGGTCGTCGCGGGCACGGGGTCAGGCTCGGGCAGGGACATGTCTGACACGGGGGTGGGGGGATTTCGACGAGAGAAAGCGGTTCCGGTACATCGAGCACACCCGAAGATGGGACGTATTCGTCAGCGCCGCCTCGGGGCGAGGCGCGGGAGCGGAGGAGGCGCGACACAGGAGCGTTCCCGTTTTGACGAGAATAGGCCGGCCGTGCTCCTCCGCTCTCGCCTGCGTCACAACGCGCGGCGGCGCGGTCGGAGGTGCGGTCATTCTTTGCGGTGAGTCCGCGGGAAGCACTCGGATTCACGTGGAGAGGGGCTTGAGACGGGTTGGCCGACATTGCCTCGAGAGGCCGATGACAAATTCGTGGCGTCGACCCGTTCAGGCAACCGGCATCCCAGGCATCCCCTCAGTACTTCCCCCAGTCTGAGGCCTTTTGGTAGAAGGTTGTCCCCATACCGCGCTCCTCTGCTGCCTTGCGCGAGGCCCAAAAGGCAGCAGCGGCCGGATCGGCGAGCTCCTCTGGGGGCGGGTCCGAGGGAGCACGCTTCGCCGACGGGATACGCGGCGGCCCTCCGCCCCTTCCCCCGCGCGTCGACGGCCGACTCCCTCCCCCCGCCGACCCCCGCGCCGCCGCCACCCGCGCCGCGGCCATCCGGCGAGCGGCCCCTGCGGCCGCTGCCCCCCCGCCGCCGCCGCCCGGGCGCGACGACGCCCGGCTCGACAGCCCGTCCCGGTCAGCGTCTATTGCCGGCAGATGCCGCTCCCACCCCGACCCCCCGCCCGAAGGCCCCTCTCCAAGCGCCATCCGGCGGTCTCGATCCCACGCGTCGAACGACTCGGCCAGCTCCCGGGAGCACTGCCGGGCCAACCCACTCACGTATCCTTCTTCACTCCTGGCTGCCTCAAGCCGGCGGAACGCTTCTCGATAGGCTATTTTGGCCGCTCTGGCTGCCATAAGCGCCTCGTACTCGGCCTCTCCGATCTCTTCGGCGGCAGACTCGCCGTCGGGGGCAGGAGAAGTCGCCGTGGGGGTCGTCACACCACCATCGCCATCACCGTCGTCACCGGCCCGGGGTGCGAGGGCCATCGACGCCAGGGCGCCCCCCAGCCCCACCGTGGGATCCACCGCCCGCGCCGCCTCGCGCTCGGCGGCCAGCGTCGCCGCCCGGGCGCGCGCCTCGTCAATGGCTCGCTTTGCCCCGTTGACCGCCTCGGCCTCGGCGCGGACTCTCTTCTTCGCCCGCCGAAGCGCCTCTCGGTTCTCTGTCAGAGCTGAGGCCAGGTCCGCCCCTGGGCCTCGCTTAAACTCCGCCAGGGCCTCGGCCTGGGTGAGAGGGGCAGCTGCTCCTGCCACTGTCGCAGCGGGGTGGTCGCCGGGCGCCCCAGACGGCGTCCCGGACGACCTGGACGCTCCGGCGCTGCCCACGCCGCACAGCGGCGGCACGCTGGGAGCGGCATCTGCCGGGGCAATGAGGGCGGGGTCGACGTCGTCAGGGAGGGTGCCCCCGGAACCGACCGCGTCGCCGCCGCCTCCCGGGGTTAGGGCCATGCCAAGCACAGCTGCTCCAAGACCGCCATCGGCAGCTGCCTTCCCCACCCCCCCCTCGGGTGGGGTCGCCGGCCGCGTCGCGAACCCCGGCTTCTTCATCCCCGTGTCCCGAGGCCCGGCTGTCGTTGGCCGGCTCTCATCGACCTCGTCGATCGATGCCGCTGCCGTCGGCGCCCCCCATCCGCCCGCGCCCCCCGTGCCTGAAGCCCCCGCTGCCCCTCGTTCCTGCCAGAGGACACGGCAGGCAAGAAGCGCCTCTCGCACATGCCGCGCCGATAGCATCTCGAGTGGGTCCAGAGCGTCCCCCGCGCCCGGCAGGGGCCGCTCGAGGAAGGCAAGGGCCTGCTCGCGTAGAGCGGACCGCTGCTCGGAAGAGTAGGGGTTGTAGCGCCCGTCCTCGGCGTTGCGCTCGGCAGCCAGAGAGTCGTACAAGGCGAGCTCCTCCTCGAGCTGCCGCACTCTGCGCTGCAGCGCCTGTGCTGCGGCGCCACCTGAGTCGTCGCCAACGTTGGTGCGGTACTCGTTCTGTACCCCGGCCATGCGCTGGGCGAAGCGACACGTCGACAGGGTCTCGTCGAGGTGCTGTCGTTCGCCCCAGACGCATGCGACCATGCGGGTGCGCGCGTTGCCCCCCAGAGAGTCCTTCAGGAGGTGCGTGAGCCGGGACGAGCGAAAGGGGACGTGTTCCCGGCCGCGCTGTCCGAGGGCCACGACGACTTGCTCAAGGAAGGACAGAGACGCGTTGATGTGCGCCGCCTCCTTGGCTGTGGCGCCGTCGCTCCCGGTCTTGCGGAGCCGCTCGGATCCAGCGAGGTCAACAAGGTGGAGCTTGCTGGCAACGAAGGAAGGGTCGTCGGGGCTCTGCCGGGTGCGCAGGTACACGGTCAGCACAGCGTGTGATCGACTAGACCGTACGTTGAGCTGGTGCTCTCCGATGGCGCGGTTCTCCTCCCCCTCGAACATGAGCTGGAGCGCCTCGGCCTCGGACGACGCCGGCGACGCCGTCAGGCCCCGTACAACGACGCCGCCTCCAGGCGCGTCCGCGACCCCGATGCTCGCGGGATCGCGCGAGGGGTCCAGCAGGTCGTAGAGGCGATCGTTGTAGATTTCGCAGTAACTGAGCCGCACCTCGTGGAGGCGTCCTCCGCCGTTAACCGCAAGAGTCTCGAATATGCGCGTCAGGGCGCGGGGCACAAGACCACGCTGCGCATAGCTGCCGCGGCCCCCCAGCATAGTATGGGTCTTTCCCGCTCCTGTCTGACCGTAGGCTAACACCGTGCCGTTGATTCCGGAGCAAAAGTCGGTCACGATGTCGCCACACGTCGCATCGAAGACGTCCTCCTGCGACGCCTCGTGGAGAAGACCGGCGAAGCGGAAGACATGGGCCGTGCGGGCGTCATCCTGGATGGTCCTGTCCGTGCCGACGGGGGCGCGAGAGCTGGTGACCTCGAACTCGTCGCGGCTCTCGAGTACCTGGGAGTGAGGGGCGGCCGGCAGCGGTTGCCGGGCACTTCGGCGACGACGGGGGCAGGCAGGCGGGGCCGTCTTCGATGAGAAGTCTCTCGAACCCGCCTTCAGGCAGTCCGCGGCGAAATTGGGAGTTGGCCTCGTCCTCAAGAATACCTCGACATTGGTCCGCTGCGAAGCGGTGTCCTTGTCGGTCATTTCGACGGGTCGGCTTTCCGCGCGCCGGCTTTGTCGGCGGCACGCCCTTAAGCCCTGAGCGGCGCGGTCCGTCACAGCCCCGCGCCCGCCTCCAACAACGAGAATGACAACGACGGTACCAACGATGACACCGACGGTTGAAAGCGATCCCGCTTCGCGACTACTCAGACTTCACCCCGCCATTTTGAGCCGACACCTCCCTTGGGCCCGGTCACGCCGGCGATCGCCTTGGCCCTGCCCGCCCTGCCCCTCCCCAGCGCCACGCCATCGTCCTTTGCTTCGGGGCTTTTGCGCGGCGTCCCCGCCCCGCCCCCCTCAGCCTTCACCTTGCCACGGACCTCAGGTAGCGGCGTCCCCGACCCGTCGCCATCGCCCCCCCGTGGATCGAGGTACCGCCGCGCCTCCTCCTCGTAAGCGGCGTGACCCGTTGCGTCCGCGTCCGGGTCGGGGCACCCGTCGGGCCGCGACGGCGCCCCGTCGAGCAGCCACCGGTGTGCCGTCGTGGAGAGGTCCACCCCCCGCTCGACGCTCGCCCCGTCGTCGTACATGAGGTCGAATCGGGCGCCCCTCTTGGCCTCGGATCGGCCCATGACGGTGGCGCGGAACATCCTCGCCGCACCATCCCCAACGTCCCCCCCCCAAACCACCTCGATCCGCCGCCCGACTCCCTTCCTGCGGTCGGCCCTCGGGTCCATCACACCACGGCACGTCGCAGCCCCGCAGAGGCACCGGTAGCGCCGGGCCGTCTCCGCCCCCCCCTCGCTCGCCAGGGCGTAGTCGTAGCGGAGCTCCTCACCAGCGGCTACGTCCCGCGCAGCGAAGATGCCCACCCGCGGGCACCCGTCGGATGCGTCCTCCCACACCTCGGCCACGCAGTTCGGCTCGCACCCGCTGTTGAGAAAGCGCACGAATCCGCCATAGGCCTTGGCGTCCACAAAGGCCATCGGGGCGCCCTTCAAGGATGAAATCCGACCAAGGGCCATGAGGTAGAAGCGCGGGTCGCCTTCACGCTGCTGCCGGTCGACGCGTCTGTCCTTTTCCTCCTCGGTGATGACCTCTCCGCAGTACTCTCCGATCAGAGTGCCCGCGGGGATGGGGGCGAGGGCCTCGGCGCCCCATCCGCACGTGCGGGTGTAGACGAGGCGCATGGGGGGGGGGGGGGGGGCGGGGGGGGGGCGCGTCTGGAAGGGGCCGTTGGCGCAGGGCTCCCCCGCTCCGCCCGCTCCGTCGGCGCCCACGCGGCTGACAGGGCACGTCCGGGGGTCGCACGTGAGGCGGCTCAGGCGGTTGTCGCACTCGGAGCCGCACCCTCCGGCAGAGGCACGACATTCGCATGTCATGACGGCGGACCGAGGTAGCTTCTTGGGGCGAGGAAGCTCAGGGCAGACACCCCAGAGGTTCGTCAAGCGCTGTGAGGGCAAGGGGGCAGGCGGGGCGTCCGGGCGTCGGGGCAGGGCGCGGTGGCGTTGGCGCGAGGCGCGCGTGCGGGTCGGCGGCAGAAAGCGGTCCGTTTCCGTTGGAGCGGCGCGCTCGACGACTCGCCTCCTTGTACTTGTCGGGCTTGGACGGCGCCCGCCCGCCCGCATCGGCCTTTCTGCGCGCCGGCTCAGCCGATTCCACGTGCGTATAGGCCTCGCTGGCCGCCAGCGGGGGGGGTCGACGAGCGCGAGCAGCGAAACTCCCGGCATGCCGCTTGCGAGGGGCCGTTCCGGTGGCCTCGACGGGACTGGGGGCCGCTCCAGCGTCCGAAACGCCGACCTCGGCGCCGATGGGCAAGGGCGTGGCAGGGGTCGGGTCCCTCGTCGCGGCGTACGGACCGCGGGGGGGCGAAGAGGGCATTGGGGCAACTTGCACATGGAGGGTGCCTTCGGGGCTCCGGTTGGCTCGATCGGGGGCCGCCGAGATGAGTCTCAGCTTCCCCCCGGGGCGGCAGTGCGGGACCTCCCTGCCATCCGCGACGCTGTTTCCATGACGCTAGCGACGCGAAGTCTTTCCTCTCCTTTATTTTCTCCCTCTGTAGTCACCCCCGCGGCTATGAGGCCCCTCCGGATCCTCCCGGCGGGAGCCGAAGGGCGGGTGGCGCCAGCCGGCCATGTCCGCTCCCTCCCCGGGACGGCCGCGGCGGGTCCCGGTCCCGGCTCTGCCCGGTCATCCATAACCGTGCACTCTTTCAGTAGTACTTCCTTCCGCGAACGGTCGTGCCGGAGCCTGCCCCCACGGGTGCCTACTTGGGGTGACGCGGTGGCGGCAGCGAGGCCGCCGGTCCTGCGCCGCCGCGTCGGAGGCCTCGTCGGTGACCTCGGCCTACGCACCGACTTCGACCTCCTCTACTCATTGGGCGATGTGCTGGGAGAGGGAAGCTTCGGGACGGTCCGCCGCGCCCACGACCGGGTCACCGGCGAGTGAGGAGAAGCATCGGGAGAGGAAGGGCTGTCCAGGTGCCCGGGCTTCGCAGCGCGCGTCGGTGTCGTCAGCACCACCACCCACCCCCCACCCCCCCCCCCCCGCCCCCCCCCCCCCCCCCCCCCCCCCCCCCCCCCCCCCCCCCCCCCCACACACCCCCACAGGCGAGACCCACGCTGTCAAGATCCTCCCCAAGCGACGCGACGGGGTTGAGTCTGCCCTGATGGCCTCCAAGATCGGCAGAGAGGTCGCCATCCTCCGCGCTCTCCAGGGCTGCCCAGCTGTTGTGGGCCTCCGCGGCGTCTTCGAGTCCCCATCGACCGTCCTTCTCCTCATGGAAGAGCTCCCCGGGGGCAGCCTCGGGCCCTACGTCTTCGGGGGCCGCCGCGCCACCGAACGCGAGGCTGCCTCTTATATCCGTGACGTCCTTCGCTCGGTGGACAAGTGTCACCGCCAGGCGAGACCCCTTTGCCTCCCGCGCCGTCGTTCTACAAGCCCCTCCCGAACCCCACCCAACCAACCAACCACCCAACCAACCACCCACCCACCCAGGGCGCTGTCTACGGCGACGTCAAGCCCGCCAACTTCCTTTTCACCTCGAGCCCCGACGCAGCACAGGCAGCGGGGGACCCCCCCCCCCCCCCCAAGATGGTCGACGTCGGGTGTTCTCAGTGGTGCCGGCCAGGCCGTCCGCTCAAGAGCCGCACGGGCACGCCGGTGTACCTCGCGCCGGAGGTCCTCCTGCGGGAGTGGGGCCCTGCGGCCGACCTGTGGAGCGTTGGAATGGTGGCCTTCCACCTGAGCGCGGGCCGATTGCCGTTCTGGTCCTCCTTGGAGGGCCTCACCCCCAAGAGTGTCATGCAGGCCATCCTGGCCGACCCCATTGACTACGGCCTGCTGTCGGGCGGGCCCGCCCAGGCCGACCTCCTTCGGGGTCTCCTCGACCATTCACCTGCTTGCCGACCCAGTGCCGCCGACGCGCTGCGCCACCCTTGGTTTGTCGAGATGGGCGTGTGAGGATGAAGGGGGGGTCGGACGGGTGGGCGGGCGCGGAGGGGTTCGATCACAGGACGGGGGCCGGACGCCAATGCAAATGTTGCGTTGAACCGTGACGCGCTACCCTCCAAACCACCCCCCGACCTCCTAATTGTAAACCAGGTACTTGGGGGTCGCCGAGAACTTCTGATATCCTTTGATGACTTTGTTTACCGCGTCCAAAAAGTCTTTTTCCGTGACCACCTTGCGCCGGGCGCGGATGGCATACATGCCCGCTTCCGTGCACACTGAATGCAAGTCGGCCCCAGTGGAGTTGGGGCACAGGCGCGCGATGAGCTCGTACCGGATATCGCGTTCGACGGACATGTTGCGCGTGTGGATGCGGAGGATCTGGGCGCGAGAGTCCAGGTCAGGGACGGCGAACTCAACCTTGCGGTCAAGTCTTCCCGGGCGCAAGAGGGCCGGGTCAAGCGTGTCCGGTCGGTTGGTGGCCATTAGCACCTTGATGTTGCCACGGGACTCAAAGCCGTCGAGCTGGTTGACGATCTCAAGCATCGTCCGTTGGACTTCGTTGTCCCCGCCGGCGCCATCGTCATGGCGCGCCCCACCAATGGCGTCCACCTCGTCGAAAAAGATGATGCACGCCTTCTTACTCCGTGCGAGGCTGAAGAGTTCCCTCACCATGCGCGCTCCTTCCCCCACATACTTCTGGACGAGCTCGCTACCGATGACGCGGATGAAGCACGCGTCGGTGCGATTGGCAACGGCGCGAGCAAGGAGAGTCTTCCCAGTGCCGGGCGGGCCCCAGCACAGGATGCCCTTCGGGGGGTCGATTCCCAGCTTGACGAACTTCTCCGGGTGGAGCATTGGGATCTCGACGACCTCGCGCATCTGTTCGATCTGCTCGCGGCTCCCGCCGATGTCGGCGTAGGTGACGTCGGGCTTCTCCTCGACGGTCATGAGCGTCACCGTGGGGTCGATGCGCGGCGGCAGGGGCAACTGGATCTGGTACTTGTGCCGATCCACGCCCACGCGCATGCCCTCCTCGATGTCCGTCGGGCTCACCCGCTCCCCCAGCCCCACCACGAACTTGGCAATATGCTTGACGTTGATGACGTACTGGGCGTCGGGCTGCCCCGGCCGGATGATCTTGGTACAGCGGGCGACCTGCAGCGGCTGCTCCTCCTGCATCATCTGCTTATCGCTGACGAGGTCCCACCGCCCGGGGGGAATGAGACCGGTGTCGCTCTCCTTGATGCCGGAGAGCTCGTTGACGCGTTTGAGCATTCCCTTGAGCTCATCCTCGGCAGCTTTGATGCGCCTGCGGGGAGGGGGGGGCGCGGGCCGAGGTGGGCCGTGGACAGGTACGGGGCCGCGCCCCGCAGGTCGTCGCTGGGACGTAGCGTTAGAGGAGCACCGCCGCGCTGGAGGCGGCGCGCAGGCGACTGCCTGGCTAGGCAGGCTCAGCAGCGACGAAGACACTGACGGCGAGGACGACTTGAGCGCGGGGCGACGTACCATCTCGTCGCCTTCAAGGGCGCGAGTTCGATGCGATGACCGTCAGAGGCGCGGAAGCGTTTCTCCGACCCGCCAAACGGCCCCGGCGGACCGCGGCGCAGCGGCGCTGCACGCAACAAGCCCCTTTCGGCGCTTCGGGCTATTCTTCACCTCCATAACTCGCGTTGCATATGGACCGAGACCGTAGCTCTTCAGGAGCGCAATCTCGTCTACGCTGAGGGCCTGAACCGCCGGCTCTTCTTTCTCATCTCCGCCGGAGCCGCCCTTAGCGACGACGCCCTTGACCATTCTGGCTATCTCCCTCCTCTCCCCAAGCCCCCGGGAGTTGGTGGTGGGACGGGCGCGTTGGGGGATTTCCTGGCGGGCGGAAACGCGGGGGGGGATCCCTGAAGCCTAGCGTGGCCTGGGCCGCGCTCGAATGCGACTCCTTACTCACCTACCGCCGCCGCCACCCGTCCCCCCCCCCCCCCCCAAACCCCCCCCCCCCCCCCCCCCCCCACTCAATACCGCCCGCAGCGCCGCCTTGAGCGTGCGCACCGGCATCACCTCGATGGGTAGACCCTCGGCGTCGCGGTCGCGCCATCCCGCGGCTGGGACTATGATCCGCTTGAGCCCCAGCCGGCTCGCCTCGGCCACACGCCGCGCCACCCCCGCCACCGGCCGCACCTCCCCCGCCAGCCCCAGCTCCCCCACCACCGCCACGTCCCGTGGTGCGGGACGGTCGTGCACGCTGCTCGCCACCGCCACCGCCAGCGCCAGATCCATCGACGGGTCTCCTCGCAAATCCAGTCCTCCAACGGCGCTCACGGTGACATCCTTTCCGGACGCGTGGACACGAGCGAACTTTTGAAGAACTTGAAGAACGATGAACACGCGCCGCTGGTCGACGCCTTGCGCAAAGGTGTGCCGCGGCATGCCCTGCTCCAGCACGTCGGTGGCCAGGGCCTGGATCTCGACGAGGAGCGGCCGTCCCGCCAGGGCGACCGTCACGACGCTCCCAAGGCCCCGGCCCCGGTCGCCCTCGCGCGCCGCGCCCTCCCAGAGGTCCTCACGCCCCTGCATCAGGGCCTGAGAGGGGTCAGCCACCGCCTCCAGCCCGCGACTCGTCATGTCGAGCACGGCCACCTCATCCGTGTCCCCAAAGCGATTCTTCAGGGACCGCAGCACGCGGTGACCGCCGTGGGGGTCGCCCTGGCGGGGGGGTGGGGGGGTGGGTCGGCGAGAATTCGGGTTGGGGACGCGTCAGGAGAACGGGGCCCGCAGCGCGCCCCTATACCCCCGCCCGCCTCGAGGTAGACGACAGCGTCCACCATGTGCTCGAGGACCTTGGGCCCCGCGATCTCTCCGCTCTTGGTGACGTGGCCGACCAGGAAGGCCGGGCACCCCGTCTCCTTGGCCAGACGGAGGGTCGCCCTGGCACACTCGCGGACCTGGGCCACGCTGCCGGCGTATCCTCCCGCCTCGGACAGGTAGACGGTCTGGACCGAGTCGACGACGATCGCGCGGGGCGGGCGCCGCGCCGCTTCATCAAGCGCGTCCTCGAGGTCGGTGGAGCAGAGGAGCGTCACACCATCGACGCTTGCAAGCCCCAGCCGCGCTGCGCGCCCACCGACCTGCCCGGCGCTCTCCTCGCCCGACGCGTACAGGACGGGGTGGGCGGGAGAGCCCGCCCCGTCGCCCCCAACCGATCCTTCATCGTCCGGGGGCAGGCCAAGGGATGCCCGCACCTCGCTAGCCGGGACCGACGCGAGGAGATCTGCGAGTTGGAGCAGCAGCGTCGACTTGCCCACACCCGGGTCCCCTCCGACGAGGACGCAAGACCCGGGCACAAGCCCTCCACCCAGCACCCGCCCGACCTCGGCACCGAGGGGACCTGGTAGGATAAGGCGAGGGGCCGAGACGCGCGACGCGTCCGAGAGGCGGATGCCCAGCGCGCTACCGTCCGGTCGCGACCGGGAGGCGGCCACACCGCCCCTGCCGCTTCCGCCGCCCCCGCTGCCGCCAACGTCGCCCCCGCCGCCCACGCTGCCACCCCCGCCCAGCCATCCACCAGCGTCGGCCCGCGGCGGCGACCAGTACCGGCCAGCGACGTCGGCGGCGCGCTCGGCCGCCCGGGCCGCCGCCCGCGCCCCCGCTCCCCCCGCCGCGCTCGAGGACGACTGTGGCCGCGCGATGGACTCTGCCACCGCCCCCCACGCCCCGCAGGCGTCGCACTTGCCCTGGGGGTGGAGGGGTCGGGGTCGGGGTCGGGGAGTGATGGTCGGGGTCAGGGTCGGGGAGTGATGGGCCAGGAGCAACAGCGTGTCCCACCCTCCGCGCCTGGGGTCGGGGATAGGTCCGTCCGCATTCGGCGCATTCGTAGACGGAGCGAGCCGAGGACCCGGCCGCCGCCGCTGAGACGGAGCGCGGGCTCGGGGCTCGTAGATTGGCGGGTTTCGGGGGCCGGCGCCGGGGCGCTGGGATGGCGAGAGCGGCGCGCTTCCACCCGAGCGCCACCGATGTCGAGGCCGCGGCGTCGGCGGCGGACCGGCGCGGCGCGGGCAAGGTCAGGGCCGCTGCGCCGGCGGGCACACGGGGGCCGCCCGCCACCGCTGGGCCCAGCATGGCCGCAAACAGCCTAGTCGAACGCCATCCCTGGGAAACCGCCCGCATCGGACTGCGAAAGAAACAGAAATCGAGGGCTTTTACGAGTCGGCCCCGGTCTCGAACATCGCCAGCCCGGTCCTAAGCGTCCCCTCTTTCCCGCGCTCGTAGAGACTCCACCGGCCGCGAGCGGCCTCAAGGTGGCCGGCTGATGCCCAGAAGGTGAGGTGGATCTGGGCATGGCCTCGCGCGCGACCGCGAATGAGCCCCATGCCCGGCGCGACTAGCTGACGTCGGTGGGGTCCGCCTCTTTCGGACGTCATGCCGCCTCTTCTGGATGTAAACCTGCAGTTTTTTGACGAAACTATCGATATAAATGACGCATATCCCACCATATCTTCGTCGGGGCTCTCTTCCGAACGTCCTCGGGTCCAAAGCCGACGTCGACGCGTTGTCTTCGAGCCGGCCGCCCCCCCCCCGCCCTTCCGCTTCCCCCTCCGCGATGTGATAACATCTTTTCTTGTATATCCGACCGTTTTCTCTTGTGTCCACACTCGTAGGCGTCCCGCGGACGACACATCGATCACCTCGGACTCGTCGGTGTCAGGCGAAGGCAGCCCCGGCGGCAAGAGCGAGGGCTACGCGTCCTCCTCCTCCTTTCAAAAGAGCGAAGTCGTTCCTAGCGACGCAGAGGGCGCCGAGGATCTCCTCAAGGGCTTCGCTCAGCGCGTCGAAGACCCTGACGTACGCGAGACCCGCGCCAAAGGCAAGCTCGTGACCGTTCAGCAGCAGGGCAAGACCGCCCGCAGCTACTACACCAACGAGCCCGCCTTCTTGGAGCTCGTCGGGAAGCAGGGCTGGAGCGACGGTCAGGGGGCCAAGCCCAGTGTAGCCGCTGAACGCAAGATCGACGCCGACATCGACGCCGCCTTCGCCGAAACTGACGGCAACAAGACGGACGAGAAACACCGGCGTGACGGGTCCCGACGCAAGGCCTCAGACGACATGAGTGGCGGAAGCGACGAGGAACGCGCGAAAGACGAGGCCAAGGAGGCCAGGAGTGGAAGCGAGGAGGCCCCCGCGGCGTTGGCGACGGCAGACGAGGCCAAAGCTCCCAAGGCGGAGGCCGACGTGGCGACCCACCCTCCTGCGACTGAGCCGTCGTCCGACGACCACGCTTCCCCCGCCCCCGCGCCCGAGCGCTCCGCTCCCCCCTCGAGAGCCTCCACCGGTGGATCCTCGCGCCACCGCGCCGAACGCTCCTCCTCGCGCGGAAAAGGCCGCACCCACCCCCCGAAGCCCACTGACCAGGATCACCCCTACTACAGCGACGCTGCCTCCCTCAGCAGCGGCGTCGAGGGCCTGGAGCGCCACGTCACGGGCGCGGGCGACAACCCCGAGAACCGTCCCGGCAACGGCGGGCTGCGCCCCTTCCACAAGGAGCAGTTTCTAGGGGAGTTGAGTCGGTACACCGAGCAGACGGTCCTCGCCAACCGGGCGCGCAGGACCGGCAACCACCCGGCGGCCATGGGCATTGCCGACGACCTGCCGGACAAGGTCGTGTACGAGAATTTGCTCTCGCTGCAGGGCATGACGGCGAAGGTGTCTGAGGTCATCGCCGCGAACGAGCTGATGTTTCGACGGAGGCTCCAGGAGGAGGACCACGGTCTCCGCCTGAAGGTGTGGGAGGCTTGGCGTGAGCGCGTCCGCGAAACCCAGGCGACCGAGGCCCGGGTGCGCAAAGCCATGAATCGCGTCCTGCGCGGGTGCCTCGCGCGCACCTTTTACGCGTGGCGGGACGAGTTCCACCTCACGGACAACTCGTGGCAGCTGAAGAAGAAGCTACAAGCGACGCATGCGCGGGGCAAGCTCGAGCGGGTGATGCGCGCGTGGTGGGACCTGGTGGAGGAGCGGCGTTTTGGCTCCGTGGTGGAGGCGGCGCAGCAGCAGCAGCGGGCAAGCGAGCGCTACGTCGAGCGCCTGCGACGGCGCGCCGTGCTGGTGATGCAGCGGCGCAAGCTCGCTCCGGCGTTCTATGCGTGGGCCAGGGAGACAGAGGAGGAGTCGCGGCGGAGGGCAGCCGCCGAGTCCTTCTTTGCGCGCTACCAAAAGCAGACGACCCTGAAGGCCCTGTTGCGATGGAAGGAGTACACGACGGAGCGAAAGGAGAAGCGAGCTGTGGCCCTCCACGCCGCTAACATCATTCGCAACCGTTGCCTGGCGCGGTGCTTCTACGCTATGGCCGAGCACGTGTACATCGCGCGGGACGAGAAGGCCAAGCAGGCTCGCGCGCTCAACCATCTGCGCAACCGGGGGCAAGCGCGGGCCTTCAACGCCTGGGCAGCGTGGATCTATAGCCGCCGGCTCAAGAAGCAGGCGGCGACAATGTGGACGAAAAACTGTCTGGCCCGAGCGATGAGGACGTGGCTCGACGGCATCGACGAGCAGCAGCGCACCGCTCGTCTCATGGATCGATCGAGGGCGCGGTTCCAGCACCGTCTCTTGTCGAAGGCCTTCAGCAAGTGGGCCGAGATCACGGAGGAGTGCCGGGGCATGGCCGAGGACGAGCGCGTGGCACATCTCGAAGGCGACCACGCACGGCTCCGCGACGAGTCGGCCCGCCTCCGCCGGGACAACGAGCGCTTCCAGCGCATTATCGACTCGGGAGAGTGGGGTCGCGGTCGCGTCGAGGAGCTCGCCAACGCTGGCGAGGCCATGCGGGCCGAACGCGATGCCATGCTTCAGCTCGTCGCTGTCCTGCGGTCCGAGTTTGATGCTCTCCAGGCCAGCAAGGCGGACCAGGACGAGGAGATCCGTGCCCTCAAGGACCGCTTCATGACGACGGGACACAGTCGCAACATGATGCTCGTGCGGGGAGGATCGTCCTTCAACTCGATGGTGCGGGCGATGAAGCAGGGCCTGCTTGACCAGGGCCGGGGGGACCCACGGGGCCGGGCGCCGGGCGAGGGCACGTCAGGCCGGTCGACGCCCGCGCCGCTGCCCGAGGGCGGCTACCTGCCGGCGGGCGCGGGCGAGGCTTACGGGCAGGCGCGTCTCCCGCCCGAGCGCCACGCAGGGCCCCTGTCTGGCCGGAGCGCATCTGCGGGCCGCGGCACGGCGGGTCGACCGGGACTGGGGGATCGCGGGCCGGGGGGGGGGAGCCGCGTCCTCCAGGGCTCGGCGCCCCGCGTCCGGGACCCCAACCTCCTGTTCGAGGTCGATCGCCTGGCCCTCGATCGCGTCGCCATCTTCCCGGACGGCGAACTCAAGGTGGCGGCAGTGCCAGGCGCCGTGTCGGCCCCAATTCGGCCCACGGCCCAACTCCACCGCGAGGGCGGCCTGCCGCGGCCTCGGCCGGGGTCGGCGCGGCCGCCGCGCCCGGCAGGTGGCGGGGGCGGGTGGCGCGAGGGCGACACGCTCTACCCGGCGGGACTCGGGGACCCTGCTCCGGGCAGGCAGTGAGTGCGCGATAGGTGATGAAAAGAGAAGGAGGGAACAACCTTGACCCTCGGGGACCCATGCGCCACAGTCTTGCCCATTTGGGGCATCGTCAGCGCAGGCCGCCCCCAGGGCTCCCCTCTGGCGCCTGGGGTCCCTGCTCTCCCGCCCGGGCTCTTCGCGGCTGGGTGGTGCAGGCAAATTCGAACGCGGTGGCGGATTCGAACGTGACAGTGGCTGCTTACCGCCCCCCCCCCCGCTTGGCAACGCCTTCCTCCCGTCACCCTTCCCGCCAACGGTCGATGACGTGTGGCGCCGAGGAAGGACGCGACGTGGGACGCGACGCGGGACGTCCACGCCCACCTGGAGGACCCGCCTCGTCGGTCACCAGCGGCCCCCAGTGACCGGGTCCGGCGAGCCACCCGCCGGCCGCCGCCCGCAGGGGCGCGATCCATCCCCCCCAAGTGCCCCGCCGCGCGCCGCAATGGCCCGAGGGCGGGGAAGGCGCCGGGCCCGGCGGGGTCGGGAGGATCAGCGGGGCGGGGGCCGCCTCCGCGGCGTCCACCCTTGCGACGACAGCCTCGGCAGGTTCTGCAGCGCCACGGCCCGGCGGCGTGGGCAGAAAGTCGATCGCCGCGCGCCTGCCCCGCGCCCCGCCTCGTCCGAGGCCCTCGGGCGAGGCCTCGCCCGAGGGCGCCGAGGCGGGGGCGGGGGCCGGGAGCCACGTGGCGAACGCGAACATGCCGCGATCGTCGGCGGGAGGGGGCGGCTCGGACCCTGCCCCCCACTGCCCGTCGCAAGGGTCAGCGGTGGCGGGGGGGGGCCGTGGCGTCGCCGACGTCGTTCGGGGGGTCGTCGTCCGCGTCGGCCGATGCATTGGGGTCGACGGACGGCGCCGACGCGAGGGGGGCCGAGCCTGAGCCCGCGCTGCCTCCGCCCCGTCAGCAGCCAGGCTGCCTAGGCTGCCGGGAGGGTTCGCCGCTGCCGGGAGAGGCGGCGACGCTGACGGCGTCACGGCCCGGGGCGGGAGATCGGCGCAGCGACGCTCGAGCTGCAGGACCCTGTTGACGACGCGCTCGAAGATCCCCGTTAGCTCCTCGACCGTGCTGAGAAGCGCGCTCCAGCGGCCGCGACGGCCGTCGGGAGGCGGGGCGGTGGGCAGGACACCCGACCCTGGTCGCCGGGACGCGCGAGAGGTGGTCCCCGCCAGCCCCAACGTTACCTGGTTCATCAGCCCGCAGAGCATCTCGACGTCACGCTCAAGTTGATCCACGCGCCATGCTAGCCGGGTCAGCTCGGTCGCGCAGAGCTCAGCAGCGTCACGATCGTGTCTCTGCGACGGCGGGCAGGAGCTGAACAGTCGGCGACAGGCGAACATAATTAGCTCGATCTACAAGGCGCGAAAAACGCCATCCATCTCGCCAAGATGTCTGTCAGAAAACTTATCTCCCGCCTCAGATCCTCGCCGGAGGCGATGGGCGATGGAGGAGAACCTGCGGAGAGTTCGTTCGGCGCCTTCGGAGAGAGCGTATCCCGCTCGTGGACGAGAGCCGCAGCGCTGGGAGGAAGGAAAGGATGCATGTTATCTTCGATACGCTGACGGAGTGAAGCGGGGCCGTCTGAGCGGCGCGGGGAGCCGGAAAAAAAACGCGCTGGAAAACAACTCGCGCCTCTTGATACATGCAGCGGTTTCCCAGCCCGCCGCCAGAGTCTTCGGCAATGCTACGAATCGAGTCCCCCGCGGGGTTCCTCCCCTATGGAGGCCCGCGAGAGTCCCGTACCCGTGCACCTATCGCAAGTCAAAAGTGGTGGTCCCGGGCTGGCGATCGGCCATCCTCAGCACGGCGGCGCCCTCGCTCGGACCCCGCCGCCAGAGTCTTCGGCAATGCTACGAATCGAGTCCCCCGCGGGGTTCCTCCCCTATGGAGGCCCGCGAGAGTCCCGTACCCGTGCACCTATCGCAAGTCAAAAGTGGTGGTCCCGGGCTGGCGATCGGCCATCCTCAGCACGGCGGCGCCCTCGCTCGGACCCCGCCGCCAGAGTCTTCGGCAATGCTACGAATCGAGTCCCCCGCGGGGTTCCTCCCCTATGGAGGCCCGCGAGAGTCCCGTACCCATGCACCTATCGCAAGTCAAAAGTGGTGGTCCCGCGCTGGCGATCGGCCATCCTCAGCACGGCGGCGCCCTCGCTCGGACGCGAGCCTGGTCCTGTAGGGCGAGGGGGAGCGGCTGCGCCTCCTCATCTCAGAGGATGAGGGTGAGGGTGGCGAGGGTGGCGACAGCAGCGGCAGAGACGGTGGGACACGTGGAGGCCGCGGGCGAGTCGGCAGGAGTCGCGGCGCCGTCCGCGGGGGGGGGGGGGGGGGGCGCGCCGCGGGGGGGGGGGGCCCGGGGGCGGGGGGGGGGGGGGGGCGCCGGCCGCGCGGGGGGGGGGGGGGGGGGCGGGC
>Ga0181573_10001541_pt1 | contig 22454 bp, 15 predicted proteins | sample 101ome_25_FD_148643 | JGI IMG/M metagenome (GOLD analysis project Ga0181573, IMG submission 148643) | Coastal salt marsh microbial communities from the Groves Creek Marsh, Skidaway Island, Georgia - 101409BT metaG (spades assembly) | ecosystem: Environmental > Aquatic > Marine > Intertidal zone...
GAGGTTCCATCCGCGGCGAGGAAGTCGTCCGAGGATCCGAGGACCGCGCGGGTGACGGGCGATCGGGGCGAGGGGCGACGTCTCCGACGCGGCGCGGGGACCGCGCGGGGGATGGGCGCCGGCGACGCGTTCATCGTGGCCGACGCGTTCATCGGGGGGCGGATAGCGCGCGCGATGTGACGACGGAGAGATCTCAACTTCGCCAAGTCAGCTCACACGACCGCTTCCCGCGCTCGGAGACTTCTCCACGCCGTTTGAGACGAACTGGCTACTAGGTATCCCCACCGCGCCCGCGCGCAGCCTCCGCGCGGGGCCATGCGCGGAAACGCTCGGGATGCGCTTCGCCGCGTCGCGGGGGCGCTCTCCTCGCCCGCGGGCGGCGCGTCGCGGGGCGCGGCCACCGCGCGCGCCGGCAGCCACAGGCCGCCCGTCCTCCTCGGCGTCGGCGGTGGATTGAGATGGAATAATCCGGACGTGTTCGCCCCGACCGCGAGTCACCGCGCCCTCGCGTCGCGTCGCCCCGCGCGCGGATCCGCCGGCGCGCGCGGGCCGACGTTCGCCGCCTCGCCGTTCCTCGCGACGATTCCCCGCGACGACGACGGCGTCGGGGCCGGTCACGCCCCCGTCCGACGACGCCTGATTCACGCGTCGTCCGGAGCCAACCTCGCGGCGAAGCTCCCGACGTCCGCGAAGCAGTCCGCCAAGGCGGCCGCCGCTCTGAACGCCCGGGACGGCGGGACGGACCTCGCGCAGGGAGCAGACGCCGCCGCCGCCCGGGAAACCTTCGACAGGGGGGTCGGGTTCGAGCGCAGCGCCGTGGACGTCGCCAACGACAAACGCGCGCTTCACGCGGTGAACGTCGCCATGTACTCCAACGCCGCCATCTTCCTGTGCAAGGCGGGCGCGTACGCGGTCACCGGCTCGTCCGCCATGCTCGCCGAGGCGGTGCACTCCGTGGCTGACATCGTCAACCAGGGCTTGCTCCACGTCGGCATAAACTCGTCCGCCAAGGCGCCGGACGCCAAGTACAACTACGGGTACAGGCGCGAGAGGTTCGTGTGGTCGCTCATCAGCGCCGTCGGCGTCTTCTTCATGGGGAGCGGCGTCAGCGTGATGCACGGCGTTCACAACATCATGCACCCGACACCTCTGGAGCACATATGGGTCGGGCTCGGCGTCCTCGCCGCGTCCGCCGCGATCGATTCGTACTCCCTCCACGTGGCGTACGAGGCTCTCAAAACTAACGCGAGGGCGAAAGAGATGAGTCTGGACGAGTTTGTTCGCTCGGGGCACGACCCGACGTCAGTCGCGGTCGTCGCGGAGGATGCCGCCGCGGTGGCCGGGTGCGCCATCGCGGGCGCCGCGCTGGTGGCGACGCAACACTTCGGGACGAGCGTGTTCGACGCGGCCGGGTCCATCGCCGTGGGCGGGTTGCTGGGCACGACGGCGATGTATCTCATCAACTCCAACCGGCTGCTGCTCTTGGGACGGAGTCTGGGTCCGGAGAAGATGCGGAGGATAACGGACGCGGTGCGAGCGGACCCGGTGGTGGAGGAGGTGTACCGCGCGAAGAGCGAGGAGCTCGGGCCGGGGACGTACCGCTTCGTCGCGGAGATCGAGTTCTCGGGGTCGAGGGTGGTGGAGAGGTACTTGGACCAAGGGGACGGCGCCAAGCGAGAGCAGCTGCACGGCGTGTTCAGGTCGGCGGTGGAGGAGGGGAACGGGAGCGGTGACCCGAGGGCGCTGGACGCGGCGCTGAAGCTGTACGGGGAGGAGGTGGTGACCGCGGTCGGGGACGAGGTGGATCGGATAGAGAAGGCGATCGTGAGGGTGGAGCCGTCGATTCACTACGTGGACCTGGAGACAAACTGAGGCTTTTCTTGTTCTCGGACGGGTCGATGTTTCCACGCATGTTGTTGTATCTCCACAGCAGAGCTAAGACGCGCTGGTGACACCGCGTATCCGTGTCCATCACATGCTATGCTGTCTCCCGAGGCGTTCGTGCGCTGGCTGCGGCTCGGCGTGGGCGCCGCGTTCTTGAATTCCAAGCCCACCCCTCCCGACCCGACCTTGACGTCCAACTCCGAGCGACTGAGCCACCTCGAGGACCCAGCCGTGCGCACCTCGCTCGGCGACAAGGGCGGGGTCGCGGTCCCGGATCCGAGGTGGCGGCGAGGTGGGAACGCCGCCAACCGCCTGGTGACCGCCAACCGCCTGGCCGCCGCGTCGCTCGCGCTCGTCGGCGCCTACCTCGCCGCGCGCTCCTTGGACGACGGGAAGGAAAAAAGCGTCGACGCTCCTCCTTCAGCGACGAAGACGCCGCGAACGAGCGCCGCCGGCGCGAAAGGCGCGTGGCGACCGGTGTTCGACCCGGGGAGCAACCCGGCGTTGGAGACCACGGGGGCGTCCAAGTTCGACAAGCCCTCGGGCGATGACGACAAGTCGGTGATGGAGCACCGGCTCGCCTCTGACTCGTCGGGCAGGAACCTTCCGTCAGCCAGCGTCCACCAGCAGGACAGCGTGACCAGGCGCGGGTGACGACTTTCCGACGACTTTGACGAGCGGGTCCGGCGCGAGCGAGGGACGGACGGGCGGAGAGAGCGAGGGACGGACGGGCGGAGAGAGCGAGGGACGGACGGGCGGAGAGAGCGAGGGACGGACGGGCGGAGAGAGCGAGGGACAGACGGGCGGAGAGAGACGATGGAGTCATCAATCGCGACCAACGTCATCGTGATCACAATCCTCGTTGGCTATCGTTTTCGCTGCTGCTGCACATGGGCTATTATGAAACAACCGTCCGCCCCCTCCTCCGTTCGCGCGCGACACGAGGACGGGTCTTTCCCCGTCCGCGCCCGCGTCCGCCTCTTCTCACCCCCGTCGGCGTCAACCGTCGAAGAGTTTTTTTTTTTCAATTCGCTCAATTCGCCGATTTGCCGATTCGTTCGAGTCACTGGGCGCCGTTAGCCTCCGGCGCGGGCGCGGGCGGCGCTCCCGGCGCGGGGTACTGCGCGGACCACTTCCTCAACATCTCCATGTAGTCGCCCATGGGCCCGACGACACCGTGCGGCAGCGCGCCGGGTCCCGCGGGAGCCGCCGGTCCCGGAGCGGACCCGGGCCGGGGGTTAAACGAAGCCGCCGCCATCGCCTGGTAATACGCCTGCGCAGCCTGCGCCGCCGCGGCGGCGGCGGGGGCGCCGCCGGCCGCTCCGGCCGCTCCGGGCGCCGACGCCGACGCCGACGCGGCGGCCGCGGCGGCGGCCATCATCGCCTGCGCCTGGTTCTGCGCCTGCTGCTGCTGGAACATCGCCTGCATCATCTCCGCGGCTCCGGGTCCCATCTGCGCGAGCATCGCCATCGTCGCCGCCTGTTGCGCGGCGGCGTCCGGAGCGGGCGCCGGGGAGGCGATGCCCGCCGCGGCCATCGCCGCCATCATCTGGGCGTACCCCGGCGACGACGCCGGCGACGGAGCCGTTACGGCCGTTACGGCTGGACGCGACGCGACGGGCGCGGCGAGTTTACCGCCGGCGTCCCCGGACGATCCGAGCTCCGCCATGGCGCTGAGCGCGTCCAGACCGGGTGCCACCGCCCGTTGCGGCGTCGGCGCCGAGAGGTGCGATCGAGCGGCGTCGCCCAGCGCGCTCCGCGGGCGCTTAATCTCACCGGGGTCCGCGATCGGGTCCGATCGCGACGGCGATCCGCCGCCGCCGCCGACGGCGCCGCCGCCGCCGCGCTTGGACTTGCCGAGGCTCGAGCCCGGTCGCTCGGGAACCCCCACGGCACCCGCGGCCAAGTTCGCGGCCGCGGCGGCGGCGGCCATCGACGCGATGTCGCCCCCCGGGTGCGTCGCGAACGGGTTCATGTTGGGCGAGCCGACTCGAGGCACCGGCGGCGTCATCGCGCGCCCTCCGACGTTGGGCATGAACCACTGGGGGTTGTACGCGGGTGCCCCGGGGCCCGGGGAGGACGGGCCGGAAGTCGCGGCGGCGAAGGCTGCGGCGGCGTTCACGGCGGGCGGAACACCCGGTTCGGTCTTGACCCCGGCGCCGGCCGCGGCGGCGGCTTGCAACGCGGCGAGTTCCTTCTCGACGCCGAGCCATCGAAACGCGGGTTTGCGCGAATCCACCAGGTGCGTCTTCTCGATGAGCCTGAGGGACGAGAGGATGTTGGCGATGTCGTACAGCCGCCTGACCTTGGTCTTGAGCTTGGCCTGGTCGGCGCAGGACCCGAGCAGGGTCCTCGCCGCGCTCTCCAGGCTCACGACCCGCGCTCGCGACACGAGGAACAGCTGGACAAACTTCTGCGAGAGCAGCCCGAGGGACTTCTCCCTGCGGCAGTCGCCGGTGCCGCCGCCCGCGCCGGAGGGCTTGGCACCCCCTCCGGACTTGTCCAACTCGGACGAGGCACCACCTCCCGCCGCCTCCCCGGTGAGCGCAGCCACAGCGACGGCGGCGTCCTCGTCGTCCTCCTCGGCGGCGTCCTTCGTCGCGGCGGCGCCAGAGGATTTGTTGCTGCCGCCGGAGGATTTGGCGTCGCCGCTGCCGCCGCTCTCCGCGTCCCCTTCGCTCTTGTCGTCGTCCTCGTTCCCCTCGTCCTCCCCCTCGTCGGGCTCGGGCTTGGCGACCTGGCCGCCCTCGCCTTGACCCTCCGCCTTGAGCTTTTCCAACTCGGCAATCTTGGCTTTCCCCCGCGGCGAATCCTTGTCGTCGTCGCCGCCGTCGAGGACGAGGTCCTCGCCAAACTCTCGCGCGCCCTCTTTCCACAGGCGATCGAGCGCCGCGGGCATGCGCGAGATGCCGTGCCACGTGTACTTGTTCTTAGCCTTCCGGACGACAACCTCGACGGACTCGAGGACGTTGACGATGTCGTAGATGCGTCGACGCTCCACGCCCAGCTTCGCGGCGGCTTCGTCGAGCGAGATGAGCTCCTCCTGGCCGGCGCCGTACAGGTGCAGAAAGTTCTCGCAGAGCAGACCGAGGCTGCAAAGTGCGGGTGTGTGTTGGGGTGTTTGGTCAGTTTGGTGGGTTCGACGAGCGTTTCGAAGGCGACGATAGGATGGGTTTCCCTCCCCGGGTGGGCAATTTCGTGTTGAACGCATTTTGAGGGCGAAAGGCTCTCTCCGGCTGTGGCGTCTCCGGTCGATCGATCCGCGGGAAAAGTTGGCGCGGGGCGGACGTGTTGGCGCGCGGCGAACGCGGCGTGCGGGCGGGAAAACGCGGTGGTGGTGGGCGGAGAGTGCGGCGCACCTCTTATCCTTGCGATTGTAGGTGGCGCCGGCCATTTCGCCGCCGACGCCCGGCGTCCCGCCCCTCGACGCCGGCCCCTCCCCGGGGCGCATCTGATGGTGGTCGGGCGAGAACATCGCCGCCGCGCTGCCCGGCCTCGCGGGTCCCTGGGGCGCGCCCGATGGCGCGAACAGGCCGGGAGCGGGGCCCGGAGGAAAGCCGCCGGGGTTAACTCCCGCGTGGGACATGAACCCGAGGAACTGCTGCGCGGCGGCCAGCGCCGCCGCCATGGGATCGCCGGCGAGTGGAGCACCCGCATGAGCTGGCGCCACCCCGGGAAACGCAGGCTGAGGCTGCGCGGCCGCGGTTCCCTGCGGAGCTGCCGCCGCCGCGGACGAGCCTCCGGCCGCCGGAGCCTGCATCTTCCTCGTCCGTGCCTCGATCCACGCGACACGAGCGCCTCGGGGCGCCTCTTAACCTGCGCGCGAAGCTTCGGCGAACGCGCTCGTCCCTTCGCGCCCCTGCCGGCCAAGCCCTTGGGCCGCGAGACGGTGGCGTGTGTGGGGGAAAAGGTGACCCTTTCGCGCCGTGGGTTCGCTCGGGTCGCGCGCGCTTGAGCGGCGCCGAGACGGTCCCGCGAGGAGACAACGCGGGAGACGACTCGAGGAAGAGTCGATCCGGTGTGTTCTGCGGCGTACTCCGCTTCGGGGAGCGTCCGTGCTGGCGGTAATGGGAGCGCCGGTCCGCCGCTCTGATCGCTCCCGATTCGGTGTTTCGGCGGGAGCGGCCCAGCGCCGCCATTTCGCCCTGGAATCTGAGAAACGTATTCAACGTCCGGAGGGACGTAAACCAGACTGGCGGTCATACGGTCCGAACAGCGTAAATGTCGTTGCCCAGATCCACGACTTTTAATATTTCGCGGGAGATCACGCCCGATCGTCTTGGCGCGTAAATCATGGAAGATAACATCCAGCCGCAAACCTCGATCCGGTGGACACGCATATCTTTGGGTTTGTAGACTGGACGACACGTTCAGGTTATTCGGATTATTCTTTTTTTTCGTGTCACCCTTCCGGACACACACGTGTGTACGGTGACTGAAGCTTCATACGTGGAAAGCGGATTTAGGATTAGGGGCGAACCGGCGAAAAAGACTGCAACGCGCAAACCAAGAGAGAAAAGTTTTCCCCGCTTTTCCCGACGTGTCAGAGTCCGAAAGCACCGGCGCCGGAAGCGGGTCCCGAGGCTGCGCCATTTTTCCATTTATAACGGCGGCGGCCTCCGCTTCGACACGCGTCTCCGACGAACATGGGGTCGAGGGGTCCGAAAGTGCTCGACGCGGGCATACGCGTCGCCGGCGGCATCGCCAAGAAGCACTCGCTCGCCAGCAGCGCGGGGCAGAAGAAGAACGCCACGCACGGCGGCATCCAGTTCCTCAAGTCCTACGGCCAGCACATCCTGAAGAATCCGATGATTGTCAACTCCATCGTCGAGAAGGGCGGCGTCAAGTCCACGGACGTGGTGCTCGAGATCGGTCCGGGCACCGGTAACCTGACCATGCGGCTGCTAGAGACTGCGAAGAAAGTCATCGCCATCGAGTTCGACCCGCGCATGGTGCTCGAGCTGCAGAGGCGCGTGCAGGGCACGCCGCACCAGCAGAACCTCACCATAATCTCCGGCGACTTTCTCAAGGTTGACCTGCCCTACTTCGACGTGTGCGTGGCGAACGTGCCGTACCAGATCTCGTCTCCGCTGGTGTTCAAACTGCTCTCGCACAGACCGATGTTCCGAGCCGCGACGCTGATGTTCCAGCGCGAGTTCGCCATGCGTCTGTGCGTCCAGCCCGGCGACCCGCTCTACTGCAGACTCTCCGTCAACACCCAGCTCCTGGCCCGAACGACGCATCTGCTCAAGGTTGGCAAGAACAACTTCAGGCCCCCGCCCAAGGTGGACTCCAGCGTCGTGCGCATCGAACCGAGGCCCATCAGCACCATACCGTGCAACTTCAACGAGTGGGACGGCCTGGTTCGCCTGTGCTTCGGCCGAAAGAATAAGACGCTCGGCGGCATCTTCCGAACCAAGACGGTGCTCGAGCTGCTGGAGACAAACTACAAGACGTACAAGGCGTTGCAGGTGAACAACGGCACGGGTATCAGCGCGTCCGCCAAGATGCTCGGCGCGCAGAGCATGGGGCAGAAAAAATCGGGCAAGCACAAGAAGAAGGGCGGCACTCGGGAGGGACTGGGCGACATGGACGTGGACATGCTCGGCGGCGCAGAGTTACACGATCCGAGCACTCCGGAGGGCGTGCGCAGGCTGGTGGAGGAGGTGCTGTCGACGAACGGACACGAGAACATGCGCGCGAGCAAGATGAGCCAGGATGATTTCCTCAACCTCCTCGCCACCTTCAACGAGAAGGGCATACACTTCGCGTAGACGGCGACGAGGCGGCGACGGTGAAGAATGTAATAAGAGTTCTTTTAGCGCGAGCGGCGTTTGGTTGTTCACGTAATAAAATGGGCTGACCGTCGCGTCAAAGGTGGTCGAGGCGCCTGAGAAGGTACTCCACTTGGACATCCTTCGTCATCGGCATGATCCACTCCCTGTACAGCTCACCCACCCGCTCCGGCGCAACCTTGTACTCGATGTCCTTCCTGAGGCCCAGGTCACTCGGCAACTCCTCGGAGATGTCCTGGCCGTAGGTGGCCGCCTTGTTTGTCACCCTCCGCACGACCCTGTCCTCCACCTCCTTGTACGTCAGCAGGTCCATCAACCCCGCGGCGTCCTGCGCCTTGATAAGCTCGGTGAACTCCTCCGGCTTGGCCTGGAACTTGCTCTCGGCTACAAACTTTCCGTAGTGGATTCGCTTGCTGAGGCACTGGAGGTTGCTGACGTCCGCGAGACCGGTGCTTCCGTAGTTGAAGTCGTCACCCTCCTGACACAGCGCGGGGAGGAGGTCGTTGACGTACATGTCCATGATGCGCGCGTTGATGTTGATCCCCTCCGCGGCGGGCGCCAAGGGGTTGGGGTAGGTCATGGCGGGGATGACCAGGAGCGGGAGCGAGTCGGGGTAGAACGCGTGTTCGTCGGGAGAGGTGTACCGCCGAATCTTCCCGCCCGTCTGCTCGTTCTCGCGGAGCATGAACTCGAGCATGGACGCGCGGGTGCCGTCGGGGTGGAAGCAGGGCACGTCCACGCCGCCGGGCTGGTACACCGCGGCGTTGATCGCGTACTGCGCTCGCTCGATCAACCCGAAGATGATGGAATCCTCCTGGCGGATGAGGGAGGCGCGGATGTTGTCCAGGGAGAGGCGATCGGACTTGTCGGTCTGCGTGCCGTCGGATCCAGCCTTAGAGGAGGAGACGGTCGCGGCGGAGCAAGCGGTGCCCGACCGACGCGCGCGCTGCTCCGGGGAGGAAGCGGGCCCGGATGCTGACGATCCCGCTCCCGGCTGTCCCATCGTGGCCGGACTGCGGGAGCACGACCGACGCGCGGCGAGGCGGAGAGAGACCGGCGCGGGGCGCGATGCCGCGGGAGTCGCGGCCGCATGAGAGGCCATGCGAGACTGAACGCCGAGGAAAGAGCACGGGAAGGGCCTGCCCAGGGCGGTAGGTTGTGAAGCGGCGGCCAGCGGAATCGCCTTTTTCCCAAGCTCTTTTTCCCGGGCAGATGACGATAGGGCTGCGTGCTGCTGCGCAGGCGGCAAAGAGGTCGAAAAGTTGGTATCATCCGGTTAGTCCTCGCGTCGAGTATAATCGGAACTAGCTAGGCGCGACCCGTCAAGCCGTCGGTTTGACGTGGTGTGAGCGCGGCGCCGTTCCTATCGCGTCCCTCGCGGCCGTCGAGACGCGCCTCTGGAACGCCTCCCCTCGCACCCTCTCCCCATGTACCTTCGCGTCATTTTTTGGTTCAAACATCCTCAAGCCTTGGCGGCGGCGGGCTGCCTCGCGGGCAGCCTCCTATCGCCGCCCTCCCGTCTCGGGCCACCCGCGCCGCCCCGTCTCTCGCCCTGGTGGTGCTGGTGCTTACCTCCCTCGCCGTCCCGCCCGCGGTTGTTGCCCCGGGTACCCTCCCGGCGGTTAGCGCCCCCGCCGTTGGCGCCCCCTGGCTTGCCGGCGTCGCGGTTGCCCCTCGCGGCGAGCCCCTCGCGCCTGCCCGCCCCGCCCTCCCGGTTTCTGTTGTTGTGGCCACCCTCCCTCTTCTCCTCCACGCTCAGCGCCCTGCCGTCCATCTCGACGGTCGCCTCGATCGCGGCCTGCGCGGACTCGGCCTTGTCGAACTGGACAAAGGCGTATCGTCCGGGCGCGCCGGCGGCGGCGTCGGCGGTGGCATCCGGCGATCGCTTCGCCGTTCGAATGGTCACGGACGCGACGGGCCCAATCTTCGCGAACGCAGCCTCGATGGACGCCTCGTCCGCGGACTGCGGGATGTTGCGAACGAACACGGCCGTCACCGGGTCGTGGTGCGTCATCTTCTCGCCCGCCGCGCCTCCGGTCGCCGAGGAAGCCGCCGCCGTCGCCTTGGGCTCCGAGTTATTCGCCGACTCGGAAGCCGCCGACTCGGGCGATTTCTTGGCGGCGACGGCGGAGACCCCCCCGGCGGGAGCCTTCGCCGCCGCCGCCGCGCGCATCTTCGCGGCGATGGACGCGTACGTCGTCGGTCCCTCGGGCTCCTTCGCCTCCTCCACCATCGGCGCCGCCGCGGTCTGTCGAGCGGGCTCGGCGTCGACCGGTTTTTCCAGCTTTTCCGGTTTATTAATCTTGGCGCCGAGTTGCTCGAGGATCACCGCCGCCGCATTCACATTCGCCGCGGGTGGAGCCGCGGGCGGCGCCGCGGGCGGCGGTTCGGGAGCCGCGACGACGACGTTCGTCTGCGGCGTCATCGCGGCGCGGGGCGCGGGCGGCGCGGGTCCTGCATCCACGAATCGCACGATGTCGTTGAGGACGTAGTACCCGCCCTCCTGCGGCGCGAGCACGAAGGTTTGCGTAAACGAGCGACGCTCGACCGATCCTTCGGAAGCGCCGACGATGGCGCCCGTCACCATGACCACCACGCTTCCCCCGATGGAGTGCGACGAGTCCACGGTGGCCACCTCGCACCGCTTGCCCCGGTACCCGAGCTGCTGGAACCTCGCGTGGATCCCGGCTTGCGTTCTTACCGTCTGATCGGCGCCGGCGTCGACGCCGGGCAACGGCGGCACGCCAGCCCCGCACACGTGCAGCGTGCTCCCGTTGTTGTAGAACTTGTACAGCTCGTCCAGCGTCGCCGCCATGATGGAGTAGTACTGCTGGACGAAGACGTTGCCGATCACGGAGGGAGACGCGGGGGGCGGCGAGGGCGCGTGGGACCCGGGGTGCGAACCTGATCGAGATCCGGGCGATCCGCCGGCCATGGCGTGGCCGGGCGGGGGCGCGCCGGGTGGTGGGGGCGGGGGCGGCGGCGCGCCTCCCGGAGGCGCGTTAGCGAGTGGCGCCTGCGGCGCGCGTGCGACGGAGACCATCGTGGGTGTGCGCCCTCGCGCGGGGGTGGTCTCGCGCGACTAGGTTTGGCGCGCCGGTTGGTGAAATCTGCGAGTCGATCGAGAGTTTTGGGTGGGTGCGGGGGGAGGTTAGGACTGGCGCTCGGGGGTGGTGGATCGGGGGTGGCCCACGATCATCGGATCGAATATGGGCGTGACGCGCGAGCGGCGGCGCGCGGGGTGACGGCGGCGCGCGCGCGACGGCCGGCGGGGCCGGCGCGGCGGTATCCGCGTGGATCCGTCGGCCGTCGCGCGCGGTCGTTCGCGATCGGCGGCCGGGGCGCGGCCGTCGCGCGCGTCCGAGCCCTAACGGGCTCCCCCTCTCTCCGGCGCGTCCACTCTCCGCCCTCCGAGGTTGTGTGGCGGGCGGCGGGGCACGATCGCGCGGGTCGAGCCGCGCGGGCGGGATCGATCGCGAGCGGGACCGCGCCCGGGCGACGATCGTGACTCGAGGCATCGGGCGATCGCCCGCGGGCGACCGTTCACGGCCGGGCGATCGCCCGCGCGCGAGGGGCCCCAGAGCGGCGGAACCCCCCGGCCTCCCGGAAGCCTCTCGCGCATCGATAAAACAAAGTGGCGACGGACGTGGCCGGAAAGCGGAGGGCGACGGCGGGCGCGAGCGGAACGCGGGGCGCACCTGATCGGCGGAGCTCGGTCCACGCGACGTGTGTGACGTTGTTTACTCTCGCGCGCGCGAGTGTGCGCGGGAGGGAGCCCGGGCGACGCCTCCCGAGCACGATCGAGAGGATTTGCTTTACGCGCTTTTTGACGTTTGAGGACCCTCTGGCAGACTGATTGATCCTATCCCGTAATCTCATGAGCGCCATATGACGGGGATTTCAACTCGCGGCGTGCGTCTCATCGCCAACCGCGTCTACGGCCTCCTCCCGTTCCTCCCCATCCTCCCCGGCGCCCCGCTCCACGTCCTCCTCGCCGTCCTCCTCACCGTCCTCGTCACGCGCCCGCCCGTCGCCGCCGCCGCGCTCCGAGTCCTCCACGGTGTCCTCCTCGTCCTCCTCCGTGGATGGGTCCGCGCCGCCGAGACGACGCGCGGAGGTCGCCCCCGCCGCCGCCAGCTGTGCTCCCACGGCCCTCGCCGCCGCCAGCAGATCGATCTCCCCCTCGTCTTCGTCTTTATCCCTGTCCCCGTTCACGTCCCCGTCCGCGTCCCCGTCCCCGGGTGCCGACTTTTCGTCCCCCCCGTCCCCGCTCGCGTCCCTCCGCCGCTTCCCCGTCGCTTGTCGCGCGGCCCGGTCCTCCTCCTCCTCCGTTGCGCACGTCAACGTCTCGCGTCTCGGCGCGAGAAACCCGGCCTGCGCCAGGGTCTGGTGCGCCACGAGCGGCGGCTGGATCGCCTCGGGTCGGGCGCTCAGGTCCGTCGCGAACTCGCGCAGCACGCGTCGCTCCCAGTCGCCCGGCCGGCCGACGCCGCCGGTCGCCGGCTGCGCCACCCCCCCATTCGCCGTGAGCCCGAGCCTGGACCTCTGATGGTGGTGAACCCCCGCGTGGTGATGGTGGTGAGCGGCGGCGGCGTGCGGCGGGGGGATCGCGGGCGTCGGGATCGGGTCGAGCGGCGGCGGCGCCCCGCCCCCATCCGGCGGGAACGCGGGTGAAGTTCCCCACGGCGAAGATCCCGCCGCGTAGGTTCCGAGGTTCCACTGCCCCAGCATCATCCCGGGCGGGATCTGCGGACCGGGATCGAGCGCGTGGGCGTACGCGCCGCCCACGGGTTCCATCGCCGCCGCCGCCGCCGCCTCCCTCGCGCCTCGCTCGGGGGTGAGCCAGGTGAAGTCGCGGGTGACTCGCCTCCCGCGATTGCCCGGGTCGTTGACGTGCACGACCCGCGAGCGCTCGACGATGGCGATCCACGCGTGCGTGCCGTCGTCGTGCATCACGTGGAACGGGTGCGATTCGCTCGGATCGTGGTACACGATGCACGCGTTGACGTACCGCCGCGCGCCACCTTCCGTCAGCTTGCAGATGCGCAACCTACGCCCGAGCCACCTGTGAGGTTTTCCCTCGGACGCGGGAAGCGGGCACGCCTCGGGGCCAACGCAGGGCGACGGGCCCGCGACGCCCCCGCGATTAGCGGCGCCGCAGCCCCCGACCCTACCGCCCCGACCGCCCCTACCGCGTCCTCCGCGCTTCGGCGGCATCCGCGCGCGTCTAGGTCTACGCCCACGGAGCTCGGATTTTTACATTAAATTATATGAACAAAACTGGGCTCTCGTCCAACACTTTTAATTAGATGATCCCGTCGTGCGCGCTGTGCACCTTCGACCGCTGGACGCGCACGTCCAGGCCGTTATCCCTGTACATCGCCCCGCCGAACCCGTCGGTGAACTCGCCTCGCACGCCGTGCCACCGAATCGGCAGGTTACCCGGACCCACCGTCTTGATCCCGTACTGGTTGTTCGACGTCACGTACACCGGGTGCTGCGAAGGGGTGGATTTGGTCCACGCCCCCGCGTCTGTGAACCGCGCCGGTAACTCGTCGCCGCGCTGCGCGTAGGGGTCCTCAGGGAGCACCGGACGGCCGTAGGCGGCGTTGAACCTCGGCACCAGGACGTCCGCGTCCGTCTCGGCGCTCACCGCGCGTTCCCGCGCGTCCCCGGCGCGCCTGTCCTGGATGGCGAATCGCTCGAGCAAAATCTTCCTTCGCTCCGACGCGACGTCGCCGCTCGCGCCGCCGCTCGCCCACCCGCTCTTGTACCGTCCCGTCGCCCTTCGCCTCTCGCCGGCGAGGAACCCGAACAACGAGTCGACGTAGCGGTACGACGCCACGCTTGACGCGGGCTTAAAGCAGTGTTTCATCTTGAGCGCGTGAAACGTCTCGCGTTTTGCCAAAAACGCCAGCAGCCGGCCGAGCATCTCGTCTGGCGCGACGCCCGACTCGGTCCAACGCAGACCCTCGTCGGCGAAAAATTCGGCGACGTGCGGTAGGGTGGACCTGCGGAGGAACCACACCGGGCCGCACACCGCGACGGTACCGGTATGGGGCTTCGATCGCGCCATAGAAATAGAATCCGGGTAAGGCGAGACGGAGACCACCTCGGGATTGACGACCACGCGACCCGCGGGATTCTTCTCCAAATTGAGCGCGGCGCGGACGCCGGCTTCCGATTGGTCGACGTCGAGATACGCCACGCAGTCCTTGCCGCGTCCCAGAGCGTGCTCCACGAAGTCGTTGAGGTCGTGGTCCGGGGCGCACAGGAACGAGCCGTCGATGAGGAGGACGTGGGCGTCGTACCCCGCCGCGTCTTCGAGCGCGGCGAGGAGGTCGCCGGCGGGGCCCGGCGTCGGCATGGCGTAGTCCGCGCCGTTGGACACCGCGGTGCACCTTCCCCCGGACGGGGCGAGGTCGGGTAAGCGCTCGAAGTCGGCCTTGGCGTCGGCGGCGTGCGTGACGAAGACGGACGCGGGTCCTTTGCCGCACTTGGCGACGCCGTCCACGCACCCGAGCCAGTACTCGATCGCGGGGACGCCGTCGACGGGGAGGAGGCACGGGTCGCATCGGTCGCCGGGTTTGACCAGCGAGACGAGCGCGGGGTCGCCGGAGGACTCGATCTCGGCGGCGAGCGCGGTGCCGCGATCGCCGCCGAGGATGATGGTCTTGACGCCCGCGACGTCGCCGCTGCATCGGCGGGGAAGAGGGGAGGGCGGTGGGGTCAGCGCTTTTGGTTGGTAGATTGGGGGGCGCATTTCCGGTTTTGGGAATTGGTGGCGGACGGCGGGTGCGACGGGGCGACGGGCGCGGAACTCACCCGCGGGGGACGGTCTCGGCGCCGATACGAAGGCCGGAGCTCATATCGACGCGTCGATACGGAGGGACGGTTGGCGCGATACTCGTCTGCGGCCCTGGAAGTCATTCACGGGAGGGGCGACGGTTCCCCCGCGAGAAAGGCAACCAGACTGCGCGGCTGCGATTTCGCGGCACGAGAAAACCGCCGACAGGGGCAGACCGGGGGAGACGCCCCCCCGCCCCCGCGACAGTGAGACGGGGAGGATCATCGAGGGGAGGGACGCGCGGGGCGGAACACGGGAGAAACACGGGCGCGTCGGGCGAGAGATGTCGCCGCCGGGAGACGCGGGTGCGCGCGCCGGGGAGGGTTCGGCCCCGTCGCCGTCGTCCCGGAGCGCTAATCTTAACAACGACGACGCTCGGGGAGCGGCGCCGGATGCTGCGACGGCGACGGATCCGATGGTGGCGGAGGCGGAGCAGTCGGCGCTGACGCTGCTCCGGCGCGAGCTCGCCGCCAGCCGCCGGGCCACCGAGCGCGAGCGGCTGGTCGCCAAGCGCGCGTGCGAGCAGCTCGCGGCGGAGCGCGCAGCCTCGGCGGAGCGCGAGGAGGAATTCGCGACGCTGGAGGCTCGGCTCGAGGCGCTGACGGAAGGGAGGGAGAGCGCGAGGGAGGAGGCGTTCCGCCGCGAAGCCTCGCCCTCGTCGCCTTCGGACGACGACGATGATGCGAGGCGCGCGACGTCCCCGCCGGCCGCCGCCGAGCTCTTCAAAACGCCGCACGCGGCCGCCGAGGAGGAGGAGGGATCTGTCGCGAGGGGCGTCTCCCCCCGCGATGCGCTCGATCCCAGAGCCGTCGCCGCGGCCGAGGCCCTCCTCGCCCGCGCCGACGCCCTCGAGCACGAGCACGCGCGCGAGATCGCGGCGCTGAACGCCCGCGTGCGCGCGTTGGAGCGCGCGCTTTCATCCGCGGAAGGCGCGGCGGCGGTTGCAGAGGCGGCGGCTGCCGAGGCGCTGCGTCAATCGTCGCGGATGGAGAAGAAAACGCTCAGACGACGCGAGAGAGAGGAGGCGGAGGCGGAGGCCGCGATGCGCGACTTGAAGAGGCGCCTCGAGCGGGAGAGGGAGCGCGCGGACGCGTGGAAGGCGCGCGCCATCGCCGCGGAGTCGAAGGCGGCGAAAATGGAGGCGGAGGAGATTCGACGACGCGATTCCGTCGCGGATGTAGCGGCGGGATCGAATCCGGCGGCGAGCGCGGAATCGGCGCAGACGTCGCGGCCATCGCGGGTCACGTTCGAGGAGAAGGCCCAAGCGGCACGGCTGGCGGCACAGCTGGCGACTCCCTCGTGGGAGTCGTCCGATGCGACCGACCGTTTTCGACCGTTTTCGAGGAAGCTCGCGAACGGCGATCGGATCCGCGTCGGGAGTCCGAGCTCGGCGATGCGTCACCGACCGGTGAGTCACCGGGGGGGGGCGACGACGCCGAGCGCGCGGCTCGCGACCGCCCTCGCCGCGCCGATGAGAGGACAAGGCGGGGATCGGGCCGGGGCGCGAACAGGGGGGCGTCCCGACGTTAGCGAGTCCCGGGACGCGTTTCGGGCGTCGCTGCGGCGACAGGGCGAGGCTCTGGCGAGGCTCGCTGCGGGTCGCGAGGCTCGGCGATCGGAGATGGCGGCGCTCCGGGACGCCGTCGACGCCATGGGAATAGGCCCATCGTAGACGGCATAGGTAATGTTAGGGAGCGGACGTCGTCGTCGGTTTCGTTTTTGACGGAGTTAGTTATGTTACAGCCGGGTGTGCTACGAACCACCGGCGGTTCACCGGTGGTTTGCTAATTGAAAACCAAACCAGACAAGTAAGCAAATTGCTCCAGGCGCGGCGACGGTGTTTCTCTCGATTGACGGCTTAGAACTCGCCGGACACCTTGTTCTTGAGGGCGTCGAACTGCTCGACGAGCTCCTTGCGGGAGTCCTTGTAGAGCACGTACCTGTACACGAACCAGGTGGAGTAACCGAGGCCGACGAGCTCCATCACCTTGGGGAGGATGGGGATGCTGTTGATGGCTCCGACGACGGTGCCGGAGAGCCACACGAGCGCCGCGCCGCCGGCGACGTAGGTGATCACCGCGGACTTGTTCTCGGTGTCCTCCCACTGCGGATCGACGAACGGTTCGGGACGGGGAAAGGTCAGCGACGGGAGGGGGAAAGCTTGACGGCGAAGACGGTTATTCGCCTCTATTTTTCTCCTGGGGGGGTACCAAATCTTGGCGGGAGCCGATCGTGGGCATGTGTGGCGTCGGGGCGAGGCGGCGTACCTTGTCGGCGATGGTCTTGAGGACCTCGTCGGTGCTGATCTTGGAGTCGGCGACAGCCTTGGTGGAGACCGCGCGCTTGACCGCGAGCTGGGGAGAGGGGCGACGACGGCGGGCGGGGGAGCGATCGATCGTCAGCCCGGGAGAAGGAAGATCCGACGGTGCGGGAGGGGAAAGAGATGTTTCGGCCGCGGCGTGATCACGCGCTCGGGGCGGGAATCCGGCGCGCCAACGCGCGGGATTCGCCCGGAACATGCACCGCGAAGGTCCCGACGAATTCATCCCGTCGAGTTCGACGGGTTCACACCCTCGCGGCGCTCGTGAGGGCCCGGAAGCGGAACGCGAAGCGCAGCGCGAATCTTCTAAATATCGCGGAAAGAAATGACGCCGGAAGAAAGTCTCGGGTCGCTCACCTTGGGCTGCGCGAGCTTGGCGCCCTTGAAGGCGGTGGCCTTGAGGGTGCGGGCGGCGCGGGCCTTGGGGGCCACGACGCGGGTGGTGAGGATAGCGGAGGGGGCGACGACGGCGGCCATGTTTCCGGTGTGTTTTGGAAGTGATCCCGGAGGTCCCGGCCGGTTGCGATATTTTCCAGTGAAAAAAGGCGGTGCTTCAAGCGTCGGCGTGCCAGCCAATGGCAGCGTGCCCTGCTGGCAAGTCATTCGCGCAGAGTCACGAAATTTGAAACCGAGATACGCTTTTGTTCGTATCAGATTCAGTCACGGTCGGACTTCTGATTCCTCGAGGAACTTTTTGTGTGGCGTCCAGTTGGACGTCAACACTAAACTATCAACCCCATGACTGGAAACGGCGTGCGCCTCCGTTCGCCGGGTGCTTTCGGCTCAAATCGGCTTCCTCTCGGACTCATCATCGTCCGCCCCCATTTCCAATTTCAGAGGAGCCGGGACCGCGCGCGCGCGACCGCCCGCGCGCCCGTGCCGTCCACTCGTGCCGCGGCGATGGTCGTCCTAGAGTTTGGGAACTCGTCCACGTGGGCGCTCAAGGCGCGCGAGCCCCCGGCCAGCTCTTTCGAGGAGAAGGAGAAGCGCAAGAAGGCCGGGTTGGTGTCGCTGAGGAAGGTGCTCGCCACGGACGAGCAATCGGGGGCGACGAACGACGGGACGGAGGTGGGCGGCGCCGCGACTTCGACGAATCGCAACTTCGCGCCGAGGAGCGCGTGGCCCGAGGGGAAGTTCACCATCACGTACCCCAAGGGGTACGACCCCGCGCTCGGTAAGTTCGGGGGATCGGGCGGACGCGTGGTCGTGCAGAAGCTCCCCGCCGCGGAGCGCGCGAGGCTCGAGGAGGAGGCGAGGACCGTCGCGGAGGCGGCCGCGAGGGCCCGCGCGGAGGCGGCGGACGCGCTGAACCTGGACGAGGAGTACCTGGAGAGGGTTCGCGCGCGGGACGAGCTGGCCAAGAGCCGGAGGAGAAGATCGGGAACCGCGGCGACGACGACGACGACGACGACGAATCCGACGACGACGACGACGAATCCGAATCCGACGACGATGACGACGACGACGACGACGCCGGCCGCCAAACCCGCGCCGGACCCCGCGCTGCTCGCCGAGGTCGGCGTGGACGGCGCGTACATGACGGCGCTCGCGGAGCAGGAGGAGAAGCGCAGGAAGGTGAGGGAAGCGCGCGCGGTCAAGGCGAAGGCGGCGGCGGGGTCGGCGGCGACTATGCGGCTCGCCGCCGCGTTCGCCGTTCGGGAATCCGACCCGGAGATGGCGGCTTACGCGCGGGCGTACTCGGACCGAGCCGGGGAACGGGCGGAGCAGCGCCAACTGATCGCGGCGTCGCGCAAAGCCGCCGCGGAGGCGGCCGCCGTCGCCGTCAACGACGCGGGGAAAGCAAAGCGGGGAAAGCGACGGCGCTTGACGTGACGTTTTCCGTGTAGGGCGCCTAATAATGGGAAATAAAAAGTGTAAACGCCGACGCTCGAACACTCACGGTCGAACACTTATTAGCACTCAGCGGCTCTCGTCACTCCTCACCGCCCCGCTTCGCGTCCCCATCGCCCCCTCTCTCATCACGGAGCGCCTCCGCGAGATCCTCCCACCCCTCGGCGCCGCCCTCCACCCTGAACGGCGCCCTCTCCGCGCTCGACAGCAGCACCTTCTGGTGTTGCCACCCCGCGCGCGTCAGCTCCGCCATGAACGCGTCGACGTCCGCCGCCGCCCTCGCCGCGCTCTCCTCCAGCGCCCACCGCCTCGCGGCGTCCGCGTCGAGATCGGCCCGAAACGGCAGGTGCCGCAGGTGCGCCACCTGCAGCATCCCCAGCAACACGTCCCGGCTCGTCGCGCCCTGACGTAGGGACAGGTACGCGGTGCCCTTGACGCCTCGCGCCTTCTTCCCCCGCGCGACGACGCCGCATCTCTCGCCGACCACCTCCGCGAAGCGCAGCGCGGGGTTCGCCTTGGACTTACCCGGGACGTACGTGAGCACGTAAGGACGCCCTTGCGCAGTCCCTTCGATCGCCTTCGATCCATCGCCTTCGATCGATCCATCGCCTTCGATCGATCCATCGCCTTCCATCGATTGATCGCCTTCGATCGATCGGTCCACCCCGACGGATAGCGCGTTCGCGAGCGCGTTTGGGTTCCCCCGGCACGCCTCGTGCAGACCGGCGACGCGAAGGGGCAGGGTGGACTCGTCCATCCTCGCCGGGATGAACAGGCGTTCCGCGTCGGACACGTACTTTGTGCCCGGCACGCGCTTATCGTGGTTTATCCAGTGATCGCAGATGATCTCCGCGCGCTCCTTGTTGATGGTCGTGAGCTGCACAGCCTTCAGCTCGCGGTATATGCAGTACAGATCCATCGTCGCCAGGGGTACGAAGGCGACGAGCGGGATGATCAGCCGAGCCCCGTCGTTGACGACTTTTCCGGTGAGTCCGGTGGCCATGACCGCGACGGCCAAGCCGAGGTTATCGGCGACCACCTGCTGCGCGCTGGTCTTGGCCGCAACCTCCGCCAGGTTCTCCTCCAACACGAACGATCTCTGTATGGGCGCCCTCACCACGTTCGCGGTGGTTATTCCCACGCTCTTGCCTATGTTGGCCAGCGTCGCCAGCACCAGAAACTTTTTGGGAAAAAACGGCGTGATCATCTCGACGAGCGACGACGCGTCGTAGACGACGGAGGACGTGAACCGAAATCGCTTCACGTCGGAATCGAACTCACGACCAAAGTTCGCGGCGACGCCGAGCTTACCGAGCCGTCCGAGCCCGTCTTTAAGCACCCAGTTGATGGCCGCCGCCGCGGGTAGCCGCCTACTCGCGCCCATGCCAATCGCCGCCAACATCTGCTGCGTGGCAAACACCGTGATGCACGACGACGCCATTCGCTGCAAAAAGCGAAACTTGGCGTACTCCCAGTAGTCCTCGGTGACGGACTCGCGCGCGGGGAAGAGCGAGTTGCGCATGCGCACCGCCGTGCGCTCCATTCGCCGAAACTGCACCGCCGCCGGGTTGACCTCGCCGTGACGCCCCCGCGTGCCCCTCGATCGGTGTTCGGTCGCTAACCCCGCCGTCCCTTGGCGATGCTTGATCGCGTCTTGCTCCTCGGGCAACAGGAGGCGGACGGTGCCGCGGTCGAGGCAGTACTGCCGCGGTTCGCCCCCGGGCTTCGCCTCCCACAGTGGCAGCAGACGAAGGCCGTTGTACGTCGGTTGGGCGCGACGGGGCTTTCGCGACGATTCGGCGGTCGGCGGGTCGACGGGTACGGCGGCCGCTTCGGGCGCGGCGGCGCGCGCGCCGCGGTCGTCGACGCCGACGACGGGCGCGGCGGCGATCCCGGAGATGATCTCCGCCGCGGATTTGCCGAACCCCCAGGGCGCGCCCGCGCGGCCCATCCCGACGCAGGCCATCAGCGGCGGCGCGCGCCATCGAGCCCGCCGGGCCCGACGGCTGCGAAGCTCCGCCTCCGACAGCCTCAGCGTGAAACCCGCGCGGGGGCGGGGCGACGCCGACGCGCGATCCGCGCGCATTCGTTGGGCCATCCCGGTCGCCGAAACCCGACGGGTCGAACCCGGACCGGGCGGCGCGGGGGGGGAAGGTACGGGGACCGCGTCTCGGAATTGCGCTTTTTCAGTGTCACGCAGACGACTGTGGACGGGTCTGGTAGGAATCTGGTCGTCGCGACTTTTTCTCTCTCGACTGACGATGATGACTGGTTCGTCTATTAGGCAAACGACGCCGCGTCGAACGCTCCGACTCGCCCACGCCGCGTCCACCCTCTCACGAATCGATCGAGATCACTCACGTGGTGTACTCGGCGTTGATCTTGACGTAGTCGTACGTCAGGTCGCATCCCCACGCGCTCCCTTCGAAAGCGCCGTCCCCGACGCCGACGTCCACGACGACGGTGCCGTGCACAGCCGTGGTGTCCTTCAGGTACGCGGACGCCTCCACGGCGTCGTACGCGAGCGGCTGACCGTTCTCCATCAGGAGGTGCGGGCCGAGCTGGATCCTGAGGTCCTCCTGCTCGAAGTGCACGCCGGAGTAACCCTGTGAACAAAACACGACGTCAGACTAATTGCCCATACGAAAATAAAAAAAATAAACTCACCGCGGCGCACGCCAGTCGGCCCCAGTTGGGATCGTGCCCGAAGATGGCCGATTTCGCGAGCGACGACGACACCACGGACCTCGCGATGACGCGCGCATCCTCGAGGGATTGCGCACCCTTGACGTTGCACTCGATGAGGCAGGTGGCGCCCTCGCCGTCCCACGCGATGGACTTGGCGATTCCGACGCACACCGCCGTCAGCGCTGCCTCCAGTTTCTCAGCCTCGGGAGACCCGGCCACGATGGCGTCCCCACCCGCCGCGCCGGACGCGAGCCCGATGACGCAGTCGTTGGTGCTCGTGTCGCCGTCGACGGAGATCTGGTTGAACGAGTTCTTCGCCGCGCGCTTGACCATGGCGCTCCAACACTCGGGCTCGACGTTCGCGTCGCACGTGACGACTCCCAACATGGTGGCCATGTTGGGGTGGATCATGCCGCTGCCCTTGCCCATGCCTCCGACCCGCGCCTTCCTCCCGCCGAGTAAGCCGCCGCCGCCGAGGTCAACCTCCACCGCGAGCGTCTTACGAACCAGGTCCGTGGTGCAGATGGCGGTCGCCGCGGCGTACGCCGCCTCCTTGGTGGACTTGAGGTTGCCCGCGAGCGTCGGCACCGCGCCCGCGAGCTCGTCCATCTTGATGCGCTTTCCGATGACGCCGGTGGATTGCAGCAACACGTCGTCGGCGTCGCATCCCAACGCCTCCGCGACGGTGGCGGCGGAGCGGACCGCGTCCTCCATGCCGAGCACGCCGGTCGCGGCGTTCGCCTGACCGGCGTTGGCGAGGACCGCGCGGACCGTGCGCTTATCGGGCTTGGCGAGCACCTCGCGGCAGTACTGCACGGGAGCCGCGGCGACTCTGTTCTTGGTGAAGACGCCCCCGACGACGGCGGGCTTGTCGGCGACGATGAGGCAGCAGTCCGCCTGATTCTTGCCGCTCTTGCGCAGCTTCGCCTTGAACGCGGCCGCCTTGAACCCCTTGGGGGCGCAGACGCCGCCGTCGATCACCTTCCACGCGCCCGTCGGGACGAGATCCTTGATTGGCGCATCCGGGATTGTAAACTCGTCGGATTTGTAATCCACGGCGGGGGGCTTG